>JAAUYK010157960.1_pt1 | contig 10268 bp, 1 predicted proteins | sample 7278021 | NCBI WGS metagenome assembly JAAUYK01 (sample SAMN14350223, study PRJNA611818) | marine sediment metagenome | isolation source: surface marine sediment (1.8m) | place: French Polynesia: Moorea | collected 2018-08
CACCCCAGATTAAAAAGCGAGGTTTCCAACTGCTTCGTTGTTTGATTTGCACTACTAGCGGATGTTCTGCTTGTAAAGCAAAAAAAGCACAGATTAGAGCTAAAGTTGTTGAGGTTGTCCATTCTTGAGCTAAAGCTGCTCCTGTGAGAAAAGAACCACCTAATACTAGCAAAACTCCCTGTTCTGGAGAAAAGGTAGGTTTGTACCATGTATGTAGGTTGGAGCCGTTTTTTTTGCTAATAGTTATTGATAACTGAGCCATACTTCTACTCCATAATATGACTAACTTGACTCTTATGCAGGCAAGTGTCTTGCTAAATTCTTGAGAATTATTATTAATAATCTCACAACTACCCCCTAAATTTTAAGTATTCATTGATACAGAAATATATAATAGTTACCAGATCGGGCTACTTACGAATAAAAATTTCTATTTTTTACCTGCTCAAAGAAAAATAATTGAATATGAGGATAAATCAGATAAGTAAGATTACTTATATAGAATCCGGTTATATAAATTGATAATTCTATAATTACTTCAAGCCTTCAATTCCCCCAGCTCCCCATCGCCCCATCTCCCCATCTCCCCATCTCCCCCAAGCATATAATCAGTATTCAACCGGATTTGATATTATAGGCTATTTTGGTTAATTCTGGACATTGCCAAAAGCGATCGCCCCCTTGATTTTAAAAGGGCGATCGCTTTAATAATCAATTTAAAAATCAGTTAGACTTTGAAAAAGAGAGCTAATTTCAATTAGATAGTAACAAAATCACCACTATCAATAGCTGTAGGAGCAATACCAAACAAAGTTGCTAAATCTTGTGATGTTGCAGTTTCTTGCAGAATAGTATTACCACCACTAGCAACTACACTTATGTCACTGAAAGTCAGACCATCTAACAAGAAGTTATCAGTACCATCTTGATAATTAAAAATCTCGTCACTACCATCACCAGAGCGCAGTACGAAACTGTCAGCACCGTTGCCACCATCTAGAGTATCAACACCTAAACCACCATCAAGAGTGTCGTTATTATTACCACCTAGTAAGATATCGTTACCGTCACCACCTAGGAGAGTGTCTTGACCACCATTACCTTGCAAGAGATCGTTACCATTACCACCGAGGAGACTGTCTTCACCTCCACCACCTAGGAGTAAATCATTGTCACCTTCACCCATGAGGGTATCATTACCTCCATTACCCCGCAATTCATCATCACCAGTACCACCGAGTAATTCATCTGCTCCACCAGCACCACGAAGGTCATCTGCTCCACCCAAACCTTGGATGAGGTCATTCTGAGCATCACCTTGAATCAAATTATCATTTCCATTACCAACAATACCACCTGGGATCTCAAAATTACTACTATCAAGACTAGCAGCTTGGGTATCTATTAAAGTTGCTAAATCTTCTGATGTTGCAGTCTCCCGGATAATAGTATTAGTACCATCTTGAATTACAGTCACGTCACTGAAACTCAAACCATCCAACAATAACTCATCTGTACCAGGCATAAAATCATTTATCTGGTCATTGCCATCACCAGAACGCAATACGAAAGTATCACCACCATTTCCACCTGTCAGTTGATCGTCACCTAGACCACCGTCAAGAGTGTCGTTATTGTTACCACCTTGTAAGTCATCAACACCATTACCACCTAGGAGACTATCTCTACCGTCACCACCTACGAGTAAATCATTATCTGCACCACCATCAAGTGTATCATCACCAGTACCACCATCAAGGTTGTCATTACCAGTACCACCGAGTAATTCATCATTACCTCCCAGACCACTAATATTATCTGCTCCTCCCAGACCATCAATCCTATTATTCTGACCATCACCGGGAATAGTCTCACCATTTCCAGTACCAAAAATGGTATTGGGGTTAGGGGTCGGTGTAGGTGTAGGGGTTGGTGTAGGGGTTGGTGTAGGGCTAAACTCGAAAGCACCAATATCAGCTACACCATTAACAACGCGCTGGAAACCTGTACCCCGTTGGTCAGTAGTCAGACCAAGAGAGTTGTTGCCAGCGTTAATAGCAGCACTGCCAGCTTGTAAAGCATGGGTTTGAGTAAGTCCGCCATTATCAGCAAGAGGATCTAGACCAGGGTTAGTGACTCCAGTTTGGTCACCTGTACCGTTGAAACGAGTATTAGCGTTTCCTGTACCAATTAAGTTGTTGCCACCACTTTGTATGGCGTTACTACTATTAGTTAATTCGTCAACGTCACTGTTAACGTTACCAGCAATAATGCTAGAGGTGACAGTTGTAGTTTGAATGCTTCCGAAAGCAGCTAAACCACTACCTTTACCTACAGGTGCTTGGTTATTAGTAATTGTAGAGTTGTTTATTGTCGCATCGGGGCGCGTGCCATCTTTAACATAAACACCACCACCTTCACTATTTGCTGTGTTACCACTGATAGTGGAATTATTGATATTTGTAGTACCAACGACGTAAACACCACCACCATCGCCAACAGCAGCACTAGCTAAGTTGTTATTGATAGTAGAGTTACTAATATTTGTAGTACCAAATGCGAAGACACCACCACCGTCATCACTTGCTGTATTATTGCTAATAGTAGTGTTGGTAATATTGGCGCTACCTATGTCATTCACATATATACCACCACCATCAGCTACATTACCTGATGCTGTGTTACCTGTAACTACGCTGTTGCTGAGAGTGAGTGCTTCATTAGTGAATATACCACCACCATCACTTTGATTTGTGCCAGTACCAGAAGCAAAACCACCTGTAATGTTGACTCCATCAATGGTAACTTGAGCTTGATTAGAGTTGTTGCCATCATCAACATTAAATACACGGGAGTTACCTGCTGCGTTTATTGTGACTCGGTTGGTTTCATCGCCATCAATAGTGAGGTTTTTATCAATGACAAGTTCACCATTGGTGAGATTAATGGTACCTCCGGCAATAGTGTCAGCAAAACTGATTGTATCTCCTGCATTAGCAAAGGTAATAGCTTCTCGGAGAGAATTACCTGCTCCTTGACCAAGACCGCCATCATTTTCATCAAGAAGGGTATTAACAACAATTGTAGCCATAATTTGTTTGACTTTTAAATTTTTTGTTTGCTGTATAGTTAAGCATTAGTAGTTGGTTCCGATCCGGAAAAATTTAGATTAACTTTGGTGGATTTATTTTACTTGAAATTTAATTAGACATGGCAATAATTCCAGGGTAAATATTTATTATCCTGGTTTGATAAAGGTATTAAATAATGAGTAATTATGCTTGGTAAAACACTACTTATAAAACAGTAAAAAAATTATTATTGTAGTCCCATGTAGGTTTAAATAAATGAATTGTAATTATTGCTACATGAATCATAAATAAAAATTCTTGATCCAGATTTTATTAAATAATACTTAAATTATCAGTAAATTATGGGAATAATATCATGTCCGGATAATTAGTTATAAAAAAACTTTCTCCTTCAACTCCAGTTGTTCTTCTTTATTACCTCTTTCCTCCTGACTCCTGACTCCTGACTCCTGACTCCTCCGTAGTTATTTATTTATCACTGTTTAACCGGACATCATATAATTTATTATTTTCCCTTAATTTAAAGATGGTAATTTTTTTCCTACTGCTGTATTCTAATTAGGTAGAAACTCAGTACAAATGCGAGTGCAATTGACCTAATTTTCCTGATACACTTGATCCCGATCCTTGAGGCTATTCCATCTTACTTACTGTTTCATTAAATTGTCAAGGGAACAGGATGAATTTTTTTAAGATAAAAGATAAGCGATTAAAAAAATAGGTTGTTGAGATTTCAACAACCTATTATATAGAATCCGGTTGAACATTTGTCATTGCGACGATAGGAAGCAATCTCTGTAGGCCCCTGAGATTGCTTCCTTCCACTCCGTTCCAGTCGCAATGACTTATACCACTTTGAAAAAAGAATGCTATAAAAAGGTAGGTCTGGATCAGATCTGCTTAAAAATAGCTGCGCCAATTCATTTTAGATATTTATATCTATCGAAAATACATTTTTTCAAATATTTATCCCTTCTTCCTTCTTGCTTCTTCCTTCTTTCTTACTTCTACCTTATGTAACAAACACTTATCACGCTTGGTATTAGCTATAGTAATTATGCGGATTCTATATTACGCACACAAAACTATAAACCCAGTTTCTTTGTGTAATATCAAATCCGGTTGAACAGTGGTCATTGCGACGATAGGAAGCAATCTCAGGAGCGCGCCGAGATTGCTTCCTTCCAGTCGCAATGACTTAGGTATAGTAATTCTCCGGATTTAATATAAATCCTATGGATATTAGATAATAGTAAAATCATCATTTACATCCAGAGCAACAACCCCACTAACATCTAATTCTGCTAGAATTTGAGAATCATCACCAACCGTATTATCCCCAGTAGCATCATAAATTAGATAAGTCTTACCTTCTACTTCATACGCAAATAAACCAGGCGTTCCGGAAATTAAAACATTTTCAGAAATATCGGTAGTTTGTACGTTAGTGGCAATGTTGTCTAAATTAGAAAGCATTGTATTAGAGAAGGCGATAGTATCGCCACCGACAACTCCTAAATCATCAAAACCAGTGATGCGATCGAACAAACCAGCACTAATAGCAGTACCAATAGATGCAGCATCAGCAGCATTAAAGTTTGCTCCACCACCATCATTAGCACTGGTATAAACAAAGGTGTTGTCGCCATTATTTTCAGATAGGGTATCTGCTCCCAGACCGCCGACAAAGGTATCATTACCATCACCACCATCTATGGAGTCGTTACCTTCACCACCCACTAAGCTGTCATTATCATCATCTCCTGCTAAGGTGTCGTTACCTCCTAAACCTTCAAGAGTATCGTCGCCTCCAGCACCATCAAAATTATCATTAGACTCACCACCTACTAGGGAGTCAGCACCATCTGTGACATCTAGAATATTCACGGTAAAAGTAGCAGTAGCTTGATCGATACCATCAGTAACAGTGTATTTAACAATCTCAGTACCAATTCCTAACTGTTCAAATGAATTGAATTGAATCTGAGTACCCTGGTTATTTGAAGTGCCCAAAAGAGGAGGCTCATTATCCTGAGTAGTTGTAATTAATAGGGCGTCTGGTCCATCAATATCACTGTCATTTGCCAAAATGTCAATTATCAAGTTATTTCCTAAGTTAGTAAATACTGGTCCATCATTAACGGCAATGGGTGGGTCATTGACAGGAGTGACATCAATACTAATAACTTGAGTAGCGGAATTATTTTCATCATTGCCATCATCAACTATATAGCTGAAAGTTCCAGCATTTCCGTTAGCATTCTCAACAGGAAGAAATGTTAATGATGTTAGTTGCTCTGTTGTTAACTGTTGGCCAATAGTTAGGGCAGTATTAGTAGTATTGTCCAATACTACTTGCCCTATTTCTGCATTGGGAATACTATCAACAGTAATAGTCAAGTCATCCCCATCAGGGTCAGTGGGTGCTGGAATATCTAAGGTTGCACTATTATCTTCCTCCAAAATGACAAGTTTATCATCTTCTACTTGAGGGGTTCGGTTCCCTTGAATAATGTCAATATTTAATAACCCACTGGTAGTTCCTCCATCTTGGTCTGTTACTAGGAAGTTAAAGCTATCGGTGCCAAGACTGCCAGTAGTAGTTGCATAACTAATTTCCCCATTATCGAGATTTTCCTGAGTGAATGTGCTGCCTACTGCTAAAGTTTCCCCTCCCTGTTGCAGTTCCCCTAAAGTCGGCAGTTCAGTCAGAGTATATTGTAGGGAAGCAGGGGTCGCAGTTTCCACATCAGGGTCAATAAATTGGAGATTTTCTGTAGCTATAACTTGAGTTTCACCAAGAGTAACATTTAGGTCTGTAGTTGTACCAACAGGAGGATCGTTCACTCGAATATTAAAGTTGTCTGTAACTTGACCGCCATCAACATCGATAACTTGGAAACTAAATGAGTCATCGTTTGTATTATTAGCTGTGTGTTGGTAGATAACTAAACCACTATTAATATCTTCCTGGGTGAAAGTATTTGTGGGGTTGTCCGACTGTTGCAATATTCCTGCTATTGCTTCGGTGGTGACAGTGTAGGTAAAGGTGTTTGTACCGTTATCCCCATCGGTTGTCTGCAATAAATTCTGATTTATAGTTCCTGTTTCCCCTACGTTGATGACCAGTTCGTTATTATTGGTAACTTCAGGTATGTCATTTACTAAGATATTAGCAGTGCCAACCCCTTCACTAAAAGCATTTGTTCCATCTATGGTTGAGATATCTGTTAACTGGGTTGTATTACTACTGCCATCAGTGGTATCCCAAGCACGGAATTGGATGGTGGCATCACCGAAGAAGTCAGTATTAGGAACAAAACGTAGGCGTTCGCTTGTTGTCGCTGTTAACAATGTAGTGTTGCTACTGCTAACGTCTACCCAGTTTGCGCCCTCATCAACAGAATATTGCCAGAGACCGTTAGTATTATCAATTTGAGTAATAGCTACTCCGGTACTAGCTCCTCCATCAGCATCTGTAACTGCACCAGCAATAATATCGGCAATGGGAGTACCAGTATTATTAATCTCATTTTCATTGATAGTAGTTAGGGCGATATCTCCTGAGTCTGTTAGCACGGGTGCATCGTTTAATGCTTCTACTTCCACAGATATAGTATCTGTTTGAGTAGCAGTATCATTATTTGCTGTTTCGGTTGCTGTTGCTGTAACTGTTAAGTCAAAATTAAATATTGTTCCTGTCTCTCGGTCTCTAGGAGGCGAGATGGTTAAGTTGGCTAATTCGTCTGGTGTTAATACCCAAGTACCATTACCTTGATCTGTTCCTGCGGAAAGGGTCGCTCCATCTGGTACGCCGGAAATAGTAATAGATAGAGTTTCGGAACCGCTTGTATCAACTAAACTAGCAGTTATACCGAGCGGTAGATCATCTTGGTCTGTACCTGATACAGTTGGTGTGGATATTTCTAAGTTGGGAGTATCAGCAACACCAATAACATTAATTGTAACTGTTGCCGTATCTGTTAACCCTGTGCTGTCGGCAACAGTATAAGTGAAAGTTTCTGAACCACTGAAATTCTTATTGGGGGTATAAATAAAACTGTCTGCTGTTTCTTCTAAAGTGCCATTTTGGATATTATCAGCAGCAAATTCGGTAATTGTAATTTCGTCGCCATCAGCTTCTGTATCATTTGCCAATAACTCAGATTTATCAATGGTTATAGCTGTATCTTCGTTGGTTTCAAATTCATCATCGGTTGCTTCTGGATCGGCGTTGCCAAGTTCAATATTAATATTTAATAACCCACTGGTAGTACCGCCGTCTTGGTCTGCAACAACATAACTAAATGTATCTGTACCAACTTCTTCTCCTTGATAAGTGAGACTACCTTGATTGATATCTTTTTGAGTAAAAGTATCTGTTAGTTCTAGAGTGGCGTTGTCTAGTTTAATTTCTCCACTGGTTGGTAGTTCAGTAAGTTCATAAATTAGAGTTTCTGCACCAGCTTCAGTATCAGGGTCTTCTGCTAGGAGATTTGCGTTTGTAATTTCTACCTGCACTTGTTCATCAACAGTTAAATTATTGCTAGTAACTGTTGGTGGTACATTAACTCTAATTTCAAATGTATCTGTAGTTTCTCCCCCTACCTGATCTGAGACACTGAAACTAAAGGAATCATTTTCGGTATCATTAGTATCGTGTTCGTAGGTAAGTAACCCTTGTTCAATATCCTCCTGAGTAAAACTGGTGAAAGTTCCTCCATCAATTAGTAAATTACCACGAGTTGGCAATTCTGTAACTGTATAGATTAAAGTAGTCTCACTGTCATCAGTTGTTTCTAGGAGAGTATTATCTATTGTTCCTGTCTCTTCTGTATTTACTACTAATTCATTATTGGTTGCCACTAATGGTAAGTCATTGATACTTATATTAATTACAGCAGTATCAGTTTGAGCATCCCCCTCTCCTGTATTACCTTGGTCATTTACGGAGATACTGATAGAATCACTACCTGAGTTGTTGCCAGTATAAGTGAGGGTGCTAATAGCTTGGTTAATATTTTCTAAATTCCCTGTAAATACTATTTCAGCATCTGCTTGACCATCACCAGTTGTAAAAGTGAGACCAGAAGTAGAGTTAAGGGTAAGGTTACTGTCAACAGTTTGGGAATTTGTGGTTTCTAGAGTAACTTCTAGGTCTCCATCACCTGCATCAGGATCTGTTACCTGAATACCAACGATATTTAATTGTTCGCCTTCATTAACCAGTTGTTGGTTATCAGGAACTGTAATTTCTGGCGGGTCGTTAACATTAATTAAGCTGATGGTAAATGACCTGGTTATATTTTCTCCCGCATTATCAAAGCTTCTGACTTGGATCTCATAAGTTTCTTGTGACTCAAAGTCTAGGTCTGCTCCCTCTCCTACAACTAACTGATCCTCATTAAGAGCAAACCGTCCATCAGCATTATTAATTAATCTGTATTCATGACTATCATCCTCATCTGGGTCATCTGTGGTAAATGTACCAACAACTGTACCTGCTTCACTGTTTTCTTCCACACTGTCGTTATCTAACAGAATATCTGTGGGAGGTTCATTTAGAGAGGGTGGTGTTACATCATCTGGATCGGGGGTTATGGGTGGTGCTGTTGTTGCAGGTGGTTCTGTAGTTGTAGGTGGTTCTGTAGTTGTGGGTGGTTCTGTAGTTGTGGGCGGTTCTGTAGTTGCAGGCGGTTCTGTAGTTGTAGGTGGTTCTGTAGTTGTAGGCGGTTCTGTAGTTGCAGGTGGCTCTGTAGTTGCAGGTGGCTCTGTAGTTGTGGGTGGTTCTGTAGTTGTGGGTGGTTCTGTAGTTGTAGGTGGTTCTGTAGTTGTAGGTGGTTCTGTGTTAACTGGTTCTGGGAAGAAGTTATTAGGGTTGAGAGTGGTACTATCAACTCCAATTAAAATAGCTAAAGTCTCACCGTTGGCATTCCGAATAATAGTGTCACTACCCTCATCAGATATTTCTAAGTCTTCAAACGTCAGACCTCCTTCCAAACTAATCAAGTCTTCAGCAGTATTAAAGTCAGTAAGAGTATATAAATTATCAGATTCCCCAAAATCTGCAATTACAAAACTATCTTCACCCTCACCCCCAGTCAGAGTATCGTTACCGCGACCGCCGATCAATAGATCGTCACCCTGACCTCCATCAAGAGAATCATTTCCTCTACCCCCTGAGAGGAAATCATTTCCTTCCCCACCATCAAAGGTATCGTTTCCTCGTTCGCCATTGAGAGTATCGCTACCTTCACCTCCTAATAATAAGTCATCGTCTTTACCTCCAGATAAAGAGTCATCCCCCGTACCACCATCAAGAGTATCATTACCTTGGTTTCCTGATAGAGAATCATTATCTTCATCTCCTGAAATACTATCAGCATCTTCACCACCACTGATGAGGTCTAAACCTAAACCTCCAGAGATTAGATCGGCGCCACTCCCACCCAAAAGGGTGTCATTCCCAGCATCACCGAATACAGTATCATCACCTCTATCTCCCGAAACAAAATCGTTATCTTCTCCTCCTGCTACATCATCATTTTCTTTACCACCATAAATAATGTCTCTACCTTCTCCCCCTCGGACTGTATCTGAGTCGCGATCGCCAAATACAGTATCATTTCCAGCATCACCTACAACAGAGTCAGCATCTCTACCACCCCGTAGACTATCATCTCCTGCACCACCACTAATAGTATCATTACCCCGGTTGCCGTTAATTTGGTCATTACCGTCTTGGCCAAGTAGAGAATCACTTTCATCTTGGCCAAATACAGTATCATTTCCACTAAGTGCGGAAAAGGTGTCGCTGAAAGCACTCCCAAATGCTAGATCGTCTCCATCTGTTCCTACTGCTTCTCCCCCTGGAAGTAAAATCCCTCCTCCCGGTGCTGTGGGTGTAGGAGTTGTTGTTACCACAGGAGGTGCTGTCGTAGGTGGTGGTGTTGTGACTGGTGGTGCTGTTGTAGGTGGTGGTGTTGTGACTGGTGGTGCTGTTGTAGGTGGTGGTGTTGTGACTGGTGGTTCTGTTGGATCTACTATGTCTATTAGTACAAAGTCGCCATTCGGATCAAATACACCAAACATACCATCTATTTCAATTATCTCTCTACCATCTGGTGTTGTTGGTGCTGGCGTTGGTGCTGGCGTTGGTGCTGGCGTTGGTGCTGG
>JAAUYK010217918.1_pt1 | contig 10268 bp, 6 predicted proteins | sample 7278021 | NCBI WGS metagenome assembly JAAUYK01 (sample SAMN14350223, study PRJNA611818) | marine sediment metagenome | isolation source: surface marine sediment (1.8m) | place: French Polynesia: Moorea | collected 2018-08
AAAAAGTCTAGAAGGAACCTGTGTTTATTCAATCTGCAATCTGCTTTTCGACAATCTACAATTTTTGATCAACGGCCGTTGACTCCTACTTCTTGAAAGCAGTTTTCATTTGCATACATTAAACTGATATCTGGCGGAAGTACATAAAAACTTAATACGAGAATCATCGAAATCAATTATCAATCAGTTATAGTTACAACTAACCCTTTTGACTATTCCCCATTCCCTATTGCCTCTCTGAACTAAGTGATTTTATGGAGGTACAAGATGTGAATTAAACATTAAAATGTCAATACTACTTACTCAATGAAAACTGCTATGAAATTACTATTATTTCCCATCCTGCGAGGGGTTAAGTAGTCGGATATAAGTAAACAGCAGTGTATTAACTGATGTAAATATAGCTATAGCCTTACTCCTGAACCCTGCCTCCGGCCTCCTGTCTCCTGCCTTTTCTCAACTGTAATGTTTATTTTTGTCCAGGCACTTAGGGGTGGGTTAAGTTTAGAAAATTAAAAAAAAAAGAAAGAATCAAAGCTAATTCATAAATCGAATATATATTGGGAATCAACAATAGGTGTGAGAGTTATTAAACCTAGCATTTGTTCATTAAATGCAGGAGTTCCAGGCTAACAAGATTAGCGTTTAATTTGAGTTAAACTCTAACAAGCTAGTTTTAAAATTTGTTCTGGAAAATATAGTTTTGTTAATAAAAATTTAAGGATTTGAACACGATGACTCGTTGGTTATTTTCTTCCGTAGTCTTAGGTTTGTTGTCGCCTTTAATGATGACTAATAGTTTAACTGTAAGTGCCGAAACCCAACCAATAGCTTATAACATGGCACAACCTTGTAATGACTGTTTACATTTAGTGCCATCTGGCACGACCAATCAACAAAAAAATCCCATTTATTTCCTCAGAGTGTATCATCAAGGCCAGCTTTTATATAGCTTTGAAACCGTTGCCGGTCGTCATTTTACCCAAAATAGAAACCGTCATCAAGCAGGGACAGAAGCACCATTACCCGATGGAAATTATCGAATTAGTTCCCATAGTGTACCCGGAACCTTGGCAGAAGTAGGGGGACGTTTTTTGCCGGTTTATCCTCAATTTTCTACTGGTAGAAGTGCTTTGGGCATTCATTTTGATCCAAGCTATAATAAAGGTAATGGAGAGGATGGGACTGCCGGTTGTATTGGTTTGAGTTCTCGTCAACATTTTGCCACATTATTAAATTTTGTTGAGACTCATAAACCACAATTATTAATTGTTGATATTCAATAGATTTAGTTTTTCTCCCCTTGATAGAAATGGGTGTTTTATTATGAGATTTAAACTGACATTAGCCTTATTAAGTTGTGTTGTGATGTTTGCCTATGTTTCTTATGGTCAACAAAAACAAGAGCAATCTTTGGAAACCATTGAAGAACAAAATACTGTTGGTTTAAATAGCCAAGAAATCAATAGAGAATTGCCGACGACGGTTAACCCAGAACAATCCCTAAAAACCCCAATTCCTATTAACCCTTCGGGTTACGAGAAAAACCAACCTAGCTATCAAGAAAACTTGGAGTTTGGCTACAAAGAACCGAATTTACCCGAACCATCAGATAACGATTATTCACAAACCCCTGTTGAACCCTACGAAAATGCACAGGTTACTCAAGGTACTTATATGACCTTGACCCCTACTAATACCAGTAATACAGTGGGAAATCCTCTTTATGAATTACGACTGTATGCCAATGGCCGTCTCATGAAAACCTATCGAACCGTTACAGGACGCGCTGACAGTCAAAACAGAAATCGCCACCAATCTGGTACAGAAGCACCCCTACCAGACGGTCAATATCAGGTAGCGAGTGCAGTGGTGGCCGGAACTCATCCTGAAGTTGGGGGAAGGTTTCTCCCCATTGAACCCCTATTTGCCACCGGAAGGTACGCTTTAGGGATTCATTATGACCCGTCTTTCCAAAAAACTAACGGGGAAGATGGAACTCAAGGATGTATTGCCCTAACCAATAAACGTGACCTTGACCAAGTGTTGCAATACGTTCATAAGTATCAACCGCAATACTTAGAAGTCAAGTTACAGGTTTAATTTTTGCTCTTATTTACTTTGTTTCTCATACACACGGAGAATAAAATTATGTTAAAAACATTGATGGCAAGTATTATTCTTGTCGGTACAACTGCCTTACCCATGCAAGCACAACAAGGGCCTGGATGCGGGCCCTACGATAACTGTGGAGCAGCAGGGGGACGAGGTCATTATGGACAAATTTGTACCAGAGACCGCAATGGTCGCTTAAATGTCAGAAACGGCCCTGGAACCAATTATGGTTATTGGACACAAGTTCGGAATGGACAAACGGTAGCTCTTTATCGCAGTGCTATGGGCCACGATGGTGGTGGTTATCGATGGCAACAGGTTTACATCAATGGTCGAGAAGGATGGGTTCGTTCTGATTATGTTTGCGATTAGTTTGGGAACAAAAAGAATAACGACGGGTCACTTAATCTGTGGTTAGCAATAAATTGAATAAACTGCTAACTATTTAAGCTTTTAAAGTGTCTCCGTAAGAAGAGTATGCCGTCTGCTTTGAATCTTACGCTACATCGGCTACTCTCAACAACAGTCCAAGTATTTCTTGGGCTGTTTTTCCTATGAATTATTATTACCAGTGAACAGTGAACAGTGAACAGTGAACAGTGAACAGTTATCAGTTATAGCAATAGACAGGTTAGTTAGGACACATAAATTGTATTTTAAGGCAACAGGCAACAGGCAACAGGCAACAGAAAAATGTCCTAATAGCCTTGGCGACTGCTATATCAGTTTGATACAGAGAAATGTGAGCATCATGCTAACTATGCTAACAATAAGATAGGTAAGTTTTGTTTAATTTTTATTTTAATTAGACTAGCGTTCGCATACTAAAATAGTTCCTTTGTTTCCTTTTGTAATGCGTAGTTGTTCGTCTAAATAAAGCACTTCTAAACGACCTTTGGGAGAACGTTTCATATTAAAAGAAATTTCTCCCGTTTCTAAATTCATCCCTTGGGGTGGAACTAAACCAAACATAAACTTGAGAAAAACTGACATTAATTGTTCACCAAAGCCTTTTTTTGAGGGTGATGGTTGACTAAATATTTTTTTCCAGGTTTCTAAGTCTTGGCTTTTTGTTGGGGTTAAAGTTCCTCCTATAAATTCTACTTGTAAATTGTTATCATCAGCAGGATAACATACACCTTTATTACAAACAACCCCTTTTAAATTAGGAAAATTTGGCTCAATAATGGTAAATTCAACGACAATATCATGAGTCCTTTTTTCTCCTTCTCCTAATAACACAACTGGTTGTCTAACAGAATCAATTACTAATTTAAGACTGGTGGGTTCAAACATATTAAATGCTAAACGTCCTAATGTATAAGAATATTTGCCATCGCCTAATTTTTCCCCTTGAGGAAAAGACGGCGCACTAATTAATAACCATTCAGCAGATTCTAGTTGATTACTATGGGTTGGAGAAGTTGTTGGGTTAAGTTTGCAAAGTTGCTCAATTTTTTCTTTGACTAAATGATGTTTAACGTCCCCATCGTAAGTTTTTAAGACTTCTTTTAATTCGTTTTTAATTGTCGCTAGAGTTTCAACTTTATTCATAATTATTTTGCAAAATTATTATTATGTTATTTTAGTTGGCAGGATTCTCACACTCCTCTATAATTAAACATTAAATCTAAATAATACTACGTCTCCTTCTTGTACCACATACTCTTTTCCTTCGCTACGAACTAACCCTTTTTCTTTAGCAACTGTCATGGTTTTACAAGCAACTAAATCCTCATAAGAAACGGTTTCAGCGCGAATAAATCCTTTTTCAAAGTCTGTATGAATAACGCCGGCTGCTTGGGGTGCTTTCATACCTGCTAAAATAGTCCAAGCGCGGGTTTCTTGGGGTCCTGTGGTTAAATAAGTTCTCAGTCCTAATAATTCATAAGTCGCTTTAATTAATGATTGTAAACCCCCTTCTTTGACTCCTAAAGCGTCTAAATAATCTGCTTTTTCTTCATCGGGAATTTCTACTAATTCTGATTCTACTTGCGCGGAAACAATCACTACTTTGGCTTTATCCGCAGTGGCAATTTTTCTTACTGCTTCTACCCATTCATTGCCTGTTGCTAGGTCATCTTCTGAGACATTGGCAGCGTAAATAATCGGTTTACGGGTGAGGAGTCCCAAGGACTTAATTAACTCTTCTTCTTCCTCAGTTAATTCTACATGGCGCGCTCCAATTCCCTCGTTGAGCGCAGCGAGGATTTTCTCTAAGGCTGGTATTTCTTCTTGACCTTCTTTTTTGCCCTTAACTTGCTTTTTAAGCCGTTCTAGGCGTTTTTCAGTTTGAGAAAGATCGGCCAAAGCTAGTTCTAGGTTAATCACTTCGATATCCCTAGCAGGGTCAACCGAACCGGACACATGAATAATATCATCATCATCGAAACAGCGCACCACATGAACGATGGCATCTACTTCTCGTATATTTGCTAAAAATTGGTTGCCTAGTCCTTCTCCTTTGGATGCACCTTGAACTAAACCGGCAATATCCACAAATTCGATGCGAGTGGGGACAATTTTCTGAGACTGGGAAAGTTCGGCTAAGACGGCTAAGCGTTCATCGGGTACTGAAACCACCCCTACGTTGGGTTCGATGGTACAAAAGGGAAAATTAGCTGCGTCTGCTTTGGCATTGGCTACCAGAGCATTGAATAGGGTTGATTTACCGACGTTAGGGAGTCCAACGATTCCAGCTTTGAGCATCTATTTCTTCTTTTGCATTTGATAATTCCTTGTTCATTATCATGGATTTACGAAAAATGATCAACTGTTTGTTAATTAATCTCTGTTTTCGGTTCTTCTTTTGGGTTAATGTATTGTTTTAATAGTTGAAAGTTTAATGCAAGTAGTAATTTACTTTGCTCAACTAACAGACTTTTTAACCTTTGTTTCTTGATGAATTAAACTGAGAGCTAATTATCTAATAATTGCTATGTTTTCAGGTGAATTATAAAATATAATTCGAGAATCATCTTCATATTTGGGGAATTAGACATCAGGAAATCGCCTCCAAAAATAAGAAGCGATCTCCTGAAATCTGTTCAATTGTTAAGGGGTGATGCTTAAGCTATTAGATAGTAACTTCCAAGGAGTTATCACTGTTTAAATCGGTAGATTGAACATCTTTGATAATAGCTAACTCCTGATTATCAAACATAATAGAAGTGTCATCATCAATATTAGTTAAGCCCAGAGAACCGTATGTTAAGTCTAATTCAAAGTCAGTAATGGTATCAGCTCCTTGATGGGGTTCCACGACAAAGAAATCACTATCTCCCTGACCCATATGAGCATCATTTTCAGCCGGCCCTAAAAGATAATCGTTGCTGTCTCCCGTTACGATAGTTTGCTCAATTTCATCAGAAACTTGCTCGGTGGGTAAAAATGCACTGATATCAATGATTTTTAATCCACCATCATCGTCAGCAACATAAGCGAAGTTGCCCACAATTTGTACATCCTGAGCCCAGTCACTGGTATTATAATTGCCAGCAAGAGTAGGATTACTGGGGTCGGAAATGTCAATGATTTCTAGTCCACTCTCCCCGTCAGCAACATAAGCGAAGTTGCCCACAATTTCTACATCGTTAGCAGAGTCAATGGAATCATAATTACCAGTCAGGGTGGGACGGGTGGGGTCAGAAATGTCGATGATTTGTAGTTGCCCCTCCCACTGATCAGCAACGTAGGCGAAGTTACCCACAATTGCTAGATCCTTAGCATCAACGGCATCATAGTTTTTAGTAAGAGTGGGATTGCTGGGGTCAGAAATGTCAATGATTTGTAGTCCACTCCACAGATCAGCAACGTAGGCGAAGTCGCCCACAATTTCTACATCGGCAGCATAGCCACTGGTATCATAATTACCAATGAGGGTGGGATTGCTGGGGTCAGATATATCAATGATTTCTAGTCCATTATGGGAGTCGGCAATGTAGGCATAGTTTCCGACAATTTCTACGCCATAGCTTCTGACAATTCTTAAATCGTCAGGAACGCTGGTGATATCATAATTACCAATGAGAGTGGGATTGCTGGGGTCAGATATATCAATGATTTCTAGCCCACTATCAGGGTTCGCAACGTAGGCGAAGTTGCTTACAACTTCTACATCCGTAGCATAGTGATCAGCATCATAATTGCCACTGAGACTGAGACGGGTGGGGTCAGAGATGTCAATGATTTGTAGTCCACCCCAACCGTCAGCAACATAGGCGAAGTTGCCCACAATTTCTACGTCCAGCGCAGAGTCACTGGTATCATAATTTCCAACTAAACGAAGACCGTTAACTGGATTAACAGTTAAAGAAACCGTCGCAGTATCGGTTCCCCCTTGACCATCATTGACTTGATATGTAAAGCTATCTGTTCCGTGATAATTAGCGTTGGGGGTATAAATAAATGAACCATTACTATTCAAGGTAACTGTGCCATTTGTGGGATTGGTCAACTTTTTAGCGGTTAAACTATCCCCATCAACATCAGTATCATTAGTTAAAACATTTGCCGTTAAAGTTGTGTCTTCATCCAGGGTAAAATAGTCATCTACAGCAACAGGATTATCATTAATCGGTTTAACAGTTAAGGTAACCGTTGCAGTATTGGTTCCTCCTCTACCATCACTTATTTGATATGTAAAGCTATCTGTTCCGTGATAATTAGCATTGGGGGTATAGATAAATGAACCATTACTATTCAAGGTAACTGTGCCATTTGTGGGATTGGTCAACTTTTTAGCGGTTAAACTATCCCCAGCAATATAACTGTCATTATTTAAAACATTTCCCGTTAAAGTTGTATCTTCATTGAGGGTAAAATAGTCATCTTTAACAGGAATAGGAGTGTTAATGGTTATATAAACCGTTGCAGTATCGGTTCCCCCTTTGCCATCACTGATTTGATATGTAAAGCTATCTGTGTATGTAAAGCTATCTGTGCCAGAAAAATAGGCATTGGGGGAATAATGGAACTGACCATTAGAAGCAAAGAGAACTTGGCCATATTTAGGAGAAGTCCGTGTTGTTAGGGTTAAGGTATCACCATTTGGATCATAATCATTAGCTAAAACATTTCCTGTATATTCTAAAGGGGTACCTTTATCGAAGATGAAATAATCATCTTTGGCCACGGGTGGGCTGTTCGGTTTTATGATTTGCTTCTGAACACCAAAATTACGATTAGCATAGGTTTGTCCAGGTTCAACAAAAACAGTATGAGTTGTTGGCAAAGAGGTCTGCTTCCAACCTGACTGAAGTTTTAAGGCTACCCTATGAGTACCAAAACCGACGGGATTGGGATCGATAATAGGAATAGGGGTGTTACTGTCTTCGCTCAAGATTAAACCAAAAGCAAAGCTATATTCTCCTTTAGAATCAGTGATTGACGTTTGTTCACCCCTGTCATGTCGTCCATTGCGATTACTATCGAGATAGACTGTCCATCCCGATAAGGGATTTTCATTGAAGTCCCGTATTCCGTCTCCATCTGTATCGTTCCAAATACTACCTTTTATCAGTGAAGGAGGATCAAAGGGATCATCAATGGGGCCAATAATGGGGTCATTAATTGAATTTTCATCCTCGATGGGTTGAGGAATAAGAGTTTGTGAGGGAGAAAGTCCGATAATTTTACTCCTGTCTATTCTAAATAACTTAAAAACTAAATCAGTAAGATTTCGTTATTGTTAATATGCCCAAATTGTTTAAAATATTTCTTCCTGGTTCTAACATCTTTTGCAGGGATTTCTAAATAATATCTAATGTAACTTTCATAGCTGTTTATTTTTGTTACTTGTTGGACTCAATATAATTAACTAAGTACTATTTCTTAATCTTATGGCGATCGCTTATTTTTTACTGAAATTTATTTTTTGATATAAACATGCCTGTAATTTTCCAAGTTTACTCTACCATAAGTGCCTCAAATGGCGCAACCTCGTGACCCAATTTTCTCTCAAAATGCCATGATCAGTGGTTTTGATATCTCATAATAAATTTATAATTATTAATCTTTATTAGATAGGCTTTAATTATATTACAAAATAAAAGTAACTCAAAACTTGTCTATAACAGTGTGAAACTGATAACTATAGCAATCAGTAATGATATCTCAGAAGTGATAACCTATTATTAGGGCATAATACTATAGCATTTCCCATACTTGTGAGGTACACAGGTGATCGCTTTAAGGCAGGGGGCAGGAGGCAGGAGGCAGGTGTACCTTATGAGTCCGAGAAAAGCTATATTATGCACCTACAAATACAATCTTATAGGGTTTTAAGACTGTGTTTTCTCACAACTGAAAGTTAATTACTATAGGTAGCTTAGTAAAGGATAATTGTTAGCTTTCCAGTAAGCATTACCTATTTAGAACATAAACAAGGAAAAATATGACAATATTACATGGAACTTGGATTCAAAATGCACCGGAAAAATCCTTTTTTATTTGGGGGGAAACTTGGCGATCTTTATCTGAGGATATTTCTTCAGATGATTCTATTGCAATGTATCCATTTTCTGTAGATAAACAGGACATTATTAAACAATTAAACTCGAATAAGATTACAATTGAAAAAAATAAAAAAATCGAATCTATTTCTCAAATATTTTATTTGCCTAGTAAAGTTATTGGTAAATCAAAACAGACTGTCCCTTTACTATCAACAGAATTAAAAGATAATAATTTTGCAGAAGAGGAGATACAATTAATTGCTTGGAAAATTGAAGGTATAAAATTCAATGTTAATGACACCCTTAATATTTTAAGTCAGTTACCATTAGGATTAACAAATAATAATAAAAATTACATAGGTGATAATTTAAAATTTTGGACACATATTTATCGTTGGAGTCTAGATTTATTAACTAGAGGTAAATATTTACCACGAATAGAACAAAAAGAGAATAACTGTTATGGACAATGGGAACCTTTACTAGATAGTTTAATTGATCAACAACGGTTTTCTAAATTTTTACAAACTATGCCAAATAGTTGTCTTGCTAATCATAATTTACTTGAGGGTGAATTCTCCCTTTCTTCACTCAAACAAACTACTATTCTTGATTTTTTATCCACTATTATTGATCAACAAGTACGTCAATTTTTTGATATTGCTATTACCCCTAATTCATTTATTCAAAAGTGGTTATATTCTTTAAAACAAAACTCATCTAAATTTGAAGCATCCGAAGTTGAAATAAATGGATTAAAGAATGCTCTTAATAATTGGACATCTTCTTTAGATGAATATATTATTAGCTCTAATAATAAACAACTAGGAATTAACCAGTTTCGGGTTTGCTTTCAACTAGAAACACCAGCTAAAGTTAGTAAAAAATTAGAACAACCTAATTGGCGTTTACACTACTATTTGCAAGCTTTAGATGATCCCAATTTTCTTATTTCTGCAAAGGTTATTTGGTCGAATCCTGTTACTAGATTAATCTGGGATAATAGAACAATTAATCAACCTCAAGAAACCCTCTTAAAAGGACTAGGTTTAGCTTCACGTTTATATTATATTGTCGAAAATAGTTTACAAGAAAATCAGCCTAGTTTTTGTGAATTAGATCCCATACAAGTCTATGAGTTTTTACGATCTATTGCTGATATTCTTAAAGATAATGGTTTAGGAGTTATTTTACCACCCAGTTTAGAGAAAGGTGTGGAAGAAAAACGCTTGGGTATTAGTTTGACCGCAGAAGTTAAGTCAAAAAAAGGACAAAGACTCAGCTTACAAAGTTTGTTAAATTATAAGCTAAATTTAGCAGTGGGTGATAAAACAATTTCAAAAAAAGACTTTGAAAAACTATTAGCTCAAAAATCGCCCTTAGTCGAAATAAAAGGAGAATGGATCGCCTTACAACCTGCTGATGTAAAGGCAGCACAAGAAATTATCAACAAATCTTATGATCCTTTAGAACTCTCAGTAGAAGATGCTTTGCGCTTCAGTACAGGAGACAGTTCAACTGTTGCTAAACTACCCATTACTAACTTTGAAGCAAAAGGAGAATTAGCTACTCTAATCAATACTATAAATAATAATGAATCAATCCCTATTATCGAAAATCTGAGAGGATTTAAAGGTGAATTACGTCCCTATCAAAAGCGAGGAGTCGGTTGGTTATCCTTCCTAGAAAAATGGGGTT
>JAAUYK010237194.1_pt1 | contig 10264 bp, 10 predicted proteins | sample 7278021 | NCBI WGS metagenome assembly JAAUYK01 (sample SAMN14350223, study PRJNA611818) | marine sediment metagenome | isolation source: surface marine sediment (1.8m) | place: French Polynesia: Moorea | collected 2018-08
AGAGAGAGAGAGAGAGAGAGAGAGACAGAATGAACAGAACGACGAAGCGGAAAGGAACGACAATGACGGGAGGGAGAGAAGAGGCGGAATTCTCCGCTTATTCTGCCGACCTCATTAGCTTTGTGCGCGCGGAGCAATTATCATTCTTTCATGCTGCACTCGTTAAGCGAAGAAGAACACTTGCAAAGATTAAGAATAATTAGAAAAGAGCGTCGCGTCCAAGGCCGGCTAATTCAGTGATACGCCTTCCATTCTTTCTCTTCCCCTAGAGCCAGATTCCGTCACGATATGCCGACGTAATGACCGTAATGATCGACAGGTAGGTAGCGCCAGGTCGGGAACCTTCTCAGCCAGCTGTAGCTTAGTATAAGAGCTCCGTCGCTGTGTCCCTAGGAGGGTTCGTACGTTCACTCATTCGCTCGCTCGGGCAGAAAGAAACAAAGAAAATAAACGCGTTACGTAAAAAACGTGAGAAATGAGAGTTGAATATTATTGAGTGAGGAGTGGTTGCGAAACTCAGTGCATGGTCCGTTTCTCCACGGCCCAAAGTCACGACTTTGCGATTCGCGACACGCGCGTCCGTCCGCCCGTCGCTTCCTTCTCTTCGCATAGTCAGTCGGCTTTTGATGTCTGAATCAAGCGTGGACTGAATGGGGGAGGGGGAGAGAGTCTAGGCCCGCATCTCCGATCGAGGGTGGTCCCGGCTCCAGCTTGTTCAGACAACCGATAACATCGCGGCATGGACTGCTTATAACGGGATTCATGCACGCGAGAGAGGAGAGGCGGCGATTTCACCTTATGAAGAGGCTGGTCACACTTTCATCATGCGAATATGGAGCCAAATTTTGCGTTTCCGTTTGGCCTCGAATATGCGAGTTGAGTTCGCAGCTAGGTGCCAGACACATTCGCGCTATAACAAGCGCCTTTTGCCTTTTTCGCGCCTTGCACTTATCACGTCAGACAGAGCCGCGAATTTTTTGCGATGCCGCCGACCTCAGCCTGCGTCGATCGATTGTTATTTTTCTCCCGCCTGCCAATTACCAAGACGAGAAAATTGCCACTGCAAGAAGCCCATACTCGGTATTTAAAGCACCAACTCGGAGTCGGAGGTCTCAAGATTCTTCATCTGTCTGCCTGAGACAGTGAAGCTATAAAAAGGTGGTGGGACCTCTGCATGGTGGTTCTGCTTGAGCCCAGATGCCAGAAGCGAGCGAGCGAGCGTTGTAGCAGACGCTTCTTTCTCTCCTGCCTGCCTGCCTCCGTTTTGCAGCCCAATTCATCATCATCTCGTGCCACGCTCCTCGACCGTGTCGCAATTCCACATGGAGGGAGGGAGAGGGATATAGTAATTGCAGAGGGCAGGGAAAAACTTGGAACAAGAGATCCTCAATTCTCGCTTCCCACACGCTTATATTTGCGATGTGAGAAATATACCGTACGGTGTATACGTATATGTATTCCCAGAGCATAGGTCAAGGAGCTAAAACTTGAGACTAAAAAACCTCCGACTCCATACATTTTACAGATGATCCTGTACCTAAAGCTAATCTGAAATGATGCCGTTACCATGTTCGCAGGTGTGGCTCATGGCAGCAAGAAAATGAGATGAGATGAGCACACATATATACGGCTTGTAGTCGGGTGATAGATGGTTCCTGCGTGAAATGATCAGGGCAGAGAGGAGAAAAAATGCATCCCCCCTCTCTCATGCATATATTCTCCGTTCGTTTTCTCCCCAAGGAAAAGTAGGTACGCGAGCGGATCGATGCCAACTTGCATCAGCATGCATTAAGAAGGAAGTGGGCTAATCGGAGCAACGCCCAGGCTCTCAGCCAACCTTTCGGATAAGTCGGCACACTAGCTGCGCAAAAAAGACAACAGCTGGCATAAGTGCCGCTCTTAGAATGCAGCAGCAGTAGTAGTCTCCGGGGATTGAAAATTGCCTCGAGCAAGGGGAACTCCCGAATGATAATATAGCGCAATAAATTATCCGTCCGCCATGCGAGGGAGGAAGGGAGTAAATGAGCTGCTGACAGGGAAGCCAAAGACGCCTCCGCCTTCACGATCGGCATGAAATGTGACGTGTCTCCCAATGATCAGACGAGAAGTCGTGAGGAATTCGAACAGCACAGGCGACCTTCCCTCCTTCCTTCCGTTGCAGCTAGCTCCAATGAGCGGAAAGGAAACCCGTCAGGCAATCAGCAGACTGCGGCCGCTGGCTGCCAAGACGCAACCAACATAAAAGAACGGGTAGATTGGGGACAAAGATATAGACGCGGCTGGCATGGCGCCTCCATCCAAGGTTTGCAATGACCTCAGGAGACAATCCAAGGCCAGAGAGACAGACAGACAAGCATGCATTCAAGCGTTGCCGACGCCATTTTGAAGCCTTAGGCGGCGGCATTGCAGTTCTTGTACGGATGATTTAACTCTTCCGTACGTGGCTCACACAAGGCCCTCTTCGCCGCCGTGCATGGTCTCCAAAAAAGGGTTCATTATAGCTACCTGCCAGGTTTCGTTATCGGAGTCGTCAATCGATTAGTCAATTCGTCGTCTCGTGTTTCGGACGGACGGACGGCCAGACACTTAAAGGGAGAGGGAGGCAGCTAGGGTAGACGATAGATCGATCGAACGGCTGAATGGAAATCGGAATCGGACTGCCAGCCAACCGTCTGGTCGCCGTCGGATTACTCGCTAGCCGCCAGTCGAGTTTCCTTCTCCTTCTTATCCCCTAGCTGCGTTCGTTGTTTATCTGCGGTAAACACGGAACGAGCGCGAGCCATGCTCGATCCCCAACGGACGGTCCTCTCACGCCAACGCCAAAGAATAAGAAAGAGCCAGAAGAGAGAGGAGAGCTGGGGTATAAGACTATATCACACAATGTGGGGAACTTTTTTCAGGGGCCAGTTGATGACACGGCGGATCGAGTATAGAAGTGGCCCAAAGAAGCGTTGAGGGGTCAAAATTCGCCCAATCAACGAGTCAACAGTTTGTTTTTTTTCGTGTTTTAGAGGAGCAAAAACCACCCTTGCTTGGTCGTCCCTCTTCAAATGAAGCGCGCGGTGTCTTGTCTTGCTATAGTTTAGTTAGTAGGCAGTTTCATCATCATTCAAGCCTTACGCACGCGCCGGCCGGACTTTTTCTTTCTCTGCGTCAAACTTTTTTTCACTGCGACGTTGATGGGCAAGAAGTTTTCGCGGGCTGCCGGCCCGGCGGGCAGAAGAAAATTACCGGCTTGAAGAATTGCGTTCCCGGTAGCGGCAGCCAGTCGACCAAGTTATGTCCGGCCGCCCGTCAACCCGACTGCTGAGGTCAGTTGGTTGTCTGACTATGTGGTCAGAGAATAGGCGGCGGTCACTTAAACAGACCAGAAAGATACATATAGCTGGACTAGTTGGATCGGATCAGTGGAAATCAGGAATCAGGAAGCGAGCCAGGAAGTTCCTTATACAGAAGTTCTGACCACATTATAAGGCAGTCGAATCTGTATTGTTTGCCCAGACGATTGCCGCGCTCGCCGCTTTGTTCTAATTATCTCTACCGTTATCAGCACTTGATATCAAAGACCTGGATCGACTAACAAATACAGACGTTGTGCTGCATCAATTATCCGCAACGCGTACGTTTCCCGCGTCCTCAAGTCAAGTCGATCTCTCTTCACTTCCTCCATTCCTACCTGATGGGCCCGAGGCGTTGGCACCAGCATTGGCGGCAGTAGCAGCAGCAGCCCCATTCTGCTGCTTTCTAGCTGTGTCCTCCAAGGAGAGCTTTCCCATCGCGGACGAGGCACCTCCCGACGAACCAGCAGATCCTCCCCTCGACGCGCCACTCATCTTCCTCTACGCAAAACTATTGTATGAACTTTTGGCAAAATGAGGCCCTGCCCCAAGTGGAACACACTTTTTGTCTGCACGGAGCACGCAGACGCATAAAACTGAGGCTGCTCCTCTGCGCGTCCGCTCAAATCTGCTCTCAAACGCGCCGCCGTCGGACGGACGGACGGATGGGCGGGAAGGAAGGAGGGAGCGCGCGTCGGAGCAAAAGCGTACGCTACGGACGGAGGAGATGTTTCAGAGCTTATGTCGGAGCGTTGCGAGCGCGCTCGCGATCGACCCCAGCTCTGTCCTTTATAGCAAGGATATGCTGCTGCTATGGCTGCGGAAAAGGACAGTGTAGCTGGGAGGAAGGAAGGAAGGAAATGGGCGGACGCGGACGGACGCGAAAAAAAAACGCACAGAGTCCAGAGTTTGCACGGACAGGGCTAGCTGTGCCTGTGCGGTGTCTTGCGCGCACGCCCTGCCTCCTCAGTTTTATTGGTTGCACAAAGAGCAGTGACGCATTCGGCGACAGATGGAGCCACGAGCCGCGTGCATGCGTTTTAATATGGCGCCTCCTGGCTGCGCCGCGGTTCTGGCAGCCGGCTGCGTTTGTAGTATTAACAGCTTGGCACGAGAATTTCCCAGATACCAGTTCTGTGACTCGAAGTAGGCCACCGCATCCAGCAAGCCGGCAATACGGTTTAGGCGCATTTCAAGCCTTCAAAGTATGAATAAACCATTGCTGGCTACAACGAAAAATGCTTGACCGTTCATGGTCTGCATTCATTTAATTGTCAATGACTTACAGGTTTAGGATGTTAAAGAATCTCGTATAATTTACGCTTTGACAAATTTACATAGTGAAGTGGCATTTCTGTTTGCCGAGTTTCAGAATTTAGGTATCGTCATATAGGAAATGGACTTTTTTATTTGCGCTGCGTTTATTAAATTGTTCTTCGCCAACCTTTGCTCTAAGCGATCGTCCATATTATGAAGAAAATCAATAATACTGACTCGATCGGCCTGTGTATACCTGTCACATGGGGATAGAAAGTCGATGTAGCAGCAGCAGCAGCGGCGGGATGCTTCACCGATTTTTACGTTTTTCACCGGGAGCAGAGAACCAGATCGGAGCCAGCCCCAGTATCTCAATTAATCGCGCCATTTGCGCGAAACGACCGGAAAAACGACAATAAACGGTATAGTTCTAGCGCATATCATTCTAGCAATTAATATACGTATGGATAAAAAGAAATATGAAATGGACGTATGAAGTTAAGCTAACATTGTCTCTGTTTAGAATACTTCTCGTATACCAACCATACGTACTATACACAAATTGCCCTCGCCTTTCTCCCGATATCGTCCGTCAGCTGCCGCCGCTGCAGCTAGCTGCACTTTGAATGCGCGGGAAAGCCAGGAGCAGCCTCTCCGTATGTTCTGCGATCCCCCTGTTGGATTCCCTTTGCGAGACCTAACCCAAGGTAACGCCGAGTTTTGCGCAGGCGCAGTCCCCGGCCGGTGCCGCGCTCCCCGCCTCGTCTGACGGCCGGGCACGATTTTGACGGAATTTATCCCAAGTTACAGCGCTTGACGCATTTATTTTCAAATGGAGGAAAATTCGCCGCCGCGCCCGCCTTTCCTATCCTCCCCGCCCCCTCTCGGCGGCGCGCCCCCTTCTATTCGGGCAGGATTGCCAGCGTGAGCCGTTCTTAATGTTCTTATCCTCTTTTGTTTGGAGGGGAAAAGACTCTATGTCTTGTAGCTATATACAAATGGTGTGTTGTTTTAGCAATATTTTCAAGGGTTATTCAGTCTAACGTAGATCAACAACTACACCTAGAACCTTGACATGGTTTTGACGACCTAATTCTGGCAACTCTGCTGAAATAGTCGGCCCAGCTCGGCATGCCCTCTCCGCTCGTTCGGACTCTGATTTGGCCGGCCCTGATCGTAGGTCTCTTTGTCTGGCTGTACGGTGGCGCCATCTATGCAAAGCACGACACTTATCGCCATGCTCCTCTACTGTTACGACAGCCGGTCAATCTTTGCGGGGCGAACGCCGAGTGTCACGCAGAAAAGTGGCGCTCAGAGTGCCTGCCACTTTTTTTCGGCACCTGGAAAATCACGTTTCCTGCCTTCGTTCAGCTTTGAAATAGTTAAAACATCTTTACAAAAGTTCTTGTGTCTTGGAAGAGCGATTCTTTGGCGTCCCCTAGAGGGTTTAAACCCTTAGTTTGTTGAATTTGGGTAGCATTTAATCCCATTAATATTACATGGGGTTAGACCCCGCCTTGACTTACGGCTCTGGGCTACATCGAATACTGCTCTGGAAAAAATGTTTTAAATAGAGGAAAAGGCCCAAATGTACTGAAATTCTAACCGAATTTGCAAATGCACGGCGACACGCACATTAAGGTTAAGCAGTCATATCCCTGCAGGCAAAAAGTAAGCACCAAAATAGTCCAACGCATACCGCACTTGAGGCAAACCGAACGAACACTTCATAAAATTGCGTACACAATCTTAACACTGGACTGAGACGAGCCCCAGGGCCAACGATTATTTCATTCATGATACTACGCATACATTTATAAACGCTTTCCTGGCCATGAATGCAGTGCGCATACGGCACATACATTGAATTGTGTTCCTGAAGGGGCGTTAATACCGCGTGAGTGCGTTTACCCCGGAGTTGCCTCGATCATACGCAAATTCATGTGCCAGACACACACGCAGGCGGTCGGTCTGTATGCGACGTACTACACATGTACGTAGCGATAACCGTTAATTGATAAGGGAAGACGTGTTGTTTAAGCAACCCGGCCGCGAGTGATAACGAATTTATGATCACAGGAGTGTTCCATAGGGGCAGGCTGACGATGCGAGCGCGCAACGTTCTCCGTCTACATGAAACACCTCGTGCGGCAGGATCGACGGAAAGATACCCCCAAGGTGAAAGTCGATCGTCGTGTATACCGACTTGCGGAATTTTGATAGCGACTGTACGTCTAACCAGATTGACGTCTGAGAAACTAAACAGCTGGCCGAACATGTTCAAGGGGGTTAAAAAGAGCGCTCTTTCCCCCGAAGCCCCACGATTTGTCTTCGGAGATATCTCGTGTCAAGACATCCGCTTTCTGTGCCCTCCATTCCATCGGTTCCTGGAATTCCGAAGCAGTCAGAGCTTGCGCGTATCTCTCCACTTACTTTTGATGAATCCGTTCCGGAATGAAGGAATCATCTTAAACACGAAATCTGGAAGAAACTACTAAAACTCAAGCTCGCTGCCCAAACCCATCAATCATGAATGTCGCTTGTTTTTTCAACGCACAGCCTGTACGTACGTCTGAGCGTAGAACGCGTACGTCGTCGCCTCCTTTTTCTCGACGCTGCTAACTCCGTCGAACTTTTGACATTTGACAATTTCACCGTAGCTGGACTGGGCGTAAAATTGTTAATTGTCCAGCTACTGCTCGGAGGACGAGAATCTACGTCGTGGAACAATTCGGCTTCATTGACGGCGTCCGAGGGGAGAGTGGGAGGGCGACGAACGTACGCTTCCAGAATTTTCCTTGTGGGTGCTCTTCATACGGTTAGATTTTTAAACAATCCCCCTTTCAGTACTTTTGAATTTGCGTAGAAAGCTATGGCTAAAGATACTAAATTCGAATGCCAAATAGTGCCACCCCTGAATATGACGTCTCGAGTTCCGTCAGCCAGCCAGCTACGTAGCTGCGTACGAAAGCATGCATGATTGTGTGGGAGAACCAACCGGCCACTCTTCCACGTACGCGTACGCGTACGTAGAACGTTCGTTGGCGCGTACCTGCATGCTCTGCTATTTCCGCACATGCCGACTCCTTAATTAGGGCCTAAAAATGTTGCCGCTGCTTCTAAAAGCGTTCGAGCGAGCGAACAGGAGGCCCAACAAGGCCGGCCGACTGCAAGACAATCAATGTCAAACAAGGCGCGCGAGCTCATCTCCTTCTTTCATTTGCCAAGAGGGCGCGTAATTATTACTCCTGGATAATTACTGGAAAGGGGAATACAAAAAGGAGGGAAGGGTCACTGCTAACTTCTGAAAACATATATTCTGGAAGCTTCTTCTTGGCCACCTGTTGGCTTACAGAATTTCAAGGCTATAATTACTGGCTGCGAGGGACCCCCTGCCAACGCCACCGCCGCCGCCGCCGAACTGAAAGCTGCCCTACTCCCACTTTGTCAACAAGCCGGTGGGTGGGGAACGAAGCGAACGAACGAACGAACGAAGCGAAGAGAAAACGGCGGCTAGAAAGTGAAGGCCACATTAACGAGAGAGGAAGAAGACCATGTTTCTATTATAGCCACAACTTGTTCGTCTATCAAACCTTGTTATGTAAGGCCGCTGTCGTATGGGTCGTAAATGGAAGTCATAGCTCGAGTTTCTCCGGCGTCGACACAGTTCTCAGATTACGCGCGGTGCTCCCATCGACATCATTGGGGTCAAGGGCTTCTTCTTGTCTTTTCTTTTGGTGTCTGACCGGTTTGTAAACTCTCGACGCAAATGATTTGACATCTGCGTCACGTCGTTCGATGGAAAAAAGTGCGCATTGTGCTCGCGGAGGGGCGGCAGTCAATCTCGCTAATGAAGTGCTAATTTCTTTACGAGCCGCGTTGGTGACGCAACAAATTGTTATCAACTTGCATTGCTCAATGGGGATAATCGCCATCCTCCTGTCCTGTCCTAGCTGTCTGCCATCAATTATAATGCTCGTTTTTCTGCCTCGATGGCCCTTCTACGCCGCCCGCGTTCGCGTTCGCGTCCGTCCGTCGCCGGCGCGCGCTCTTTCCACCACCGGCGTGGCAGCGTACGTCCTCGGCCTCGATCGTCCTCGCTCACTCTCTCCAACTGTTGCTTACACATCGTCGCCTCGCTCCACGCACAGGGTCGCTCCTATAATAATTTAGATTGGACGGAATATGGTACATCGAGCGTTTTATACTCAACCAAGGCATGAATATTTTCGTCGGTATAATACTTAATAGGAGGGTTGGTGCCGACAACCGGCGGCCTATCCTATCGCGCGGGTAATAAGGCCATTAGGCGCGCTGGGAGCGAGCGAGCGAGCGAGCGGACGAGCGCGCGGACAAGGAGGACATACGTTCGTCCGCGTCCGTGCGTTCGTTCAATTGTATTGGGGCGTTGCACGACAGCGCTTGGGAGGGAGGGAGGAAAGGAAGAGTCAACTTTGCACAGCCATCGTTGGGTGGCGGGAAAGAGAAGAGAGGGAGGGAGGGAGGGAGGAGTAACCGAACCAATAAACTCCCATGAGAGAGACTGACTGACTACATACGTGCAGCAGCTTGTTAACGACGGACGGACGGACGGACGCCCAATCCAATCCGACGATTAACAGACCTTAAGAAGTGAACGTGAACGTAATCTCGCGACAAAAAAGAGTAGTGCCCTACACTGCATGGGGATAATATACGTCCTTGAATGCTTTCGAGTGGTCTGTACGTCGGCGCTGGCGATCGAGCGAGAGTGGAAACCCACTTGACACACGAGTACGGCGATCGACTAGCTATAGCTCCGTCCGGCCAATCGCCGTCCTGTCTGATAGCGAACGAGCGGCGGACGGACGGACGGACGGACGACGGAAATAATCCAAACAGAACGAGCTTCAAATGAGAAATGAGCTATCGAGGGAACGAGAGAGAGAGAGAGCGAGAGCGAAGCCTCTGAAGATGTGCTTGCGCAGCAGCAGCAGAAGTCATTCCAGTGCTTTCCAATCACAGAGGAGAAGAAGAAACACAAGGGCTTGATGAGACAGATCGAACAAGGGGAGGAAGACTGGTGCGGGTACGTGGTGAGTATCTGGTGTAAGTCGAGACTTTCCTCCTTGGCGGCAGGAAGCCGCGGCAACAGCCTGCAATTACTCCAGCCGCAAGCCTCATGGCCAAACTCTCTTCACACCTCCTTTGAGAAGGAACGTACGCGCGGCGCGGTGACCGACCGGGGTTGCCACATGTGACGTACGCAGATCCACGCCAATACCTTCATAGAGCAGATTCGATCATCGTTGCGTCACTGCTTCGAAACAAATTACGCATTAGAAAACGCACTGAAGTGGCAATCTCCTGCTGAATTCGCCCAGGCATCGCCACCTGCTGCTACAGAGAGTTACCGGCGAGGTCTACGTCGCAGTCGTCGTCTGAGGCGCCGCCGCCGACGGCGTTACCGGGACTGTTTGTATATGTTATCTCTGGCGGCGTCGGCGTCGGCGTCGGATAGGTACGGCTACGGCCTGCTCAAGTCCATAGCGAGCTGCATGCCCCCCGCTAACAGCAGCCTCGGCCACGAAGAGAGGTGCTACTTAGCATGCGAGCAATTTTTCCCTCCGCATTCGCGGCGAGAGAAAATACCAGGAGGCGGGATACGCATGTCGGGAGGGAGGGATTGC
>JAAUYK010090747.1_pt1 | contig 10263 bp, 6 predicted proteins | sample 7278021 | NCBI WGS metagenome assembly JAAUYK01 (sample SAMN14350223, study PRJNA611818) | marine sediment metagenome | isolation source: surface marine sediment (1.8m) | place: French Polynesia: Moorea | collected 2018-08
GTTCCGTATCTTCTTTATACGCACGTGTGCGCGCTACCTGCGATGTCTTATGGAAAATTCATGGCCTCCCCAGCTCCACGCACTGGCCTCGAGCAAGCCTCAAGAACCTCCACCTCCCCGCTCAGGCATGAGCCACTCATTGTCATAAGAACAGAAGCAGCTCAAATGCTTTTTGTCGTATACTATATATAGTAGCTACATCTCAATCCATCTATTTGTGTCCTCCTCTCTCAAGTTTTCAGCAGCTAGAGAAAACGACGAACACGGTACACATATTGGTCCAGCCGACCGCATGCATCCTCTGTTGACCAGTGCAGTGGTCCTAATCGAGTCTTCCACGCCGGTACGCGTCGCGTGTCCACGTTAGCTTCAGGGACTCGTTATGCTCCCACCCCCCTCTCGTCGTCTTCGTCACTACAAGAGCACATTTTCCTGTAAAGCCTCGCTCCGAGAGCGGGCACAAATCAACATTACGTACTACCACTACCAGTAGATGGAAACAAATGCCGGCAGCTAATTAGCTTTTCCCCTTAACTGAGAGGCGCAGTACAACGATGGGGCTAACTTTTCTGACGGACGGACGTAAAAATATACGCACTGTAGGATAATCTTAGGCCCCGTAGATACCTATTAGCCTAACAAAACTCGCTATGCTATCCTACGTCGTCACAGTCCCTAGCTAGCTCCTTTATCTTTTCCAAATCTTCCCCATGTGCAGACGTAATCTCGCGCAACGCGCTTCTCCCAATCCGATCAAAATCCCCTCCCTCCCTTCCTCCCGCTTCTTCTTAGTCCTCGAGTCAATCACTTCGAGTGAAAAAGCACACTACTCCACATTCTCGTATGTCTTACACATTACGTGTCAGCCGCACAAGTGTGAGTTAAGTATTCTCTGGTTGTTTGTCGCCAACAAACTCTACGCACTATATACGTTTTTCCGCCTACGTCGTCTATCCGCCGCAAACGAAGCAAAAGAAGGAAGGAAGCTGGAGGCCGGCGCGGCCGGCCGGCCGGGTAATCTCTCTCTCTCCTCGTGCTGAGACACGGGCAGGATGTCATTTTGACCTGGCTAATACGCGTGTTTTTGCCGCCCTAGCTACTCCGTGAGAACACTCAGGGAAGGAGCAGCTTTCTGGCTGAGAGAGGAGAGAAGCAAGTATGACATTGTACATTTTCCAAGTCGATCTGAAGCCACTCAATGATACAGTATTACCAAAGAGAAGAGAGAAAGGCAATTTCCCCGTTTCCTGGAGAAAGGAAAAGTTTGGGAGGGTCGGAGGAGGGGTAGAAAAAGGTTTCCAGCTTCGTAGTTGTCACCGCGACGGGAGAACTGATAGGGCTAGTAGCCGTAAACACTTCTAACCAGCAGGAAAGAGAGAGAGAGAGCGAGCGAGGGCGCTTTCACTAAAGCCTCTTCTATTACAAACGCTCTCTTTGTCTTAAAAGATTGCATGGAAGAAGAACGTTGCTGCGATTGGGCAATTTGCTCAGGCGACTTAATTACTCGGGAATTGGCTCCATAGAGATCCTAATCAAACGAATCCGAGGCTAGGCAATACAGCATAGACGAAAGGCAATGACTTTTCGGCCGGGTACGGAGTGCCGGCCGTCGTTGCGGCGTGATTACGGGCTGTAATTTCGTTTCCTTCCATCCTCGCCGAGGCGGCCTTTGTTTCCAGCCACCGAGGCGAAAGCGAGGAGAGAGCTCGCGTCTCAAAAAGCAGCCTCGCTCGCTCGCTCGCTCATATTGCCTCGGCGACGGATATGAGTCGCAATTACGCCGCTCACTCAGATACTGCGCTCAGCTCCAGGGGTGCCACGCAATGTTAATGGCTCCAAAAATGCCTGGAATATGAGCCTGGATCAGATTTCCTTCCAATGTCTTCTGTCGAGATGTACGTACTACGTCCCTCAAGCTCATATAGCGCGCGCAGCGTCGCCCCCGGCAGATCTCTTTCTCTTTCGTCGCTAGCGTGATAAACCCTCATATTGGATGAGCTTTTCGCCTAGCAGAGGATTCGTACTACATTTGCCTCGAGAGCGGCCTCGATCTGCAGTGGTTACGCAATTTACGTATATTGCGTACGGATAAAATATATGTGCGTATTTTCAACTCGAGCTTGTTTACCAGCACAGTGCGAAGGTCCCTGGAGACGTAAATCACTAAATGCGGGATTCGACTCCGAAAAAGCTGTGCTCCTGCCTGCATAGGATTCGAAATTTATTAGCTTTCGCATATGGATTTTTTGTTGAAAACACCCCGCTCCTGTCGCATCCCAGATTGCGCCGTTTCATTTGGAAAACTTTCCTCTTCCTCCTTCCAACAAACTTCGAGGTAGCTGGAGAGCGAGTTAGCCGGCGACAATAGAAGCAAATGAGGAGTTCGGTGCCCGCATCAAAACTTGCACCTTTTGCGAAAAAAAAATCTTTCCTTTCACGAGCTGGACATTTAATTGAGTTGGATTCTGCCTCGCGGCCCTGGCCTGATTCTCTCTGAGCTTCAATCAGAATTCAATCTTATTACTCCCGGAGCGTCCGACGGCTGATCCTCGGCGGGCGGCGTCGTGTGATGTTCGATCTTTCCACCCGGCCACCCGGCCGGCCGGCAGAACGGGGAGGATCAAGCAGCTACCCACCGACCGACCGACCGAAATATTGAATTCATCCCCTGCCAGGGGGAATTTGGAACCTGTCCGAGGTCTATAGGGCCGCAGAGAAAATGCAGCCATGGCGGCGAGTTGAAAGGGACGAAGCTGGCTGCTCGATCGCAGTCACTATCTCCCTAGCTCCTGGCTGGAATCGGCTTTAGCATCAAAGGCCCCTTGCTGCTACTGTAGAAACGACGCGCGCGGTAGTGGCTTTGACTTTGCGATCACAAAAGTCCCAAGGCTTGAAAAATGGTCAAATGCGAACGTTTCCTACCGAATCATGGATGGCTTTTTTGCCTTCAATGAGATGTGCAGTTGTTGTGGTGGTTTTAATTTTTAAAATGAAGCTGGATCGAGAAGTTCTGGCTGAAAATTTTAGTGGCCTAATCTGCGCGATTTGTTCTGCTCGCTCGCTTTGCCATCTCGCCATTCGCCATCTGCCGCAATAATAAGGCAGAGAGGGAAAGAAAGAAGAAAGTTGGCGAAGCCAGAACTGCGCATCTGGTAGCTAGGCGAATAATTCAAGTACACAAAAAGCTAGGTCCGGACGGCAGCGGCGCCAGAGTACAAATGCTGCTATGCAGGCACGTATACACGGGCCAAGATGGAAGGTATAGTTTAGTATACTAAAAGAAATATATAACTTGCCCGCATGTCGGAGCACTTCGGTGCGTTGATTCAGCTGCCTGAACATAGTAGTACATTGATGGAATTTCTGCTTGCTGTATGCATGAAAGTTTGTTCCGTACTCATGCAGATTGCAAACTTTTTACTACGTGCCGTCTACGAAGGCCTTGACTTCAGTGGCGGAACATTAGATTTGAGGAAGAGCTGGCAGCAACGAAGCAAAATGTCTGCCTATATAAGGGTCGGAAAACGCCTCCGCTTGTTTGTCCAATATATCAGACTGCATGGTGGCTGTCATTTATCTATTAGAGCGTGATGTCTCTCTCCTCTCCCTCCCTACCGAAACTAACGACCAAAAATGTCGTCTCGACTCGGAGCGGGGACCGCGCCGCCAACACCAGAAAGCGACAGCGCGGCGGCGGCAATTATTGACTCTTAACGAGCTAGGAGGAAGAAAAAGGCGGGCCCGGCTAATGAGATAAAAATGTGGCACCGCCGCAGGGAAAAAGAAAGCTGTGAGCGAAGGAGAGTCAGAAAGCATCAAATCACTACTTATGTATTTAGACACCGTAATATTTTATCAGGTTAAATACGGGCTTAAGCTAATATATTCACCGCCTCATAAGTCATAATTACTCCAAGGCAGAAGCAGTAATTGAAAAATCGTGTAGCGTGGCGAATGGCTTCCTCTGCTTATAAATTCCAGGCGGCCATTAATAATGTGGAGTCAGTCCTGCTTTGTGCGAATCGCCATTACGCTCATCATTCATTAGAACAAGTTTTTCTCTTTCCGCGTAGTTGGCAAACTTTGAGGACCTAAAGTGGACAGGAAGCTGAAAAGTTTTACCTATCGGGCTACGCGCTCAAGGCCAAACCACTTGGACAATATTTTCACTATAAAATCCACAGCACTATAACGCTAAAAAAGTTCGCATTGTTCTAAAATTGAGGCTTGAGCGGCTTTTTTAAAGTTCATGGTGACGGTCTGTCTCTCCGACTGATGGATCGGCCCCTAAGCGACGCACAAACGAGATGGACGTGCGAACAGCTATCTACACGGGCCTAGCTGTCACTTATTCCTCTTGGGTCTCATTTTCGCGGGCGGCAAAATTATTCGCATCCCGTCTGTCCCCGGCACATGAGGGAAATGGCCTATTCATATTGGAACTCATCGCGCAGTTTTAAGCATAGACAATGGGTGGGTGGTTTCTCACCTCATACGATTCCCAGTTCTTATTGCCAGCTTATTAGCAGTTCTCCATAATTTTCAGCGGCGAATTATGCCTGGCTAAGGGCCTCCCAACTCAATATTGGAGAGGTCAGTGGGTGCGAGGTTCCAGGGACAATGGTGAGATCATTCATCGGGTAGAGGGATTGGGTGGGTGGCCAGGGTTTCTCAGCTAGACGACTTTCTCGGCTGCGTAGTACAGCATCGATTTAGTATGAGGAAATGATGTGGATCGGTCGTGATGCGTTGTTATGGCGATAGCGGGCAAATCTTGTTTGCACCAATCGTCGCTTTTCCTGCATGGATGGATCGAGGCTGAATTGGGGACAACGTACGTCTTGCACAGATTCCGCCAACTGTACTATGTATTATAGCTGCTACGGGTATTTATTCTCGTCTTGCGGCAAGGCCACATCATACCTAGTTTGTAGAGTCTAGGGAAACAAGTATGGATAACTACTGATGTCCCATTATCCGTTGCCCAAGACTTCAAAGCCTTGAACAGAGTTTTGTAGTCTTCGCTTTGAAGGACAAGAAGTTGCATGCAGCTGATTACTGAAAATGTTCCCAGGCATGTACGAACACTTTTGCCGGCTGCCTTAATTGAACCTACGTTGCGCGTTTGCCACGCGTTTAATATGAAAATAGCAAGACGTACTTTTGACTTGAAGAACGAACTTGAACATCCACTGCATGGTGCATTGGAGCTCACTTGGGCGGCGAAATTAGCAATTTGCCTTTGCCTTGCTGTGCGCAAGAATATAGCTTTTGAAATTGGGTCGATTAACTGGAAGAGAAGGGCGATGCATTTTAAATGCTGCAGTCATCCGAAGAAGGTATCCATACATTTTTATGGTGAAAGTCATCAAAGACTTTGACATAAGTGGGTCCCCTTTGTGAGCACTTCATGTCAATTGGTTCCGCCCGGTTTCTGCGGTTAGCCCGGCCGCGAAGCCGAGGGAATTAATGAGACTCTCTTGCTCCGTGTGTGTACAGAAAGTAAATAGGGGAATTTCTAGCCGCTCCGACAAAATTAGTACGATCGGGTATACCTAAATCCTAGGACACTAGCTATAGCTACGAGTGCTCATTAGTATTGTGGTAACGGCTCGCCGGCTATCTTGGCGCCATATTGCGGCAAACAGATAGGCGATTGTGTTCGTCAGTCCGTCCGCTCAATGCATTGGAGGCCGGCCCCACGCGTGGTTTCTTTCCAATACTGAACACATGCAGCTGGGCTGCTGTTTGATGTCGCTCGATAGCCGAAAGGAGCTCGCTGGCTGGCTGCTTCCTTCGTTTCGACTCGGTCGGTCGGGGGATAGACAAACATTAGAACGCGCCGTGGCGAATTTGAAAGTACTGGATTATGCATGCAATATGGAGAGGAAAGGGCGGGATTTCAGCACGACGTTAAAACAACCCTCCCTCAAATGATTGCTTTGTAGCTCACCTATTTTCCTCCAGTCGAGTAGATTATTTTTGCTGAGGCGCTTCGCGTATATGTGTCACGTCCGTTCGTCTTCTGGTGCGGCCAATAACCGACTGTTGCTGCTGCTCGTTTGTCCTTTCCGTCCCTTCCTCGCCCGCTTCGACTTCTGTTTCTCCGGCGGTCGGCGGGCCAGCCTCCAACTATCCGCCTCGAGCGGCGGCGTCGCGTCGCCGTCGCGTCGCGGGCTGGCGAGGGCGCTCGATCGCGCACTCTCGACTAACAAGGCAGAAAGCTAGGAAAGAAAAGTAGGAGAATCCGAGAAGTACGTGACTATTCGCAGTCTCTTCCATATCAATGTAAACTGATTTAGAAAATCGCTTCGGTAAGGCTCCCACTTGTCCTCCGATTACTGCTTGGCGGACGAGCGAGCGAGCGAGAAAAAGTAGATTCCCTTGGGAGAGAGCGAGCGAGGAGCGGAGCGGACAGTGTTTGAGTCGAGTGTGTCGGTCGGTCGGCGACCGACGCGCGCGACCGATGGCCGGCTAAAAGCGCACTCTTTAGGCCAGAGATGGCATTTTTCCGCCTCTTTGGCCTCTTCCCCTCTTCGCTCCATGTGGAAAAGACGGGTACATTGCACGTTGTCTAATTGCATAAAGTTAGTCATCTTGCCCATTAAAATGCACTAGTGAGTTAATGCCGTTTAAGAAAGAAGTTACGTACATTCGGCTACCCTACCAGAAAATCTCTCTGATAGCGGCAGTCAAACTAGGACGCCGGTAGAGATCCGAGAGTAATATCTCGCATAAAGTTGATGCAATGTTAATTTCACACTTAAGTAGTGAATTAATGAAATATACAGGTCCTAAAAATTGGCGCCGCCGTTTCGCGAACGTACAGACGTAATACGTACTATCTGGCCTTGATGTATCTCTTGGCTGGATCGAGTGCCGCGCGCGTTTCGCTCGACCGCGCGTCGCCTTAAAGTCGATTGGTCGAGACGAGCGAGCGATACAGCCCAGCCCAACCCAGTCCTGACGCGATACGCCAGCCCACGCGAAACGCCAAACGCCAACGACTTCACAGACTGGAAGAAGAGGGGCGCGACGGACAGCAGCTGCTAGCTAGCTGGCCGAATTTTCATCACAGCTATAGCTGGCTGCCGCCTCACATTACGTTACGTCCGCCCTCAAGCGAAGACGAAAACAAACTGAAGAAGCTTTTGAGGTCAATTAAAAAGATGTCTGTGGGTCGCGTCGCCCGCTCGGCGTTCATCGTCTTCCTGCTCTTGCTGCACCTCGCCGACCAGGCCACCGACGTCTTCTCCGCCGTCCTCTTCTACCTGGAGGGCAACTGCGTGGCTGCCGGAGTCACCCTCGCACTCGTATTTATGCCCGGCGTGTTCATCTTCGCCACGGAGATGGCGCTCATGTGCGAGGGAGGCAGCAACATCGGCAGGGCTGTCGGATACCTCTTCTTCTCCCCGCTGTGGGCCGTGGTCATACATTTGTACAGGTAAATAGACTTGTACAATGTGCACCATTGTGAAGGGTTGATATACTGGGTAACACTTTCAGTCTATTCGACCCGCGCTACGTGCGATCCGCGATCTACTTCAAGACGCTGGAAGGCTTCCTCGAGTCGGCGCCGCAGCTCGCACTGCAACTCAGCCTCCTATTCAGAGGACACTGGACCCAAAGCAGCAGGATAGTGGGAAAAGGCCAGTTGGGAAATTATCAAAGTTATTGAAACGCCCACATCAAATGCTTTATTCATATGTCCTGATGTATTAATACTCCAACTGGCAACTCCGTGCTTAGAATGGTGCTCGAGCCCCTTCTGAATGAGGTCGCGGCCGAGGATCAGGAAAGAGAGAGAGAAAGAGTGATCAGATTGATAGCAGTGTCGGTCGGTCCGTCCGCCGGCGACGATGAATGCAGCTGGAATGGCCACTCATTCATTTTATCGGTCTTTTTTGCGGGGGAGAATTTTGTTGAATTGGACCCTGCAATCTGATTATTGAACCCCACGTGCCACCGTCTACCCAGGTCGTGACCAACGTTACAACGCTCAAAGTATTCGGAAGAGTCTACAGCGAAGGTAAATACTGAATGGTACATCTTTGACCAAGGAAAAAAAACACACCGAAATTATCTTCCTACTCAGACGACCGGTTCTACTTCGGCGCGATCCACGTGGCCAGCGTCGTCCTCAGCTTCCTTTCCCTGTTTATCAGCGCCATTGTGTTCAACGACGTCGAGGAGCGGAGCGTCGACCCCGTGGACAGGGAAGCGAACAACGCCGTGTCCAGGTGTTCCAGGGGACTCACAGCAAAAATCACAATAGCCGCGCCCTTCTTTTTCTTCACCATCGTGTACAGGGGAGTCGGACTGGCTCTGCTCATCTGCTTCATTAGGTACATAGTACTTAGTTTCGGTCGTGGATCAAAAGTTAAAGCGGAGTATTTCCGTAGGTACTGGAGCGGGGTGATCATCTTTAGTCTGTTCTTCTTGAACATGCTGAGCGCGCTCTGCATCGGCGACGACTTCGGACGCAGCGTCTCCTATGGAATCTGGTCACTGCTCGTGCCCGTCGGATACAACAGGAATCCCGCATCGCCCATCGGATACAAGAAGGTGGAGGTGAAGGCGCGAGGGTTGTCGGCCGTCGACACGCAGGACACAGACTATCAAGGTGAGTACGGAATTCCTCATTATACGCTGATGTTCCAACGTAAATCTTCTCTTAGGTCCTTTGCTTACTTCGGAGTACGTGAGCAGCTACGCCGGCCGCGCGCGCTACTTTCTCACTGTGCACACGCTCTCCAGCATCCTGATCATCGGTGTCAGCCTCCTCGTCACCATCGTGATCGTCCAGACGGACCCCGACAAGTACCACCTGCGTCCGGTCCGGTCCTCCTTCGACCTGGACTACCTGAACACGGCCTTCCTGCCGCTGCTCGGGCTCTCTCTCGGACTCTCGCTACTCACCGTGAGGCCGTACCACAGGTGCGAGTGCTCGGGCGGAGAGGGGCCCAGGGGAAACGCTATCGTTTAAGTCATAGACATGTGTACGTATGTAGTAGTTTGGCCCAGAAAGAGCTACACGTACTGCCTATATAAGAATAAATATTGAAACACCTCTTCGAGTGCTTATTAGCAAGTCTGGCCAGCTCGACTGCTGTCAATGTACGCTCAATGTGTTCACGTACGCGTAGAGTATTCTCTGGGAGGATATGAGTGACTTGCCTAGGCCGGGCGGGCGCGGGCGGGCGCCTTTCTCTGTTTACACTTTCGTCCGTGACTATCTCGGGAACGGGAGATATAAGTACCCCCTGTCTGCGAGGCTGAGCACGTACGATCTCGTGAGCTACATCGTCGTCATCATGGACAGGACGTCGTTTTCTTCGTACGGGACGTCGCGCCTCGCGTCCTCCGTCGGGCCGCCGTTCTCGCTGGTGATCGCAGCGGCGGCCGCGCAGAGGAGGAGGAACAGGACGTGCTGCTGCGGACTGCAACTGTCGTCGGGAGTGCAGGCGAGTAAAAATTTCGCGTATACCTAAGGAATGAGTGAAGCTGGTCAAAGTGAATATTGAATGGAGGCTGACCATTGACCTAAGCGTAGAATGACGACCAAGGGAAGTACGCGTCCGTGTGTGTACGGGTGCGTACGAGTACATCGAAGGCAATGGTGCGAATGAGCATCGCTATTGCTCTGATATCCGGAGGCATTTAACCATCACGAAGGGTGCATGAATCAAAGAATAGTGATTTTCGGCCCGCTGTTTGCAGTTTCAGGTTGGAGTGGCTCACGGCCCTTTCCTAGCTTCGCGACGGACAGATGGACGGACCAATTAATTCCGCCCATTAAGCACCAAGGAGAGGCAGCTACCTAGTAGTATTGACTACTAGGACGAACGACGAGCAACCTTTAGCTATATTTGCATCCCGGCATATGTATTTTCAGCATGGTTCACTTTTCAGACCATCTCCGTGTCCAACATCGTGTTCTACGGGCTCTGCGCGCTATCCAGGCTGTACGAGGGAAAACCGGACCAGATAGGGTTCGGAGTCGCAGGAATTTTTGTCAACGTTGTTTTGTTGTGTGGCGCTAAGGTAATTAAGACATCTGCAGGCTGTACATAGCTTCTTTTGCAAGTTCATTACATGCAGGAATCGAGACCTCGGTTCCTTTTGTTCTGGCTCGTCATAGACGCTCTGGTCATAGCCGTCGCCGCCGCCGGCTTCGTCTACCTCGTGGTGGCCATCGTGCTGGGGAAGATGGAGGCAGACGTCAGCGACGACAAATTGTTGACAACCACGACGAAGCCGGAA
>JAAUYK010155631.1_pt1 | contig 10261 bp, 12 predicted proteins | sample 7278021 | NCBI WGS metagenome assembly JAAUYK01 (sample SAMN14350223, study PRJNA611818) | marine sediment metagenome | isolation source: surface marine sediment (1.8m) | place: French Polynesia: Moorea | collected 2018-08
AAGCAAACCTTCGCCGAGCTGTTCAGCACAGTCGAAGCGGAGAACAAGGCAGGGCCGGACGCGGACGCAAAATCAGAGCCCCCCAACCCCAATAACACCGAGTCATAATTGTCTTCACATATATTATACTGAATATTTACGCCCGCAATTCTGTACCATTCATAGACATTGAATAACATTGCGTTAGTATATATATGTAGAGCGCTCTTTATGCCCCGAATACGCCACCTAAGCTAGTTATGCCCAGTACAGTATTAGCATTCGCATTACAGCGTCCTACGAGTATTTAATTTCGGTCGGTCGGACGCCAAAGCAATTCATTGGTTTGGAAGAAGCAGTGCCCGGAAAACGTATACGTGCAGCACGTACACATACCTCGTATATTAATTGTGTAAACGAAGTCACTGCATGGCCCTGCGAGAATAATTTTACGTAGATTCAGCATCCGAATCGCCCACAATCCGCCGTCTTCCAATCGATTATCCCACAAAAGCCATGGGCCTCCCAATAGCGCTCTTTGACTGCCTTTCCCGGTATATATAGCTACTAGCTAGTAGCTAGCCCTCCCTAGCTGTATTTACGTATAGTGTCGTTCGGACGAATGACGATACGTGGACGTGGTGTTGTAGTCAGCCGTGCGTTCCCCCTAGCTACCTCTCTCTCTCTCTCTCTCTCTCTGCATCTCTGCCTCTGCCTAGCTGCCGGTCTTAAAGGAAGCTATTCCATTTCCAGCTAAAGTGAGGCCACGTTTCATCAGCTCGGAGGTGCAACTCTTCTTCATCTTGGCTGGTGGTGTATAAAGTTCGTCCCCGACTTGGAGGAACAATACAGTTCTGTTCAATATCCGAGCCGTGTGCGGAGACCCATCCTAGATCCGTGATTATTTACTTCACACGAAATCATCCACGCCAGGTACGAATCGAACGAGAGTCAGTCAGCCTGCCCTCTGTATCGCATACCATGTCCGACCTGAAGTTGTACACGTACCCGAACAACCCGAGGGCTCTCAAAGTGCTAGTCGCGTCCAAGTACAGCTCCTCCCCGGTGCAGCTGCCGCCCTTCCATTTCGGCAGCACCAATGCCGAGCCGGACTTCCTCGCTCTATTCCCCTCCGGGCGCGTCCCCGCGCTCAAGATCTCTCCCGACGAGGGCATCGGCGACGCGTCGGCCATCGCCGTCTTCCTCGCCGGGGATAAGCTCTATCACGGCTGCGGCGACGTCGACCGCGCCAAGATCCTGCAGTGGATGTTCTACTCGGAGGCCGACCTGTGGCCGGTCATCTGCCGCCTAAGCTTTCCTATCATGGGAATCGACATAGCTGGCGCGAGGGACGATGCGGCCAAGTATAGGTCTCAGTTGGAGAAGGAGCTGACTTCGTTGAGCGAGTGGCTCAAGTTCCGCACCTACCTGGTGACGGAGCGGATCACGCTGGCTGACATTGCCGTTTTCTCCACGCTGCACATGTTGTTCTCGCTCGACCAAACCGCTGTGAAGATGCCGCAATGCGTCGAGCGCTGGTTCAACACCGTGAAGAACCAGAAGGAGGTGAAGGAGGCGCTGGAAGAACTCGGCTTCAAACGCGGAAGTCAGGACGTCGTCCCCATTGGCGGTACCGTGCCTGGTTGAGTTGTTTCACCAATTCATTGCTTCGTTATGTTCTAGTACAAGCATAGCTAAACTGATTCGGTTTGCCGCACCCTATCTTAATTTGGTAGCCTTGCCTACGTTGTACTATAATGCACTAATAGTGTGTGTGAATACTTAAGTCTAATTTTAGTTTTCAGTGCGTTAACCATAGTACTAGGTTTGACGACGTGTATAGCCATATGCTAATTTAACTCTGCACTGCAAGTCTGCAACTTATCACGATTCTAGAGTTTGACTGATCCATTTCCCATATTTTAGCCCCCAGCATGACAGAAAGCACGGCAGAGGGCGTGTCCGCCATGTCGGTATCCGATAGCCCAATTTACACCTCGGAGACTCGCGGATCGGACGAGTGCGGTGACGGCACCTTTAAAGTGCCCTACAAGACCATCATGCAGGCGATGCGCATGTACGGAAAGGAACCCTTCCCCACAATCTACCAAGATGCCAAGGAGGGATCGGAGGCGCAGAAGGAGGGAAAGCTGTACGACGTCGTCGCCAAGTCCCAGATTAAAAAGATGACCAAGCTGTGGGCTCAAGAGGTGAGGAAGGCGGCGGACAAGGCCGCTCGGGAGGCCGAGGCGCTCGAGGCGCAGAAGAAGAGGGCGGAGGAGGCGCGGAAGGTGACCATCGAGGAGGACAAGTCGCTGCCCGAGGCGAAGAAGCTGAAGATCCGAGACCTGGAACAGGCCAGGGGAACGAGGGTGAAGGTGTTCGGCTGGGTGCATCGACTCCGTCGTCAGGGCAAGGCGCTGATGTTCATCACCCTGAGAGACGGCAGCGGGTACCTTCAGTGCGTCTTCAACGGGGAAATGTGCCAGACCTACGACGCCATCATGCTGTCAACGGAGGCTACGGTAGGAAAGAAAATGAGTCGCGCCCGTTCGCACTAAACTCCTTGCTTCCTCATCAGATCTATGTCTGTGGCATTCTGAAGGAGGTTCCAGAGGGCAAAACCGCGCCCGGTGGTCACGAGCTGTCCGCCGACTACTGGGAACTGATTGGCTCCGCTCCGGCCGGCGGCGCCGACGCCATCCTCAACGAAGAGTCTCGCCCTGACGTCCAGTTGGACAACAGGCACATTATGATCAGAGGAGAAACCACTGCTAAGGTGAGTCTGCTTTCCAAGACATCAAATGACTCAATCTTACAGCTTTGTTCCCTGCCATAGGTGTTGAAAATGCGAAGCGTCGTCGTGCAATGCTTCCGGGAGCATTTCCAGGATCGAGGCTACTATGAGGTTACCCCGCCCACTATGACGCAGGGCGAGGTCGAGGGTGGCTCCACCCTATTTACACTGGACTACTTCGGCGCGGAGGCGTATCTCACGCAGTCCTCCCAGCTCTACCTCGAGACCGCGATGCCCGCGCTCGGAGACGTCTTCTGCATCGCGCAGTCGTACCGGGCGGAGAAGGCGCGCACCCGGAGGCATCTCGCAGAGTACAGCCATCTGGAGGCAGAGCGTCCCTTTATCACTTTCAGCGACCTCCTCGACACCTTGGAAGATTTGGTTTGCGACACCGTGGACAGAGTTCTGAAGAGCCCCTACGGAGACTTGGTCAAGGAGCTCAACCCTGATTTCCTGCCGCCCAAGTACGTAACGAAGTAACTACGCATACGGTTATACGTAATATTTGTTCCCTGTATGGTTGTCTAGGAGGCCGTTCCGCCGCATGGAGTACATGGACGCAATCGCTTGGCTCAAGGAGAACAACATCAGGAAGGACGATGGCACGTTCTACGAAAAGGGCGAGGACATTCCCGAAGGTCCTGAACGACTGATGACGGACAAGATTGGGGAACCAATTATGCTCATCAAGTAAGTGATAAAATTCTTACTTCGACCATTACTGCTATTGTAAGAGGTCTTTCTTCTTGTAATTAGGTTCCCCGCACACATCAAGGCCTTCTACATGGAGCGTTGCAAAGACGACCCGTACTTCACCGAGTCCGTTGACGTCCTCCTGCCCAATGTCGGAGAGATTGTCGGTGGATCGATGCGTATCAACGACCACCAGAAGCTGATGGACGCGTATGCGAAGCAGGGCCTCGATCCCACCCAGTACTACTGGTACACCGATCAGCGGAAGTTCGGAACCTGCGAGCACGGAGGATACGGCCTCGGCATCGAGCGCTTCCTCTGCTGGCTTCTAGGTCGCTACCACATCAGGGATGTCTGCCTCTACCCGAGGTTCTTGGACAGGTGCAAGCCGTAAGGAGAACTCTCGCAAGCTGTGTGCTAGCTACATAATCACAATCGCTAGAACACTGCATTCGTCTTTGGCCACCAAGATTGTATTCCGAGTTGGTAATAATAAATGAACAATTTTCCTACCAGCATACTCGTAGTAAATAACTTTGCTTGTACTAGAATTCGATCACAGTTAAGATAGCTGAAAGGCTGATTAATTCACACAGCCTTTACACGCACGATTGTCGATACAGTAGCGCAGAAATGATTGCCAGCAGGGCTCTGAAGAGAGCACATCGGGATCTCCGACGACGACGAGGAGACTCTTGGCCCTCGTCACAGCCACGTTGAAACGCTTCTCGCAGTTCATGAAGCCGAGGCGCGGACCCGGACCTGGGGTCGCCGCCGCCGATGCCGATCTGACAGTCGACACGAGAATGACCTCCTTCTCCCTTCCTTGAAACTCTTCGACGCTGCCGACCTTGACCCTCTCCAGATCCAGACTGTCAATGAGATCGCGTATTTTCTCTACCTGCTTCCGGTAGGGCGCAATAATCCCCACACTCTCCGCGCTGACTGAGACGTCCAACTCATAGAGCTGCTTCAGATATTGGACGACCAGGAAGGCCTCACCCGCGTTGTACCAGCTCGGTGAGTCGTCATCCTGGCACTCGGGGCCGCGCACGCCATGGAATACTATAGGGACTTGGTGATTGGGAAGAAACTTCACACCGAGGAATTTCTCGGTCACGGCCTTCTCCGACACGGCTTCCAGTTCCGAGTGGTAGAACAGTTGGGAGGGGATTTCGATTATGGATTTGTGTGACCGGTAGTTTTTCCTGAGCATCGTCACCAGCGCGGGATCGTAGCCGCTGCTGTTGCCGGCGAACGCCCACATGTTCCTCCGGTAGGGGTTCCGCTTCGTGAGACGTTCCAGAAAGGACTCCTGCAAACCGTAGGACTTGGCGGCTTCGCTCTGCAGGACCGGGCCCAGTTGCTTGGGGTCGCCGGCCATGACGATCTGTCCGCTTTGAATGAACGTAAGGCCGATGGGTATCATCGCCTCGGGCTCGGTCATGTGGCCAGCCTCGTCGAGAAAAGAGTGCGTGAACGGAGGAGTCTTCAGCCCAAGTCTGAGGAAGGATCCAGCAGTGCTAAAAACGAATAACGACATTACCTTAACGGTAAAATGTAAAGTTGAGAACGTTCCGTCATTGATCTTACGCGCAAGTTGCAATGACGATCCGATGGCGAAGCACATCCTTCAGCGTTTCCATCACTTCATTGGAGAAGCAGAAGTCCCTGATGCTCTCGGAAATAGCCTCCTCTGCTCTCTGAAACGAATTCAGTCGAGCCATGGAGCCGACTGGCACGTTTGGCCGTAAGCGTTCGGTGATGAGGTCCGCACTCGAGTTGGTGGGTGTAGCGATGAGAATTCTGGCATCGTCTCGAAGGCAGAACAATTGCAGGACGGACTCGACGACAGTGACCGTCTTCCCGGTGCCAGGAGGCCCAAAAATGACATACGGTAGCGGCCTTGCCTCGCCCTTGAGGATTCTCAGCACGGCCTGCTTCTGTTCCAGGTTCAGGTCCGTGTTGTACCAGGTCAACGACCGCGACTGCTTCTTCCTCTCCTGTTTCGTTGCAGCCTTCAAATAGCTCGGATAGGCCGAGACCATGAGGCCGTTGGGCTTCCTCGTAGAGGTGCTGTCACTAGCCTCCAGGTCCTCCGTGGTGAAGAGGAATGGTGGTCGCTGAAGCATGATCTTCGATGTAACTGACGACGGCTTGAGCACCAACAAAGACACTCTTGGCAGGACGGGTAAGATGTAGCCAGATTGTCCCAACTTGGATGTCTCGACAACCGTCACGAGGTTTTCGCATTTGGCAGCCACGGGCAGGACGGTTTGGGAGACTGTGAGGTTTGCTTTCGACGGAAACAGGAACTCCTCGCCCAAACACTGTGTGGCCATCTCCACTGCCTGGTGGCACTTCCGGTACTGGGACCGGTTCAACTTGAACCGAACCCGACACGTTTCCTCGGCGTAACAATGGTGAAAGCTCTGTAATAGAAAGTTCTTGAACGCAGTACGTGAGCTTTACCTAATAGTAGAATCTGCACGCACGCTGTGGAATGACATAAGGACTGCGGTTGAGAGGACCTCGTTGATGCATCCCTCGAAGACCTTGGCGTATCCGTCCGCAGCCGTCTGGACGAGCGCGCAGTCGCCAATCACCAGGCTGGGCCTCTTCTCGGACAGGCCGGGCACCTCAAGGCCGAGGTACTCTCCTCGGCGAAACAATTTGGCACCGTGCATCTCGTATGCGGCGATCAACTCCGCCTCCGCCATCTCCTCCAGGTGGAGCAGCGTAGAGAATCGGGCGACGTAGTTGGCCATGCTCAGATTATCCACGAGGTTCGGATAGCGGTCGACGAGCGAGTCTTGGTAGCGCCACAGCTCTTCCGGCACGTCGTACGCCTTCGCCTTCCGCGAGAGGAACTTGGTGCTTCCCTGATCGGCCGGTCTCCGGCGCCTCCCGGGCACGACGCGAGTGAGCTCGGCGGCGACGATGGTGTTTTCCAGCTCCCTGGCCACCCAACTCGCCCTCCAGCACGAGAACTTGTTTCGGCCGGATGGCTCACACTCGACTATTGGAACAAACAATTTATTCCCAAGCATGCACTTCAAAGCCGATGTCCTACGTACCTGCTCGAAATCGGACTTGATCCCCCTTCCGAGGTCTGACGTGCGAAAGGCAGACTTCGTCGTCGAAGAACACGTCGCCGGTGAGCACCCCGGATCTCGCCTTTGAGTCGTAGAACTCCACTGCGCCGGCCGACTCGTAGAGGCGAAGAGGCTTCACGGAGAGCAAGCGGCATCCCAGCTCTGTCTCGCGGTCCTCGAACTCTACATCGAGCAGGTCACCGAGACGTGTCTCGCAGTCCGCGTCCAGCGCCTCGGAGCTGATGGTCACTTCTTCGTAGCCATCCAGCCGCACAGAAATGCTTTTTCCTCTCGCCTGGCCTCCGGACTCGACGCGGTGGACGACACCGATTCTATGAAATTGCGGCGGCCGCTTTGCATCGCTCTCCCCGAAATCCTCCTCCTCGCTCGCATCGCCGATAATCTCGACGTCGACGACCTTCCACTCGAGCCTGGCTTCTTTCCGCTCCAGGACGTATCTGACTCTGTCGCCCACCGCCAGCAGTTCGGCCTCTCTCGCGGTCCGCCCCGTGCACCGTCGAGGCTTCAGCTCGTCGGGCCAGAAGTACTTGTGGTCGATCATACGGAAGCCGGATTCCAACCTGGTCATGTTCATTTAGCCAAGATTTGTGATGCTAGTTAAGTGTTAGCTTTAAAACTCAATCACCTTGTCACAATTCCTTCTTTAGTTTGTTTTTCCGGCTCCTCCGAGGCCAGGTTCAGTTGGACGTCTTCGAGGTCATCGACGTCCTTCTCTCTTCCGAAGAGCTTTTCCATCAGCCAACCGAATGCCATCTCGGACACGATCGAGCAGTGCTACCTGCGATCGAGCCTGCGAGCTGCGACTGGGGTCTGGGGAGTGGCAGTGCAGTGGGGAAGACTGATTTGTGCAAAGTGAATAGGTATGTGACGTATGTCACCAGTTCACTTCACTACGTACGCATATATACTACGCAAAACGCGTTTTTGCATGCCGCGGATCGTGATGTTATGATTGTAATCCCCGGCTGAGGCATCGAAACGGAATAAAACGAGATAGGATCATGGAACCTATGCGTACTTGAAATTGGAAGCCTCGACTAGGGATCGGAAAATGATCCCTTTCGACTGCATAACCCTTCCATATTTTGTTCAAACTGTAACACCTGCCTAGATGTAACTGAACACGTGACAGGTATTTCACTTGGCACAGGTAACTAAACAAAAAAGTGGTTTAATACGTACGTCTAGTAACCTTGCCCCAGACCGCCTTTAACCGGCCCGAACATCGAGCTGTTCGTTACTGCATAATTGCATATCTGAATCTTAAATAACTCCAATTTTCATGAGCAAACTAGAGCATGCATGCATGATGGTATCCAGTTCTTTAATTTCTCATATACGCATAGACAGGGCACAGGGGTTGGTGTGTATAATCCGACTTGTAATTTGCTGAAAATAAGGTTAATTATCACATCGCCACACGAAAAAAAAGCACGAACTATGGGTATGTGTACTATGTTCTTAGTGCTGATCGCCAACCGACGTTTAATACTTGAATTTGATCCTGGCCAGGTATCGCATCTTGATCTGGGTCAAGTCGTAGATGATATACTCGTTGTACTGCAGTGTGTACCCGGCGGGGTTGTTCACCTTGGAATCCACGCCCGGTCCAAGCGGTACCAGAGTGCCGTCGGACAGGGTCTTGGCATTCTTCGGGTTGGGCATGACTTTTCCGAGGCCCTTGGTACTGTGCTTACCCTTGGGAAGGTCGGCGGCGTTGTAGTCGGCGTTCAGCTTCTCGTTGGGCGTTCCGATGGCCACCTCGCAGAGCAGTAGGAGGCCCACATTGTTCGTGTGGCTCGGCCAGCAGTAGTTGGCAGACTTGCTGCTCATGTCCGCGAAGTAGACGCCCTTGCCGAACATGTAGCCGGTGACGGGCGCCTCAGGCGGCGCGATGCGCAGACCCTGACTTAGAATGCCAGTCCAGTTGGACAGTCTGGAGCCGTGGAATAGGAGCATCCTGTTCCCCTTGTCCTTGAAGCGTTCCTTCTCCATGTCCTTGCTGCACTCGAAGATGTCCTCCACCTGCATGCTGTACATGTTGTGGGTCTTCGCGTGCGTCGACTGGATGTACTTCTCGATCAGTTTGAAGTCGCCGGACCATCGGTCGAGGTGGCTCAGGTCGCAATCCAGCCCCTTGTACTGCCTATCGATGGGGTTCATGTCCAGGTTGTCTTTGCTGTTGATGATTGTCATGGCAACCTGGATGTCTCCCAGGGCTTCCAGCAGCGAAATCTTCTTTTTCACCTGGTCGATGGTTCTCAAGATGGGTGGCCTTCGCATTCCGAACTCGTGAGGGATTCTCGTGTAGAAGTCGTTGCAGGCGTTTATTATGTCTTGGCCGTTGACTTTGCCAGCATTGATGAGGTCTGTGACTTCCTTCAGGGCCGAGTACCCCGCCTTGATCTGAGCATTTGTGATCTTTCCCAGGGGGGCCTTCTTCGTATCATATTCCATTTCGACGACGGTCTGCTCCATTGTTGCGACGTCACAGATCAGCCTAATCAAGGCCTGAAGTCTCTCGTGCAAGGCGCTCTCTGGAATCTTCTTCGGCTCCTCCTTTTCTTCCTCTTTTTTGGCTTTCTTGCTCTTCTCACCTTTATCCTTCGCGGGAGCGCTGTCTCCTTTCCCGCCATCGTCGTCGTCCTCGCCGTCGTAGTCCATGTGTACAAGGTCGTATTTGCCAGCGACCTTTTCAAAGTCCGCCCTCTCGTCCCAGTCATTCTTGGTCTTGTCGGTGAACTTCTTCTTGTAGGTGGCTTTGGCGTGATCGAGGTCTCCTCCACAGCGGACGAGCGAGTTTTGCCCGTTCATGCCGACGCGACCCCATCTCATCCAGACGGCGAACTGCTTACCCGTAGCGTCGTCCGCGAGCAGTTGGATCAGGTAGTACTTGTTGTTGTTGTTCTGGATGTTGGTCTGGTTGAGCATGCAGTCCCAGATGCCGTCGTCGTCGAAGAAGACATGGTGGCTGCCGGCGATTGGGCACAAAGAGTCCACGGGAGCCTTGCCTTTCTTCACCACAGACTTCAGTTTCTTCTCCGGGGAGTCGGCTTCTTCATCGTCGTCCTCGTTGGCTTTGGCAGCGGCGGCAGGTTTCTTTTTCGCCTTGGCCGCTTTGCCGGCCTTCGACTTGGTTGCAGCCGCCTTTTTCTGTCTCTTCGGTTTGACGTGAGCTTCCTCTTCGTCGCCGCTCGCGTCAACCTCGGCGTCGATATCCTCTTCCTCGGTCTCACCCGCGTAGTTGGGCCTCTTAGCCGCTGCGGCTCTCTTGGACCTCCCGGGCATTACGGTTGGTTTTATTTTACCAAAGATGTTGGGGTCTTCGAAGGGGCTTGTGGAAGCGTTCGACTAGATGACCTACCTACGTAGAAAGAAAGGGTCAGATATTGGTCAATTGCATCCGGGCGAGACTTGCCAACAGGTGCAAGCTTACACTTCTTGGAAATGTAAATGGTCGACACAAGGCGACGAACACATACGCTCTGTCTTTGAATTCACTCACGGCTGCGGCCACCAGGGTTGCCAGGTGGCCGAAGTTTCGGCCAAATTGGCCAATTTTGGCCGAATTTCAAGTCTGCTGGCCGAGAACTTTTAGGGGGCATGGCCAGGCCGAATATGGCCGAATTGAAAAGGCCAAGGTTTTAGTAGTAAAATCAAGTGTTTTTCTTCTAAA
>JAAUYK010122340.1_pt1 | contig 10260 bp, 10 predicted proteins | sample 7278021 | NCBI WGS metagenome assembly JAAUYK01 (sample SAMN14350223, study PRJNA611818) | marine sediment metagenome | isolation source: surface marine sediment (1.8m) | place: French Polynesia: Moorea | collected 2018-08
CGACCGCCGAGGAGATCGCCGAGATGGCCTTGATGTCGGCGGCGAAGGTCGAGACCTTCGGCTTCGAGCCGAAGGTGGCCCTGCTGTCGCATTCCAACTTCGGCACCCGCAGCACGCCGTCGGCGCAGAAGATGCGCGATGCCCTGCAGCTGATCCACGAGCGGGCACCCGCGCTTCAGGTCGAGGGCGAGATGCACGCCGATATCGCGCTCGACCCCGAGGCGCGGGCCTGGATCTTTCCGAACTCCCGGCTCGAGGGCGCGGCCAACCTCTTCATCCTGCCCAACCTGGATGCCGCAAACATCGCCTACAACCTGCTCAAGGCCCTGGGCGATGGTCTGCCCGTCGGGCCGATGCTGATCGGCACGGCCCTGCCGGCCCACATCCTGACCTCCTCGGTCACCGCGCGTGGCGTGGTCAACATGACGGCGGTCGCCACCATCGACGCCCAGGATTTCGTGGCACGAACGGGCTCCTGAAGCCATGAGTGCGACTCCGCCGGACTTCGAGGCGTCGCAGGACGACGGCCCGCCCGAGGACTATGGCCTCCCGGACGAACTGATCCTCGGCGTCGAGGACGCCTTGGCAGAAGGCCGGGTCGAGGCGGTCGAACGCTGTCTCGATCCGCTCCACGCCGCCGACCTCGCCGACCTGCTCGAGGCCCTAACCAAGGAAGAGCGGCGGCTGGCAGTTGACATCCTGGGCGCCGGGTTGGATGCCGAGGGGCTGGCCTATCTCGACCCCTGGATCCGTGAAGAGGTGATCGACCAGCTGGGCCCGCGCAACCTGGCGCGCGCTCTGATGCAGCTCGACAGCGACGACGCCTTCGAGGTCTTCGAAGATCTCGAAGAGGACTTCCAGAGAAGAATACTGTCAGCTCTTCCATTAGCTTATCGCCATCTCTTCGAAGAAGGTCTGAGCTATCCGGAGGATTCCGCCGGGCGCTTGATGCAGCGGGAGATCGTCGCGGTACCGGCGGCCTGGACGGTCGGCGAGACCATCGACTTCATGCGCGCCTCCGAGGACCTGCCGACCGACTTCTATGACCTCTTCGTCGTCAATCCCAAGCACAAGCCCCTGGGCTCGATACCGCTCAGCCGTGTCCTGCGGACCCGCCGGCCGGTCCGGATCACAGAGATCATGGAACCGGAGATGCGGCCGGTGCCTTTGACAATGGACCAGGAAGAGGTCGCCTACCTGTTCCGCCAGTACGGCTTGGTCTCGGCCCCGGTGATCGACGACGCCGGGCGCCTGGTCGGGTCGATCACCGTCGACGACGTCGTTCACGTGATCGACGAGGAGGCCGAAGAGGACCTGATGAAGCTGGGCGGCGTCTCTGAGACGGACCTCTACAGTGCCGTCCTGGAGACCACCAAGCTTCGCTCCAGCTGGCTGGTGGTCAATCTGATCACTGCCATCGTCGCCTCGGTGGTGATCGGTTTCTTCGAGGCCACCATCCAGCAGATCGTGGCCCTCGCCGTGCTCATGCCGATCGTCGCCTCGATGGGCGGGAATGCCGGGACCCAGACCCTGACCGTGGCGGTCCGGGCCCTGGCCATGAAGGACCTGACCGCGGCCAATGCGCAGCGCTTTGTCGGCAAGGAGGTGCTGGTCGGCCTGATCAATGGCCTGCTCTTCGCCGTCCTGGCCGGAGGGGTTGCCTGGCTATGGTTCCAGTCCCCCCAGATCGGCGCCGTCATCGCAGCGGCCATGGTCATCAACATGATCGTCGCCGGGCTCTTCGGGACCCTGATTCCGATCGGGCTGGACAAGCTCGGGGTCGATCCCGCGGTCGCCTCGAGCGTCTTCCTGACGACGGTCACCGACGTCATCGGCTTCCTTGCCTTCCTCGGTTTGGCGGCGGCCTTCCTGCTGTAGCAATCCTCGCCGCCAGGAGCCATCTCATTGCCATGGACGGTGAGTCGAGCCGCAAGCTGACGACCTACTACAACGAACGCTGCCCGGTCTGCCGGGCCGGCATCGATGCCTATCGGGACAGCCAGCCGGACGACGACGCAGGCCTGGCCTGGCGGGACATAAACCAGGACGAGGCGGCGCTGGCCAAGCAAGGGGTGACGCGAGACGACGTTTGGTACCGGCTGCACACGGTCGACGAGAGCGGCCGGGTCCTGGTCGGGATTGACGCCTTCATTGTCATCTGGGACGAACTGCCGGCTTATCGCTGGCGCGCCCGCTTGTTGCGCCTGCCCGTTGTCCGACAGCTCGCTTACCTGAGTTACGAGGCTCTAGCCTTCTTTCTCTATCGCTGGAACCTGCGGCGGGCAGGAAAAAGGGCCGGCGCGCGCTCGGCGGCCGACCCCTTGCCATAGCGTCATTGAGACGCCCGTTCAGGTGATGTGGGCGCCCTTGGTCTCCACGAAGACGGAGTAGAGCGACTGGCTGGCGGTCATGAACAGCCGGTTGCGCTTGGTCCCGCCGAAGCAGACATTGGAGCAGATCTCCGGCAGGCGGATCTGGCCGATCCGGTCGCCGTTGGGCGCGAAGATGTGCACGCCGTCGTAGCCGTCCCCGACCCAGCCGGCGCTGGACCAGATGTTGCCGTCCTCGTCGGCCCGGATGCCGTCGGCGAAACCGGCCTTGCCGTCCAGTTCCATGTCCGCGAAGGTCTGGGCCTTATCCAGCTTGTCGCCATTGACGTCGAAGCCCCAGATGATCTTCTTGGCCTCCGGATAGTGGCTGGCCCCGGTGTCGGCGACGAAGAGCCGCTTGTAGTCGTGTGAGAAGCAGAGGCCGTTCGGCTTGAAGGGCTGGTCTGCGACCTTGGTGATCTTTGCGGTCTTGGCGTCGATGCGATAGACCGCTTCCTTGCGGAAGGGCTGGACCGAGCCTGTGTCGTGCCGGGTGCCCTCGTAGTTCATGAGGCCACCGTAGCCGGGGTCCGTGAACCAGATCGAGCCGTCGTCGGGATGCACAACCGCGTCGTTGGGCGCGTTGAAGCGCTCGCCTTCGAATTCGCTGGCCAGCACGGTGACCTCGCCGCTGGGTTCGTAGCGCACGACGTGGCCCGTGTCGTGTTGGCAGGAGATCTGCCGGCCCTGGAAGTCGAAGGTGTTGCCGTTGCTGTTGTGCGAGGGATAGCGGAAGCGCCGGGCGACGTGGCCGTCCTCCTCAATGAAGCGGAGCTGCTCGTTGTTGGGGATATCGCTCCACAGCAGATAGCGGCCGACGCCGCTCCAGGCCGGTCCCTCTGCCCAAAGTGTTCCGTGGTGCAAGCGTTGGATCGGCGTGTTGCCCAGCTTAGCCTTGAAGCGCTTGTCGAGCGCCACGATGTCCGGATCCGGGTAGCGGACCGGCTCCGAACCCGGCCCGAAGTTGCGGGCGAAGGCCGACGGCGCCATCGAGGTGGCCGCTGCTAGCGCCGTCGCGGCGGCGAGGAAGCCGCGCCGGGCGAGCTCTGGCCGCTCCTCCTTGTCGGTCTGCTTGGGTGTGGCCAAGTCGACGAATTCGTGCTCTTGCACACGATGCATGGATTTTCCTCCCAGTCATTCGAGCGGTCGAACCCGGACAGGTGTGCAGGTCCGTAGCGCTCCGCCTCCGGCATCGGGGCCTGATGAGGTCTGCGGAGTCCCGACGTTCGAGAGCCCAGTTGTTGTGCTTCTCGTTTAGCCCCTGCCGCGATCTGAACGTATCGGTAGCATGCCCTAGCGGGTTGTGGCCCGCAACAAAGCAGCGAGCCTTGGGCGCTTACTTCGACAAGCGGTCACGAGCCCAGTATTTACGTTTACGTAAACGTAAGTTAGATTACCGGCATGCAGAACTACAGCATTGGCGATCTGGCGCGAGAGTGCGGTGCGACCCTGCGCGCGATTCGCTTCTACGAGGACCAAGGTCTGCTGCGGCCACTTAGGGAGGGGCAACGTCGGATCTACCTTGAGCGCGACCGGACCCGGCTGAAGCTGATCCTGCGTGGCAAGCGCCTGGGATTCAGCCTCGCCGAGATCGCCGAGATCCTGGCGCTCTACGATAAGCCGCGCGGCGAGGCCCGGCAGCTCGAGTTCCTGTTGAGCAAGATTGCCGATCGGCGCGCCGACCTCTTGGCCAAGCGGCGCGACATCGAGGCCAGCCTGAGCGACCTCGACGGCGTGGCGCGAGACTGTCGCAGGCGACTGCGCAGTTTGAAGGGTCAAAGCCCGATGCCCGGCCGGGCGCGAGGCAGGAGTGCGACCCGATGAAGCCGGCGGCGAGGGCAGGAGGCAGCGTTGGCGACCAGCTTTGAGCCGGCTGATCCGGACTTCGAACAAAGGGTAAGGGACAGTTTCCAACGTCAGGGAATCATGAGCCTTATCGGAGCTCGGCTCAGTCTGGTCGCGCCGGGGCATGTGGAGATCGAGCTGCCCTTTCGCAGCGACCTGACGCAGCAGCACGGCTTCTTCCACGCCGGCGCCACCAGTACAGTGGCGGACTCGGCCGGCGGTTATGCGGCCTTCAGCCTATTTCCCAACCAGGCCTCTGTGCTGACCGTGGAGTACAAGATCAACCTGGTCGCGCCGGCCAAGGGAGAGCGCCTGCGGGCGGTCGGACGGGTGCTGCGGCCGGGACGGACGTTGACCCTCTGTGACCTCGAAGTCTTCGCCGAGGAAGCCGGCGGGACTAAGCTCTGCGCGAAGGGCTTGCAGACCATCATGCGCCTGGACGGGCGCCCGGATATGCTCGTCTCGGGCTGACCGCGGCGGCCGCGGCTTGCGGTCCCGCTGTCGGGACTTGAGAACTTATTTGGATTGGATGCGATGATACCGAACCAGCTCTCCTCCTTGAACTTCGACCTCGGCGAAACCGCGGACCTGCTCCGCGACACGGTGATGAGCTTCTCGGCCGATGAGATCGCCCCCCTGGCCGAGGCGACCGACCGCGACAACCAGTTTCCCCGGCAACTCTGGCCGAAGCTGGGCGAGTTGGGTCTGCTCGGGATCACGGTCGAGGAGGACTACGGCGGCTCCGGCATGGGCTACCTGGAGCACTGCGTGGCGATGGAGGAGATCAGCCGCGCCTCGGCTTCGGTCGGGCTCAGCTACGGCGCCCACTCCAATCTCTGCGTGAACCAGATCCGACGAAACGGCAGCGAAGACCAGAAGCGGCGCTTCCTGCCGAAGCTGATATCGGGCGAGCACCTTGGTGCCCTTGCGATGAGCGAGCCGGGCGCCGGCTCGGACGTGGTCGGCATGCGGACCCGCGCGGAGAAGAAGGGCGATCGCTACGTCCTGAACGGCAACAAAATGTGGATCACCAACGGTCCGACCGCAGAGCTGCTGGTGGTCTACGCCAAGACCGATCCGGCGGCCGGGTCCCGCGGCATCACCGCCTTCCTGATCGAGAAGGGCTTCAAGGGCTTCAGCACGGCGCAGAAGCTCGACAAGCTCGGAATGCGCGGCTCCGACACCTGCGAGCTGGTCTTCGAGGACTGCGAGGTGCCGGCGGAGAACGTCCTTGGCGAGGTCGGGAAGGGAGTCGGCGTACTGATGAGCGGCCTCGACTACGAGCGCGCGGTCCTGGCGGCGGGACCCTTGGGCATCATGCAGGCCTGTATGGACATCGTCGTGCCCTACGTCCACGAGCGCGAGCAGTTCGGCAAGCCGATCGGCGCCTTCCAGTTGATGCAAGGCAAGCTGGCGGACATGTACACGACGATGAACGCCAGCAAGGCCTACGTCTATGCGGTGGCCAAGGCCTGCGACCGTGGCGAGACCGCACGCAAGGACGCTGCCGGCGCGATCCTCTACGCGGCCGAGAAGGCGACCTGGATGGCCCTCGAGGCGATCCAGTGCCTGGGCGGCAACGGCTACATCAACGACTATCCGACCGGCCGCCTGCTGCGCGACGCCAAGCTCTACGAGATCGGCGCCGGCACCAGCGAAGTTCGCCGGATGCTGATCGGCCGAGAGCTCTTCGAGGAGACCCGCTGAGGCAACAACTCAAGCCGCTCCTGAGCGCGCTAGAAATTCTCCCCAAGGCCAGTGTTCCATAGCACTCGGCGAAACGCTGCTCTAGGATCGCAGGCGGATCCGCATGGGGAGCGACAGAGGATGATCGTATCCGACCTGCCGGAAGTGTCGCCGGAGACCCTGGCCGCGCTGTCGTCGGTCACCACGGCAACGGTCTCGATGCAGCTTCTGAAGCGGGGGATCCGACGCTGCTGGCTCAAGGGACCGACGTCGCTGCATCCGCCCGGGCATCCTGCGAACCGGCGCCTGGTCGGCGAGGCATTCACAATCCGCTTCCTGCCACTGCGTGAGGACCTGGGCACCCCAGAGAGCTACACCCAGGAAGGCTCACTGCGGGACGCCATCGAGGCCTTGCCTTCCGGCCATATCGTGGTCGTCGATGCCCGGGAGAGCGCCGACTGCGCCACCCTGGGCGATATCTTGGTAGCAAGGATCCAGGCGCGCGGCGGCTTGGGCGTGGTCTGCGATGGCCCGCTGCGTGACGTATCTGCGGTCAAGGCGCTGTCCTTTCCGGTCTATTGTACCGGAGCCTCGGCGCCGCCTTCGATCGCGGGCCTGGTCTTCGCAGGCTGGCAAGAGCCGATCGGTTGCGGCGGCGTGGCGATCATGCCGGGTGACATCATGCTGGCCGACGAGGACGGCGTGGTCGTTGTCCCCCGTGGGCTGGCGGCCGAGGTCGCGACCGCCGGCGTCGAGCAGGAGCGCTTCGAGCGTTACGTCCAGAAACGGATCGAGGAGGGCGCGCCGGTCAAGGGTCTCTATCCGCCGGACGACGAGACACTGCGCGCCTATGAGGCCTGGTGCGAGAGCCAGACTGACTGAGGCGGCGGAGAGGAAGACTTCGTGGTCCTCGAAATGAAGCCGTCCTGCGAGAAGTGCCAAACCGTCCTGAGGTCCGACGGCGAGGCGTTCATCTGCAGCTACGAGTGTACCTTTTGTGCCACTTGCAGCAAGGAACTGGCCGGTTTCTGTCCGAACTGCGGCGGCGAATTGCTACGCCGGCGGAGGCGGGCGCCCGCAGGGCACTTCGCCTGATCCCTAGGGCGGGATCGGATCACACCGCATCGGTGTGATCCGTGAGACACGCTCTAGCCCGCTGAAGTAGAACGAGATTAAAGGCTCAGAGAGTTTCAGTCTGAGCCGACCTTGATCGAGCCGGAACTCACGGCGTTGAACGCAGGCAGGCGAGCGGGCCAGGGTCGGCAACGCCGCCCCGGCCCCTTGCCCAGGAAAGCCGTCAGTCGAGACCGATCAGCCGCAGGTAATGCCGCCGGCCAGCACCCCCGCGCCGAGGCGCGGCCGCCGGAATGCAACGTGATACTGAGTCCCGGTCTCGATCATGTCACCGAAAAACATCGGCTCCCACTCGAAGAAGACCTCGGCGACGATCACCGACTCGCCTGGCTGAAGATCCAGGCCCGTCGGCAGTGTCGCCTCGGCTTCGGCTCCCGAGCCGACCGTGCTGCTGTAGGTACCGTTGTCGCATTCCTTGTGGATCTGAAAGTTGATCCGAGCCGGCGGATCCTCGGTGGTCCCGCCTCGCACGGAGGTAACGATCGCGTGCCCGTTGGTCCTCATATCGAACATTTCGCCGAAGAGATGCTCCGCGGCATCGTAGGCCAGTTTCACTTCGGCATGCGTAATGTTCTCCGGCTGCGCCACGAGGTCCGAGATCGACGAAGCGGCGCGGTCCATCCTTTGGTGCAGCAGGATGTACAACGCAGTGTTCACCGTTCCGAGGATCAAGGTGACCAGGATCGGCAGGGCGAAGGCGAACTCGATCAAGATGCCCCCACGCTCTTCGCGTCCAAACTCGCTGCTGCGCCGGCGGAGTGAAAACGGGCTGAAGGATTTGGCGGTCATGTGCTTTCTCCCCTTTACAATGCCCGAAGCTCAGCTTTCGTCCGGCCAGGGTTCGTTGCGGACCGTGATTGCGGCCTCGAGGGAGACCTTGTCGCTGGATGCGGCGGCGGCAAAGAATGGCGTCAGCCACTCCCAGTCGAAGTTCACGCGATAGAGCACGATGGCACCGGAGGCACCTGCGCCTTGACCGGCGTCCCCCTGATCCTCGTCCCAGGTGCCGTTGCCGTTCTTGTCGTGCATCTCCGGTACGAATTCGTCCGTGCCCTCTTTGAAGGCCGGACCGTCGTTGGGATCGGCGTCGATGTAGGGCTCCGGCTGTCCGACCGACGAGAAATCGCTGTAGACCAGGAGTTCGATGTCACTGGGCTCGATCTTGACCATGCTCTGGGCGTGGTCCACGACGATCTCCGCGATCTTCGCTTCCCGGGTAACTTCGCCGCCGGGGACTTGGCCGGTGATTCCGAAGCGGGATGCCTCGCGCAGTCCGCCTTCTACCGCGACCTGGACAAACATCAACATCGCTAGTTCGACGACGCCGACCAGCATCAGGATGAAGACCGGAAAGGCGATCGCCAGCTCGATCATGCTGGCACCTTGACGATCCCTCAGAAACCGTCTGAAAGGACGGGCTTTCCTAGAACTGTTCTGCATTTTCTTCCCCTCCAAGAAAGACTCCCTCCGGGACTACCTGTCCTCCCGGATCGAGAGGATTTTTCAAGAAACACAAGTCTTCAGTCTTGGTCTCATGCCGTAGCAGTAGGCCCAGCGGTGTCGGGCCAGTCGTTTCATTCCGGCTCGCGCCGGCCGTAGCTTGCGTCGACGCGCTGGACCTTCCGCTATCCCATGTTGCCCAGCGCATCGGCGATATCGAGCCCTGCCGGGCCGATCAGCACGATGAACAGCGGCGGCAGAATGAAGACGATCATCGGTACCGTGAGCATCGCCGGCAGTCGTGCCGCCTTCTCCTCGGCCTTCATCACGCGTTCGTTGCGCGATTCGGCCGCGAGGACGCGGAGCGACTGGGCGAGTGGCGTACCGTAGCGTTCGGATTGAATCAGCGAGTTCACCAGGCCGCGCATTGCGGGCAGATCGACCCGATCCTTCATGTTGCCGAGCGCGGTGGTCCGGTCCGGCAGGAAGCTGAGCTCCGCCGCTGTCAGGCCGAACTCCTCGGCAAGCTCGGGCGCGGCATCGCCCATTTCCTCGGAGACCCGCTGCAGGGTCGCATCCAAGCTCAGGCCGGCCTCGGCGCAGATCACCATGAGATCGAGCGCGTCAGGCAACGATTTGCGGATCAGTTCCCAGCGTTTCTGGATAATGTTCTTGACGTAGATCTCGGGTGCATAGGTCCCGAAGATCGTGAGACCGAGAACCGCGATAAGTTTTTGAATATTGTCGAGGTCGTAGAGCTCCAGGACGTAGAGAACGAACAAGGAAATGCCGCCGAAGACAAAGGGCAGCGCCAGCTTCGCAAAGAGGAAGCGGACGACAGCGTCCTTGGACCGCCAGCCGGCCTGCGACAACCGGCGGGCGAGCTTGTCGCCCTGTGCGGTTCGGAGCAGCTTCAGCCGATCCACGACCTGACGCATCATGGTTGTCGCCTGCAGCTTCTGGCGCCGCCGCGGCGTGACCATGATTCCTTCCTTGAGGTGCAGACGGCGGTCGGCCATCTCTTTCATGCGCCGTTGCGAAGGATCGCGAACGACCAGGGCTGACCAGACCGCGATCGTCATCACCAGGGCCGAAAGGCCCGCCATGGCGATGACGATCTCTTCCTGTCCTATGGAATCGAAGGGGTTCATATCTCGAACTTCACCATCTTGATCATGACGCCGATGCCGACCACGAAGGAGCAGAGGCCAATGCCGAGCAGCATGTGGCCCCGCGGATCGATGAAGAGCTTCATGATGTAGTTGGGGTTCACGAGATAGATCATCCCGCCCATCACGAAGGGAAGGACGCCGATGATTATCGCGCTCGCCTTGGCCTCCGATGACAGCGCCTTGATCTTCAGCTTGAGCTGCCGCCGGCCACGAAGAACATCGCCCAAGTTGTTCAGGGTTTCGGCGAGATTGCCGCCGGTCTCCGCCTGAACGGCGAGGCTGATCGTGAAGAACTTGAACTCCTGGAGGTCCAGCCTGTTCGCCGCCTCCCACATGGCCTCTTCCATGGTTCGGCCGAACTTGACCGCATCGGTGATGATTCGGAATTCCTCGCCGACGGGGTCCTGGATCTCGGTGCCGACATTGGTGATCGACTCGGAGACCGGCAGGCCGGACTTGATCCCGCGGACCATGAGTTCGATGGCGTCCGGAAAGAAGTTGAGGAACTTGTTCTGCCGCCGCTTGATCAGATAGCTGATCACGACGTGCGGAAGTCCGATGCCGGCACCCAGGCCGATCAGAACGTTGGCCGGAAGCGGTGTGAGGCCGACCAG
>JAAUYK010229693.1_pt1 | contig 10260 bp, 7 predicted proteins | sample 7278021 | NCBI WGS metagenome assembly JAAUYK01 (sample SAMN14350223, study PRJNA611818) | marine sediment metagenome | isolation source: surface marine sediment (1.8m) | place: French Polynesia: Moorea | collected 2018-08
AATCGCCACAGCGGCAGCAGATGCCTCAGCCATTGTCGAGGCTATTGCCAAAGCCCCTGTTTCAGATGGTGTCACAGCTTTCGCTGGAGCATTTGCTCAAAGTTTAGCTGAGGCAACTATCATTGCCAGAGGTATTAATAATGAAAATGGCAAAATGACTACGGCTAGAGGTGGTGATACTATCACTGCTACAGCTACTTCTAGTGCTGCGACCTTGTCGCAAGCTGCTACGTCTGCTTTGTCTATTGCTTCACCGGAAAATCAAGCTGCGGCTCAATCTGTTGCCAATGCTTTTGCACAAGTTGAGGACAAAGCGATCGCTATTGACAACACCAACGGCGAGATTCGTACCGGAAATGGACCGGATAGTCTAACTGGCGAGGCCAGCGGAACCAATTCTTACGGTATTTCTGGTGGCGACATTTATATGGGTGATAAAAGGGATACTCTAATTGGCAAGGCCAACGGAAGCAATTCTTACGGTATTTTTGAGAGCTACATTGATATGGGCAATGGAGGGGATACTCTAATTGGCGAGGCTAGCGGAACTGATTCTTACGGTATTTTTGGCAGTGAGATTGATATGGGTTATGGAGCTGATAGAGTAGAAGCCTCCAGTTTTGGAGGTGGCGTCAATATATTTATGCGTCAAGGGGATGACTTTGTCGAAGGTTTTGGTGACGCTCAAATAAGAGGTGGTGGGGGTTATGATACACTCAGCCTTGGCTCTTACAACATAGAGCAATTTGATAATATTAGTTTCGGTGCTGGTAACAATCAGGTTATTTTTGAACTAGATGATATGACTATGAATACCAAAAATTTTGAAGAATTCATTTTTGGTAATGGAAATAATGTCTTAAGCTATTATGAATTACAGGACTTTTTAGGATAATGAGGTACAGTTGAAGACTAATCTCTCTTCGCTATTTACTAAAGTGGTAAAACTTTGTACCTCACGCGCCTCCGAAACTGCTGTAATGTTAGTCCTGTAGATGTAGCGATCAAATTATGAAGATCTCCACCCTTCATTTTGATCATTTTGCTTCGGAGTGTTATAAGAAACCGGGTTTGTGGGAGGTTAATCTCAGCAAGTGTAGGGCATTTGATACAAACCCGGTTTCTCTGCTTTTTTATACCGATACTACCGGATTTGATATCACAGGATGAAATTTGTAGGGGCAATCCCCCTGTGGTTGCCCCCTATCATTAACTAGGGTAGGCACGGGGGTGCTACACCAAAAGATGGCGTTGCTGAAACACGGTATCAAATTCCTAAATTTATAATGTGTAAATCAGACCTATTTCCACTCATTCCTGACGCGGAAAAAGTTCCTTTCTAGCTCCTGACTCAGTCCTCCTGACTCCTCCCTAATTATTTATAACTGTTCATCCGGACATGATATTACTCCTTCCTTATTCCTTCTTCAATCATATATTCGCTGTAATAAATCATAAAATGGCTGCCAATTATCCTCTAGTGTAATTGCTTCCCAGACTGACTCAATTACAGGTCTAATTAAACTTTGTTGCGGATTATATTGTTGTAACCTTTCCCCCATTTCCTTTAATTCATTATCAGAATAACCCTGTAAAAGATGATAATAATATTCTCGCCACGGAGCAATTAATTCTTGCTGTTCAAAATTAGCAAAAATCTGACTAATATCATCACGCCATTGGGGATAAAATTTTTGTGTTAATTCCACAAAGAAATCGTGGTATCCAACCTGAGAATCTGTCAGCATTTTTATAGTTAGCTGAAGTAACTTTTCTGCATCTGCTTCAGGCAACTCTTCCAACCCTAACTTCCTCATCATTAATTGCCGATATTCATGCAGATAAAAATCATCAAATTTTTCTAAAGCTGACCTCATATTCTTCGGCTCAATAACTGCAGCTAATGCTTCTTGAAGTAGGTGTAAATTTGACTTACAAACTAATGGTTGATGACCGTAACGATAAAGACCAGAATAATCAAAATAAGCTGCTGTAAATTTAGGATTATATGTGGGAAGAAAAGCATAAGGACCATAATCAAAACTTTCCCCAGTAATTGACATATTATCTGTATTTAATACACCATGACAAAATCCAGCAGCCATCCATTTAGCAACTAATTTAGCAACTCTTTCCACTAACTCCGAATAGAATAAAAGGTAGCTATCCTTCTCTTCCTTCAGATGAGAATAATAACAATCAATTACATGGTCTAAAAGTTTCTTCGTTAAATCCGGGCGCTTGAAAAAATGTAGCCTTTCAAAAGTACCAAACCGGATATGAGAACGACTAAAACGCACCATCACCGACGAGCGAGTAGGAGAAGGTTCATCCCCACGCCATAACCCTTCCCCAGTTTCAATCAAACTCAGACATCGGGAAGTGCGAACCCCATGACGGTGCAACATTTCAGCAGCCAAGACCTCGCGCACCCCCCCTTTGAGAGTAAGTCTACCATCAGCACTGCGAGAATAAGGCGTTCTACCCGAACCCTTAGTACCAAAATCATATAATTCACTATCTATTCCACGCACTTGACCATAAAGAAAACCCCTACCATCTCCCAAGTAAGGGTTATATTCACCAAATTGATAACCGTGATAACGTAAGGCTAAAAAAGGTCTGACACAATGAAATTTACCAAAAGCTTCAATAAAATGCTCATCCTTAACATCTTGAGAATTTAGTCTTATTTTAGGGAGTAATTTATCGTTACGAAATCGCAAAATATGTTGGGGAAATTCAGCAGCAAGTACCTCATCATAATAGTCACCGCCTAAAGCTTCAATGGCAGGTTCATAGTTGAGCGAAAGTAAAGGATTAGACATTATTTTGTTAAAAAGGGAATAGATAATAGTTAAGAGTTTTAGATGATGTTTATTTCTAGCTTTTTAATTTTTACAACATAAGCGCAGATTCCTATAGAATTTCCACTTATCTTTATTACTACTCTCAAGTTACTGAGGCACAGTTGTTTTTCTTTTTCCTTCTTCCTTACCGAAAAATTGAAAAATTAAGGTATAAAGCTTCTCCATTCATGGAAAAAAAAGAAAAAAAATTCCTCTTAGCCAATCCTCTTCTTATAAAGAAGAGATAATTATTAATTATTAATTATTAATTATTAATTATTGAATCCTTCTTCAGAACTTTTTCGCCGTCTGAGCAACTGGGTCAAACTCAAACCTTTCAGAAGATTTTGTTTCACCATAAATATTAAAAGTAAATGTAGGTTCATCTCCAACTACTTCTACACTATGAATAGCATCAGAAGTCAGGCTAATTAAATCTCCAGGTTGTAATATTTGCTCTCCAACTCGTTCAATTTTATATTGATTTTCTGGGTCAGGACTACGTTTCCAAAAAGTATTTTTTTCCTGACCTTTTAATACAGCAATAATTCCCCAAGTACCATGATTATGAATTGTTGAAATTGATCCTGGCATAAATTTTACTGTTTGTACTGTCAGGGGAAATCCTAACTCATCATACAACAAAATAACAGATATTCCTCTTTTTTCACAAGGTTCTGGCTCTTGGGTTTGCAGCCAGTATGAATTAGTAATAAATTGTCGGACTAAGAGTCGAATTTTTGGCAAACAACTAGCTTCATCTATAGCATCTTTCAAAGTATCTTCAAGTTCCGTTAAAAATCGATAAAGCCGATAATTTTCTCTTAATAATTTCCATTCATTTACAGTTTCACAAGGTTGACATTGACCGTCTCCAGTCAAAAACCAATCTCGATTTTTCATCTTTATTTCTCCTCTGGTACTAATTATGCTTTAGTTAATGGCAATTTGTGAGAATTGACTGCAAATATTTATACATTATATAGCAGGGAATAGGGAATAGGGAATAGGGAATAGGGAATAGGGAACAGTTGGAAAAACGTTTCCTAGTCTAAGATCTATCATTAGTCGTTAGTCCTAACTAATTTTTTCTTAGCTATATAGCCAGAGTTGCTTCTAAAACAATAAAGAAAATATAAAATCTTTATGATTTATAAAATTATTAAGTTCATACAAGTAAAATAGTTATTTTTCTGTGTTCTATTTTACATATATTCTGCATAAATTATTGAAATTTATCAGATTATATCCAGATCATTCATTTGTCTAAATAATTGGGAAATATTTACTCAAGTTTATTATTATCACCATATTTTTATATGGTTTTATGTGGAATAAACATCATATAATCTGAGTCAAAAACTACTATTTCTTCTTTTTTTTCTTCTTTTTATTCTTTTTATTTTCCTTACCATCATCTAATAATTCTAACTCACCGATTTCTTGTTTGTCTTCTTCAAGATATTCGCGAACCCATACTGCGAGAGTAGCATTACAATGGGGGCAAGTAAGTATTTCACTACTGTCTACCCACTCATAATCTTTACCCGTTGGTGGCAGTATGATAGGAATAGATATGGAAGGCAGTTTAAATTTAGTGTTACATTTAGGACATTCTCTAGTAGTCATTTTAGTTATCAGTTAGCCTCCTTCGGAGGAACTTCGTTAACAGTACCTTCAGCTAAAGCTAGAGGCTTGAGACCTTATTTTCTGGTAATTCAATCTTTTTGTTAGTATTATTACCCCAATTCTACTATAAAGTAAAAGACAATTTTGATAAAAAAATTTAACAGTGTGGATTAAGATAAAACTATCAAATAAAAGGAGCGATCGCCATGACTTTGACTCTTGCTAAGTGGACAGTTGCAGAATATCATCAGATGATTGCAGCAGGAATATTAATGGGACGCTGTGTTGAGTTACTGAATGGAGAAATTGTGGAAATGGCACCGGAGGGAGAATTTCATGCTTATAGCAGTGATGAGGCGGGAGAATATTTGATATATCTGTTAGGGGAACGTGCTAAAGTGCGTCAAGGTAAACCTATTACTTTGCCACAAAGTAATTCTGAACCGGAACCAGATATCGCCATTGTAGAACGTTTAGGCAGAGATTATCGCGAACATCATCCCTATCCAGAAAATATATTTTGGTTGATAGAGTATTCTAATTCTACTTTGACTAAAGATTTGGAAGTGAAGAGCAAGATTTATGCTGCAGCAGGTATTCGAGAATATTGGGTGATTAATTTGTTAGATAGGGAAGTTGTAATTTTTCGTTCTCCTACTGATGCAGGTTATGAGTCGCAAGAAATTTTGAGTCAGGGGGTAGTTTTACCCTTAGCGTTTAGCGATCTGAAGGTTTCGGTGGAGAGGTTATTTGGGGAGTAAGTAGGTTGGGAGGCGATCGCTTTGAAATATATTAACTTTAGGTTACAGACCAGATATAACTTTTGCAATTAAATCGTTCTCACTCAATATTTTAAACCAATTATGAAGATCGTGATGATAAATGCTGTTGAAATAATTTGCAATATCCAGTTCCATTGAAAATTGAAATTCATTTCTACAATTGTAATAATTTTCCTTGAATTTCTTATATGATTCTCTGCCTGGAACTGGCTTACCCTGACGAAAAATATATCCATAAGTAGATTTATTATTATTTTTTAATAGCCGGAATTTTTTCCTATATTGGTACGCAATATCATAAATATACCACTCGGCAACAGGGTCTAACTTCAAGGTTATTCTCACTGCTCGATTAGGTTTATCTGAATAAACCCGAATCTGTGGATTAAAGTTTTCTTCATCAGAGCGTATTTTTTCGATCGAATCTGAAAGGTGTGATTGACCATACTTAGCTATATACTCACTCAAGTTTAATGGAAATAATGTTCTCTTCAAATCATCTAAAATAAAGTCAGATACTGGATTATTCATATTGATTAAAATCAGACTAGAATTATGTTGTCATTTTAAGTTGAGATGTCTATTCATACACTCGCAGATTATTTCAATGTTATTTGAACAGGTGGTTTTGTATGATCCGCAACTATTTCAGTTATAATATCCTATTCTTTATCCTTCGTAGCTTCAAAGCAGTAACTCTGTCATGTTCTCAAAATTTATCTAGTTTTCTGAGTCAATATAGCAAATATACCAGTAGGGAAATTCCAAGAACATCCCTACATTCTCTTTCTCTGCCTAATTATTCGCTACAGTTTCCATCAAAATTTTATGGGAACCAAGTTCAGGAGAATTATCATTAGAACGACGCTGAATATACTGACCATCTGGTTGTAAATCCCAAGCTTGGCGGTTGTCAGATAACAGAATACCTAGAATCTCTTGCAACTCTTTCATAAGATCGGGGTCTTCCACAGGTGTAATAGCTTCAACCCGACGATTAAGATTACGAGGCATCCAGTCAGCAGAACCAATATACAACTCCTCTTTACCTTTATTATGGAAGTAGAAAATACGAGAGTGTTCTAAATAACGCCCGATAATACTCACCACCTTAATATTTTCACTCAGATCCTTCAAACCCGGACGCAGACAACAAATACCACGGACAATCAAATCAATTTTGACCCCTGCTTGAGATGCTGCATACAAATTAGCAATGATTTCAGGGTCTACCAAAGAGTTCATCTTGGCAACAATACGACCAGTATCTCCATCTTGGTAATTCTCAATTTCCCGACGAATCAGTTTGATAAAGCGATCGCGCATATTCACAGGTGCCACCAACAACTTCCGGTAAGACTGCTGCCGAGAATATCCTGTCAAGAAATTAAACAAATCTGCTAAATCTGCTCCCAATTCTGGGCGACAACTCAACAAACCCAAATCAGTATAAAGTTTAGCGGTCTTAGGATTATAGTTACCAGTGCCAATATGAACATAACGACGGATATGACCTTCCTCCTGACGCACCACCATCACAATTTTAGTATGAGTCTTCAGACCTGCTAAACCATAAACCACATGAACGCCAGATTGTTCTAACTTCCGCGCCCATTGAATATTATTTTCTTCATCAAATCTTGCCTTCAATTCCACCAATGCTGCTACTTGTTTGCCATTTTCTGCCCCTGCAATCAAAGCATTGATAATAGGTGAATCTCCAGAAGTACGGTAGAGAGTCATTTTAATCGCCAATACATTAGGATCGTGTGCTGCTTGGGTAATAAAACCTTGTACCGTACTTGCAAAAGAATGATATGGATGATGTACCAATAAATCTTTCTGGCGAATGACTGCAAAAAAGTCGATTCCATTTTTCTCATTCAGATTAGCAGTTGTTATATCATCACTATAATTTCGCAACCGTGGTGGCATAGTAGATCCCCAACTCGGATCTTTAAGATTTGGCAACGGCAACCCTAGGAATGACATTAAATCTTTGAGATCGAGTAATCCATTTACTGTGTAGACATCTTTTTCCGACAACTCCAACTTTTCCATTAATATCTTTTTTAATTTACTTGGCATTGTTGGATTAATTTCCATTCTGACTACCGTACCACCTATACGCCGTTTTCGGAGTTCTTTTTCAATCACTAATAGCAAGTCATCACCTTCATCCTCTTGCACTGCTAAGTCAGCATCACGAGTAATCCGAAATAGGTGATACTCCTGAATATCCATACCAGGAAACAGAGATCCCAAATTGTGAGCAATGACTTGTTCGAGAGGAACTCCCATCCAATTTACAGTTTTAGCTTTAGTGTTTTCTTCTATTTGTAATTGTTCTGGTAACCGCAAAAATCGAGGTAATATTTTGGGAACTTTAATTCTGGCTAATAAATCTTCTTGAGTATCTGGATTTTTCAGCATTACTGCTAAGTTAAAACTGAGATTAGATAAATAAGGAAAAGGATGGCTCGCATCAATAGCTAGAGGTGTGAGTACGGGAAATATGTGTTCTTCAAAATAGTTTTTTAGATATGTTTTTTGTTCTTTATTTAGGTCTATATAATTTAGGATATAAATGCCATTCTTTCCTAATTCTGGTCGTAAGGTTTCCTCAAAAAATTGGTGTTGTAAAGAAACCATTGGTAATAGACTTTGATTAATCCCATCTAGTTGTTCTTGGGGAGTACGACCGTCAGGAGTTAACTTATGTACTTCAGCTTCTATTTGTTTTTTCAAAACTGCTACCCTAACCATAAAATATTCATCTAAGTTAGAACTAAAAATTCCTAAAAATTTTAAACGTTCTAATAGGGGAGTACGGGGATCTAAACCTTCAGATAAAACTCTACGGTTAAACTCTAACCAACTAAATTCTCTGTTAAAGTAGTATTGTGGGTCACTGAAATTTTTTTCTACAGGAGTTTCTGTTGCATTTTTTTTATTTTTGGACATAGTTAATTAGGGTATCTATTGATATTGGTTGAAATTTACATTGATTGTAAGGTAGTCTCGATCGGTTGTAAAGTCTACTTTTTCCAAGAATTGGTAGTTTCATTAATGGATAATGGATAATGGATAATTGATAATTACCTCTGGTTAAAACCGTTACGGAATTGAATATAAGGAAATGTCCTAGCACTTTTTTTCCCCTATGGGGGGAGGCTTTTAACCTGAATTATTTAATTAATAATTATTAATTATTAATGATTCGGTAATTAGAACCTTTGATGAATCTATACCGTTTCACGGAAGTTATGCATCGAGTGCTAATTGGTGAGGTCTCCATTTGCTGCGGAAACGCTCCGCGAACAGAATGTAAGACGCACATCTGACAGTCATGCATTTAGATTTTATCGGCTCAAAATTTTTACTAAACAGTAACTTCAGGAAATTATTTCACATTTAAAAATTGAAGCTATTTGTAACATCTCTAAAGTGAATTGGTATAGTTAAATTGCTGCGAAGGTTGAAAGCGATCGCCAGATTAAATAGTATAAATAGTGCGGTCAGTTTTCAATTTAGTTAAAATATTTATCTAGACAAGTTATGCTTTGGTAAATAAATGTTTAAATAATGGTAATAAATGTTGAATATATCTGACTTTCAGGAAAACAAATATCAAGCATAATTTATGTTTTTATTTGGCTCAGAATAGTTGTGCGATATGTATGATAATAACTATATTTAAAAGTCTCAATAAATATTATTTGTTAGTAAAAAATACATGACTAAATGTTGTCTGAGAAGGAATTTAATAACACAAGACTTAATCAAATAGCCTCACAGAGAAGTCGTGTTTATTTCTTTCCATCAAATATTTATGGTATGTTCCTGCTCAACCCGACTTCTAAGCCTTGAAACTCCACTGAATCAAATAGCCTGATACTTTTCATTGCAAGGGGAGCGGAGAAACTAATTATTTTGGTTGACTCAATCATTACAGTCAAGAATATAAAGGTTCACTGTAACATTAGATAATTATATATATAGTATTTGAAAATTTGATGTTTTTTGGTGTGAAAGGGGTTATACCAATTACCATGGATTAATGCTATACTTGACGGTACTGCAATTATTAAGTAATAAAAAAAGGCCGAATCACCTTTTTAATAATTGTTAGTCAGTGGCGTATTAATTATTCTTATTTTTACTTCTCTGTACGGACGTTGCATGCAACGTTTTCTGTACGGACGTTGCATGCAACGTCCCTACCTACTCCCCCTCCTGGGAGGGGTTAGGGGTGGGTCCCCTACTCAAAATACGGGTTGAAAAGTTTTTGAGAAATGGTATTACTTATTCCTACTAATATAAGTACCGAAAAAAGAATGCTACAAAACTCTAGTTCTAGGCAACAAACAACAGGCAGCAGGCAACAGGCAACAGAGATTTGTAGCAAACACTTATCAAACTGGTATAAGAGGGTACAAAATGTGTAAAACTACGGATATATCTATGATATAAATGAAAATATACATCAAGAAAAGAAAAGAAAGGATAATATAAAATGAATCTCAATAAATCAAAATCAGAATCTGTAGTTCCAGTTATCGGCATGGCAGCCTTCACAGTTATTGCTACAATAGTTTACGTTGGATTCGGAGTAGCCAGTGTAGTTGATAGAAGTCTTGCTGTGTTGGATGTGGATCCTGAAAATGCAACAGTAGAGCAAGCAGCAGAAAAATTGTCTGCTTGGAATAATTCTGATTATTAGTTATCAAAAATAGTTATAAAAAAATATTTGTTTGTATTAGTCGTTTTTTGGCAATTTTGTAGGCTTTGACGTTAGCATACTTTGTGCCATCACTACAGGTGGCTAGGGCGTTTATACCTACATCTACACCAATAACAGCTCGTGAGTTAGGAGTAGGATTAGGAACTGGCTCAAAATCATATTTAAAGCTGATGTACCAATTATTTGCTTTTTTTGAGATTGTCACATTTTTAACTGGTAGAGATGGTAAGATTTCATAAGTTTTTACTATTCCTAT
>JAAUYK010036551.1_pt1 | contig 10259 bp, 6 predicted proteins | sample 7278021 | NCBI WGS metagenome assembly JAAUYK01 (sample SAMN14350223, study PRJNA611818) | marine sediment metagenome | isolation source: surface marine sediment (1.8m) | place: French Polynesia: Moorea | collected 2018-08
GTCTGACCAGTATCGCGCCCAATTTATCATAGCTCTGGTTGAGAAACTGACACCAAAATTATTGCCACAAGCATTAGCTATAGCTCAACAGATTCAGCATGAGTACCAACGCGCCGAAGCGATCGGTGCATTGCTTGAGAAATTTCCCGAAATCTTACCAGAAGCTTTAGCTGCCGCTAGACAGATTCAGGATGGGTACGATCGCACGAAATTCCTCAGTGTTTGGGGACAGAAATTTCCCGAAATATTACCAGAAGCACTGGCTTTGGCTCAATCAGGTCAGTATCAGAACGATCCAACTCGCAACATCAGAGATTTGGCTAATAAATTAACGCCAGAATTATTACCAGAAGCACTGGTTGTAGCGCGACAGATTCAGGATGAGTTGCATCGCGTCCGAGTTCTCTTAGCTTTGGCTCATAAGTTGACGCCAGAATTATTACCAGAAGCACTAGAAGCGGCTCGACAGATTCAGAATGAGATGTATCGCGCCGAAGCGATCGCTGCTTTAGTCGATAAATTACCTCCAGAATTATTACCAGAAGCACTGGCTATAGCTGGACAGATTGGGAATGAGCAGTGTCAGGCCAAAGCTCTCATAGCTTTCGCGAATAAATTGACACCAGAAATCTTACCAGAAGCACTAGCCGTAGCGCGAGAGATTCAGTATGAGGATTATCGCATCACAGTTCTCAGTGCTTGGGCTGATAAATTACCTCCAGAAATCTTACCAGAAGCACTAGCTGCAACTCGACAGATTTTGGATAGTAGCATGGAAGTTATCAGTGCCTTAGCTGAGAAATCTACCGAATTATTACCAGAAGCACTGACTATGATTCGACAAATTAAATCTGAGGAATCTCGCGCCATATTTCTCATTCCTTTGGCTCTTGAATATCCCGAATTATTATTACCAGAAGCACTAGCTGCAGCTCGACAGATTCAGCATGAGCAATCTCGCGCCCAAGCTCTAAGTGCTTTGGCCAAGATATTGCCAGAAATCTTACCAGAAGCACTGACTGCAATTCGACAGATTCAGTCTGAGTATTATCGCAGCAAAGTTCTCGTAGTTTTGGCTGAGAAGTCACCAGAATTACTGGTTGCTGCTGTACAAATTCAGGATGAGTATTATCGTGCCGAAGTGCTGAAAGCGTTGAATGAGAAATTGACACCAGAAATCTTACCAGAAGCACTGGCTGTAGCTCGACAGATTCAAGATGAGAGATATCGTGCCGAGGCGATCGGAGTTTTGGCTAATAAGTTGACACCAGAATTATTGCCAGAAGCAGTGGCTGTAGCGCAACAGATTCAAGATGAGAGATATCGTGCCGACGCGATCGGAGTTTTGGCTAATAAGTTGACACCAGAATTATTACCAAAAGCAGTGGATACAGCTCTAAATATTCAGCATCAGGGAGAACGCGCTAAAGCTATTAGTAGTTTGGTTAATAAATTGACACCAGAATTATTGCCAGAAGCTCTGGCTGTTACTCGACAGATTAAGTCTGAGGGATGTCGCGATGAATTTCTCATGGCTTTGACTGACAAATTGACACCAGAGTTCTTACCAGAAGCACTAGCTGTAGCTCGACAGACTGAGGATGAGTACGAGCGCCTGGAAATTCTCATTCCTTGGTCTGGCAAATTTCCCGAAATCTTACCAGAAATAATGGCTATTTTTGAATATTTGATAGATGATGATGAGTATTGGTACGAGCCTTTCCTAGCTTTGGCCGATAAATTGACACCAGAATTTTTACCAGAAGCACTGGCTACTCTCAAGCAGATTCCTGATGACGAACCTCGCGCCGAAGTTACCGTGGCTTTGGCTAAGAAATTGACACCAGAGTTTTTACCAGAAGTTCTTGCTATTGCCGACCAGTTTTACTCTAAGTGTTATCGCACTGATGTTCTCAATGCTTTGGCCGAGCCACTCTCACAAATGCCCAAAACTGAACTTTATCCACTCTGGGAAAATACCATTCACTCTCTATCCCTTGACACTCGCCCTGATTTATTCTCAAACATAGCAGCATTAACTGCCGTCATATTTTCTTTAGGAGGTGAAGAAGCGATCGAGAATACAGCTATTGCTATTCAAGACGTTTCCCGGTGGTGGCAGTAATTCAGTTATCAGTTGTTAGTTGTCAGTGAGAATGAAAAAAATCGGTGGAGATGACAATATATGGTAAGATGGAGAAATGTCTAATTACTCCGAACTCATTATCTACCAATTCTCTCGTCGTACTAGGCGTAGATCGAAGGTTCGCCCTCCTAGCCCCAATGAGGGGTTGAAAGTATTGAGATACAATGGTTATAGCATTCCAATCTTTTCCTGGTGGGTGCGAACTTCCTGAGAACAATTCAAGGAAGTTACAAGGATCTGAGCGCCTTTCCCTCCCCAGACTGCACTGTCTGGCAGCTACCTTCGATCTACGCCAAAACTTCAGTAAAACAAAAAAACTTTCAGTAATTAACAATTAATAATTAATAATTAATAATTACCCCTTCTCAATAATTAACAATTAATAATTAACAATTAATAATTGATTTATACTGACTATCACGGTGCTTAGGATCAATATAGATACTCTTTACCTAGCACTCGGAATATATTCATTATTAATTATTAATTACAATGGGATGCTTTAAACCTTAATTTTTGAATGAATAATTAATTATTGACTATCAATTCTTAATTATTAACTATTAATTATTAATTATTCGGTAAAGGCGATCGCATCTCACAATTAAAGCAGAAATTTGAGAATGAAAAATTAAATCAGAAATTAACTAGAGCTAATCATGTACCGCTATTGTGGAGAGATGCACCCGTTAAACCTTTTAGATTTAATCCTAAGTTGGATAAAGATAAACAAGGCGATAGATATTTTGTACAAGTAAAAGCTAGATTCCTAGTAGATAAAGGAGTATGGGGATTTAAGGAATTAATAGGAGAACCTCTCACGGGGTGACAAGTAAGTGGTTATCTCACAGAATCAGATCGTTATGGTTTGATGGCAGCGGTACTAGACGATACTCTATGTGAAGAAGAGCGTCGCGCCGTTAATAGATTGTTGCGTTTTGTTGTAAAAGGGCGAGTGCTGTTGGAAACTCAAAATGTCTAGGAAGTTTTGATAAGATTTGCCCTTATAATACACAGCGGTATACAACATAATACCTACATAATACCTACATAATACATAAAATTTTAGGTATAAATACTCTGGGAAAAAAAGGGGCAAAGGTGGGCACTGAACATCTGTAAATAATCCAGGATTCGATACAACCTAATATCTGCAATTGTACTACAAATACCACTAGACATTATTAATTTGCCAATTGCTAAACATTGTAATATGTTTTGAAGTGTGCCGTATTATTTGGAGAGAGCGATCGCTCCAAATAATCATAATTACCAAATAAGTAATAGTTAAGGGGGTAGCCAGTCGCAAAAAGATTATTGTATGCTTCAATACCCTCATCATCAGGGTCGAAACCTGGTATGTTATCCGTTACACTACATCCTCATAAGGCAGTGCCGACGGGAATTGAACCCGCAAAACTCCTGCTTGAAAGACAGGTGGCTTTACCAATTTGCCTACGGCACCATGAAGACGGGGATGACGAGACTTGAACTCGCGACTTCCTGTTCGACAGACAGGCACTCTAAACCAACTGAGTTACACCCCCAAATTTGGCAATTTCTGAAATTTTCAAGGTTCTAGTGAGTAAGCAGTTTTTGTTCTGTATTACTCTGTTGTATCTATACTACATTAATATACTACAAGATGTCAAAGGTGTAATACAAAAAAAATATTTGCGCAGAACAAGGCTGTCCATGGGTGTAAAATAATTATTCCTAGAATCCCAGTTCTTAAGAGTTTTAGCGACTGTGCAGTTTACTAGACATCAATTTTCTGGACTATTGCCTGTGGAAATCTTTACTCCAGATTGCTTGAAGTCAACATTGACAAAGTGGCCACTTATGATGTATATCAAAAGGCAGCTAAGAAAGGCCAACACATATATCCCACATTCCGCACGACAAAATGTAGTATATAACAGCAAGAAAACTTGAGTAAGTATTTATACTGTGCAAAAAGATTTTTTCGCTGTGGCTGAGTGTAAATTCAACCATGAGTGTGCCGGAATATGAGGTCTCAAGTAGAATCTGGGTAAAAATTGCGATCGAAAAAACTCTGGGAGTGAGAGAGCCATGAGAATATCCATGGTATTCATGGTGACTATCAATACTTCCAGACTTTGATGATTTGATTATATATGTTTTTAATGGCTATCCTATCTCAATATAGAAGATAGTATCTTTGACAACTTGGAGGAAAAAACTTTAATAATTCGAGACGTTCGATACTTAAATTAGATATTTCTGTTACCCCAGAATTAATCAACAGATGGATTGACTGAAAACATTGAAATATCCAACGTAATGTCGGTCTATTTGTACGACGACCTAATTGGTTTTTCACAGTAGATTTATGTCGTTTTAAAGTTTGACGTAATTGACGCTGACCTAAAGTGTAGACCAACAAACACACTTTCCAAATTAACCCTAAAGCTTCAATTCTCTGAGGGGATTTTAGAAAGACACTATCAGTGAGGAAGAGAGGATCTTTGAGAAACCTAAAACCCCAATAAAACTGATTGCTGCTCTTTATATTTAGACAACATTTCTTCTGGAGTTAATGCCACAGTATCTATAACATTTGTGGCTAATATAAATTTACCAATGTTTTTGTTCCTGCTCAACTTTTTCTGTAATAACAGTTATTTTACCTTGTACTTTATAACAGAAATCTTCACTCTTATGAGCTTCTATTTGTTGGATATTAATTCCAGTTAGTTGATGATATAAATATTTTGGAAAAAGCTGCTTTGTTGCTTTTTGGGTATCTGGTATACAAGCAAACTTTTCAGATGTTAATCGTCGGAGTTTTTTCTGGGCTTCTACCTCCTCATTTTTGATTTTTTTCTCTAGATGTTTTAAATCTGATTCTAGACGTTTTTGGCTTTCTACTACTAACCATCTTTGGGTGATTCCGGCATAAGTATTTTCTACTTCTTGATACTTGTATCCCTCAATCTGACTCCGAATCCAACTTGATGTATCTACACTTTCCACGAGCTTGGTTGCAGATTTTATCCGAAAAGGAACTCGACATAACCATTTAATATTTGTTAATAGCTGGATATTTTCTTGGGTATATAAAGCACTATCTGCTACCATTAAACTGTCACAATTAAACTGATTTTTAAATTCCTTAATTATTAGAGGAAATTGCTTTTGGTCTGATTCATTTCCATCTCCCATTCTCATATATAAAGGTATATCTCCATCTCCAGTACAGATTAAGTCCAGGAGAAATTGTTTTAAATCCGGTCGTTTATCTCTGGAGTATCCATAAGTAATTTTCACAACTTTTGGCTCTTGTGCTTCGGCCGTTTCATTACTTCCTACTTGATAATCTCCATGAACATAAAACGAACTTGAGTCTAAGTGAACTGTATCTGTTTCTAGTTGATAAGTTTTGACTGCTGCCAACACCACAGACATAAAAATTTCACTTAATCCTTTTTGATACAGTTGGTCTAATACTCTACCTAATTTATCATCATTAAAATACTCTGCTTTCACTCCAGGTCCAATTAAATGTTCTAGAGCAATTCCTTGAAAAAATCTGTTGAATAAATACAATGGGGAAGAGACTAATCCTAACCCATTTAAGACCATTCCTTTGACTACCTGACCTACTGTAACTTTTTCACTTTTGTCTTCTCCAATTAACTGATTTATTTGATTTTCTATACCTATTTCATCAATGATTCCTGCTACTAACCCGATCGGGGTCTAAATTACTTACTTCTACTGACATTTTTTACTCTTTTTTTCTCACTTCCTGGTTGAGAATGATATTACCAAATGACAGTTCAAGATTTTTTTGATTAAGTTTAAATACTTACTCAAATTTTCTCGCTGTTACATACTACATTTTGTCGTGCGGAATGTGGGATATATATATAGGAAAATTATCGTGTTGCACAATAGAGAATGATATTCTAGAATTTTTATGGAGAAATAGACTGTCCTTATTGTCAAAGCCATAAAGTCGTGAAAAATGGTCATCGTCAGGGAAAACATATCTCGTAATCATTCGTCACTGTGCAACGCCACGGATTGGATATAATTAGTATAATACTTGATTGTTTGAAGAGGAGAATATGGAGCAGGAAACCTTAAATACAATCCTCAATTCTATCCAAAATCTTCAGGATGAAATGAGGGATACCCGTGAAAAAATGTTAGAGCTTTTTCAACTTCAAGGAAATATTGATGTCAAGGAAAAATCATGGCAAGCTCGATTATATTTTACTGTTAAAGTTTTGTCTCATTTGAAAAAAATTAGTCAGGAAGTGGTACTTTCTCAATTAATAGATGGAAATATGCCACACCTTCGGGAAGCATATAAAGATAGTGATTTGACTGACTCAGATATAGTTAAGATTGAGGGTAGGAATATGAGCAGTCTTACAGTTGCTTTAACTAAATTGGCAGAACAAGAAGTAGAAGCTGAACTGAAAAAAATGATGGAGATAAAGTAGGAGAAAATAATGGTTTATTTGCCTGATGGAGAGAAGATTTTAAGAAAGCTATCAGTGGGATTAGTTCAGACGAATGATGCAATGGAAAAAGATGGTTTTCTGAAATATCCTTATTCTAAAAATTTACAGAGAGCGATAAATTATCTGAGTTTTTTCTATTTAATGAATGATTTACCGATACCAATAGGAATAGGGGAATTAATAGAGAAAGCTAAAACTGTTCCTCTTGGTGAATGGGGGCTTAATTTATCGGATGATGAATATCAGAATGAATTATTGCTTGATGATGAGGGAGTACCTACAGAATTATGTGAGGAGTTGGCAGCAGAGGAACTAGATTATAATAATCCAGATAGTTTCCAACGTGAAATTTTTGAATCTATTAAAAACTTAGCTGAAGGTAGTAAAGATCCAGATATTACTTATACTCAAATTCGGGAATTTTTGGTGAAATATCCTTTGTCAACTCAAGATGAGAGGAGTGATATATTACTTGATGTAGATGTTAAAAAACCTAATACTTTCAAAGAACTTATACTAGATGAAGTTTATCAAGATAAAATTCCAAGTGCATATTATGTTAATGGGATGATTCTACGGTGTGATTTCTGTGGAAATTTGATTAAAAATCAAAAGAATAATCTAACTTGCATTAATAAAGGATGTGAATTTAACAGGCTTTCAAATAGTAAAAAGCAGAAAAAGTATCAAGAGTTAAATCCTGGGCAAGAAGTGCGTCAAGCTCATTTTGGAGTAAGAAGATATATGTCAATTCCTGGGATTCCTGAGTTGAAGCTAAAAGATGATTTAGAGAAAATTGGTTGTAAGGTTACTTTATGGCCTGGTCTTGATTTATGCGATCTATTTGTGGAAACTCCTAGTGATTTTAAAATTAGTATAGATGTGAAAGATTGGAAGTATCCACACGAACTTGCCAAAAATGTTAATCAGAAAGTAATACCTAGAGAAGAGTTAGAAAATCAGGGTTTTATTAGTGGTTTATATTGTTATGTATTTCCGGATATTAGAAAAAAGGAAAATCCTGACTATATGAATGCTTTTAAGTCTGCTTGTAATCCAAAAGTCGAAGCTTTTTACGCTAAAGATATAATCGCCAAAATCAAGGAAATATGGAGTTAAAAAATGCTAGAAACTCAGGTTAATTTACTTCAACTAGAAAGGGAACTGCAAAAGGTAATAGAAGATTCTCAGACAAATTTTGATTTGAATGGTTTACAACCCCAGGCTTTTGTAGAAATAGAAACACTTCTATTTTTAATGATAAATGTTTTTCCAGAAGAACCTATTACAAGTATATGGGTAATTTTAAACCGCTATGAATTTAATGTTTCCCAACTTAATTCTCTGAGCGAAGAACATAAAAAATGGGTGGGAAAAGCTGCTTATGCTTTTCCTCTTTATCGTGCAGCAAAAGTTGTAGGCGATCGCATCAGTCTTTATCAAGGAGTAACTAGAGAGTTAAGGTGGTATGAAGTACATAACGATAATCAAACATTTGACATAATAGGTAGTCCTTGTATTCGTAATAGAGAAAATATTTATCGGCAATTTTTTAACGATAATTTTCCTGTTAAACAAACAAAAGGTCATTCATTTGCTATTCCACAGAAGAAATACTATTTTTATGAAAACGACAGGCAACAGGAGCAAATTAGATCGGTAGATATTACTCAAGAAGCTTATGACCAAATTTTGGCATATATGCAAGTTGAGCAAGATGTTGCAGAATTAAGAACTCAAAGAATAATTAATCGGAATTCTAATATTTTAAATACTCTTAAAAAAAATGGTCGAGTTCCACTTTATGACTTGAGTGGAATCAAAGGTAAACAAGTAGTGATTCTGAGCTTCTATTTTCTTATACAGATAGGGTTATACCGACTCGCCTCACTACTTCTACAAGACTATGAAAGACATTCAGGAACAATAGAATTTCCTAAAAATGAATTAACAGAAACAGCTATATTTATGGATTCTAAATTAGATTCACCTAAATATGAATCTGTAATTAGCAATATGCGATGGAAAAATTTAGACCCCAATAGAGATGATAATATTCTCTACTTAGATGGAACCGAAAATCTACAAGGAATAGTTAATGCAGGCAAATCAATATTATCAAAAATAATAGCTGTTCATTCTGCTAAACAAGGAAAAAGAACAACCCTTGTTTTAACAGATGTTTTAGCAGTTTTAGAAACAGTAGATGAACTTTCCAAAATACTCAAAGATGATGGAATTAAAGTCGCCCCTATTCTGGGATTATCAAACAGAAAAACTCATACTGCCAGACTACATTTTTCTCTACGTCATAGTCAAGAACCATATCAACATGAAGGATTAAGAAATATTTCTACTGTATGTTTACTTGACTCTTTACAAGATGGAACATTATTGCAAACAATAGATGCTTCTACAGCTCCTTGTTCTGGAAAATTATATAGTCAAAAAGATAGTCAAAACCAAGAAGATGAATCTCATACTTCAACCCCCTATAATTGCCCTTTTTATTATGTTTGTCCGGCACACAAAGCAAGTCGCGATTTAATTGAAGCAGAAATATGGGTGACAACATTACAGGCGTTGTTTTATACGAGAGTTCCTAAACAGTTATTACAAAATAATGAAAATATAAAATATGGAGAATTGGTAAATTTAGCTAGTGAAATAGTAATTATTGATGAGTCGGATAAATGTCAACCTTTATCAGATGAAACTTTCAGTCCTGCCATAACAATTTTAGGCAAAGGTAAAGAGCCATTAATTAATTATTTAGACCGCTTAGTTGTAGATAAAAATGAGCAAACTAATTTAGGGCATTTATATGAACCTTTAGTAGAAAGTTGGCAATCAGCAAAAGAAATTGTAATGTTGTTTTTGACTTTAGCATGGCCTTTACTGGAACATGATTTTATTGAAAATTGGATAGATAGGGGATACTTTACAACATCTTTATTACTCAATCAGATTGCAGATATTTTAACACCAGAAAATATTCGAGAAAATCGGGAAAATTCTCGTCATATTTATCAAATATTTCTAGCGTATCAAAATGACCCCCTTGATACTACTATTTCTACACTCGAAGAGAATTATAATGATTTAGCTATAGACTTAAGAAGAATTTCTAATCAATTGCGGAATAAATCAAGAGCTTTGCAGAAGATTAAAACTTGGATTATAAATTGTTAAATAATTTCTGGAAATAAATTAAACGATTTAGAGTTAGAACAACTCCCTGAAAAACTTTATTTTGCTTTAGCACTAGAGGAGGCATCAAGGAGACTTTTTTTTGTAGTTGAATATTTACCAACTGTGCAGCATATTTATAATATTGAAGATACTTCTATATCTTTTAAACCTCCTAAAGATTTTGAATATTGTTTGCCTGCATCACCTCTAGGAAATAGATTGGTTTTTTCTTATGTGAAAAGTAGTCAAGAAAATGAACCTGGAAGATTAGATTTAATTAGATATTCAGGAATAGGGCGTTGGTTTTTGCTCAATTTCCATAGATTATTTGAGTGGAATGGAGTTGAGAAACCACAGGTTTTATTAATGTCTGCGACATCTTGGGCGGGAAATTCTTCTACATTTCATTTGCAAATTCCTGTTGA
>JAAUYK010010022.1_pt1 | contig 10252 bp, 10 predicted proteins | sample 7278021 | NCBI WGS metagenome assembly JAAUYK01 (sample SAMN14350223, study PRJNA611818) | marine sediment metagenome | isolation source: surface marine sediment (1.8m) | place: French Polynesia: Moorea | collected 2018-08
ACCGGCCAGATACTTGGCCATGGCCACGTCGCGACCGTTGTTGAGCCGTCCCTGGTCCTTGGCCCAGGCCGCCTTGTAGACCAGCAGCCGCGAAGCCTCGATTTCAGTGGCCATCTGGGCGATCATGTCCTGGTTCATCTGAAATTCGCCGATGGGTTTGCCGAACTGTTTGCGTTCGTTGGCATACTGCAGCACGATTTCCAGGCAGGCCTGGGCAACCCCCACGGCACCGGCGGCTGCCGATAGACGGGTCTGGTTCAATGATCCGAACAGGATCTTGGCGCCGTCTCCGGGTTGGCCAATAAGGTTATCCTTGGGCACCCGCGTGCCGCTGAGAAAAATCTCGCCGGTGGGCGAGGAGTGCGATCCCAGCTTTTCAAGGTACGAGGTTTTGATGCCGTTGAAGTTCTTGAGCTCGACCACGAAGGCCGAAAGCCCCTTGGCGCCGCGGGTTTTATCCGTGTAAGCGTAGTAGATGACGACATCGGCTTCGGGGGCGTTGGAAATCCAGGTCTTGGCGCCGTCGAGTTCCCAATGATCGCCCCTGTCTGCGGCCGTGGAATCCATGGCCATCACATCGGAGCCGGCATCGGGTTCGGTGATGGCGAAGCCGCCCACGTATTCGGCCCTGACCAGTTTGGGGACATAGCGGGCACTCAGGGCCTCGCCGCCGTAGTGGCAGATCGTAAACGCGCACCCCAGGGTCTGCATGTTGATCTGCACCCGCAGCGAGCTCGACACCCGCGCGATCTCCTCGGTGACGATCATGGCCGCCAGCCAGCCCATGTCCTCGCCGTCGTATTTTTCGGGGATCACGGTGCCGAAGAGGCCCAGGTCGGCCATGGGCAGAATCGCTTCCTGGTACGGGAAGTGGTGTTGCGCGTCCCAGGCGTCCACGTGGGGGGCGATCTTCTTGGTGGCGAATTCCCGAACCGCCTTGCGCAGCATTTCCAGGTCGGGGGGCAGTGCAAAGTCCATGCGTGTCTCTCCGTGTCGTAAACTCTTGTTGCGGGCGGCCGTGCAGCGTCACCCTTGGATAATCTTAAATATACCCCCAGTTGCCTGGCGCACAGGTGTCCAGGATTCGAGGGGCCAAGGATTCAAGTGTTTACCCGTTCAAGCACATCCATGGCCATGGCGTGTACGCGGTCCTTGAACCGCAGATCCAGAGCGCTTCGTAGCATTTGCGGATCGAGGACCTCCCGCCGCGCGGCCAGGACGCCCAGGGCGGCCAGGGCCCAATCCGGGGATTTAATCTTGAGCGCCTTGAAATCGATATCGACCACCGTGGCATGCGTGTCCGGAAGCGTCACTCTCCGGTCCCGGATCACCAGGGTTTCTTCCCCCAGCGCGGCCAGCATCTCGTGCCGTCGGGCCACCCCCTCCGCGGCCAGGGCAATCACCACGTGGGGGCGATCGATGCCGGTATACCCGATGGCCTTGCGACCCAGAATCACCTCGCTTACCGAGTGACCGCGCAGCACCGTGATGGGGTAGTCGTTTTTCTGGGTGGCCTGGAGGCCGGCCGCAGCCCCGGCCAGGCACAGAAGTTCCCCGGCCGTGACGATCCGCTGACCCGCGCTGCCCAGCAGGACCACTTCCCGACGCGCTACGGTCGGGGGGCGGAGTATGGGTTCGATCCGCAGCGGCGGTGCCACCGGGCTCAGCCGGGCGGCCTCGGCACGGTAGTGATCCCCGTATTCCCGGCGTTCATTCAGGGTCTCAAAATGGTCCAGGGAAGGCATTTGTTCCAGATCGGTCCGTATGCTCGTCGGCGAGAGCTTGTTGCGGCGCGTGTAGCGACCCGGGCAGGCCCCCCAGATGTCCATCAGGGCAAAGCCCTCATACTGGATGGCCGCCGCGATCCGTGTTGCCAGATTACCGTCATAGGCCGATAGCCGGGCCAGGCAGACCGCCCCGGCAGCACCCGCCACCTGGCAGACATCGACGGGTTTTTCGAGGCGGTTCAGAAAACCGGACCCGACCTGTGCCTCGGGCGGCGTGGTGGAGGAGCACTGCCCGCCGGTCATGCCGTAGTTGAAGTTGTTTAGGACCAGCAGGGTCAGGTCGATATTGCGCCGGCAGGTGCTGAGCAGGTGGGCGCCGCCAATGCCCAGGCCGCCGTCGCCCATGGTGACGATCACCTCGAGCTCCGGGCGGGCTATTTTGAGGCCGGTGGCATAGGTCAGGGCGCGCCCGTGCAGGCCGTGAAAAGCGTGGGTCTTGAAAAAGGTGTCGAACAGCCCCGAACAGCCGATATCCGACACGATCACCACCTGATGACCGGCCAGACCGAGCTGCTGCAGGGCTTTGTCGAGGGCGGCCACCACGCGCTCGTGGGCGCACCCCGGGCAAAAGACCGGCGGGCGGGCGGTGTTGAGCAGACTATCCATGGCGGATGACCTCCTTGATCTGCGCCGGGCGGATCAGCTCCCCGTCCATCTGTCCGTAGAAGGAGATTTCCCGCGGGGCCAGCACACGCTCGATTTCATGCACGTACTGGCCCAGATTCATTTCGATCACCACGATGCGCTTGCAGGATCGGGCTTTCGCGCGCAGGAGTTTCGCGGGCACCGGCCAGAGGGTCTTGAGGACCAGCAGGGATATACGATCTTCTTCAGGCCCCAGAGCGGCAATGGCCGCCCGTGCCGCCCGCGCCGTGACGCCGTAGGTGATCAACAGGGTCTCGGCGCCGGGGGTCTCCCAGGCATCGTAGTCGGTGAAGTCTTCCAGACCAGAATTTATTTTACGGACCAGGCGATCCTGGTTGGCAGCGATGGTTGCGGCATCGGTGGTGATGTAGCCGTCCGGGCCGTGGGTGGAGGAGGTCTGCCGGACGATCTGCGACCCGCCGATGGGCAGAAAGGGTGGTACCGGGTTCGCGCTGCTGGCGGCAAAGGGCGCGAAAGGCTTGTCCGGGTCGGCGGCCGTCCGCATCTCGATCGCCGGCAGCGTAAGCGCATCAAGATCAATGGTTTCGCGTGTCATGGCGATCTCCTTGTTCGTGGCCACGAACACCGGACAGCGAAAGCGCTCGGCCAGGTTGAAGGCCTGCATGGTCAGCCGGATGCAGTCCCCAACGTCCACCGGGGCCAGGACGATCACCGGCAGGCCGCCGCTGTTGCCCCATTGCAGAAACTGGATATCGCCGTCCGCCCCCCGGGTGGCGGAGCCGGTGGAGGGTCCCAGGCGCTGCACGTCCACGATCACGATCGGGATTTCGCTGCCCACGGCAAAGGAGATCTGCTCGCTGTAGAGGCTGATGCCCGGACCCGAGGTGGCCGTCATGGTCTTGAGACCCGCCATCGAGGCGCCCAGACAAAATCCGATCGAAGCGATTTCGTCTTCGCCCTGGAGGCAGATGCCGCCGGCGGGCGGCAACCGGCGCAGCATGGCGTTGTAGATCGTGGTGGCGGGGGTGATGGGGTAGCCCGCGAAAAACCGGCAGCCGGCCGCCACCGCACCCCAGGCGATGGCCTCGTTGCCCTCCATCAAGGTCAGCGCCATGACTCAAGCTCCTTGGTGTAGCCGGTTGAATAAACCGATTCCACGCCATTGGTGAGGGATAAAAGGGGTCACAGGCCGGCCCGGTCCTTTTCGGCGGTAATTTGGGCCAACCCCCGGAGGACATGCCGCCGCACGCGTCGGATGTGCCGCGACAGGGTGCGCCGGGCGCTTTGCAGATCCCGGTCGGCAATGCGGTCGTAAAGCTCCTGGTGGTCGCTGTCCGCCGATGCCATCGAGGTGCTGAACAGAATGCGGCCGCCGTATTTGAGATAGAGGAGATCGAAGAGGTCGGCCAGGATCCTGGTTTGAATCCGGTTGCCGGAAAGGGAGGCCAGGGTCAGGTGAAAAGCCATGTCTTTTTCAAGCCGCTCGGCCAGATAGCGTTCGCGGGAGGCCTTGTGATGTTCCGCCAGGGCCCGCTGCAGGTGCTGCAGGCCGGCATCGTCCAGGCGCTCGAGGGTCGCCCCCAGCAGAGCGCCTTCGATCAACTCGCGGGTCTGGTAGATTTCATCCACTTCCCGAGGGTCGACGGGTGCGGTGAAATATCCCCGATGGGGTTCATGCCGCACCAGTTGTTGGAATTCCAGCCATTTGAGCGCCTGGATGATCGGGGTCTGGCTCATGCCGAGGCGCTCCGCCAGGTCGCGGTAGGAGAATTTCTGACCCGGCGTCAGCTCGTTGTGGAGCATCAGGTTGCGAATACCCCGATAGGCCAAGCGGGTGTGGTCACTGCCGCGGGCAGGGGCTGCGGATTGAAGGGCGCGGTTGGGCATCGGATCCTGGCTTTGGAATGTAATCATAAATTTGATCAAATTTTTGATTATATTTTTTGAATGTTCCTGTCAAGTTGAAATTGGTGCGGCCTTGTGCCGCAGATGGTCAGGTCGAGTGGGGGAAGGATACGGGTTTCAGGTTTCGGGTTTCAGGTGTCAGGATTTGGGGGTTCAAGGTTCTATGTTTAGGGTTCCAGGTTCAGGGTTCAGAGGTTAGAAACGGAATGATCCGTTCAACCTTAAACGGGACCTCTAAACGGGGAACCTCAAAATCCCTGACACCTTCTCTCTGAAACCTTATGCCTGAAACCTGAACACTGAAACCTGTCACCTGCGGTCGCCCGGTGGGCGGCCGTTTATTCGCCCAGATGGTCGATGAGACGACCGCTGGCCAGGCGTAAGTACTGGCTCATCTGTTTGGCGATCTTGAGCGCCAGGATGAGGCCGATACCGGGCAGGTCCTTGTTGAGGGCTTCGAAGTTGGCGGCGGTCATGACCAGCAGGGTCGCTTCGGTGGAGGCCACGGCCGAGGCCGATCGGGGTTCGCCGTCGATCAGGCTCATTTCACCGATGGTCTTGCCCGGTCCCAGGGTGGTAATCCGTTTGGGGGTGCGTTGGGCGTCGAATTTGATGACATCCACGTGGCCGCGGGCGATTAGCACGAGATAAGCTTTTTTTTCGCCTTCGGCGAAAAGGACCGCTTTGCGCTTGACCTTGTAAGCATCCATATAGCGGGCCATCTTCTTGATCTGCTCGAAGCTGAAGCCCTTGCCCCAGGCCGTGGCCTCGATCAGTTCCGCTTTGTCGAAAACCGGCATTTCGACCTTGGGTTGGGTCAGAATCCCACCGGCCTCGATCAATTGCTCTGCCGTAAGCATGGCGATCATCTCCCAGCGGTTGATATTGGCAGCGCATGCCACCGATGCCATCGACTTTGCATGGTGGTGATCCTGCGCACACAGATGATAGGTCTTTTATCGGCATGCCGCCTTTATCATTGAGCGGCCCGTCTTCCTTTCCGGGTATGCAGCCGATGGACTGCCACGCTAGTCGGCATGCTTATTTATATTTTGTAAACGAGATGGCGACGATTAGCAACCGATGGTAGAAGATCCGTATCGGTACTCATTGGTAAAATAAAGTGATAACCGGCAGTTATATTTTCTTTTCGATCTCCATTGATTTGGCTGGTAACCTGCCTTACGTTATCGCAAAATATCAGGGCGCTAATGTTATTCGATCTCATATTGCTGCTTAGCCGGAATCGCTCATGCTGCGGGGGCCCCCACGAACGGTTGGAATAAATTATGGAGCGCCAACTGTCGGCGCCAGGCAGAGCGCTTGTGGCCGACCCCACTGACTGACACTAGAGCAATACCTCGACAAAACAAAAAGAACGAAGCATCCTCCATGACAAGGCGCTCCTGAGATTATTTTCAACGGGTCGGTTTTGCAGGCTGTTGAAAAACAATCGCGCTTAGCAAGACAGCGTTAAAACCTTCACAAAATGCGTCATTGATTGCCCTTAATAGCGCATTCTTGTCCGATCTGACCTCGTCTGGGCGTAGTTTTCAACCACCTGTTAGATGCAAATATGGCCGTCTGCGTATCATGGGGGGCCGCTTCGCACAGCTTTTCCGATACACCCCATCATCCGTCGCCGCGCATGCCTGGCAGGCATGGGGGCGTTTCCCTTTTGCTTGGGTCGCTTTCTGAGGTGAACGTCACACCGTCAAGGAGGTGTCCGTGGAAAATCGCAAAGTTCTTATCTTCGGGGAGCGCGACGAGCTCTATGACACGATCGTGCGGCTTGTGGGGCAAAATGGATTCAGTCCCCTGAGTGCGCCTTCAACTGGCGCGATAGCAGCACAGCTCGAAAGGCACCATCTAACCCTTGCGATTGCGGTTGCATCCCGCTCATCCATTCGTGAATGTCTTCGACCGCTTAAAGCCTTGCTTGGCAGGGCAGGGACGGTGCCAGTAATTCTGGCCACGCATCACAGCAGCGAAAAGCTGGTTATCGAAGCGCTTCGCGCCGGCGCCAGCGATTACATCTGCGCTCCGATCACCAATCGATCCTTGATGGCGGGCATTCGGCGGATTCTTCAAAACCAAGCCGGAGCCATCACCAGGGAGAAGACCTCGGCGGCCGTTGCCACGGCGCCTCAGGACCTGATGGTTGGCCAGAGTCGGTCGATGGGTGCGATCAAAGCCTATATCGCCAAGGTGGCCCAAACCGACAGCACGGTGCTGATCACCGGCGAAACCGGCACCGGCAAGGAACTCGCCACGGAACTGATTCACACACAGAGCAAGCGGCATAGAAAACCTCTGGTCCGTGTCAACTGCGCGGCGATACCGGACGGTCTTGTGGAAAGCGAACTCTTTGGCTACCGCAAGGGGGCCTTTACCGGCGCCATGACGGCTCAGAAGGGCAAATTTGCGTTAGCCCACAGCGGCACCCTTTTTCTGGACGAGATTGGCGAAATGAGCCTTTATACGCAGGCCAAGATTCTCCGCAGCATTGAGAGCCGGGAGATCTTCCCCCTGGGAGCCCACGGGGCGCTGCCTTTGGATGTGCGCGTTATCGCCGCGACCAATCGTGATCCTGAAAAGCTCATAGAACAAAGGGCTTTCCGCCGCGATCTTTTCTATCGTCTCGATTGTGTGCGCATTCATTTACCACCGTTGCGGGAGCGCAAGGAAGATATCCCCGATCTGGCGGCACGGCGAATCGATGAGTTGAACCAAATAATGCAGCGCAATGTTCATTCCGTCGCCGACGACGCCCTAGCGGCGCTGGCGCATTACCAATGGCCCGGCAATGTCCGCGAGTTGAACAACCTCTTGGAAGCGGCCTTCATCAACTGTGAAAGGAAGCATATCCGACTGGTCGACTTTCCGAAGGGGTTCATCAAAAAACTGAGCTATGGCGCCAATTCATCCACCACCGAGCGCGACCGATTGCTGGCCGTGCTGGCCGCCACCCACTGGAACAAGAGCGCGGCCGCCCGCAAGCTGAAGTGGAGTCGCATGCGGGTTTATCGTTCGCTCAGGCGCTACGACATCGTGCAACCGATCTCATCTTCCCGAATCAATTAAGATTTCCCTGAACCTCATCGGAGGAGCGCCCCGCACGCTTGGTGTGATGGTGTGTAACGCAGGTGTTACACCGTCCGTTACATCCTGCGGCAGCTCCCTCAACCAAGGCGCCGGTTTGCGGCGCTCCGCGCCCCCGTCCGCGATTCTTCACTCAAAAACCTCACCGATGGTGGCATCCGAACTCGTCTTCAGGTCATTGCGGCTGCGGCACCGTTACGATCAGGTGTTACACCCACGAGACCAAGGTTGGCCTTCCGGAGGCGGACATCGTCAATAACCATTTGCAATCCTACATAAAAAAGACAACATGCCCTTGGTGGTATTCTTTTTGCTTTACTACCATCACATCAATGCGAATCAGCGAGGGATGGATGCCACCAAACATCAAAGAGGCATGTGCCGCCGCACCGGTCGAGGGGGTCTACGTCAACTTCTTCAAGGTCGGCTACAACGCGGATGTCTTCGTTTTCGATCAGTACCAGATCTTCGGCGACGACCACGACAGCTGCGCCGACGATGTCATTGCCAGCTGTCCGCGTCTGCGTATGATTGCCAGCCCGATGGACGCCAAGCAGTTGTTGAAACAACTCGAGGCCTCGATCGAGGCCTATGAGAAGCACCATGGCCCGATTCCCCTGAGCGAGCCGTCTCCGCACAAGACAAAATAGACAACGACAAGGATCATCGATGGCGTTCATCAACCAAGAGGCCATTCAGGAACTCAACGTCGCCCTGGAAGTGTTGATGCCCGATGAATTCGGTACCGGCGTCGACGTCATTACGACGCTATCCATCGATGCCATCGTGCCGACCGGGCTCGGCGGGTTTATCGAACCCAATCCCGATGGCAGCGCTTACATTCATGGAAGGCGCATCGAGGCCCGCTATAGCGTATCCCTGCAAGGCAGCCAGAACAGACTGCCGGAGCTTCAGGCCGGGGTCAGCGCCGTCACCGAAGCCCTGCTCGGGGCCGAGCCGGAAATCATGCACGCCAATGGCATTTTGAAAATGGCCCAGGCCGGCAGCGGCTTTCAATCACTCAGCGGGAACGATCGGGAGTTCAAGCTCACCTTTGATCTGGTCTACGAATACCTGCAGGAGCCGGAAGATATCGAAGAAGTCATCGAGGAAATACCTGTCACGCTGGCCCTGGATGACGAGGCCTAGATCGCTCCAGGCTTGCCTGTAGAGGATTCAGGCCGGTCCCACCGGCCGAACGAACATATGCTTCCATAAGAATAACAGGAGGAAAAAAATGGCTGAAGACCAATTTGGGGAACAGATTATTCCCGGAACCTATGTAAGGGTGCAGGCCGAGGCCCTGATCAGTGCGGGAGGGATTTCCTCGGGCAATATCGGGATTGTCGGCACGGCGGCTGAGAATACCGGTGAGACCCATGTGCTCACGGACTTTGACACGGCGCGAACCACCTTCGGGATGTACGATGCCTATGCCGGGGGCGCCGGAACGCTGAACCTGACCCGCGGCCTGGAGTTGCTGTTTCGCACCGGGGCCCGAACGGTCTACGCTTACGGCGTTGCGGCTGGCTCGGGGCAGAGTGCCTACGAGGACGGATTTGACGAACTGCTCAAAGACAAGGTCAACCTTGTCGTGGCGCCGGAACTGGACACCGGCACGGCCACGGCGGTTTTCGGCCTGGTCGACACGGCCGAAAACGAAGGTCAGGATTTGATGGCGGTGATCGGTGCCGACGAAACCGACGCTGGGGACATTGTCGGCCAGATATCCAGCAACAAACGCTTTATCATGACCACCCCCGGTCTGGTGGCCTACGATGCGGTGGCCGAAGACGATGTCAATCTGAGCGGCACTTACAGTGCGGCGGCGGTGGCCGGTCTGATCAGCTCCCTGGCCGTTCAATCCAGCCCCACCAACAAGGCCGTGCCGGGCGTCAAGGGACTCACCCAGCGCTTCAACTACGGCGAGACGGTCTCGCTGGTAAGCAGCGGGATATTGACGCTGGAAGAACGCCGCGGCATCCGCGTGGTGCGCGGCGTGACCACCCAGGCTTCTGAAAACGGGCCGTTCAGCCAGATCACCACCCGGCGCATCACCGATTACGCCAAAGCGGGCATCCGCCAGGTGTGCAACCCCTTCATTGGTCGCTTGAACAATGAGCGCGTGCGCAAGGCCATGCAGGGGGCCATCGACGGTTTCCTCACCACCATGGTGCAGGACGAGGCCCTCACGGGCTATGAGTTGGAGGTGACCGCCACGCGGCAGGACGAAATCGCCGGCCGGGCCCTGGTCAACGCGACCCTGCAGCCCACCTTCAGCATCGACTACATCCGCGTTACGCTTTCATTACAGTAGGAGGATAAGAAAATGGCGAACATGAGCGTTTTTACCGGGGCAGACGGGTCGCTGACCCTTTCAACGCCCGAAGGCAGCGAAGGCGAAAAGGCGCAGGAAGTCATCGATGCCTATGAAACCATCACCGTGGGGCGGGTCCAGAATGTGGCCGTCAACGTCTCCTCCGATGTCAAGGCCTTTCACGAGATCGGTCAGCGTTATGCCACCGAATTGCGGCCGGGCAACATCAACATCAGCGGCAGTATTGGCCGGGCCTATGTCAACGGTGCCATGCTCAAACTGCTGCTGGGCGAGGCCGCCGACAGCCGGCCGGCCGGCAGCTGGACGCAGCCGACCTTCAACATCACGCTGCTCCTGGCCAATGCCGCCACACCGGGGGTTACCAACAACGTCACCCTGCACGGGGTCAAGCTCGACAACTGGAACTACAATATGCCGGAAGACGATTTCCTGATGGAGTCGGTGAGCTTTCAGGCCTTGTATATGACCGTGGCGGACGAAGCATGATGCTGACGGCGGAAGAACTCCTGGCCGG
>JAAUYK010023202.1_pt1 | contig 10244 bp, 8 predicted proteins | sample 7278021 | NCBI WGS metagenome assembly JAAUYK01 (sample SAMN14350223, study PRJNA611818) | marine sediment metagenome | isolation source: surface marine sediment (1.8m) | place: French Polynesia: Moorea | collected 2018-08
CCCGCCGCTCGACCCGAAGAGCAAGTGGTCCTTCGTGCCCAAGGTCAAGAACGGGGCCGAAGTGGTGGCGGGCGACACCCTGGGCACCGTCCAGGAGGGCCGCTTCACCCATAAGATCATGGTGCCCTTCGGATGGCCCGGCGAGTTCCGCGTGACCTGGATCCAGGAGGGCAGCTTCCACGTCCGCGACGTCGTGGCGCGCCTCGAGGACAAGGCCGGGCGCGAGCGGTCCGTCTCGCTGTCCCAGAAATGGCCGGTGCGTCGGTCGCTGAACGCGGGACTGCTGAAGCGGACCCTGTCCCGCCGGCTCTACCCGGACGAGCCGGTCATCACCACCCAGCGCCTGATCGATACCTTCTATCCGATCGCGCGCGGCGGCATGGCCTGCATCCCGGGGCCGTTCGGCGCCGGCAAGACGGTCCTCCAGGGCCTGATCGCGCGGCACTCGTCGGTCGATGTGGTCATCGTCGTGGCCTGTGGCGAACGGGCCGGCGAGGTGGTCGAGACCATCAACGAATTCCCCGCCATGAGCGACCCCAAGACGGGCGGCACGCTGATGGATCGTACGATCATCATCTGCAACACCTCGTCGATGCCGGTGGCCGCGCGCGAAGCCTCGATCTACACGGGGCTCACGCTCGGCGAGTACTACCGGCAGATGGGCTACGACGTGCTGCTGATCGCCGACTCGACCTCGCGCTGGGCGCAGGCGATGCGCGAGACCTCGGGCCGTCTCGAGGAGATCCCCGGAGAGGAGGGCTTCCCGGCCTACCTCGAGTCCTCGATCAAGGGCGTCTACGAGCGGGCCGGCGTGACCGAGACGAACGACGGTTCGGTCGGCAGCCTGACGATGATCGGCACTGTCTCACCGGCCGGCGGCAACTTCGACGAGCCGGTGACCCAATCGACGCTGTCGACCGTCAAGTGCTTCCTCGGCCTGTCTGCGGACCGGGCCTACAAACGCTTCTACCCGGCGGTCGACCCGCTGATTTCATGGTCGCGTTATCGGGCGCAGCTGACCCCCTGGTTCGACGAGAACATGGAGGCGGGCTGGACCCAGCGGGTCGAGGAGATGCAGGAGCTCCTGCTCCGCGGCGACGCGGTCGCGCAGATGATGCAGGTGACCGGCGAGGAGGGCGTGACGCTGGAAGATTTCGTGAACCATCAGAAGGCGTTCTTTCTCGACATGGTCTACCTGCAGCAGGACGCCTTCGACTCGGTCGATTCCTCGGTCTCCCTCGAGCGGCAGAAGATGACCTTCAACAAGGTCTTTGAGCTGGTCACCCGACCCTACAACTTCGACGACAAGGCGGCGGCGCGCGACTTCTTCACGCGCCTGACCGGCCTGTTTAAGAACTTCAACTATGCCGCCGAGGGATCGCCGGACTACGAGGATCTGCTCAAGCAGATCGATGGGCTCTCCGCCGGCGTCTCTTGACCCAGTGGCCGCCGGGCGGGTGGTCCCGCCTCGGTTCGGTTCAGGCCGGCCGGATCGGCGTGCTCAGTCTCGTTTCGGTCGCGTCCCGAGGGTGGTAGAAGGGAGAGGGCGGCCGTTCGCCGTCGCGCTCTGCGCCGGCGTCGCGGCCGGCCAGGTCCTACCGCTTCGGCTCGTGCCTCGATGAAAGCGTTGCTCGCTGCTGTCCTGTTCGGCTTCTCGTCCCTCGCGCTTTACGGCGCCGCCGCGGCGCGCGACGCGCAGCTGAGCGGCCTGGTCGAGAGCGTCATCTCGGACGAGGACATCCAGGGCGAACTGCCGCGCGACCTCTCCGACCCGGAAACCGCCGAGCCGCCCGGCCAGGATCGGGGCTGGCCGAACCTGCCGCGTTTCACCCTGCCCACCATCGAAGGCCTCGATCCGGTCTCCTCGACCCTAGCCTGGGTCCTGATCATCGCGGCGGCCGCGCTGCTGCTCCTGTTCCTGGCGCGCAGCCTCGGCCGGCTCGATTTCGGCGCCGCCGCCCAGGCCCGGGTCGAACGGGCGCCGCTCGAGGGGCCGGGTGGCGACGGCGGCCCGCCGCCGGGCTTGGAACAGGCCGAAGTACTGGCGGCCAGCGGGCACTATGCCGAAGCGGTCCGCGTGCTGCTGGCGGCGCTCATCGCGTTGTTTCATAGCCGTCTGGACCCGACACTGGGGCCGTCGCTCACGAGCCGCGAGATCGAGAGGCGCGTTGCGTTGCCGGAAGAGGCCCGCGCCGCCTTCGTCCACATCGTCGGCGCGGTCGAGGTCAGCCATTTCGGCGGCCGCGCCGTCGACGACACGGCCTACCGGCGTTGCCGCGAGGGTTACCGGCAGGTCGCGGCCGCCGCCGAGGGGGGCGTCGGGTGAACGGGGCGCCGGTGTTCCAGCCGCGCACGGTGTTCTGGCTGGTCGTCGTGGGCAGTCTTTCCTTCGCCGCCGCCCTGGTGGTCATGGTGCTCGGCCAGGACATCGGAACCACGGCGAAGGCGAACAGCTTCTCGACCTCGGCGATCGGTCATCGGGCCTTCGTGGAGACCCTCGACCGACTCGGCTTTCGCGTCCTCGTTTCGCGCCATAACTCGGCCGAGAAGGCGGGTGAGGAGGGGCTCCTGGTCCTGGCCGAGCCGATACCGGGCGAGAGCGGTGTCACCGATCTCCTGGGTGCGCCGAACCTGCTCTATGTTCTGCCGAAGCGGACGGGCAAGCCCGATCCCGACAATCCGCGGTGGCTGCTGGAAACCGCGATAGTGCCGCTCCCGGTCGTCGAGGCGAGCCTCGACCGGATCCTGTCCGGCGCCCAGGTGGTGCGGCCCAAGACGTCGCCGGCCTGGCGCAGCGGCGCACCGGGTCTGGAACCCGAGATCGCGCAGCCGCAACTGGTTCGCTCCGAGCGTCTCAGCCCCTTCGTAGGCAGCGACCAGGGTGTCCTGCTCGGCGGGCTCCAGACCGGATCCGGCACGCTCTGGGTCCTCTCTGATCCCGATCTGCTGGCGAACCACGGGATCGGCCTGGGCGACAACGCGGCGCTCCTGGTGCGCGCCCTGGAACACATGAACCCGGCGGGCGGGCTGATCGTGGTCGACGAGACAATCCACGGCTTCACCCAGCCACCCAGCCTGTGGCGCAGTCTTTTCGCTTTTCCCTTCGTCGTCGTTACCGTCCAGGCCGTGGCGACCCTGGTCGTTCTGATGCTGGTGGCGACCGAGCGCTTCGGCGCCCCGCTGCCGCTGCCCCGGGTCCTGCCCGAGGGCAAGGCCGCGCTGCTCGCCAATACGGCCGATCTGCTCAGCCTCGGGGGCCACGGCCGCGACCTGCTGCGGCGCTACGCCCGGGTGACCCTGCGCGACGTCGCCCGACGGCTGCAGCTTCCGGCCGGGCTGACGAGGGACGAGATGATCGCGCGCCTCGACCGGATCGCCGAGGCCCGCGGCATCGGCGACCGCTTCGCCGAGATCGACGCCCTGGTCGGCGCCAGCGCCCTGCGCTTCGGGGACGGCGGGCGCATCCTCCAGGCCGCGGGGCGCTTGTTTCATTGGAAACGGGAGATGTTGAATGGATCTGTCGGCGGTTCGCGCGGTTAGCGACGGGCTCAAGAGCCAGGTCGGCAAGGCCGTCGTCGGGCAGGAACGCGCGCTCGACCTCATGCTGGTCGCGCTGCTCAGCGAGGGGCACATCCTGCTCGAGGGCGTGCCCGGCGTGGCCAAGACCCTGCTGGCCCAGTCCTTCTCGGCCGCCCTGTCGCTCCAGTTCGGCCGCATCCAGTTCACGCCGGACCTGATGCCGGGCGACGTGCTCGGCACCAACCTGTTCAACTTCCAGACCAACAGCTTCAGCCTGACCAAGGGGCCGATCTTCACCCAGCTCCTGCTCGCCGACGAGATCAACCGGACGCCGCCCAAGACGCAGGCCGCCCTGCTTCAGTCGATGCACGAGCGGATCGTTACCATCGACGGCGAGAGCTACGATCTGGGGGCCGGTTTCATGGTGATCGCGACCCAGAACCCGATCGAGCAGCAAGGCACCTATCCGCTGCCCGAGGCGCAGCTCGACCGCTTCCTCTTCAAGCACGTCATGGGCTATCCCAGCCTCGAGGAGGAACAGGCGATCGTCCGCCAGCACGGCCACCGCACCACCATGCCGCGCCTGGCCGACCTCGGCCTGACCCCGGTGACCGACCTGGCGGGCCTGGAAGAGGTCCGCGCCTTCGTCGCCGGCCTGCGGCTGGCCGACGACCTGATCGCCTACATCGTCGACGTCGTGCGCCGCACCCGGGAACATCCTTCGCTTCAGTTCGGCGCCTCGCCGCGCGCCGCCAACATGCTGGCCTCGGCGGCCCGGGCCTACGCCGCGCTGGCGGGCCGGGACTACGTGATTCCCGACGACATCAAGACGCTGGCCTTGCCGGCCCTGCGCCACCGGGTCGTGCTGGCGCCGGGCGCCGAGATCGAGGGGCTCGACGCCGACCAGGTCGTTCAGCAGATTCTGGACCAGGCCGAGCCGCCCCGATGATCCGTCCCACGCCCCTCGCCGTGGTCCTCTTCGGGCTCGGCGTTCCCTTGGCGCTGCTCCTGGTGGTCGTCGAGCCCGGGTACTGGGTCTTCGCCTTCGCCTATCTCTGCGCGGCGCTGATCCTGACCGGGGCCGACGCGCTCTTGTGCCTGCCGGCGCGCGCGCTCGCCCTCGAGGTGCGCGTGCCGCCGCTGCTCTACATCGGCGAGCGGGGCGTGCTCGACGTAGAGCTGTCGGCAGCCGGGGCCGGCCAGGCCGCGGTGATCGAGCTGGTCTGCGACGTCGGCGCGATCCTGACCCGCCCGGATCCCCTGCGTTTCCTCTTCCAGCCCGGCCAACGGACGACCGTGGCGGTGCCCCTCGTCCCGAAGCGGCGCGGCACGGCGGCGGTCGAACGGCTCTGGCTGCGCTGGCAGGGGCCGCTCCGCTTGGCGCGGCGGCAGCACATCCACGGGCTTGGGGCGCAGATACCCGTGGTGCCGAATGTTGCCGCCGTGCGCCGCGCCGCCTTGAAGTTCCAGGCCCCGGACTCGCCCTTCGGCGCCAAGCCGCAGAGCCAGCAAGGCGACGGATCCGAGTTCTCCGCCTTGCGCGAGTACGTGCCCGGCCTCGATCACCATTCGATCGACTGGAAGCAATCGGCGCGCCACCGGATCCTGCTGTGCAAGGAGTTTCGCACCGAGAGGAATCACCAGATAATCCTGGCTTTCGACACGGGCCATCTGATGAGCGAGCCGCTCGACGGGATCCCGCGCCTCGATCACGCCATCAACGCGGGCCTGCTGCTCGGCTACAGCTCGCTCCGCGCCGGCGACCGCATCGGCCTCTTCGCCTTTGATTCCCAGGTGCGCCTGCTGGCCGCGCCGGCCGGTGGGATCGGCGGTTTTCCCCGGCTGCAGCGGGCTTCCGCCGAGCTGGCCTATCGCCGCGACGAGACCAACTTCACGCTCGGCTTGGCCACGCTGCTCGGCCAGTTGCGGCGCCGCTCGCTGGTCATCGTGTTCACCGAGTTCGTCGACACGGTCACCGCCGAACTGATGGTCGAAAATCTGCAGCGGCTCGCGGCCCGGCATCTGGTGATCTTCGCCACCTTGCGCGACCCGGCCCTGTCGGCGGCGCTCGATCTGGCGCCGCGCGACCTCAAGATCATGACCCGCGCGGTCGTCGCCGACGACTTCCTGCGCGAGCGCCGGATCGTCTATCAGCGGCTCGACCGGCTGGGCGTGCACTGTCTAGAGGCGCCCGCGGCGGATATCGGGGCCGATCTCCTGAACCGCTACCTGGTGATCAAGCAGAAGGAGCTGATTTGAGCGCGCCGCGGAGCCAACAGGACTACGTCCTCAAGAGCGCGGAGTTCCGCCGGGAACGGGAGCAGAGCTGGCGCGAGCTGGAGATCCTGACGCGCGGCGCGGAAGCGGACGGGGTCGCGTCGCTCGACACGACCTCCCTGATGCGCCTGCCGGCGCTCTATCGGGCGACGCTGTCGTCCCTCTCGGTGGCGCGCAGCATCTCCCTGGACCAGAACGTTGTCAGCTATCTGGAAAGTCTAGCGGCCCGCTCCTACTTCGCCGTCTACGGCGCCAGGGCGGGCTTCTGGCGTTCCCTCTACGACTTCTTCGCCTGGCGCTTTCCGGCCGGCGTCCGGGCCGCCGCCGGCGCCGTTCTGCTGTCCTTCGCGGTCTTCATGCTCGGCGCGGCGACCGCGTTCTGGCTGACCCTCGGCAACGCCGACTGGTTCTACACCTTCGTCCCAGCGGATCTCGCCGGCGGCCGCAACCCGGGGGCGACGACGGAAGCCCTGCGCGAGACGCTCTACACCAAGCCGGAGGACGCGAGCGAATGGCTCTACAGCTTCGCGGCCTTCCTGTTCTCGCACAACGCGCGCATCGCGATGCTGTGCTTCGCCCTCGGTTTCGCGCTCGGCGTGCCCGTGGTGCTGATGATCTTCTACAACGGCGCCATTCTCGGCGCCTTCATAGCCCTGTTCCACGATCGCGGCCTGAGCCAGGAGCTGCTGGGCTGGTTGCTGATCCACGGCTCGACCGAACTGCTCGCCCTCTGGCTCTGCGCCGGCGCCGGATTGGTGCTCGGCGGTGCCGTGGCCTTCCCGGGACGCCACGGCCGGCTCGCCAACCTGGCCCGGCGCGGCCGCCAGGCCAGCGTCGTCGTCATGGGCGCCGTCTTCATGCTGTTCATCGCCGGCCTGCTCGAAGGACTGGGCCGGCAGATCGTCAACGACACGGCCGTGCGATATATGATCGGCTGCGGTGCCTTCGTTGCGTGGATGCTCTATTTCACCTTGGCCGGGCGGGGCCGGCGTGATGGCGGCGACTGACGGGCAGGGTGCGCGCCGCGCCGATCCACGGCGGCGCGAGATCGTGACGCCCGAGGGCGTCGCCTTTCCGGTCCGGCTGGCCGACCGCAGCGAGCGCCTGGGCGCGGTGCTGATCGATCTGCTCATTGTCTTCGGCGCGCTGATCCTGATCTTCTCCGTGGGGTTATTCGGCATGGCCCAGGCGGCGTGGCTGCTGCCCCTGGTGATCCTGGCCTCCTTCGCGGTGCGCAGCTTCTACTTCATCGCCTTCGAGCTGCGCTGGCAGGGCCGCACGCCGGGCAAGCGCCTGGTCGGTTTGCGGGTGATCGACCGCCACGGCGGCCCGCTTCGGCCCGATGCGATCTTCGCCCGCAATCTGATGCGGGAGGTCGAGCTGTTCATGCCGGTGACCCTGCTGCTCCTGGGCGAGCGTGGTGGCGTCGAGGGCTGGTTCACGCTCCTGGTGCTGATATGGCTCGCCGTCTTCGTGCTGATGCCGTTCTTCAACCGCGACCGCATGCGGGTGGGCGATCTGATCGGGGGAACCTGGGTGATCGTCGCGCCCCGAGCCCAGCTGCTGCAGGACCTGGCGAAGCCGCGCGCCGCCGCCCCGGGCGCGGCCGCCGCCGGGTCCGGCAGCTATCGTTTCACCAAGGCTCAGCTCGACATCTACGGCATCTACGAGCTGCAGGTCCTGGAAGACGTGCTGCGCAACCGCGGCAGCGCGGCCAGCACGACGCTTCACGACGTCTGCCGGCGCATCCAGCGCAAGATCGGCTGGCGGCCCGAGGTCCGGGTTACCGAAGCGCGCTTCTTTCTCGAGGCCTTCTATGCGCAGCTCCGCGCCCACCTGGAAGCCAAGATGCTGATGGGCGTCCGGCGGGAGAGCAAGCACGACCGCGGCGGTTCGTAAGCGGCGGCATCAGTCGAACACGGCGGCGATCTGTCCGCTGTCGATGCCCTCCTGGTCGATTCTCAGGTCGTGGTAGCCGACCGCGACCAAGACCGCGGTGAAGGCCGCGCTCAATGCTGACAGGAACCAGGAGCCGACGACGACGGCGGTCGGACCCAGCATGACCAGGAAGAGGCTGGTGATCATCAGGACAACGATCATCAGGAAGACGGAGATCAGCACCAGGGCGAAGATCGACCAGCGTTTGCCCTTGGTCAGGCTGGCGCTGCGGTTGAAAGCGGCGAAGATGCCCGGCCGTTCGACCACCGTAACCGGAATCACGACCCAGAAGACCGTAAGGATGATCAGACCGGGCACCACGAGGAGAAGAGAGCCGATGCCGATCATGATCGTGAAGATGATCGCCACCGCGATCACCGGCAGCGCGGAGGCGAAGCCCTTGCCGACGATCTCGCCGAGACCGGCCATCTGGCCTCTCAGGTCTTTGACCGTACCGTATACGACGGCGGCGGTCAGAACCTGGGCGAGCAAGGCCTCGAGCAGGACCAGCCAGAACTCCGCGGCCTGGCTCCCGGCGGCTCCTGCCGACATCGCTCCGAGCTGCAAGAGCAGGCTCGGGCTATAGACCAGCAGCGCCAGAACGCCGAAGGAAACGATGTTCCGGAACAGGGTGGTGAATGTCTTGCCCAGAACGCCGCCGATGGAGAACTCTTCGTGCATGGTTCGCTTCCTTGGCCTTAGAGTGCCGCCGAATCCCTGGTCTTGCCCCCCGCGGCGTAAACAAAGCGTGAAGGACCGCTGGAAGATAGCGCAACCCTCCTGGCCCAACGAGAGCGGGCGCCTGGTGTCGTGGTCCGCGCCCGATTCCATTCGGGCTCCATCTACTCTAGTCTGCAAACTTCACGTCGTCGGGGGGCAGACCAATGACAGAAGCGGGAGGGCGCGCCGATCTGGTGATCCGCAACGCCCGGCTGATCGACGGAACCGGCGCGCCGTCGCGCACCGGCGGGCTCGCCGTAACAGACGACAGGATCAGCGCGCTGGGCGACGTTTCGGCGCTCAGCGGCGCGCTCGTGATCGACGCGGGCGGCAAGGCGCTGGCCCCCGGCTTCATCGACGTTCATACCCACGACGACCGGGCGCTGCTAAGCGACCCGGCCATGACCTGCAAGGTCAGCCAGGGCGTCACAACCGTGGTCACGGGCAACTGCGGCGTCAGTCTGGCGCCGCTCGCGCTCGACCAGCGGCCGCCCCCGCCGCTCGACCTGCTGTGCGAGGAGGGACCCGGGTTCTATGCCGACTTCGGCGACTATCTCGACGCGCTCGACCGGCACCCTTCGGCGGTCAACGCGCTCTGCCAAGTCGGCCACTCCTCGCTCCGCGTCGGCGCGATGGACTCGCTGAACCGAGCGGCCGACCCGGCGGAAATCAAGACCATGTGCGGCCGGCTGGAGGCGGCCCTCGATGCGGGCGCGATCGGGTTCAGCACGGGCCTCTACTATCAGCCCGCCGTCGCGGCGCCGACCGAGGAGGTGATCGCGCTGGCCGAGGTGGCCGGCGGCCGGGCGGCGATCCATACGACCCATATGCGCGACGAGGGCGACGGGATCGCCGATTCCCTGGAGGAGAGCTTCCGGATCGGGCGGGCCGCCGGTGTCGCCGTGGTCATCTCCCATCACAAGTGCTGCGGTCAGGCCAACTTCGGACGCTCGGGCGAAACCCTCGGGATGATCGAGGACGCCCGCCGCCGGCAGGCACTGGGGCTCGATGCCTATCCCTACGTCGCCGGCTCGACCGTCCTCGAGTCGACCCGTCTCTTCGATTCCAGCCGTATCATCGTGACCTGGTCCAAGGCGCGCCCGGAATTCTCGGGGCGGGACCTGGCGGATGTCGCCGAAGAGCTGGGGCTGTCTCTGGAGGAGACCGCCGAGGCGCTGTCGCCGGCGGGCGGCATCTTCTTCATGATGGACGAGGCCGACGTGCGCCGGATCCTGGCCTATCCCCACACCATGATCGGGTCCGACGGACTGCCCCACGACGAGTTTCCGCACCCCCGTCTCTGGGGCACCTTTCCGCGGGTGCTCGGGCACTACGCCCGCGACGTCGGGCTGTTCAGCCTGGAACAGGCGGTGCACAAGATGACGGGGCTCTCGGCCGGGCGCTTCGGCCTCAAGGACCGTGGTGCGCTCAGGGTCGGCGCCATGGCCGATCTGGTGCTGTTCGATCCGGCGACCGTGATCGACCGCGCAAGCTTCGAGCAGCCGACGGCGCCCGCCGCCGGGATCGAGGCTGTCTGGGTGAACGGCAGGGCTGTCTGGCGCGACGGCGCCGCGACCGGCGCCCGGCCCGGGCGGGCCATCCGCCTGCAGGACTTGGCGGCGGCCGCTTAGGGCCTGTTGACATTCACGGCGCGCTTCTGGTCCGAGTGAAATCGGCCTGCTGTTAGGCGCGAGGAGGAAGGACATGCCGAGCATATTCGACGACGAGCAACGCGGCAGCGGGCCGATTTCGCCGGATCCCTTCGGGACGGGGCGCATTTGCGCCGGGGC
>JAAUYK010099731.1_pt1 | contig 10241 bp, 13 predicted proteins | sample 7278021 | NCBI WGS metagenome assembly JAAUYK01 (sample SAMN14350223, study PRJNA611818) | marine sediment metagenome | isolation source: surface marine sediment (1.8m) | place: French Polynesia: Moorea | collected 2018-08
CATCTTCTTTCAGGTCCGAGCGATATTCAACCTCGATACGAAGCCGTACGCCGACCCCGCTTGAGCGCTGTTCCATCGCCGGTCCCCAATCCCGGCCGTGATCTGGAGGTCTAAGAGGTACCCGTAGCGCCGACCTTCTCCAGAGCGGGCTCGCTCAGCCAATCGCTGCAGGTTCCGGCGCTCATCAGGTAGACGCCGATCCGCCCCAGCTCGGCCAGGCTCTCGTCCCGTGCCCCCGAAAGCGCGTCGGTCACCAGCACGATCCGGAAATCGCGCGCCCCCGCCTCGTAGACCGTCGCCAGACCGCTGGTGGAGAAATTGAAGCCGCAGATCACCAGGGTGGTAACCCCGAGCGCTTCGAGCCGGTCCGCCAGCGCCGTCTGGTGGAAGGCGCCCCAGCGCGGTTTGTAGAAGGCCCATTCCCGGACCCCTATCTCCTGGAACCCGCCGGCCAGCAGGGATTCGGGATCCAGACGCGCGCCGTCGGAGCGCAGCTCCTCGACCAGTTCGGCGCCGAAGGAACCCGGCATCAGGACCCGCAGCCCCTCCTCCACCGCCCTGCGACGAAACACGTCCACGTTCGAGCCGTCGGGACGGTACAGCCGCACCGCGTGGAAAACCGGCGCACCGGCGCGCCGGAAGGTCTCAACCAGGGGCAACAGCGCGCCGCGCGCCCGGTTCGCACCGGGTGCCCGCAGGACCGAGCCGTCCCTGGCAAAATCGCTCTGACCATTGATCGTGAGCAGCGCCACGCGATCGCGCTCCGGCGCCGTGTACTCCGCTATCAAGCCTCTACTCCTGCAAGGGGCCGCTGTGTCCGGCGCCGTTCTTGGGCCGCAATGTGCGGTAAGGCACCGAGCGAGGCAATGGCCAATCCGGCATGACTGCCCCCCGGCGCCCGCAGGGCTCACGGACGGCAATCGCTGATCGCGCCGCGATCTAATCTTGCCTCTGGTCGCGCAGTTTCGCCCAGTAATCGAGCCGCTTCTTGAGCTCGCGCTCGAAGCCGCGCTCGACCGGCCGGTAGAAGGCCTGGCGTTCCATGTCTTCGGGAAAATAGTTCTGGCCCGAGAACGCCTCGGGCGCATCGTGGTCGTAGGCATAGCCGGCGCCGTAGCCGATCTCCTTCATAAGGCGGGTCGGCGCATTGAGGATGTGCTTCGGCGGCATCAGCGAGCCGGTCTCCCTGGCCGCCCGGCTGGCTTGGCCCAGCGCCTTGTAGGCCGCGTTGGACTTGGGCGCGCTGGCCAGATAGATCACCGCCTGGGCGAGCGCGAGCTCGCCTTCCGGCGAGCCGAGCCGCTCGAAGGCCTGCCAGCCGGCCAGGGCCTGAACCAGCGCCTGGGGATCGGCCAGCCCGACGTCCTCGACCGCGAAGCGGGTCAAGCGGCGGGCCAGGTAGTTGGGGTCCTCGCCCGCCGTCAGCATGCGCGCCAGCCAGTAGAGCGCCGCGTCGGTGTCGGAGCCGCGCAGGGACTTGTGGAGCGCCGAGATCAGGTTGAAGTGGCCCTCCTGGCTCTTGTCGTAGAGCGGGGCGCGCTTCTGCACGATGGCCGTCAGGGCCGCCGTATCCAGGGCCGGCCCCTCGGGCAGCGCGAAGAGCTCCTCGGCCAGGTTGAGCAGGTAGCGGCCGTCGCCGTCGGCCATGGCGATCAACGCGCTACGGGCCTCGCCGTCCAGAGGCAGGCCGCTCCCGGCCTCGCTCTCGGCCCGCTTCAGGAGCGCCTCCAGGGCCGCCTCGTCGAGGCGCCGCAGCACGAAGACCTGGCAGCGCGAAAGCAGCGCGGCGTTGAGCTCGAAGGAGGGGTTCTCCGTGGTCGCGCCCACCAGGATGACCGTGCCGTCCTCGACGTAGGGCAGGAAGCCGTCCTGCTGGGCCCGATTGAAGCGGTGGACCTCGTCGATGAAGAGCAGGGTCCCCTGCCCCGCCCGGCGCCGCTCCTTGGCCCGCTCGAAGACCTTTCGCAAGTCGGCGACGCCGGAGAAGACCGCCGAGAGCGGCTCAAAGGCGAGGTCGGCGACCTCCGACAGCAGGAAGGCGATGGTGGTCTTGCCGCAGCCCGGCGGCCCCCAGAGCACCATGGAGGCGAGTCGGCCTGCGGCCACCATGCGCCCGATCGGCGCGTCGGCCGCCAGCAGGTGGTCCTGGCCGACCACCTGATCCAGGCTTCGGGGCCGCAAGCGATCGGCCAGGGGACGCGGCGCCTGGGATTCGAAGAGGCCTGCCTGGGGCGGCTCGGTCACCCGCCTTGCTCCGTCACCCCAGGCTCTCCCCTATCCGGTGATCTCGATGGTGCGCCGGCGGCCTTTGCGGTTGAAGCTGATCGTCCAGCTCTCGTCCTGGCGGGTCAGCGCGGCGCGCAGGTCCGCGACGCTCTCGACGGCGTCGCCGTTGACCGCCAGAATGACGTCACCGGGCCGGAAACGGAAGCGCCGGGCCGGCGATCCCCGCCTGATGCCGGTGACGATCACGCCCTCCCAGGCGCCCAGCAGATCCAGCTCCTCGGCCAGGGCCGGCGAGAGATTGGCGACCGTGGCACCGGCCAGGGGGTGCCGGTCGCTCAGCTCCGTCTGGTTCCGGGGCGGCGTCTCCGGGGCCGGCTCGAGCGGCAGGGAGACCACGGCCGGCGCCTCGTTGCGCCACAGCTTCACCTTGGACCGGCCGCCGAGCGCGCCGGTCGCGACCCGGAAGCGCAGCGACTGGAGATCGTCCACCGCGCGGTCGTTCACCGCCAGGATGACGTCGCCCTTCCTGATCCCCGCCTGATCGGCCGGTCCGCCGCCGTAGACCCGCGTGACCACGACACCGCCCGGACGGGCGAGCCCGAGGCCCTGGGAGAGGTCGTTGTCGACGTCCTGGCCGACCAGGCCGATCCAGGGCCGGACCACGCGGTCACCGGTCTTCGCGCTCTCGATCACCGTGCGCACCATGTTCGAGGGCACGGCGAAGCCGATGCCGACCGAGCCGCCGCTGCGCGAATAGATCGCCGTGTTGATGCCCAGCAGCTTGCCGTCCATGGTCACCAGGGCGCCACCGGAGTTGCCGGGGTTGATCGCCGCGTCGGTCTGGATGAAGAAGCTGAAGTCGTTGATGCCGACCTGGGTGCGCGCCAGGGCCGATACGATGCCGCTGGTCACGGTCTGGCCGACCCCGAAGGGGTTGCCGATGGCCAGCACGAGGTCGCCGACCTCGGCCGTATTGGAATCCCGGAGCTCGACGGCCGGCAGGACCTCGCCCTTGGCATCGACCTTGAGGACGGCGAGATCGGTATCCTCGTCGTCCAGTACCAGGGTGGCCTCGAACTCCCGCCGGTCGGAGAGGACCACGGTGATCTCCGTGGCGCCGGCGATCACGTGATGGTTGGTGACCACCACGCCGCTGCCGTCGACGATCACTCCCGAGCCGAGAGAGTTCTGGGTCCGCTGCCGCGGCGCGCCGAACAGCCCGAAATCGTCACCGAAGAAGCGCTTGAAGAAGGGGTCGTCGAACAGCGGCGAGATGCCCCGCTGGGTCACCACCCGTTCGGCGTAGATGTTCACCACGGCGGGGGCGACCTGCCGGACCACGGGCGCAAAGGAGAGCATGACCTCGGCCCGCGAGCCGGGCACCGCCTTGGTCTGGGCCAGGGCTCCGCCGGCCATCAGCAGAAGAGCGAGGGCAACTAGGGTTAAAGGGCGAGCAGCAGGGGCCACGGCAGAACACCTCGGAAAGCGCAATCCCCAGAACCTAGGGTCCGCGGCCGATGCTTGCCAGATCTTCACACAAAGGTGTGTAGCCGGGGCTGGGCACGGCAGGCCAGGGGCAGGTCCCTAAGGGGCCTCAGGACTCCTCGTCCTCGCCCTCGGCCTCGTCCATGGTCGGGCCGGAATCCTGGCCCTTGGCGTCGGGGTCGCGATCGACCAGTTCGATCACGCCCATGGGCGCCATGTCGCCGTAACGGAAGCCCGCCTTGAGCACCCGGGTGTAGCCGCCCCTGCGGTCCTTGTAGCGCTCGGCCAGCTCGTCGAACAGCTTGGCGGTAATCTTGGTGTCCCGGAGCACCGAGAGCGCCTGGCGCCGGGCATGGAGGTCGCCGCGCTTGCCGAGCGTGATGAGGCGCTCGACATAGGGCCGCAGATCCTTGGCCTTGGGCAGCGTGGTCTTGATCTGCTCGTGCTTGATCAGGGACGCGGCCATGTTGGCGAACATGGCCTTGCGATGTGTGCTGGTCCGGTTCAGCTTCCGGCCGCTCAATCCGTGACGCATAGCCGATGCCTCCTCTATGCCTGGGGCCTCGCGCGCGAGACCGATGGTCAGGGCCCCTACGCCGCGGCCGCCTGCGAGGCGGCCGGGAAACGCGGGGTCGGGGCCACCGCGGCCCCTCGTCTTGGAACCGCCGGGCGCGGCCTAGAAAGGCTCGTCCAGCTTCTTGGCCAGTTCCTCGATGTTCTCGGGCGGCCAGTGCGGAATCTCCATCCCGAGGTGGAGCCCCATCTGCGCCAGGACTTCCTTGATCTCGTTCAGGGATTTCCGGCCGAAGTTCGGCGTCCGCAGCATCTCGGCCTCGGACTTCTGCACCAGATCGCCGATGTAGACGATGTTGTCGTTCTTCAGGCAGTTCGCCGAGCGGACCGAGAGTTCCAGCTCGTCGACCTTCCGCAAGAGGTTCTTGTTGAAAGGCGATTCCGCCGCCTGCTCCTCGGGGGCGCGGATCTGCGGCTCCTCGAAGTTGATGAAGAGCTGCAGCTGGTCCTGGAGGATCCGCGCGGCCAAGGCGACGGCATCCTCGGGGGTGACGGCGCCGTTGGTCTCGATCTCCATGGTCAGCTTGTCGTAGTCGGTGACCTGGCCGACGCGAGTGTTGTCGACCTTGTAGGACACCTTGCGCACCGGCGAGAAGACCGCGTCCACCGGGATCAGCCCGATCGGCGCGTCGTCGGGCCGGTTCTGGTTGCCGGGCACGTAGCCCTTGCCCGTATCGACGGTCAGTTCCATGTCGATGCGCGCGCCGTCGTCCAGCGTGCAGATCATCAGGTTCGGGTTCATGACCTCGATGTCGTGGCCGGTCTCGATCTGGCTGGCCATGACCTCGCCCGGGCCGTCGGCGCGCAGACGCATCCGCTTCGGGCCCTCGCCGTGCATGCGCAGCGCCAGGGCCTTGACGTTCAGCACCACGTCGGTGACGTCCTCGCGCACGCCGGCGATCGACGAGAACTCGTGCAGGACGCCGTCGATCTGGATGCTGGTCACCGCAGCCCCCTGGAGCGAGGACAGCAGGACGCGGCGCAGGGCGTTGCCGAGGGTGAGGCCGAAGCCGCGCTCCAGCGGCTCGGCGACCACCTTGGCGACGCGGTCGGCGTCGGCGCCCGGCTGGATGTCCAGCTTGTTGGGCTTGATCAATTCGGTCCAATTCTTCTGCAGCACGGCTGTGCCCTCGCGACTGCTCTGCACGTCTGTCTCTTCCTTCGGTTCTGGCCCTAGGGCCTTGGGGCGACCGGCGGAACTCATTCCCGCGGCCGCCGGCCTGCCGTCTCGCCCGCGTCCCGCGACGCGGTTGCGGCAGAAGCTAGACCCGCCGCCGCTTCGGCGGCCGGCATCCGTTGTGCGGGATCGGCGTCACGTCCCGGATCGCCGTGATCGTGAAACCCACGGCCTGCAACGCCCGGAGCGCTGATTCGCGGCCCGACCCCGGGCCCTTGACGTTGACCTCGAGGGTCTTGACGCCGTGCTCCATGGCCTTGCGGCCCGCGTCCTCGGCCGCGATCTGGGCAGCGTAGGGGGTCGACTTGCGCGAGCCCTTGAAGCCCTGGCTGCCGGAGGTCGACCAGGAGATCGCGTTGCCCTGGACGTCGGTGATGGTGATCTTGGTGTTGTTGAAGGTCGCGCTGACGTGCGCGATCCCCGAGGTGATGTTCTTGCGTTCCCGGCGCCGCAAGCGGGTCTGTGGCTTGGCCATGGCTGACTCCTCGTTACTTCTTCTTGCCGGCGATCGGGCGCGCCGGGCCCTTGCGGGTCCTGGCGTTGGTGTGGGTCCGCTGGCCGCGGACCGGCAGGCCCTTGCGGTGCCTCAGGCCGCGATAGCAGCCGAGGTCCATGAGCCGCTTAATGTTCATCGCGACGTCGCGGCGCAGGTCGCCTTCGACCACGTAGTCGCGGTCGATCGACTCGCGGATCCGCACGACTTCGTCGTCGGTCAGCTCGTTGACCCGCCGTTCGGCCGGGATACCGACGGCCGCACAGATCGCCTTGGACTTGGTCCGTCCGATGCCGTGGATATAGGTCAGGGCTATCTCGACCCGCTTCTGCGTTGGTATATTGACGCCAGCGATACGTGCCACGTCGCCGTCTCCTCAGAATTTGCCGTATGTGAGCGCGCTGTTCTGGCAGCCCAAGTAAAAATGCCCGCACGCTCTCGCGCCGGGGACGCGGGATTATAGGCTTGGCCTAACCCGAGTCAAGGTTTCTCACCGGTCCAGAATAGCCTCGATCTGCCTCGTTACCTCGTCGATTTCCGCCATGCCATCGATCTGGGCCAGGATCCCCTGATCGGCGTAATAAGGCAGGATGGGTTCGGTCTGGGCCCGGTAGGCGACCAGACGCTTGCGTACCGTCTCTTCGTTGTCGTCGGCCCGGCGCGTGAACTTGGTTCCACCGCAGGCGTCGCAGACACCCTCCTTGGCCGGCTTCTGAAAGCTGTCGTGGTAGCCGGCGCCACAGCTGGCGCAGGTGAAGCGTCCCGCAATGCGGTGGACCAGCTCGTCCTCGTCGGCCTTCATCTCGACCACCCGGTCGAGCTTGAGGCCCTTCTCCTCGAGCAGGCGGTCGAGCGCCCTGGCCTGCTCGAGCGTCCGGGGAAAGCCGTCCAGAATAAACCCCTTGGCGCAGTCCGGCTGGTCGATCCGCTCGCCGATCATCTTGATCATGAGCTCGTCCGGCACCAGCTGGCCGGCCTCCATGATCGCCTTGGCCTCGCGCCCGAGGGCGCTGTCGGCGGCAACGGCCGCCCGCAGCATATCGCCGGTCGAGAGCTGGATCAGGCTGTAGCGGGTCTCGATACGCTTCGCCTGGGTGCCTTTGCCGGCGCCCGGCGGGCCAAAGAGAACGATATTCATCCGCGCCGCCCCTTCAGCTTGGCCTTCTTGATCAGGCCCTCGTACTGATGGGCCAGAAGGTGGGAGTGGATCTGCCCGACGGTGTCCATGGTGACCGAGACCACGATGAGCAGGCTGGTCCCGCCGAAGTAGAACGGCACGGCGTACTCCGAGATCAGAATCTCCGGGAGCAGGCAGACCAGCGCCAGGTAGGCGGCGCCCACCGTGGTCAGGCGGGTCATGACGTAGTTCAGGTACTCGCCGGTGTTCTTGCCCGGCCGGATGCCCGGGATGAAGCCGCCGTGCTTCTTGAGGTTGTCGGCCGTGTCCATGGGGTTGGAGACGATCGAGGTATAGAAAAAGGCGAAGAACACGATCAGCGAGATGTAGATCGCGAGGTAGAGCGGCTGGCCCCGCCCGAGCATCGCGGTGACCCAGGTCAGCCACTCGGGGCTGCCCTCGCCGCCGGAGAAGCCGGCCACGGTCAGCGGCATGAGCAGCAGCGAGGAGGCGAAGATCGGCGGGATCACGCCCGCGGTGTTGAGCTTCAGCGGCAGGTGGGTCGAGTCGCCGCCGAACATCTTGTTGCCGACCTGGCGCTTCGGATACTGCACCACGATGCGCCGCTGCGCCCGCTCGACGAAGACGATAAAGGTGATGACCGCGACCGACATGAACAACAGGAAGATGATGAACTCGGTCGCCAGGTTGCCGGTTCGGCCCAGCTCGAAGGTCTGGGCCATTGCCGCGGGCAGGTTGGCCACGATGCCGGCGAAGATGATCAGCGAGATGCCGTTGCCGACGCCCCGCTGGGTGACCTGCTCGCCCAGCCACATCAGGAAGATGGTGCCGCCGGTCAGGGTCACCACCGTGGTGAAGCGGAAGAACAGGCCCGGGTCGATCACCGCGCCGCCGCCGCTGCTCTCGAGCCCGACAGCGATGCCGTAGGACTGGAAGATACAGAGCACCACCGTGCCGTAGCGAGTGTACTGGTTGATCTTCTTGCGCCCCGCCTCGCCTTCCTTCTTCAGCGCCTCGAGCTGCGGCGAGACCGCGGTGAGGAGCTGCATGATGATGGCGGCCGAGATGTAGGGCATGATGTTGAGGGCGAAGATCGCCATCCGCCCCAGCGCGCCGCCGGCGAAGAGGTCGAACATGCCCAGGATGCCGCCCTGGTGCTGCGAGAAGAGCTGGGCCAGAATCTGCGGATCGACGCCGGGGATGGGAATGTAGGAGCCCAGCCGGTAGACGATCAGCGCACCCAGCGTGAACCAGATCCGCTTCTTGAGCTCGGTCGCCTTGGACAGGGCGCCGAAATTGAAGTTGGAGGCTAGTTGTTCTGCGGCAGATGCCATGGGGCCTATCCTTCGACGTCAGCGTTCGGCATCAGGTCGACGCCGCTGCCTCGCCGGTCTCCTGGCCGCGCTTCGCGTCCAGGATCGTCACGCTGCCGCCGGCCTTCTCGACGGCCTCGACCGCCGCCTTGGACGCACCGGCCACGGTTACCTTCACTTTGGCCTTGAGCTCACCCTTTGCAAGCAAGCGGATACCGTCTCTCGCATTCTTGACGATGCCCGCGCCCTTCAGAGCGGCGGCGTCGATCTCGCCCTTGGCGTCGAGCCGCCCGGCGTCGATCGCCTGCTGCAGTCGCCCGACGTTGACCGGAACATAGCGCTTGGCGAAGATGTTGACGAAGCCGCGCTTCGGCAGGCGGCGGAACAGCGGCATCTGGCCGCCTTCGAAGCCCTTGATGGCCACGCCGCTACGCGCCTTCTGGCCCTTGTGGCCCTTGGTCGATGTCTTGCCCATGCCCGAGCCGATGCCCCGGCCGACGCGCTTGCGCGCCCTGTGGGCGCCTTTGTTGTCCGCGATTTCGTTCAGTTTCATCGTTCCACGATCCCCGCCGCCGAGAGCCTCGCCCGAACCCGGACGCTCAGGCGCTCTCCTCGACCTTCAAGAGGTGGCTCACCTTGTTGATCATGCCGCGCACCGACGGCGTGTCCTCGAGCTCCCGGGTGCGGTGCATCTTGTTCAGACCCAGGCCGATCAGGGTCGCGCGCTGATCGCCGCGACGGCCGATCGGACTGCCGATCTGGGTCACCCGGATGGTCTTCTTCTCCGCCATGGTCCCTACTCCTGCGCCTCGGCGCCGGCGTCGCGCTTGCCGAGCACTTCGGCGACCTTCTTGCCGCGGCGCTGGGCGACCATGCGCGGGCTGGCGCAGCGGCCGAGACCGTCGAAGGTCGCCTTGATCACGTTGTGGGGGTTGGCGGTGCCGACCGACTTCGCGACCACGTCGTGCACCCCGAGCGCCTCGAAGATGGCGCGCATCGGACCGCCGGCGATGATGCCGGTGCCGGCGTCGGCGGCGCGCATCACCACCCGGCCGGCGCCGAAATGGCCCTTGACGTCGTGGTGCAGTGTCCGGCCCTCGCGCAGCGGGACTCGGACCATGTGCCGCTTGGCCTGCTCGGTGGCCTTGCGGATCGCCTCTGGCACCTCCCGCGCCTTGCCGTGGCCGTGGCCGACACGGCCGCGGCCGTCGCCGACCACCACCAGGGCGGCGAAGCCGAAGCGCCTACCGCCCTTGACCACCTTGGCGACGCGGTTGATGCCGACAAGCTTCTCGATCAGCTCGGGCTCGTCCGAGGGGCGCTGATCGCGACCGCCGCGCTGGTCCCGGCGTCCGCCGCCGCGTGAATCTCTTTGCGCTCGTGCCATGACGTCTTCCTTAGAACGAGAGGCCGGCTTCGCGGGCCGCCTCGGCCAGGGCCTTGACCCTGCCGTGATAGAGATAGCTGCCCCGGTCGAACACGACCTCCTTGAGCCCCGCCTTGACCGCGCGCTCGCCCACCAGCTTGCCGACGGCGGTAGCCGCGTCGCGGTCCGCCCCGGTTTTCAGCTTGCCCTTGAGCTCCTTGTCGACCGTCGAGGCGGACGCCAGGGTGCGACCCTCACGGTCGTCGATCACCTGGGCATAGATGTGCTTGCTGGACCGGAAGACCGAGAGGCGGATCCGGCCTCGGCTCTTCCGCTGAATTTGCGACCGCACGCGGCGTTTGCGGCTGTCGCGGATCTCCTTGCTCGTGCGCATGGTCTTACTTCTTCTTGCCTTCCTTGCGGAGGATCTGCTCCTCGGCGTACTTGATGCCCTTGCCCTTGTAGGGTTC
>JAAUYK010064064.1_pt1 | contig 10238 bp, 4 predicted proteins | sample 7278021 | NCBI WGS metagenome assembly JAAUYK01 (sample SAMN14350223, study PRJNA611818) | marine sediment metagenome | isolation source: surface marine sediment (1.8m) | place: French Polynesia: Moorea | collected 2018-08
CCCTCTGGGTACATAATAATAAACAGCAGCAAGGCGTATAATTGTGCTCCCAGAGTCCTATCTCTGTTTGTGGCCGTGGTGGAATTACTTCCACAAGGGTGACTGCACTTTAAATTGAATTTTTGATGAGGCTGCATGTTCCGCCCAATGATATCAGATGGCTGTATAGGATGACGTGTAGGAAATGTAATGGTGAGCACGACGTGTCAGATGTGGTTTGTGGCTTATGCGAAAAACAACGTACGTTTGAAAATACGCTGGCAAGAAAAACAAGAACGCGCATACTTTTTTCCCACACTGGTTGGGAATCTAGACGGCGATGCAAGCAAGCGCTGCAAAGTAGTAGATAAGGCGGGAGAGCCCCCGAAGGGATAATAAGGAGGAAAAAGTTACCCACCGGCCGCCCTACTTCTCGACGCCGGCAGGGGACGACAAAAAGAGGATCGAGCCTAGAAACGGTGTCAGAGGCGCTCTCGTCGAGGGCTGAGCCAGCAGAACCTACCATATCTCACACGATCCGGAACTGTCACGTATACTCGGCGGCGGCCACAAAGGGAGCGCGAGGGTTTTTTATATGCCCGCCTCTACGTAGATTAGAGGAGAACTTCTACCTTTTGCTCTTTTCGTATCCAGGCTGCGTGCCAACAGACGATGTCGTTGCAATCTCAAGGCGCACAATGGCCGCATGCGGAGGAAAGGCCGTATCAAAACGGGCGATGCGATGTGGCCTTCTTCCTCTCTTCCTCTTCCTTCCTTCATATTCCGGGCTCAATTCCCGGCCGGCCGGCCGACATTGCAGTTATTTTCGTCCGGCGGCATGGGATCTCTTTCCTCCTCCGGCCTTGGGGGGGAAATGGGCAGAAGAAAGAGAGAGGGGACACGACCCGCCGACCGACCGCATAGTGGACGGCCAGGCCCATGGGGACACCAGAGAAGGGTTGCGGGGTCCTATAAGGAATCTTGGGACAACTTGAAATGTGTACTCCATGCACAGGCCACAAAAGGATTATGTACGGTACGTATATATTTACTGTTGAAAATTCCCACATGCCATAATATCAATTTCAAAGGCAATTTGTCCGAGCCGCTGAGTCAGTTCATTTCCCCGGGGCCCAAATACACTTGAAGGAACTGTACCATTACTTTAACGTGCAAAAATCCCCCTCTCTCTCTTCATTCCAACATTTTAGCAGGCCGGCCGGGCTGCTTTCTGGGCTCGCCCTACCCCTGCTATAAATCACCTGGCTGGCTAGGCTCACTCGCGAATCTCAGACCGGCCAAGGCTGAAGCGGACACGGTGGAGCAAGAAAGAATGGGGCGGGAGAGGAAAATGAGTATGCAAGGCACGGCATCCAAGTTTTACATCCAAAAATAACTCGGAATGGAAGAAGGATAAATTCAAGCTAGAGCTATAATTCGATTTAGGAGTGCTAAGGCCGGGCGGCCATTACTCCAAATTAAAGGAGGGAATCTTCCACTTCTTCTGCGTTTTACTGCCACTCTGCGGAAGATAATTCCGCTATAAAACATTTCTTCTTCTTCAACAGCAGTTCCAAAACTTGCCCCCACTTCCCGGGATTAAGCGCCGCATGCAGTCCGCGCGTTTCGTTCCGAATCGCGGCATGTGTTCTTGTTATTAGTGAGCGCACTGTAGTGTAATGGGGTCCACAGACGCGGGAAAATATAGGCAGGAAATGACTGCCGACAGCCAGCAGCCATTTGTTCAATGTGTAGAAAAGAAAAGGGAGGGTAGGGGGATATGAATGTGCATACTGCACAACTGCCACAGTTTCACGGGAGATTAGATCAACTGGAGAGTGAGTCATGCAAAAAAGAGGGAGAAATAAAGCTCACTGTGAGGGAGTTCTGTACGTATTCTCGGTCCGACCCGTTTCCTACGCAAGCACCAGGTGCCGGCATGGGAGGAATTAGCCCACGCCCTGACTCAGAGTTGACATTATCCAAAGTCTATCCTACGTAATTATGTAGGAGCCTATACGTAAATATAAGAAAATCGAATTAGCTTCAGTTGGCAACCGACGAGGCCGCCACAGTCAATTAGCCTCACTTGGCATCAAGGGAGGCGTTGGTGCCACAATGGCCATTGGCACCAGAGGATGAGGAGATGGAATGAAAGACAGTGGAATCAGCAGTTTCCCACAGCTCAAGCTCGTTCTCCTCTATAGGAACCCCGGCGATTGTATATCGATCGCCATTGATTTACGTACTACATTGGATGCTCGCTGACTTTTCAAAAGCGTTACTCACCCCGAAACCATCGCGGATGAGTCACCGTTTAGTCTCGGCGGCGGAAATAGCAAAGCAGATGTATCATTGGATCCAAAGAGCGTTGGGACTGCTCGAAAACTTCCCCGTTCTGACCTTTTTTTCTTCATTCGCATTCCCGGCCGACGACGACGCCGATGGGACAAAGGCGAAAAGTTGGAGTCGTCTTCACTGCAGAGGAAAACTTTCCCGCCTCTGATCTCTCCCTCTCGTTTTCCTTTCCCTCTCTCCTCCTCCTCCCATGTCATACACATTTGCTGATTAGAAGATTACCCCGAGGATTCGTTTCCCAGCCCGCGAGGAGACGATCAGCGTTGCATAACTCGGACAATTGGTGCAATGAGACTGGGAATGTGGGCGGAGCTGCTTGCATGGTGAATATGATCTGTACGCTGGCTTTGGTCCGATCCTTTCTATTGGCAACGCCAATGACAGCTGGTCGAATGAGAAAGACTCGGGCGGACGGACGGACGTGGACGGAGGGGCGGGCGGAAAGTTGCCCCACTTGCTTACACACGATAGCTTCTATGTTACGTCCAAACTGAACATAAAACATGGGATGAAGCAACCATACAACAATAAAAATTATTAAATATGGATTTAAAGTTAAGGTTACAATTAAGACATAGCAACCCTGATCGCAGTGGGATCGAGCGCGCGCGTGCCTCCATTCCTCCGCTCGCTCCTCTCTCCGTTCGCTCCGCTCTCGCTTCCCCTCCTCTTTCAACGCCAGTCTCTCCTCCTTCCTGCCTTCCTTCCCTCTCTCCTCATACGAGCGAGCGCTCTCTTAGGATCAGATCCAAGAGAGAGCGCAGCGAGCAGGAAGTGGAATCCCCTACACGCATTCGCGTACGCGAGCGGCGCCCCAGTTACGATGCCGCCACCAAGGGGAAGAGAAGATGGCGAAAGAAGATCGAGGAAGCAGAGAACGAAGAGAGAGAACTTTTGGTGTTGCGGCATGAGATCGCTGTGGGCGATGGAGATGTCAGGAACTGATTTGTGATACGGCCTCCAAGAAGAAGTTTTGTACTATGGGTGGGAAGCATGGCGAATCCAGACACTCTGCTCAGTGACAGCATGAATTATAGTTAGCTGGTTTTCGTCAGACCTATTGCCAAGTGATGCCTCCAATCGGCCTACTGTTCGCATTTGCGCTCGTGGCCGCATCGCCGCTGCTGGTCGCCGCCAACCTGGACTTCTTCATGGACGCCGGGCAGACGGAGCAGTTGTACGGCGTGCGCACCGACAGGGGCATCTACTACGTCCGCGGCGGCCTGGTCAACCAGTACGCCATGACCTTCCAGGATCAGGTGAGATAAGGGCCGCTCGGGAAATGGCATGTCGAATCAGCAAAAAAGCGGGGCAATCAATAAAACGCGACATGCACGCGTGCGCATTCCCCGGCAGCACGTACGGAAAGAAACTAGTACACTCTCCTCGTCGCGTCCTTCGATAAAACAGTGGCGACGCTGCACGCATGCAGATAGAAGGTAAACACGAAGGACTACTAAGGCTGATGATAGCTACAGGAAGGAATAAGGGCGTTGCGCTATAGCAGTATACACTATCCCCCGCTTCCTTCCAATATCGCCTCATACTCTCCTCCTCCTATTTCGCCGGCGCGTGGAATGCACTGTGCATGCAAATAGAACGGACGGACGGACGGACGGAGGAGGCAAGCGGAGGGAAAAAGAGGGCGACTGGAAAGTCATATATTACGGTAACTACCGCGGCTTTTCGGATATAGGGGCATTACCCGGCCTCCGCTTCGAGCTTTCATGTAAGCGAAGCTTTTATAATAGACGCTCAACAGCTCGTGGTAACTCTAGTAGGGCGACCGCGACGTCCTTGCCAGCCGTCGGGCTAGCCGGAGGCGACGGCGGGCGTCGACGGGGCTGTCACGAGGCTGATCGATTGGGCAGCAGCACAGGAAAAAAAGAGGAGGGAGACCTTCCTTCGGTGGAAGGGGACCGCATGCGTACGTACGTGCGGATTAATTATTCGGTCCAATCGCCGCGGTAATTCAAACGCAATCGACTGATCTCAAAGCGATCTAATGATAGGGCCCTCAATGGCGTTGATCGAAAGAGGCCTGAAAGGCTTCTTCCAGCCTTTCTTCCTTCCTTCGCCATCTCGATCACGTAGCACGCATTTAATTGCATTGAGCGAAAGGCGGAAGCGGAAGCTCGCATCTGGTACATGGCAGCTAGTAGGTACAAGCCAGGGAGCAGATAATGCCAATGCCAGACAGGCCTGAGGCGGCGATAGATTGGAGTAACATGTAGAGCTCACATCACGCACGCACGAGGCATGGAGAGAGCCCCAATATGTCTTCTCCGGTCGGTTAGCGCCACAACATGTACTAAGGCATACAAGGCGGCAAACAGTCGGTCGGTCGGTCGGTCCATAGAACATTGAGTGGGTCGGGCGAGCGAAACGAACCGCAAGTCCACAACCGCCGCACGTTCGCCTTTGGCCTCTAGAAAAGACAGATGGCCCGACTCGGCGTACGCGATCTCTTCCGCGTTCGGAGGGCTCACCAATGTCCTTGGCTTTAAAATTGACATACGAAAAAGTTCATTGTACAAAAAGTATTCTGCATGCAGTTAAACAAGATGTAAAGTCAATGCGGCGAACCTGAGCATACTAAGTAGTATGGGCGTTCATACAGGAACGCTATTCGCCGCCGGCCTCACGTACTACACGCGGGTACTCCCCCCTTAATCCTCTTGGGAGCAAACTTGGGCCCCTTGGGAATTGATATTCAGCAGTGGTGCAGTGCCGTACCGTAGTACATGCGGCCCGGCCTTCCTTTCTCGCCAATGCGACTTTTTCGCCCGCCAAGCTATCCTCTTCCTTCGCAGCAGCAGATTCCTCTGGTAAAGCCATCTTCAGCCTGAAAAGGAATATCGAAGAGGAGCTGGCGGAGGAAATCAGGCGGCACCGATGTGCTCCAAATAAGAGCTGCTCGACCAACTCGCCTAATGCCCATCACTCTTCATCTTTCTGCGGTCGAGCGAGCGAGCGAGCGAGCGAGCGAGCAGCTGTCGCAAAAGTTTCCGCTCATTAGCGCCCAAAGACAGGGTGTTGACTACTACAAGCTTTGGGTTAGCGAGCGAAGCGCCTTGAAACTTGGGTTCCGAACACTGCCCTGTTCCATTCATTATCGTACCTTTTCAGGCCAAGCTGTTTCCACGCTTGGCCGGAAAAAAGTGTGCCAGCGAGGAGAAACGGGGCCATGCAAGGCGTAATGGCGGATGCTTTTGAAAGGGGGCTTTCTTAATGAGATCGCGTACAAGTTCTCGTTAGAAGGCGAAGGTCGTTCGGAGACAGTGAAGAAAAGTTTCTTGCATCCCGACGAACGGAGAACCAATTCCTCCGTGTTTTCTTTCCATTAGCCTCGTCTAGCTCTTTCAACCCAACATAGAATATACCGTGACCTCGACTGCTCCTCTGCCGGATAGGGAGATACTACATAGAACGACTCCGAAGGCCTCGTTGGGAATGAGGCGCGGCACTCATCAAAGGCCGGAGGGCTGGCCAGCTGCTGCTCTTGGTAAACAGAGAGTGGTGCATTCTGCAAAAGGCAAACAGACTCTTGCATGCATATGGAGGGCGTTTTCCTCCTAGGATTTTTCCCAATGCCTCTGCGTGAGCTCGTTTATGGCCCGCCTGGGGATAGCGGAGTCGAGAGCGGCGGCGGCGCTCCCTCCTTCGCCGTTCTTACACGCCCTCTTGACTGCTGGCTACGTTGCAAAAAAAAGAAGCGAGAGCTATAAACAGTAGGAGGAGGCAGTTTCTCGAGATAGACTCCGAGCCGCCGAGAAGGAAGGAGACGGAGGAGGAGAGGAAATCCGTTTAAGTCAAACAAACTTTCTTCGTTCTCTTGTTTACCCAGCTCTCTTCCCTTCCTTCCTTACAGGTCATCCCGTTCAAGGTCGATCGGCTGGTGTTTGGCTGGCGCGCCACCGACCCCTACGACCACGAGGTGGTGGAGCCCGTGGGCAACGACACTGCGGACGCGTACTCGGCCGACGTGCTCTACAGCATCCACGTGATACACTCGACGGGGCCGGCGATGGACCCGCCCAGGCTGAACGTGTCCACGACGGGCGTTGTGCCGGGAGGAGAGGGAGGCAGATTCGCGGTGAGCTTGCCGTGCACGGGAAAGGCGACTGCGGAGATCAGTCTGATAATTGAGGTGAGATCAAACGCTCATATGAGGCTCCTCGTATACGGTATTCATATTTCCCAACAGATTCGCTTCACCTTCACCGCTGACGACCGCTCAGAGACGCTCAACTTTCGGCGCAGAAAGGTCTGCCTCGCATCCGCCTCATCCATACTCAGAACTGTCACCGAGGACGAGGCGTCCAAGAAGCAGAACGCCACTGCCATTGCCGACAAGGAAAGCAAGGAGACCGGCGTCGGCGGCGTCGGTCGGCTCGATCCCTCGTCGTCCACCATCGTCGCTTTGGGAGCCGCTGCAGGAACCATCGCCCTCCTCACAGTGCTCTTGACGGTGATGTACGCGACTCGCAAGAAGCGCCTCCCACCCGCCGCCTTCGACCCGGACTCCACGATCCACCTGCGGCGGCATCACAAGCCCACAGCGGCGGCCGGTTACGGGTACTACGACCGGCCCAGCTCGGTCTCGGCCTACCAGAAGGGCAACAGCAGCAGCAACAGGAGATTGTCAAGGGAGGACGCGAGGCGGCGCGCGTTGAGCTTGAACCGCGGGATGGCCCCGCCCGCCTCCTTCTCCTCCAACGGGTTCCACAGCAGCCGCCGGACCGGCAGCTACGCGACGCTGGCCAGCTTCACGTCCGTGCCGGTGGGCGGCGCGCCGGGAATTGTCATGCCGCCGCAAAATACGGCGGCCTCCTCCTCGCTCTCAAAGAACCCCGCGATGACGCAGCGATGGCTCGACCACTACTCGAGTAACCCGGCCTCCATCTGGTCGTCGGCGACCATGAACACCAGCCTGACGGCGAGCATGGGTCGGGGGCCGCAGCAGCCGCAGGCTTCGACGTCGTCTCTCCCGTTCAGCCAGGACTCGAAGCTAGTATTGGAGAACGGTGTCTTGAAGCTCTGCCCTCCCAAGCAGAGGGAGAAAGCCGACGTGGAGCGAGAGGTGGCCATGGCCACGAGGGACTTCCAGCGGGAGCAGGAGATGAGGCGATCCAACAACAGAAGTACGGACACGTACACGAATCTCCAGGCCCCCAAGGTGTCTTCGACGTCCTCCGCGGGCGACGCCTTCGACGGCTACTCGTCTCCCGCTCCGGAGCAGATCTACCCGCACCTGATGCCGCAGAATATCCTGCAGGCGCAGAAGAGGATGCCGAGGTCCTCCAGCGGGGGATCAGTGCTAGTATGAACGAACCTCTTACCTCAACGTATAGTCTAATTAAATCGTGGAGTCGCATGACGTTGCAAGACTGAATATAGGCGGAATTAAGGATTTAACGAATACGGATTAGAGCTAATACACCTATAGCTGAGGCTACAATAAAGAAAGTGAGACTTTGGCATAGGCATGTTCTTACCGTCATTAGTCGTCACAAACGGTGTAGCTAGTATAGTTGGCTCTTGGCTGGTTGACCTCACGATGTTTCACTTCAATGATCAATCGTTTCTGTTCAACGCGTACGTACGTAAATGTGAATGTTTTACACACTTGGTGGCGCTTTCGAACAGCATACAAGTAGCGGTCTAAATTAAACGAACGTTTTCTCCAGCTCTAGCTCCGTACGTACGTGTAGCAAAGTTTGTTTTGGTCACACGAACGTCACTCATATAGACAATTCAAACGAGAATCAGTCACACAGATGGCGACAGTGATTTGGGTCTTGGTTCCAATAAAGTGTCAAGAGGTGGCGCCATCTGACAGCAAAGGGCTGAAGCGCAGAAAGAGCTGCGATCGCCTTATCTGAATCTTATTCGCGCATGGAATATTTCCGTGCATACAGACACGCGCCTTCCCGTATAAAATATACTCAAGATCGGCCGTCGCGGAATCCCTACCACCATGCATGCAAATGTGTACTACAGGGCCACCCGTGAAAGTGGTCTATTACCTCCGTCGAAGCTCTTAATAATTATACGTAGTTACATTTTCAGACCGATTAGGCCGAGCCGGTACTAGCTTTCACAGTGTGGACGGTTCCACGAATTAAAGCGACTTACGTCAAGCGAAACACATTAGCATGTATATAGTGTGGGCGTGTCGGGCATATAATAGTCAGAGCATGTGTCCCTTGCAATTGAAACGGTAATCGATACTGCATTGCAAGCTTAATTCGTTCTCCGATCCAAGATGAAGGGTCGGGCGGCTGCGAGGAACTGCGTGGTCGCCGCACTGGCCGCCTACTTTTTATACAGACTGACGGAGTACGCAAGTTGATTGATGTACGTTACGTAGAAAGTGTACAGAAAAAGTTTGCTTTTCGCACAGTTCCTGTCTGAAACTGATGGGCAGCGAGAAATCGCACGCCTTCCAGAGGCGGTTCGCCACTGAGAGAACCTTTCCGTCTGTGACCGTCTGCCCTGCTTGGGATGACTTTCGTCCCTACGAGGTAAATTAATACGCACTAGTACATTGCTTTCAGCGGTTAATTAAATACTTCGTTTGCAGAACTGTTCCGTCGCCCAAGCCTCCTTTCGCCCGCTTGACCAAATGCTTCTTGGAATATCTCACAAGGCGTCGAAAAGCATGTGCGCGAAAAGGCAAAAAAAGTACCACCCTATTCGTGATTATACCTCTAATACATATGTGCAGCCGAATTTCGTCCGCCGACATTGCCAACAGTAGCATCATCCACCGGACCGTCACTCAGATCTTCCACCCGTCGTTCGTCGAGAGCTGCGTCACCTACCACCCTCCGGATCCGGTCATGGTGGGGTACTTCTACCAGGTATGCGGATGTAGGCACGGAAACATCAACCCTTTGTGTATTCAATCTATCTCTTAAAGCTCAAGATGAACCTAAGCATGGCCGGGGTCAGGATGTGGTTGGTCAACCTGCACACCAAGGACCACCTGATGTTCAGCCCTGACGGCCGGTTCGGCAACACCGTAATCTTGGCCACCACGACACCCGAGCCGGACGGCACCAGGTACTCGAGGACGGCCACCTACACCGTGCAGTACAAGGAGGCCGTCGTGCTCGACTCGGAGGATTACAGATGCATTGGGAAGGACGTCCATGTGGACATGGAGGTACGCAGTGAATTCTGTTGCAATAACTTCAACACTAGATTGCCTCTTTCTTCAGAGATGTGTTCACAAATACAAGGAACAGCAGATGAACTGCACCCCGCCCTGGAGCCGCTGGAAGTCCGACCTGAAAGTCTGCGCTACCCGGTGGGAGTTTCTTAAGTTCAACAGTCTCACCAAGGACTTGAAGCTGCTGTCCGAGTTGGGCATCTTCGAGCGGACCGGCTGCCTATCCACCTGCAGCAGGAAGGAGTTCTCCGCAAAGTTCGAGTTCGAGGAGTTTGACTATGCCGCGCCTCCGGGAGTGGTTGGTTACATAACCTAGCTACAAACTCAAGAAATCTATAACGTCTGTGTGTTCATAGCTGACGCTCAAGATCTACTACGCCAGTGGCACTTTCGACGCGATCCACCAGTTCTACACCTACGACTGGGCCACCTTCATCGCCGACGTCGGTGGCTACATGGTTAGCAATCTAGTTGAATTAAGTAGGTTCAAATCTGGCCTAGAATAGCCGTTGCTTCCAGGGTCTCTGTCTCGGAATGAGCATCCTCACGTTTGTCGACGTGGCATTCACCATCGTGGAAAAGATGATGTCGAAGCCGAGCGACAGTAGGAGAACAAGAAAGTGAAAAATTAATATCCTTGGTTGCTAAGGACATTAATTTAATCTGTAACTATCAGATCGTTTCTAGTAGTAAGAAACGTAGGCTATAATTCCTCTGTACAAAA
>JAAUYK010072310.1_pt1 | contig 10237 bp, 11 predicted proteins | sample 7278021 | NCBI WGS metagenome assembly JAAUYK01 (sample SAMN14350223, study PRJNA611818) | marine sediment metagenome | isolation source: surface marine sediment (1.8m) | place: French Polynesia: Moorea | collected 2018-08
CGGTCGAGTCCGCTCGAGGGATTGGGTGAGCGGCACCAGCGACGACCGCGATCGCGACGAGCTGCGGGAGCCGGGGATGTGTGTCGAGCTGGACCCGTGGGCCTTTGCGATCCTCGAGCTGCAGCCAGTCGCGGAGGCGTCGAGCCGGTTCCCGAGGAGGCAAGGATGATCCTGGCGGGCGACATCGGTGGGACCAAGACGTTGCTGGCACTCGTCGATCCCGCCGCCGGTGTCACACGACCGGTGCACGAGGTACGCTTCGCGAGCCGGGATTACGACTCCCTGGACCGGATCGTCTCCGAGTTCCTCGCAAGCACGGACAACCGGCCGACGGCGGCCAGCTTCGGCATCGCCGGGCGGGTTGCCGGCAGGAGAGCCCAGACCACCAATCTGCCGTGGGTGGTCGATGCGGACGTCTTGAGTCGCGACTTCGAGATCCCGGTGGTCCATCTGCTCAACGACGTCCAGGCGGTCGCAACGGCCATTCCCCATCTCGAGGACGACGAGGTCTGCGTGCTGAACGAGGGGCAGCCGGACCCCCAGGGAGTCATCGGTCTGGTCGCCCCGGGAACGGGCCTCGGAGAGGCGTTCCTGACCTGGACCGGCACCCACTACCAGGCCTGGCCTTCCGAGGGGGGCCACGCGTCCTTCGCGCCCGTCACCCAGGAGCAGCTGGAGCTGCTCGAGTATCTCGAGCGACGCTTCGGACACGTGAGCTTCGAACGGGTCTGCTCCGGCAGCGGCTTCCCGAACATCTACGACTTCCTCGTCGCCTCGGGGCGCTTCGAGGAGCCGGACTGGCTCCGGGAGCAGGTCAAGGAGGCAAGAGATCCCACCCCCCTGATCATGAATGCCGGCTACGAGCGGAAGGCGCCTATCTGCATTGCGGCCCTGGATCTGTTCGTCCGCATCCTGGGCGGCGTGCTCGGCAACATGGCACTGCGGGTGATCGCCACCGGAGGCCTCTACCTGGGCGGCGGCGTGCCGCCGCGAATCCTGTCCCGACTGCAGAAGCGGGACTTCCTCGATGCGGTCTGTTACAAGGGCCGCTTCCGCGATTGGCTGTCGAGAATTCCCGTATCCGTGATCCTGGATCCGAAGGCGGCCCTGCACGGAGCCGCCTGGGATGCGCTCTCCGCCGCGGACAGCGCGAGGTAGCTCCGGGATGGCAGGTGTCGGGCAGCGGGAGGGGCCGTGCTCGAGCAGTTCGTGACGCTCTGGGTGGTGATCGACCCGATCGGGACCGTGCCCGTCTTCGTCGCGGTCACCGCGCGCATGCACGCGCGGAACAGTCGCGGCGTCGCGTTGCAGGCCGCCGTCATTGCAGCTTCGGTGCTGCTCTTCTTCCTGATCTTCGGCCAGCTGCTGATCGACGCGCTGGGGATCTCCCTGCCGGCCTTCCAGATCGCGGGCAGCCTGGTTCTGTTCCTGTTCGCCTTGACGATGATCTTCGGAACATCCAAGCCCGAGGAGGAGACCCACAACGTCGAAGCGGACCCGAGCCGAGACTCGCCCGCCGTCTTTCCTCTCGCCGTGCCTTCGCTGGCCTCCCCGGGCGCCATGCTTGCGATCGTACTCCTGACGGACAACAACCGCTTCAGCATTCCGGAGCAGATCGTGACGGGCGTGGTGATGCTCCTCGTCTGTGGTGTCGCGTTCCTCCTCATGCTCGCGGCCCAACCGATTCTCCGGGTGATCGGAATGCACGGAGCCGCCATCGTGAGCCGGGTCATGGGGATGATCCTGGCCGCGGTCGCGGTCGACGGAGTCATCGAGGGAGTGCTGGCGATCGCGGCCGGTTCATGAGCGGCCCCCCGCCAAGCCCCCCGGATGGCGCGGAAATCCCTAGGACGGTGGCTGCGGGCCGGCCCAGCGACCCGGGCGACGCGGGAATCCGAGGGCCCGCCCCCTTCAGCCATCAGTGGCCGGTGTCCGCTTCGGCAGTCCCAGCCGCTGCTCTGTGAGGTCGAGGTCGGCAAGCCCCCAATTCCCGCGATGGACCCTGCTCGCATTCGCTTCGACGACTTCGCGCCAGTGAGCGAGATCGGTTCTCGGACGCGCCAACCGATCAGCGCGGCTGTGTGCCATGTGGTAGATCTTCATAGGGGAAGGCAGGACGTACTGCTTGAAGCCGGCGGCGACCGCTTCGTGGCAGAGAATGGAGTCCATGTGGGAGCTCGTCGTCAACTCGAGATAGCCACCGATTCGGCGCCAGACGGAACGGTGCGCCAGCCAGAAGTCGCCGGAAGCCGCCGTGTAGACCGGTCCCTGGTCCAGGATCTCGACACGGTGTCCGAGCTGCGGACGATAGACGACCGGCGCCGATACCGTGGCTGCGGCCGTGCGCAGGTTGTCGGCTGCCGATGCAAGCTCACTCACCTGGCCCTCGAACTCGTGGCGATCGGCGCGGTAGAACCCGTCCTCGCGCAACCTACCGCCACACAAGTACGCGAGGATATCGGCGGAGAACAGGATGTCCGGGTTCGTTGCCAGGATGAAGTGGCCCGACGCACGCCGTACACCGACGTTCTTGGCGATGTACTCGAAGAGTGCGATCGAGTGGGAGTTTTCCAAGGTGTGGTGAACCGACGCCGGGACCTCGACCACGCGAATCGCCAGGTTTGCAGGACAGTCGATGTGACGCAGGCAACTGTGGAGTGAGGCCGACTCGGGCGGTGGATGCCAATCGACCAGAACCAACTCGAAGCGCTCTTCCCCGCCGTCCAGTTGCTCGCACAGCTGGCGCACGAAGCAGCGCAGGCGCATGAGGAAGTCACCGCCGTAACCGTCGTTGCGACCGACGGCGACGATCGACAGGTGAGGGCTGCTTCGTTCGGGGTCTGTCTCGCGATCTTTCAAGCGAGCACCGTCTCGAGGTCGCGGCGAAACGCCTCGAAGAAGCGACGATGGCGCGCGATCGGTTCCGGAGCGGGCAGATCCATCATCGCCTCCAGGAAGGCGAGGGGGGTTTCCGCCGAAATCGACGCCAACGCTTCCGCTACCGCAGCACACGCGCCCATTCCCTCGATCTCGTCCGCCAGGTCCAGCAGTGGGTCTCGACGACGTTCGCCCTGCGTGTTCACCGAGTTGCCCACGTGGCCGTACTTCTGTTTCGAGAACGCAAACGCCTGCCACGAGAACGAAGCGAAGACGTCGTCGTAACGACCGCAATGGGGCCAGACACAAGCGAGGGGGAGCAGCTCGCGGTGGAGTACGGTGTTCTGACTGTTGTAGGGGCTCCAGACGTCGCGGAGCACGTAGTCGAGCTCGTCGACCGTGGTCGTGCGAGGGCTCACCGCGATGCGGGTTGCCGCATCGACATCGGGCTCGCCGAGCGAGATTCCCTGGTAGATCCAGACGTCCTCCGCGGCGACCGCGCCTTCGTGGAGATCGACGATCTCCGTGGCGTCGACGCCGCGCCGCTCGGGCGGGAATCCGCGCGGATGGATCTCGACCGGCGAGTCTGCGGTGCGAAGATAGTTGTGCCAAGGCGGTTCCTGGGAGGTCGTCTGCTTCGGGCGGGCGCTGCGAGCCGGTGCAGTGGTCAGGACCCGGTACCATTCGTCGAGGTATCGAGGCGGTGGAACGTTGTCGTCGTCCATCAGCAGAGCGCAGTCCGGATCATCCTGGATGCACCGCAGCAGCGCCAGATTGCGACGCTGGATGGAGGCCCAGCCGATCTCCGGAGAGCAGCGAAACCGTTCTTGCCAGGCCGGCTCGAGGAAGTGGACCGGGCAGGAGAATCTGGAGACGTCGAACCCGGGGGTGCTCTGGTCGGCCGCGATGTAGAACGTCACCGAGAATCGTTCGTCGCCGGCTGCCAAGCGATCGAGAGGCAGGAAACCGGACTCGTCGTAGATGGTCGTGGACACGATGCCCAGGTGAACTGGTGTCGAGGACGTATCGCCCACGGTCTCGTCCTCTAGCGGATGTTGCGTGTCCGACACCACATCGACCCCGGAACCGGAGTAGCCGAAGCTGCAGGACCTCTTCTCCGCAGGTTCCCGGCAATACCCGCACTTCATCGCGCAGGCGATCGATCCGCCGCTGGAGTGTTCTCGATCTTCGCCCTGGCGGATTCTCCTGGCCTTACATCGTCTCGGGCCTCGCTCGTCCTTACGGTCCTTACGGGATAGGCCGCGAGCCGGCAGGGATTCAGCCAGCTCCCAAACCTGAACTCCTGGCGGAATGCGAGCCTTCCAGGCGGTTCTCTTGAGCCCGGGGCCTCGGGCGGAGGGGGGGCGTATTCTGGGCCCCGTGCAGGCGGGTCCGGGTGTGGCGGAGGCCGCTGTGCCGGCCGAGCTCAGGGCGCTCTACAATGGAGCGCGAGAAAGCCGTGGGAGTCCGATGCAGGCAATCGCCCGGATGCTCGAAGGTGCAGGCGTGGCAGGTCGTCGCAGCCTCGTCGCTGAAGATCGGCCGGGGCGGGACTCCGGCACCACTCGGGCGGCCCTTCACGCAGACGGCCCGTCTCGTGCGATCCTGCCTCGTGCGGCCGCCCTGGCGCTGCTGATCCTGTTTGCAGGCTGTGCGTCGGCGCGAAACGGCAACGACGCGCGAGTGCTGCGTGTAGGGGACGGTGCGGCGACTCGGCAGTACCCGCTGCCCGAGCTGCGCGATGACCTCGGATTCCAGCAACTTCGAGTGGTGGAGGATCCCCACTTCGACGGCGAACGGGTCTTCGTCGGCTTCCCGCTCGAGGTCCTGCTGGAGCACGTGGGACTGGGCGACGCCGAGGAGCTTCTGTTCGTGTGCGGGGACGGCTACCTCATCGCGTTCCGGACCTCGGTGCTGTCGCAGCCGAAGCTGCAGGCGCTGCTCGCCGTCCGGGACGCGGCAATGCCTGCGGGCGGAAGCACTCATTGGCTTCCCTTCCGACACGGAACGGAGCTCGTCAGCTTCGACCCGTTCTACCTGGTCTGGTCGAGTGAGGACGAGAGCATCGACCTCGGCACCGACGCCTTGCCCTGGGCGTTTCAGCTCGTCGAGATCCAGCGCTTCGATCGGGACGCCTACTTCGCGCCCGCTCGACCAGCCCTTTCGGCCTCCGCCGAAGTCCGCGAGGGCTTCGCCGTCTACCGCGACCACTGCGGCAAGTGCCATCGCGTCCGCGGCGTGGGGGGAGAGGTGGGCCCCGCGCTCGATCGCGTGGGTAGCCTCTCCTCGGTCCTGAACCACGCGCAGCTCAGCGACTTCGTTCGACATGACTCGGCCCGCTTCCCGCGCTCGAAGATGCCCGACTTCTCGAAGCTGTTGAGCCCAGCCCAGATCGACCGTGTGGTCTCCTATCTCGAGGCCATGCAGCCGCCGCGCTGATGGCTCGGAAAAGGGTCGCGAGCGTGCCCGCCCCTCTACAGCCAGAGCTCGATCTGGGGGTAGAAGTAGTTGGCGTCGCCGTGTCCGTTCGACTGGGGGACGTCGCGCATGAAGTCGCCCTCGATCAGGCGGGCGTAGCCGCCCTCGAGCTGCAGGTTCCGGGGCACCAGGTCGTAGTGCAGCCGCATCTCGATCTGGGAGGCGATCTAGCGGCCCGAGTTCCCATTGGGATCGGACAGGCCCATGGCGGGCACGCCGTCCTTCTTGGAGGCCAGCCAGAAGCTCCGGAAGCACACGAGCGAGGAGACCCGCTCGAGGGGCCGGAGCTGCACGCGCGCGCCGGGCGTGATGAGATTGGTGCGCACGAAGGGTCCGTAGATCCCGGTCGGGCCGAAGTCGAAGCGACGGGCGCCGAACAGGGGGGCGAAGCGTTGGTTCTTGCCGTCGTCGGGCTTGCGGTCACCGCTCGCGTAGTCGAACTGCGCCAGCACGCGCGACGACAGCGGGGCGTCGAACGAGTAGCCCAGCTCCGCATGGTGGAAGTGCGCCACGTGGTCTAGATCTCGACTGGAGGTGGTCGTGAGCCGCGAGCGGCCGACCTGGATCACCGATTCGAGCTGATAGTCGAAGCGGCCCCGGCTCGGCGCCTGGTAGGCGCGAAAGCCGGGAGTGAGCAGCTTCCGATTGCGGATGCGCCGACGATTGCGCAAGGGGGCGTCGTCTTCCACCAGGCCGAGGGCGAAGCCCTCGATCCGCCCACCCCAGGGCAGCGCGGTCGCAGCGAACAGGCCCGCGAACTGGACGTCGAAGCTCTCTTCGTCGAGCTTCACCTCGTTGTCCCGAACCCGATCCCGGTCGTTGGGACGTCGCTGCACCGGCAGCACCCAGAAGGCGCGCAGCTCGTTGCCCTCGCCCCACTGCGTGCGCGCGTCGATCCCGGTGAAGCCGTTGATCGTGTTGCGAAAGAGGTTGCGGGCCACCAGGCGCCGGGAGCCCAGATCCATGGTGATGCGTCCCGCGCGCAGCAGCGAACGGGCGTTGCCGGACCAGCCAGCCCGCAGCTCCAGATAGCCTTGCAGGAGCTCCGCGGTATTGACGCTGGTGATGTCGATCGTGGTGCTGCTCTGCTCGGCGACGGCGCGCGCATCGAGGAGCTCGGCGCCGAGGGTGAGCCAATCGGTGGGACGGAGCCGCCCGTGGACGAGCGTGCGGAGTACGATGGCCTGCGCGTCCCCTTCCCGCCCTCCGCGGAAGTCGTCCTGGAGGGACTCGAAGCGTGCGCGGTGCTCGACGCCCGGGCAGAGACCGAGCAGGAGCAGCATTCCGCAGACGAAGCCGCGTACGGCGGCTCAGCGGGCGTTGGGAAAGAAGGCCTGCTCGCCCTGGATGCGGTACCCGCCGATCGCGAGCTGTCCGGTCTCGGAGAGGAGCCATTCCACGAAGGCGCGCCCGTCCCGAGCCTTCACATGGGGATGGCGCTCGGGATTCACCAGGATGACCCCGTACTGGTTGAAGAGCCGGGGATCTCCCTCCGCCAGGATCTCGAGCGAGCCCTTGTTGGCGAACTCGAGCCAGGTCGCGCGATCCGTCAGACAGTAGGCGTCCATGCCCGTCGCCGTGTTGAGCGTGGCCCCCATTCCCGATCCCGTCTCCCGGTACCAGAGGCCGCTCGCCGCATCGGGATCGACTCCCGCCTCGCGCCACAGTGCGCGCTCTGCCGCGTGGGTTCCCGATTCGTCGCCGCGCGACGCGAAGGTCGAGTGCGTGGCGGCAATGCGGGCCAGGGCCGCCACGGCGTCGGTCGCGCCTCGGACGCGGGCGGGGTCGCGCTTCGGTCCGACGAGCACGAAGTCGTTGTACATGACGTCGTGGCGGGCGACGCCGTGACCCTTCTCCACGAAGCGCCGTTCGGAGGGCTCGTGGTGCACGAGCAGCACGTCCGCGTCCCCGCGCTCGGCCAGGCGGATCGCCTGGCCCGTGCCCACGGCCACGACCCGTACCCCGATCCCGGTAGCGGTGGTGAAGCCGGGAAGGACGGCGTCCAGCAGCCCCGAGTTCTCGGTGGAGGTCGTCGAAGCGAGCGTGATGAAGCGCTCGGCGGCCGCGGGCGCAGCCGCGAGCGCGAGCAGCATCAGTGCGCCGCACAGCGCGAGGCGCCTCGGCACCGATCTCACGCCAGGAGCTTCCCGTCGAGGAAGGCGCGCGCCTCGGGGCTCGCCGGTCCGGCGAAGAAGTCGGCCGCGAGCGCCTGCTCCAGGCAGCGACCTCTGTGCAGGAACACGACGTCGTCCGCCAGGCGCCGCGCCTGGGCGAGGTCGTGGGTGGTCATCACGATCTTCGTCCCGGAGGCGTGCACGGACTCGATCAAGCCCTCCACGGCGCGCACCGCGGCCGGGTCGAGGTTCGCGGTGGGCTCGTCGAGGAGCAGGACCTCGGGCTCGAGCGCCCAGGCGCGCGCGATCGCGAGGCGCTGCTGCTCGCCACCGCTGAGCGTTCGAGCGGGCTGGCGCGCCCGCGACGCCAGACCCGCGTGCACGAGCATTCGCTCCGCGATGCGCGCGCGGTCGCGGCGCGGCACCCCGCGCGCCGCCAGGACGTAGCGGAGGTTGGCCGCGACGCTGCGCCGCAGCAACACCGGCCGCTGGAAGACCATGGCCTGGGCGCGACGAACCCGCGCGGGGTCGGCGCAGCGCCACTCGATCCGGCCGCGGGTGGGCTCGATCAGGCCGTGCAGCAGACGCAGAAGCAGGCTCTTCCCCGCGCCGTTCGGTCCCAGCACGACGCTGCGGCCTCGCGCGGGCAGGCTGAGGGACAGCGCCTCGAGCAGAGGCCGGCCGCCCACCGCGTATCCGACGTCGTGACAGCGCGCCGGAAGGATCACGCCTCGATCCGCCTCGCCGCGACGCGGGCCAGCATCGCGCCCGCATTCACCGTCAGCGCCAGGCCGACGAGCACGATGCCGAGTCCCAGCGCGAGGGCCAGATCCCCCTTGCTCGTCTCCAGCGCGATCGCCGTCGTCATCACACGCGTCACGTGCGCGATGTTCCCGCCCACGATCAGGACCGCGCCCACCTCCGCGATCGCACGTCCGAAGCCGGCCAGCAGCACGGTGAGCAGCGCGTAGCGCCCGTCCCAGAGCAAGGTGGGCACCGCGCGCCACGGCCCCACGCCCAGCGAGCGCAGCTGCTCTGCGTACTCCTCGTCGAGCCGCGACACCTCTTGCTGCGTCAGCGCCGCGACGATCGGCAGGACCAGAAGGGCTTGGGCCGCGATCATCGCCGAGGGGGTGAAGAGCAGCCCCCACGACCCGAGCGGCCCGCTGCGGGAGAGAGACAGGTAGACGAGCAGCCCCACGACCACGGGCGGTAGCCCCATCAGCGCGTTGAGGAACGTCACGACGGCGCCGCGCCCCGGGAAGCGCAGCGTCGCCAGCAGGCCCCCGGCCGGCAGCCCGACGAGCGCCGCCAGCCCCACGGCCGTGAGGCTCACCTGCAGCGAGAGCGTGACGATCTCCAGCAGGTCGCGATCGCCCGAGGCGAGCAGGTCGACCGCCAGCGCGAATGCCTCTCCAATCTCCTGCACGCCCTGCCCCTGTCGCCGCGGTCCCGCTCGCGTCGGAAGCCGACCGTTATTCCCGAACGGATATAATGGATCATACCGGCAAGCCCCACCCCGGTCAGCCCCCGGGGTGGGCGCACCGCCGCGGCGCGCCGGGGCGGCAGCGGCGACGCCGCGCGCGAGGGGCGGTAGGCTCGTCCGCGCATCACTGCCCGGTGGGCGCGCGGCCTCCCACTCCTGGCGGCAAGAGGATCAAGCATGCACTTCGGAATCACCATCTTCCCCACCGACTACGCCATCTCCATGCCCGATCTCGCGGTCGAGGCGGAGCAGCGCGGCTTCGAGTCGCTGTGGGTCGCGGAGCACTCGCACATTCCCGCTTCGCGCAAGTCGCCGTGGCCCGGCGGCGGCGATCTCCCGAAGATGTACTACGACACGCTCGATCCCTTCGTGGCGCTGGCCGGTGCGGCGGCGGTCACCAGCAGGATCAAGCTCGCAACCGGCATCTGCCTGGTCGTCCAGCGCGATCCCATCCACACCGCGAAGGAGGTCGCGTCGCTCGACCAGCTCTCGAAGGGCCGCTTCCTGTTCGGCGTGGGGGGCGGCTGGAACGCCGAGGAGATGGCCAACCACGGCACGCCCTTCGAAGGTCGCTTCAAGCTGCTGCGCGAGCGGATCGAGGCGATGAAGGCGATCTGGGGCGCCGACGAGGCCGAGTACCACGGCGAGCGCGTCGACTTCGATCCCCTGTCCATGTGGCCGAAGCCGGTGCAGACGCCGCACCCGCCCATTCACGTGGGGGGCGCATTCCCCGGCGGCGCCCGTCGCGCGGTCCGCTACGGCAACGGATGGATTCCGATCGGCGGTCGGGAGGACGAGGTCGAGACGACGATCCCCGGGTTCCGCAAGCTGGCGGAAATGGCCGGCCGGGATCCGGACAGCCTCGAGGTCAGCATCTACGGCGTCGCAGCCTCCGAGAAGGTGCTGGCGCGCTACCAGAAGTGCGGCGCGGACCGCGTCGTCTTCGGCCTGCCCCCGATGGCGCGCGACGACCTCCTGCCCATCCTCGACCGCTGCGCCCAGGCGCGAGACGCCCTGGGCTGAGCCCTCGCGCGGAGCGAGAGCCGAGCCGCTCGCGCTCGACCCGGGCCTCGGAGGAATATCGAGGACAGACAGGGGCAGCTCAACGCGTGGGCGCGGGGATGCTGTCCGCGGCTCGCTCGAGTGGTTGGACGCCCACTTCGATCATCCCGCGCTGTGGGCGGTTCACGTCCATGATCAGCAGCAGCACCGCGCCAACGAGAAGCGCGAGCAGCGCCATCGGCGTCCGGCCGCGCTGCGACGCGGCGCCGAAGCTCCACGC
>JAAUYK010208970.1_pt1 | contig 10236 bp, 12 predicted proteins | sample 7278021 | NCBI WGS metagenome assembly JAAUYK01 (sample SAMN14350223, study PRJNA611818) | marine sediment metagenome | isolation source: surface marine sediment (1.8m) | place: French Polynesia: Moorea | collected 2018-08
TATAGTTAGCCAGCGTAGCTCAAGCGATTCGCGCGTCGTCCGTCGTCCGTTCGTCCCGTCCGTCCGTTTAATCCGAGTTCGAGTCCCGCCGGCACCAAATAGAGGGTCAAATAGCGCGCTTTTTTCAACCTTTTTCTCATACTTTAAAGGCCGTAGAATAAAGTGGTGAGGCCAATTTTCAATTTGGAGCACTCCTTAGTACATTTAAAAGGAAGTGCGAGAGCTCGCCGCCGCCTAGCTGCCGGGCCGGGCCGGACGGGCCGGCGCAGCTGCAGCAGTAGTTATTCACATGAAAACGGCTTGACATTGACGTGGAATTGTTGAATAAACAGTGAATGATGATATACGTTTTAGGCACGATCTGGATCATTTGATAATAAACGCAGTGTTTATTCACACATCGAAGTAATATCAATCGTGACCCGTACTTTTCGCCTATTTTAATCTTACTTCGATGTCACGGCGTCTCGTGGGGATGCATAAACAGCCCGTCACGCGGACGTAGTAGGGACGGAGGCCGAACGTCAGTCAGTCGGTCGGTCCGATCGACAGCTTGCCAGCTATATAACCGCGCTCATTCACAATCATCCGGCCTGACTCGATCGGCCTCCGTTAATGGCTGCGTAGTACATACGAGTACGTACACACTACCTACTCCCGCTCCCGGGTTTGCTCTTGCGTGCACATGCTATACGCGCGCAGTCAGTATATATAGTACTGCATGCGAGCTATACTGCCGCCGCTGCAGGGTGCATTGGCCACGCGAAAGATAAGGCCGACGAACGCGTTCGCCTCGGGAGTTGGGAGGGAGAGAGAGAGTGAGAGGGGAAGAGTGAAGGGAATAAGGACTAGGCCTGATCGCGAGGGGTTCCTGCCATACTGTATGTGTTAAAGCCACTGTGGAACTCTGGGAGCTTGACTAATTCCCCAACATGAAAGCAATGGGTCAGTTGGATGAGCTGACTTACTAGAAGGTAGGATTGCATGCAATATATTCCCATCGGCTTGCATCGACTAGCAGAGCAGAGTAGTACCGTAGTCGCCGGTTGCGGACTGCGGCGGCAACGGCGCATCTGAAGGAGAGCGAGAAGGAGGAGGAGGAGGAGGAAGGAGAGCGGTGCCGCCGCCGCTCCGTCCGTCGTCGTCGCTCGTTCGTTCCTCCAGGATTAGTCCGTACGTCGCTGTCTGAGAGAGCGAACGAACGACGCACTTAGCAAGGCCAGTTTATAGCAGCGGACGAGATTTCTGCAGAGCTATACGTACGACAGTGACAGGACTGACTGACTGACTGACAGAAAGTGCCGGACGATCGACGCACCGGCTTGCCAGTGTTTGCCGCGGCTGAACGGAGTCCGGTCGAGGGGTTCAGTCGGCGCGATCGGGGCGTGAAGCATTTTTCAGCCGGCTTTCGATTGACTTGCCGGCGGCGACCGCAGTTGTTGCGAAACCCCCCAATAATAACCGGGAGGCGGCGCCGCGCAACAGTTGGCGACAAAAAAAGGACACAGGCAGGCCCTCGAACCCGGCAATCAATTCGCACACGTGCGGCTCAATATTTGCCGGCGTCGAGCACTACTACTACGAACTGCTACACTGGCTGGGTTCGTTCAACGTCAGCGCTGATTTCGCGGTTCAAGGCCGGTCGAGTTTTGTGCAATGCATCGCACTAGCAAGGACCACCACCTCCGCTAGTGGCGCTCGCTCGCTCGCTCGGACGCGCGCTCGCTGCTGCTGCCAATCATCGCGAAAACGGAGAGCGAACGAGCAAGAAGAGCTTGAGGGCGAGCGAGTGCGGGCAGAGCGAATTAGCCGCCGGAGAGGGAGGGAGGCGGACGGACGGACGACCCCTCAACCGAGGGCTGCGCTGCACCGCGCCGTTCGAGATAATTTTGCCAAGATTTTCGGACACAAGCTGGACACCAAGACCTTTACCACGGCGCTGACGTACAACCCGTATTTCGGCGCCTGCTACGCGCGCAGCGCCGCAGCCGCGTTTTCTTGCGCCCCTCTTCCGCCGCCGCTAGAGAGAACGGGAGGCGGCAGCGGCATCGGCGCTTGCCGCAGCGGCGGCGGCGGCGGCGGCGGCGGGTGCGCTGACGACGTCGGCGGAGGAGAGCGCGACGAGAGAGCGACGTCGGCGGCGGCAGCAGCTTTTTTTGCAGCTCCGCCTGCAGAGCGCCTCCTCTCCACTCAGCAGCCGTCATGTGTGCCTTCGGAGTAAGTGTTAAAGAGTGCTATTTTAAGTGAATTTGGTGTCAATCGCGGGCTAAAGGTCTGCTCGATCCGTCGGTGCGGGAATCCAGCCTCAAAAGTGCGCCGCCGCTCCGCAAACAGCCCTCGATTCGTGTGCACTTGCAAATGCGTATTTGGCCCAGGCCGGGCCGCGCCGGTCGACAGCGGCCAGGCCGCCGTGCCGGGTCGGTCGGCCCCGCTGCAGTCCGCCCGTCCCTGCACACTGCCATTCTGCATGGCCGCCGACCTAGCTAGCTAGCTGAGCTGCAGTCCGCGGGGAACACGGACTTTGCGGGCTTGTCCTCCCCTGCCATCTCGAACGGGGCGTACCCCATCTTACTCGGCGGCGTCCCGCGCCCGCCGCGGGGACCATCGGCCGATTTTCATCCTGCCACGGTCATAAATTCATTGTCCAAGATGGCAACAACGGCTTTGGTCGGCCCTGATCGGTCCCCCGGCTGCCTTGGAGGGCGCAGTGGCCATGCAGTTGCTCCGCGAGGCGGACGGACGGAGAGAGAGATCGGCCGACCGACCGACGTCGGACGGTCGGCCTCTCTCCTCTCCGTTTTCCGTCGGCCCAGCCCTGCTGCCTCCCTCCCTGCTGCCTGCCATCCAGGGTCAGGCGGACGGACGGACGCACGGGACGGACGGACGCGCAGCCAAAGCTCAATGGCAGTGTGCAGCGAAGTGCAGAAGCGCAGATACACCAAAAACGGGGCTTGGATCTGGCGGAGGGGGTTTTTAAACGCCACCTTCGGATGTTCCCGCAACAGATCTTAGGCTGGGATATCCATGTCTGACCATGCTTGCCCCGCCCCCGATTAAGAAACTGACGTGCGCGCGGCGGAGGAGAGCACAGTTCACGCTAGCTCTCCGGGTTGCACATGCAGCTAATTTATCATCCGAGTTAACACTTTACAAAAGCATTAATCTAAGCACGGGGATGCTCTCCATTAATTGAGGCTAGAATTTCTGCCATTTTCCAAGACAAAGAACCCGCTGCATGTAGAAGGCATGAACTGTCGGCCGCTCGCTCGCTCGCTCGTTCCGTCGCGCTCTCGTTCGCTCTCTAGCGTCGTGGCGGCTTCGACGGCGGCGGCGGCGGGTTAGCCCGTCACTCCGTCCGTCCGACCGTCCGTTCGTTGCTGCTGGGAAGGGGTAGAGAGCGAGGAGGAGGCGAGGACCGAAACGAACGAACGATTGACTAGCCAGCCGCGCGCCGGAGATCGGCGCCGCCGCCGCCGTCACACCGAGCGCCAGTCTAGCTGACTTGATGACTGGCTGGCTGGCATGGTACGGACGGACGCACGGACGGACGGACGGACGTAGGGGGAGGGAGAGGAGGAGAGGGGGACCTGGAAGCAGCGAGGGAAGGAGGGAGGGAGTGAGGGGTTAATGGCAAAGCAGTTCTATACTACTTCGGCTTCAACGCCGCCGCCGCCGCGGCTGGCGGGGAGAATCAGAACTGGTTGGCCGCCGCCGCCGCCACAGACCATACGTACAGTGGGGCTTGGACCTACGTACAAAACTTTTATGGAAGGGAGAGCGTATGTGTGTATGCCTGTGGGGTAGTAACAGACAGAGGGCAAAGAACTGAAGGAAGGGGTACGTTTGTTCACACACGCATCCAGCGCGTGGTGGTAGTTGGCGGCGGCGTCGGCGGCGTCGTTGCAGCAATGTGCTCGCGCAGCGTTCACAATGGAGTCTGGCTAGCTGGCTATAGCTCTATATGCGACAAAGAAAGAACGCAGTGAGTACGTACATAGAGCGCAGCGCCGCCGCCGCCGCCGCCGCCGAAGGGCATAAACGAGGAGTTTTTTACCCCTCCGAGTTCAACGGCAGCAGCAGCAGCAGCGCCGTCGGCCGCTTCCTGTGCTGTTGCTGCTGCAACGAGCGAGCAGATCTAGCATAGTAGTGGAGGCAGCGGCAGCTAGCCAAAGCCGCCGCTGCTGTACGTCGGAGACCGTTTCTAGCACAAGGAAAGCCAGCGACGGCGACGGCGGCGTTTGCGGCCAGGAGCTGGATCTTCTTGTCCCTGATGCAGTATAGGACACGATGAGAGGGCCGAACGAGCGAGGGCAGCCGGTGCAGGGCAAAAAGCGTAGGGTCGCTATATGATGCATGTATGCGCTTATGTAATTTCATATCAGTCCTAGACGACATCAGCATATGAATTAGGCAGGTCTTCAAACCGCGCGAAAAACCCTCGCTTGCTGCGGCATAGTCTGATTTCGAAAGTGGGAACTTGGCGAGAAAGGGGGGATCGAGAGGGGAGGACGGCCGGAAGCTAGGAAGCAACGCGGGGGCTAGGACATGGCTGTCCGCTTGCCTAGGAAAAGTTGCAGCGCCAGCAGCGCGGCTTTCCGAGTTGCATAAATTGTGAAAGGGGAGGAGGAGGGGAAGGAGGAAGAAGCACTGCTACACACGATTCCTCCTCCGGGGTAGTTGCCAAATTAAAGAGCCGTCCGTCCGACCGACCGCCGGGTATAATCGGAGTGTAACCGCTAGCAACCTCGTGACTTATTCATTTCGACTGGCGTGCCGGGGCGAGTATGAGATCGAAAAGCTGATATTGCGTTCGTTCTTGCTATGCTATCCGGCCTGCCTGCTTTGCTGACTTTCGTCGGCAGTAAGCGACTTTTTTTCAGCCCGTAGGGAAAAGGGGCTGAGTTGGTGGTAGAGAAATCGATAAAACGCGCAAGTGCCACTGCAGCATTTGTCTCCAAAAAAAGGGGAGAGGGAAAAGGGATAATAGAGAAAGGACGCTTTTGGGCAATGCGAAAAATGCCTATTTTTGACGCACAAACGCGCGTGTATGAATGAATGTAAGCGCCGCTAAGATTAGAAAAGCAATATACTAATTAGTTGTGATCCAATTTTTAGGGAGGCAGCAGCAGCAACATCAACGTCGTCGTCCGCTACATTTTCAGTCATTGAGGGAAACAGCAGCAGCAGGTATGCGCACACACGAGGAACGATGTTAAAAGTCAACCATTCTAACCCCGTACATTTTTCTCAGCAGATCGTCGTTCAAGAGAATGGGTAGCGAAAAGTACAAGCTGAAGTGGAGCAAGTATGAGTCGAACATCCTGTCGGCTTTCCACAGCCTGCTCGAGTCGGAGACGCTCTCAGATGTCACGCTTTTTTGCGAAGGTACGGAAGCATGCCATGTCCATATACTACTAGTACAGAACAAGTAAGTATAACATATCCTGCTTCAGGTCAAACCTTCAAGGCGCACCGACTCGTGCTGGCGGCTTGCAGCACCCACTTCGCCAACCTGTTCAACCACACCCCGGTCAACGCCCCGCTCAACAACCAGTTCTTCGTCATCCTCGATGGCACCCGGGCCGACGACCTCCAGATCCTCCTGCACTTCATGTACAGGGGGGAGGCCTACCTGCACCAGGACAGGATCAACAGCGTCCTCCGCACGGCCGAGGTGCTCCAGGTGAAGGGGCTGTCCGAGGGGCCGAGGAACATCGAGATCAACCAGAACCTCCAGCAGCAGCAGCAGTCGTCTTCGGGCGCGGGACCTTCGGGAGCTGGAGGGCGGAGTTGGTCACCATCACCCCCGCCTCCGCCGAGACACGAGTCCGTGACGGCCGCATCGCCGCCGCCGCCGCCGCCGCACAGACACCTCTACAAGAGGAAGCTCGACCACGGTCACCACGACGGCGGCCTGGGCGGTCATCACGGCCACCACGATGGCAGAGACGAATCTCCGCTCCTGCTCCGTGAGCGGCCGCGACACCCGCAGTCTCCTCCGCCGCCCCCGATCCACGGCCCGGACACCGCGTCCGCCTCGCCCCTGTCCCCGCCCGGGTACGGCGGGTATGCCTCGCACTCCAGACACCCGTTCCCCATCTACCGCGACCACGGCCACCACGGAGGTGGAGGCGGAGGCGGGGGCCACCACGGCGGCCCCGGCCACCACAACAGCCACCACGTGTACAGCCCCCCTCCGTCTGCGGCGGCGCCCTCCTCGTCGAGAGCGAGGTCGCGCTCAAAGTCGCCGCCGCCACCTCAGAGGTACAAATTCTCGGGCTCCCCGCCCCCTCCGCACCACCCCGCGAAGCACGAGGACCGCTCCACGCCGCTGACGCCGAGCTCTTCCGCCGACCTGTACGAGCACCACCTGGTCCGCTCCTCCAGCCGCCACTCCGACCAGCAGCCGCCCGGCGACGACCGGGGCGGCGGCGCTGGCAGCCGGCCGCCGTCCAACAAGACCGTGGACAGCAGCAGCGGCCGAGACCGCGACGGCCGCGGCGGCGGCGGCGGGCCGACGCACTCCTCTCAGCCGCCGACCCCAAACGACTACCGTGCCCGGACGCCGCCGCCCATTGAGTCCGGGCACGGGAAGGTGAGCGCGGGCGGCGCTAGCAGCAGCGGCAGCGGGGCCTCGGCCTCCGCCGCCGGCGTTGCGGCCTACCCCTCCGACTCGACCAGCGGGCTGCCGGGAGGGGCAAACGATCTGAGAGGCGGGGGCTCCTCGACGCCCGGGTCCACCACGGGATTCAAGGAGGAGCCCGACGCGAGAATGCGGCGCTCGTCGGAGCCGACTGAGGGAGGCGGGTCGACGCCGGCCTCGGAGGGGAGAGACTTCAGAGACTCGAGAGACGACATCGCATCCAGAGTCTCAAACTCAAGTCCTCCTCCTTCGGGGTCAGCGGATAGGAGTACAGGTAGCATCTGGAACATGAAACGCCAGCATGCAAGGTTCCCAAACTCTCTTTTCAATTCCTCAGATCTTCGACTGCGGGACGAGGACGCCGTCCGGACCGCAGCGGCCAACAGCCTCGAGACGTTCCGCCGACTGGCCGAGGCCAACCTGCAACGCGACCAGATCAACCGTCGGGTGTTGCAAGGGGTCGGAGGGATCAGCGCTGCGGCCGCGGCGGCCCTCACTCCCGGACTCACCGCCAGCGACTACATGAGGTTCGCGATGCCCGTCAGGGACCCGGACAACGGAGACGCAATATCCGGATCTGGTACGGAGACTTCTCTTCTGCTTCTGTTTCGATTTACTCATTAAATATTTGATATATGCAGGTACTAAACTTCGCTGCCCATTCTGCGAGCGGACCTACGGCTACGAGACGAACCTCCGCGCGCACATCCGCCAGCGCCACCAGGGCATCCGCGTCTCCTGCCCCTACTGCCCGCGGACGTTCACCAGGAACAACACGGTGCGCAGACACGTGCAGCGGGAGCACAGGCACATCGCGGGCAGGATCCCCACCAAGTTCGGCTCGACCAGGGTGCTGCCCGACCCGCTGGTGGCCGCGGCCGCGGTGGCGCAGGCGCAGCAGCAGCAGCGCATGGCGGCCGCCGCGGCGGCGTCCACGTCGGCGGCGGCGGCAGCGGCCTCGGTGTCGCCCCCGAGGGGCGGCACGGCCGCCTCCGGCGACGATGAGGGCAGGCCGTCGGGAGTCCCCTGACAGCGAGAGCAGCCGGGGGCGCCTGGCAGCAGAGGAGGGGAGCACCACCTGAGGGGATCGGGCGCCGGAGTGGCTACTCCGGTGTCCACAGGTTCTGGAGGTTTGTACTATAGTGAATTTCTTGGCTTCTTTTGCTTTATTTATCAGCAATATTCCCATCAGACCAAGATGCCCCTCTGGTGATCGACGAAGTAGTGGACACGGACGACGACGAAGACGAGGAGGGCCAGATGGTCATTGACGAGCACAGGAAGCCGAGCACGAACGGAGGCGGCGGCACGTTGGTCGCGGCGAGCAGCACGAGCAGCAGGAGCTCTCTGTTCCCGATGCCGCCCCCGCCGCCCCTGCCGATGGTGTCGGCCAGGTACGGCATGTCGCAGCAGCCCGGGCCGCCGCCGCCGCCACCACCGCCGGCTGTTCGTCTGCCGCCTCCTCCGGGTCCTCCGCCGCCTCCGCGGTCCCTCCCCCCTGCCCTGCCCCAGTCGCAACCGGCCAACCTGTCCAACAGGCGTTGATCGAACGAAGAACGAGGATCATGATCAAGAACAACTGGCCTGCATTTCATCTTGCCGCTTAATGTAACACGACGACGACGTAACGCGCGCGCGCACGCTGCTACGGAAGAAGAAATCTCCCCCACGCGCGCGGAATCTGCTGCTGTACTACCTACGATCAGAGGAAGGAAGGGAAGCAAGATTTAGCCCCCGCAAGTTATATAAAGGACGACGACGACGACTTTGCTGAAGAAGAAGAAGGAAAAGAAAAGATTGCATCCCTCTCTCATCACAAGCTGACCTCCACAGGAAACTTACAAGACTGATCATTCATCAACAACTACTACCCCCTCGCGCTCGCGCGCCCCAAGCCCGAAAGCCCGGCTGGACATTGCTAATAGCGCGCGAGACCGAGAGGAGACCTCAAATTCTACGCACAGGACTGGAATCGATCGAGGACAACCTCGTTATATACCACCACAACCACCATCACCACCACCAACCATCCCAGTCTACCTCACGACAATGCTGCAAGACTAGGGGGGCCGCGCGGGCCGGGCTCGCCGTTCTGAACGGCGGCCACCCCCGCGACTCCGGCCCCCACGGACGGGTATCCACGTGAAGACCAACGACGACGAATATACGGCCAAGCAGTACTACAACACCACTTCATGCAAGCCTAAAATAGGCTTTGAAGGAATGAAGAATTAAGAAGAGCGAGTAACAGAATGCCACACACTACCTCAGAAGACGCCTCTCCGAGCCCGCACCAAGTGCGGACGTTCGGGGAGGTCAGCCAGACCGCCGCCAACGCCTCCGTTCCCTAATTTGTAAGACCTCAAACTTTTTTCGCCCGTACAGAACCTCATTGCAAGCTCACCCTCAGTTACAGGTACGTACACCACCTCATGGTTTAAATTATGTGAAATACCTCACTTCGCCCCCCCACACACACACCTCAACATTTTATTTATGCCATCACTTATTTCATTCATCAACAAAAAGCAAGCAACAGTACCGGTAAACGCATACATACCTCCTTTGAAAGCAAGGCAAGCGGCAACTGAACGCTCTAATAATATCTGCACCACATGCATCAAAGATTCCAGCAGACCCGTAGACATGAGAGGTCTCCTCAGGTCATTCGCAATCCCCAGACAGACTCGGGCACACGGGCCATGGGTACGCTCGCGCGCTATGGCGGGCCACCACTACTACTACACCATACCGAACACTTTTTGGCGTCGAGCCCAAAAAATACCTCGAGTAAAAAAAGCATAAGAATCGCGTCTGAAAAGAGCCCCCTCCCCACCACATAGCTCGTAGCGTTGCCAATCTGGTCGGTCGAATTAGTGCCAGACATCATACCCTCACACGTACCACACCCTAGCTGCCTGCCCCGTCTTCTCCGACAATAGTATCGATGACCACTGCCGAAGTAACTACTACTACATACTACAATAGCTCGCACTATAAGTGTATACCATTCATACCACACAACTAACTTCCACTGAGAGGAAAAACCACACACGAAATAGCAAGAGTGCAATAGGTTTCATACAATGGCCCCGCACCAGATTGGCGACCTCAGGACCCCCGCCCGCCCCATGCATCCCACCCCGCCCGACCAACGATCGAGAAGAGAGTGAGTGTGTGAGATCGAGAGAGAGAAAGCAGAGACACGAAAAAACTGTTCAGTTTCTTCTCCGAAACCAACTGCGATCATCATCCTCCGATGTGCAAAGAAAGGAAAAACAGATTCAGATTACTAGATACGGGAGAAAAGGACGGCGCACTTTTCAAAAACCGCGCCAACTTGACGGCGGGCGGCGGGAGGATCACGGGGTGCCTCGCCGGCCCCCGCCCTCCCGGCCGCTCCGCGCGTTCGCATACGGACTTGTTGCACACCCAGTGCGACCTCTGTGAGAGGGCGCTGAGGTTTGATTAGGCAGAAGAAAGGAAGAGAGAGACGTTACGAGTTTGAATGCTGTATATATAAAGACGAGAAGACTTCATCGGTGTCACACGAAGAAAGAGAGGAGAGAGGAAGAAATCACGTACGCATAAAA
>JAAUYK010034808.1_pt1 | contig 10234 bp, 3 predicted proteins | sample 7278021 | NCBI WGS metagenome assembly JAAUYK01 (sample SAMN14350223, study PRJNA611818) | marine sediment metagenome | isolation source: surface marine sediment (1.8m) | place: French Polynesia: Moorea | collected 2018-08
CCACTGTCATGCTTCGTCACCAAAATATTGATTCTATTTCTGATTTTTGGAGATATCTATTATGTAGTCTACCTTGATGTTTATTGTTATAAACTACAAGCGTTAATCAGTGGTGCTTTTACTACGATTTCCCATCACAGCGATCGCTCCTACTAATACGGCTACTCCCCCGCCGACTGCTCCTAAAATTCCCATTATTGGAATCCCACTAGATTCTTGAGTTTTTTCCGCAGATAACTCTTCAGACTTTTGCACTACATTCTCATCTGCTTGAGCTTCAGTTTCATTGGTTTGAGGAGAAGCGATCGCTTCTGGAGTTGCTGCTGTCTCAGCAGTTTTGGTTTTGCGTGATTCGGCATAAAGGGAGAGACTACCCTGGGTGACAAGCTGTTCCCCAACAGATAACCCTTGGGTTATTTCTAGCATTTCGCCTTGGGTTGCTCCAGTTTCCACTTCAACTGGCTCATAAAAATTTTCGTATTTGACAAAAACAAGCTGTTTGCCGTCTGCATCTACTAATGCTGTAACAGGTATCATAACGGCGGAACTATTTTCGACTGGCCTAATGGGTGTCACCACAATACCTAACAAAGAATCGGTTTCGGGATTCACCTTTACTCTATCGATCCCACCCGTTGCTTGAAATTCATCACCATGTCCAACATGGGATAATACTACGGTGGGCGTACCAAGGGTTAAAGTGAGTGTCAAAATACTAATAAGTGAAAACGATTTCATAATAACTCCTTATATCAAAAAAAAATCAATAAAATCATCTAATAGTTTGCCACAGGGTAGATGAAATTTAGATGAAATTCAGTAAGTATTTTTTGATGTAAAATTTTTAGGGATTTTAATTTACACTTAGGTATAATTAATATTTAAGTCTAATAGATATCTCCAGAAAAGAGGGAACAGGGAACAGGGGGGAGTAATTGATAATTTCTGGATAAGAATTAAAGACATTATTAATATCATGTCCAGATAATCAGTGATAAAAAAAATTATCCCTTGTTAGTCTTTTCTTTCCTCCTGCCTTCTGCCCTCTGCCTTCCTTTCTCCAAAGTGTAAGTACCCCAAGATTTGATATAACTCCCATGACTCAAGAAAAATTTTCTCTACCTAAATACTTTCAACTTTTTCAGTCTTATCCAGAAGCATTTGCAGCAGCGACCTGTGCTTTACTGGTTATTTTTAGTTGGTTTTTTTTACAACTAAATTCGATTGGTTTAGCACTATTTATTCTAGCAGCAGCTTATGTTATTGGTGGTTATGAAAGTGCTAAAGAAGGTTTAACTACTCTCTGGGAAGAAAAAGAATTAGATGTTGATTTGTTGATGATTGTTGCTGCTTTGGGAGCTGCTGGTTTAGGTTTATGGCAGCGAGAATATCACTTAATAATTGATGGAGCAGTGCTAATTTTAATTTTTGCTATTAGTGGCGCTCTAGAAACTTTGGCAATGAAGCGAACAGAACGTAATATTCGTAAGTTAATGGCTATTGCTCCCGATACTGCCAGAGTCATCATTAATAATCAAGAAAAACAAGTTCCCATTAATGAGTTAAAAATTGGAGATTTAGTATTAGTAAAACCAGGAGAACTTATCCCAACAGATAGTATTATTTTTGAAGGCAATAGTACCGTCAATCAAGCTCCAATTACAGGAGAGTCTTTACCAGTCGATAAAACTGTAGGCGATGAAGTTTTTGCAGGTACATTAAATGGGAATGGTGTATTAAGATTAGAAGTAAATAAGTCTCCAGAAAGTAGTTTGATTCAGCGCGTAATTCGTTTAGTTGAACAAGCTCAAACAGAAAGCCCACCGTCTCAGAGATTTATTGAAAAGTTTGAAAAGACCTACGCCAAAATTATCGTTATCTCTGGAATATTGTTGGGAATTTTACCGCCATTTTTGTTAGGTTGGAGTTGGGAAACGACAATTTATCGCGCTCTAATTTTTTTAGTAGTAGCTTCTCCTTGTGCTTTAATGGCATCAATAATGCCTACTTTATTATCAGGTATTGCTACAGGAGCGCGTCAGGGAATTTTATTTAAAAATGGCGCTCAATTAGAAATGATTGGAGAAATCAAAGCGATCGCCTTTGATAAGACTGGAACTTTGACTACTGGAAAACTCCAAGTTGTTGATATTATCCCTGCCAAAGATAAGTCAGAAATAGAAGTTTTAGAATTAGCTGCTGCCTTAGAATCTTGTTCCGAACATCCCATAGGAGAAGCTATTATCCAAACAGCAATTAGAAAAAATATTCAATGGCGTTCGGCAACTAATGTCGCTGCCAAAACTGGCGCAGGAATTACGGGAGTTGTCGATAGTCAAATTATTTTAGTAGGCAAAGAAAATTTAATTAGGTCAGAAATAAATGCTGGCTTCAATTCTCAGTTATTAGCTGAAAGTAACCGCCTACAAAAACAAGGAAAAACAGTAATCTGGGTGGCAAAAGAGCGAGAAATTATTGGCATTATATCTGTTGCAGATACGGTGCGTTTAGAAGCTAAAAAAATGATAAATCAGCTCAAATCTCTAGGTATTGAATCTATAGTTATGCTGACAGGAGACAACAAACAAACTGCTGATACTGTTGCCCAACATCTGGGCATAAATATAGTCTATTCAGAGTTATTACCCGAAGATAAATTAACAGTAATTAAGCGACTTCAACAAGAAAACAAAAATGTAGCAATGGTGGGAGATGGTATTAACGATGCTCCAGCTATTTCTCTCGCTACAGTTGGTATTGCTATGGGAGGTGCGGGTAGTGATGTTGCATTAGAATCAGCAGATATAGTATTAATGGCAGACCGCTTAGAAAAATTAGTTGAAGCTATAAGTTTAGGTCGTCGCGCCAACCGTATTATTAAGCAAAATATTACTTTTGCTATTGGATTTATTTTCCTATTATTGGTCGCTAACTTTACTGGAAATATTAATATGCCTCTCGGCGTACTTGGCCATGAGGGGTCTACAGTTTTAGTAACATTAAGTGGTTTACGTTTGCTAAAGTGACAAAAAAATAATAAGGTCTCAAGGCTCCCTATATCTAATCGACCAAGAGAAATTCAGCAATTAACAATGTTCATGTGACGAGGTGCCGATACAATTAATAATTAATAATTACCCCGACTGAATAATTAACAATTAACAATTAATAATTAATAATTATCTAGAGTGGAACATTCAGAATTTATAACAGACTATCTCATGGTTCTTTATGGCGTGTAAATTATTAATTATTCATGATTATAATTTAATGACAATGGGAGGCTTCAAGGCGTGAATTGTTGAATGAATAATTAATTGACTATCAACTCTTAATTATTAATTATTAACTATTAATTATTAATTATTCGGTAAACTTCAGTATTTCAAGCCTCTGGGTTCAGCCAATATTACTCTCAAAAGTAAACTAGGCAAAGGCAGTTTATTCAAGATTCATCTACCTTGTATATCTGATACCAATTCCCAAAAGTAGTGCTATACTTGGGCAATACTTCAGTCATTAACTAATGATTACCAGGATAACAACTTTTTTGTTAATTTTAGCTAGGTTAATGTTGATTATTATTCCTTTTGCTTCTCCCCCACTCCCCTACTCCCCCTCCTGGGAGGGGTTAGGGGTGGGTCCCCTGCTCAATAAAATGTATAAAAGTTTTTGATAAATAGTATGAGATGTCTGGCTGAATAGACACCTAAATTTTTAAGTTTTTTTATTAACATTCAACATTTCTGTATTCTTCCTTTTTCCTTCACATAGGAATTGAAATTACAAATTCTGTACCTGCTCCGGGTGTCGAAATACATTCTAAATTTCCCCCATGACGTTCCACAATAACTTGATAACTCATTGCTAAACCTAATCCCGTACCTTTCCCTACTTCTTTTGTCGTATAGAAGGGGTCAAATATGCGCTTTTGCACTGCCTCACTCATACCCATACCATTATCAGCAATCCTAATTATCACAAATTTTTCTGCTTCTATTTCTGTAGTAATAGTAATTTCAGGAGAGGAATTGTTGTTTTTGTTTCTAATTGGTTGTAGTGCATCAATAGCATTACTAATAATATTCATAAATACCTGGTTTAGTTCTCCTGGATAGCATTTAACTTTGGGTAATTTACTGTAATTTTTAACAACTTTAATTTCGGACTCATGGGGTTTCCCTTTGAAGGTATTTTCTAGAATCATCAGAGTAGAATCTATTCCTTCATGTATATCTACATTCTTAACTTCTGATTCATCCAGACGGGAAAAATTGCGTAGAGATTCGACAATTTTTTTAATTCGGTCAGCTCCTACTTTCATTGAATTTAGTATATTTGGCAAATCTTCAACTAAAAAATCCAACTCCATATCTTCAATCATATCTGTTACTTCATCAACAGGTTCGGGATAGTTTTTCTGATAAACTTGAATGATATCTAATAAATTCTGAGTATATTCCTGAGTATAATTAATATTGCCATAAATAAAGTTGACTGGGTTATTGATTTCGTGAGCTACTCCTGCCACTAACTGACCTAAAGATGACATTTTTTCAGTTTGAATTAGTTGAGTTTGAGTTCGTTTTAATTCTTCTAGGGTATGAGCTAAAGTTTGATTTTTTTCGTTTAATTGTCGGGTGCGTTGCTCGACTTTTTGTTCTAAAGTATCGTAAAGCAAAGCATTTTCCAGGGAAATTGCTGCTTGGGTGGTAATCATTTGTAATAACTGTAATCTTTCCGTAGTGAATACACCTTTTATTAAGTTGTTTTCTAAGTAGATAATACCTATAAGTTTACCTTGCTTGGTAATGGGAGTACATAATATAGATTGAGGTTGGTTTCGTTTCAAATAGGGGTCATTTACCCATGTTGTTTGTGTGGTAGCATCATCGAATACTTGGAATTTTTGACTGCGCCAAACATAATTAATTAATGTCTGCGGTAAATCTTGAGTTGCTGAAACAGGTATGACAGGTCGCTCAAAATTTTGGAGAGACTTTTTACGATCGGTGCCGAGAGCGCCAGCGTACTGGAAGTCTATCGCTGTATCTACAACATGAGTTATTGCTTCTAGTATTAACTGTTGGTCTTTAACAAGGATGAGAACGCATTTCTCAGCACCTGCATTTTCCATCATCAACTGAATTAAAGTTGAGAGCAAATTTTCTAGCTTTACTTCTCCAGACAGAATTTGAGAAACTTTGAGTATAGTTTTCAGGTCGAGAATATTTTCCCGGTTTGTGGTACCGGTTTGAGTGGAGTTAATACTGTTGTTTAACAGGTCGTTGTCTTCAGAAGAACTCACCAAAACTGGGGCGAGTAGTTGTGGATAGAGTTTTTCTAAGTCTTTAACTTTGACTACTGCTCCCCAGTTAGTATATCCAAAGTAAGCTTCTAACATATAGGTTTGGGCAATTTTGGTTTTACCCCACTTTAAATAGAATTTTGCTGCCAGTTCATTTGCTATGGCAGTTTCTTGGATAAATTTGTGTTCTGTGGCGAGGGCGATCGCTTGTTCGTAAGCTTCCATAGCTTCCAGTTTTTCATTTTGAATTTGATGATATTCTGCTTTGATCAAATAATATTTATGGGAGTGGTTTGCGGGTGCGTGTTGTGCCCAGAATTTCATTTGTTCTATATTAGCACTCACTTGCTCTAGTATTTTTTCTTGTTCTTCAACTGTTGCTTCTGGGTACAAAGCTAATTGAGTTAGGGAGTTATAAAAGTAATATGCTGGAAAATAAAATAATCCCGCAACACCATTAGCATATTTTCCTGCCAGCACGGCATGATTTTTTGATTCCTGAAAATTTCCCAATAAATAAGACAGAATTAATTTATGAAAATAAATTAGAAATAAACCATAACCATCATTGATACTTTCATAAAAAGGAATAAATTTTTGCTCATCAAAAGCAGTGCCTAATAATAATTCAGGATTTTCTGTATCTCCTATTAAATTAAGCACAGCTTGATGACAAATCTGATTGTAATAGTAATTTCCATCTTGTTTAATCTGTCTTAGAGAATTACTATGGTTAATTATTTCTGGCTCCAATTTATCTAGAGATATACCTGATAAGTAACCATAACTACAGTATTGAATACTCGCATAACCCGTGTATTCTAAATCTCCTGTTTCTAAACCTATTTTATAAATTTCTAAGAACTGAGGCACGATTTCGTGAATAGGTCTTTTCCAATGTTTTACACCGAAGCAAAATATTTGTAATACTTTGGCTTTTAGTTCTTTACTGTTAAATTTTTCTAGTATTTCGCAGCCAAGTTTGCCAAACTCATATCCAGTTTCTATATCTTGTTCTACGATACATAAAAGAAAACCATAATTGACGCAAGAATATGCAAACAATGGACAAACTCCTGAGTTTAAAGAGAGATTTATTGGTTCACAGGCAGCCATTATTAACAACTCTGGTTTCCCAATAAATGAAATGGTAAAAAGTGATGATAAAATCCGCAGCACTGCTAATTTTTCTTGGTCTTGCAACAATGGTAAATTTATCAGTTCTGAGATATTTTTGCCCTGCAAGTTATCTTGAGTTTTTTGTAAGAATTCTTGATTATCTGATTGACTGGGATTTGCTGGAAAATCAATGCCAAATAATGATAAAACAGATAAAGCAATATTTAAAGCTTCTGGTAGTTTAGTCTGAGCAATACAAGCTTGTATTTGGATGTCATAAACTTTGATTTTATCCAAGAGGGTATCAGCTTTTTCTAAGACTATATTGATTAATTTATCCATTTCTTCAAACTCACCATTCAAGTAGGTAGCTTCTGCTTTTTCTTCATGGAGTTGTAGCGTTAGTTCATATTGTCTTTCCCAACTGTTTTCTGTTAGTAGACTTATCCCTTTCTGACAATAAGCGATCGCTGCTTGATAAGCTGTAGATATTTTTGCTTTTCTTCCTGCCTTTAAATTTAAACTTGCTAACTCTTCCCGTTCCCCGATCTCTGTAATTAACTCTCCACCATAATTGAGTTGATTGACAATCGCAAATATTTTTTCTTCTAGTTGTTTTTCTGTTGTATTTTTCAACAATAATCTTCCGATCTTTAGATGGGTTTCTTGCTTTTTTTGTGCTGGGATTAAACTATAAGCTGCTTGTTGAACTCGGTCGTGGAGAAAATTATATATTGGTGTTTGTAAATCTGCGATATCTAGCCAATTATCATCCTTTTCTCCTTGATAAAATTTGTAGCTTTCATCTAATGGTAAAATCAATTCTTCTGACAAAGCATCCCACAAACACAAAGCCGTTTCACTCAGAGATTTCTCACATACTATCGACAGAGTTTTTAAGTCAAACTGGTTACTAATACAAGCTGCTAATTGCAATAATTCCTGAGTTGATTCGGGGAGTTTTTTGATTTGGGTTGCCATCAATTCCACCACATCTCCTGTGGCTACTAATATTTTGATCTTTGCTAAATTGAACAACCATTTAGCATAGTGATAATTATCATAAATTAATCCTTCTTTGTGCAAAAATTTGATAAATTGAGTCGTAAAAAATGGATTTCCTCCTGTTTTTAGATAAATTTGTTCTGTAAGTGGCAATGATTCCTCTAAAGAATAATTGATAGTATCAGCCACTAAATTATTCAGTGCTGACTGACTTAAAGGTGACAGAATTATTTGATTAACAATTGCTCCAGTTGTTTTAGTTTCTTCTACAGTTAATATCAAAGGATGCCCGGCATTTACTTCATTATCTCTGTAGGCTCCTATCAATAATAAATAGTTAATTTCTGTTTTTTCCATCACTAATTTTATCAACTTTAGTGATGCTAAATCTGCCCATTGTAAGTCATCTAAAAATATGACTAACGGATGCTTAGATTGAGCAAATACAGATATAAATTTTAAAAATAATAAATTAAAGCGATTTTCCGCTGCACTGGGAGATAATTCTGTAGCGGGAGGTTGTTGACCTATTAATAATTCTAGCTCTGGTATAACATCAATGATTACTTGTGCTTCTTCTCCTAATACTTCCTGTAATTTACTGGCAAATGTTTGTAATTTTTCTTCGGGTTCACTGAGGATTTGTTTAATCAATTCCGCAAAAGCATTTAACCAAGCCGAAAAGGGAAAATTGCGTTGAAATTGGTCAAATTTTCCAGTAATAAAATAACCTCTTTTCTCAACTATTGATTTATGAACTTCATTAACTAATACTGATTTACCAATTCCAGAAAATCCTCCTACTAACATCAATTCACTTTGAGATTTTTCTCCATTAGAAACTCGGTCAAACGCCGTAACTAATTTCTCTACTTCTTCCTCTCTTCCATAGAGTTTTTCCGAGATAATTAAACTATTACTACGGTCTTTTGTACCTAAATTAAATAATTTTATTTGCCGATTATTCTCCCATTCATACTGACATTTTTCTAGGTCGTACCGTAATCCTGCTACTGTTTGATAACGCTGTTCTGACATTTTCGCCATCAATTTCAAGACTATGGCACTGAGAGGTTCTGGTATGTTGGGATTAATGTCAATTATAGGTTTAGGAGTCCGAGCAATATGACAATGAACTAATTCCATTGGGTCTTCTGAAGTAAAAGGAAGTTGCCCTGTTAATAGTTGATAAAATGTGACTCCCAATGAGTAGAAATCACTCCGATAATCAATACCTCTATTCATCCTACCTGTTTGTTCTGGTGATATGTACGCTAGGGTACCTTCCAAGGTATTAGGATTGCGAACTTCTCGAGTTTCTTTAGGTAGTTTAGTTGTGCTACTAAAATCTATGATTTGGATTTGTTTTGTCTGGGGATTAATGATAATATTTTGGGGTTTAATATCTTTATGAATTATTTGATGATTATGTAATTTTTCTAGGGGGTTAATTATTTGTAGAGCAATGTGAAAAAATTGACTGATGTCTAGAGAAACAATATTTAAATCAGAGGTATCTTGGTTACTCATATATTGGTAAAGAGAGATACCGTCAAAATCTTCCATTACTAACATTAAACGTTGCTCAAATTTTTCCAGAGCCAACATTTTTACGACTCCTGGAAAGTTCAAGTTTTTCACAAGTGTGTAAGCGTTGCGATATTGAGTTAATTGCTGGAAACTAGGATAGGGATAGTTTGGTAACTTGAGAATAACTGGTTTTTGGGAGAATTCTTCATAGGCGCGATAAACAACGGTGCGCTCGCTAGCATATATTTGTTCCAGGAGTTGATAATTAAGAATTTTCTGCATGAGTTCATTTAATTAGAAGTAATCTATTCTATTTAGATTAATTATGAGTAGATAGCAAAAATTTCCCCAGGTGAAATAATTGCTACATTATACTATATTAAAACAAATTAGTTTTTTTCTACTATAGTGTTTCTCAGCTAGTAAGGTACGCTCTTATCTTTCTTCCCTGTTGCCTGTTGCCTGTTGCCTGTTGCCTGTTGCCTGTTGCTTGTTGCCTGTTGCCTGTTGCCTGTTGCCTGTTGCCTAAAGCAAACGAATGCGCGTACCTCACGCTTTTTGGGAATTGGGTGTTGGTGAATCAAACTATGAATTAAGATATTTGGGCTTGCGCGTAATCACGATATGAATTATAAATATCCCCTTCACTACTTGTTCCTGTTCCTATCCATGAATGAACTAATTCCTACTCCCTATTCCCTCTGTTGCTCAGCATTCCCTCTCTTGGTCGATTGGGTATGGTTAGATACATCCATCCATCGACCGCTTGCTGTCTTGCGCCGACGCGGGATCTGACCGCTTGTCTCTGCCGCACCCCGCGAGGTCGCACCTCTATTCCCTCTTCCCAGAAAATTATAGCTAAATTCACCAAAACCGGAATTGCTATATAATATTATGTCCGGATAATGAGTGATAAAAGTTTTTGTTTGTAGTATTGCTCTAGCCCGGGCATAATGAGGGGCTAGAGCAATACTACAAGCTTTAATTATAACTATTCAACCGGACATGATATAAGCATAAATTCAAGGTTCGTGCCACTAAGTAAAGTTTTGTGAAATTTAGTTGCTGAAAATTATAAAAAGCACAATTGAGAAATATTCTCCTCATTTATACTTGGATTTGGCTAGAAACTGCACGATCTGCTAAGATTTCATTATTCACACATAAAAAATACTATGACTTTTGAACGTGCAAGTGGGATCATACTACACCCCACCAGTTTACCCAGTAGATTCGGTATCGGCGATCTAGGCAAATCAGCTTATGAGTTTA
>JAAUYK010008615.1_pt1 | contig 10233 bp, 8 predicted proteins | sample 7278021 | NCBI WGS metagenome assembly JAAUYK01 (sample SAMN14350223, study PRJNA611818) | marine sediment metagenome | isolation source: surface marine sediment (1.8m) | place: French Polynesia: Moorea | collected 2018-08
CGGCCGCCGGCCAGGGCCGCGGCGTCCACCGCCTGGCTGAGCCGGGCGTTGAGCATGTAGCCGCGCCCGGCATCGAAAGCCAGGCCGGCCGAGCCGACCAGAACGAAGATCGCGAAGCCGAGAAGGACGATTGCCGTACCTTCCTCGTTCTGCTTGTAGCGACGCAGTGCCGATCGCGCTTTTGCGAACATCGGGAACCGCATTGGAGTACCTCCCTCCGCTTCCAAAAAACAAACAAATAAAGACGAATAATTGCAATCTTTACTTGTGCAGCTACCAAAAAACATGAAATTATGAAGAAGATATTTACTACTATACTTCAACAAAAATACAATATAAGTGACTGCTAGAATTGATATTTATTTCACGATTAGGCGGTCAAACGCAATAATTCCCGGTTGAATACAGCAGGTTGCAGGGCTCGGTGCCTTGGGGTCAGGGGCAGCGGCGGTTTCGCGGGATGGCGGTCCAGGGACGAGGCCGCCACCGGGAATAGGCCACATGGCGCGTTTGATCCGAATTCGGGCAGCGCTGGGACCGCCGGGGCGCCATTCCGGGGCCGCCGATCGCCGCGGTCGCGGCCGGTTCCGGCGCTCCGCGAAACCCCGGATTGCGCGAAGCAGACACCTGTGGCAGAAGGGTCGCCGTGTTCAGCCGCGGCGTCGACGCGAAGGTTGATACGGGTGATCTCGCTCCGGATTGAAACTTGCCAAGGGGTCTGGGGACGCTGTCTGGCCGGCCTGCGGTTCTCCGTCGCGCTTGCCGTTCTGGCGGCCGTATGCGGCCTTCCGGCCCAGGCCCAGGGCAGCTTCGAGGACTTTCTCCGCGACCTGCGGGCCGACGCCCGCCGGCAAGGCGTGTCCGAGGCCACGCTCGATACGGCGCTGTCCGGGTTGCGGCCAAACCCCAAGGTTGTCGAGCTCGACCGGCGCCAGCCCGAGTTCACCCAGACTTTCTGGGGCTACCTCGACAAGCGAGTCACGAAGAAGCGGATCACGCGGGGCCGTGAGCTCCTCGCCAAGCACCGCCGGCTGCTCGCTCAGGTCTACCGGAAGTACGGCGTGCCACCGCATTACCTGGTGTCTTTCTGGGGGCTTGAGAGCAACTTCGGCGACTACAAGGGCAGTTTCGGGGTCATCGAAGCCCTCGCGACCCTGGCCTACGACAAGCGCCGCGGCAAGTTCTTCCGGGTCCAGCTCATCGACGCCCTGAGGATCCTCGAGCAGGGGCACATCGCCCCGGACAAGATGATGGGGTCCTGGGCCGGTGCCATGGGCCACATGCAATTCATTCCCTCGACCTTCAAGGCCTATGCGGTCGACCACGACGGCGACGGCCGCCGCGACATCTGGACGAACCTTCCGGACGCCTTCGGCTCGGCGGCCAACTACCTGAGCAGCATCGGCTGGCGCAAAGACGAGACCTGGGGGCGCGAGGTCCGGCTGCCGGAGGGTTTCGACATCGAGCTGACCGGGCTCGGGACCCGGAAGTCGGTCTCGGACTGGGCCGGGCTAGGGGTCCTGCGCGGGAATGGCAAGCCCCTGCCGGCCTCCCAGGTCGTCGGCTCGATCGTGCTGCCGGCGGGATACCAGGGGCCCGCCTTTCTGGTCTATGGGAACTTCCGGACCATCATGAATTGGAATCGCTCGGTCCTCTACGCGCTTGCGGTCGGGCATCTCGCCGACCGGCTGAAGGGAGGGGGCGGGCTTCTTTCGGATCGCGATGCGTCGGACCGGCCGTTGAGCCGGGCCGAGGTCGAGGAGATACAGAGCCGCCTGAGCGTCCTTGGCTTCGAGGTCGGCAAGCCCGACGGGGTCGCCGGCCCGATGACGCGGCGGGCCGTGCGCGCCTATCAGCGCGATGCCGGATTGCCGCCCGACGGCTATCCCTCGGCCGACCTGCTGCGGAAGCTTCGCCAGGCGTCGGTCGAACCTGGCGGGGACAAGAAGGAGGGCGTCAATTGAGCTGGAACCGGGAACGTCCCAGCAACCGCCTGGCTTTCGGCCTGGGCCTGCTCGCCGCCAGCGCCATTTGGCTGGCCGGCTGCAGCGAAACCGAGTTGGCGGTGCACACCGCAAAGGAGATCAAGGCGGCCACAACGGACCCGGCAGCCCCAGCACCCGGGATCTACAAGGTCGGCACGCCCTATGAGATCCAGGGAACCTGGTACTACCCGCGGGTCGACTACGACTACGACGAGACCGGGATCGCCTCCTGGTACGGCCCCGGCTTCGACGGCAAGCCCACGGCCAACAGCGAAATCTATGACCAGGACGCCCTGACCGCCGCGCATCGTACCTTGCCCATGCCCTCCATGGTCCAGGTGACCAACCTGGAGAACGGCCGTTCGCTCAAGCTCCGGATCAACGATCGCGGGCCCTTCGCCCGCGGACGGATCATCGACGTCTCGCGCCGCGCTGCGGATCTCCTGGGCTTCAAGCAGACCGGCACCGCCAAGGTCAGGGTCGAGCTCATCGAAGCGGAAAGCCGACAGCTCGCCGCCGCGGCCCTGTCCCGCGACGCCAAGGATCCGGCGCCCCTGGCAGCGCCGACGGTGGCGGTGGCCGTGGCGCCCCTCGGCGGATCGAGCGGCACAGCGGGCGACGGTGCCTCGATCGGCAGCCAGCCCCTTCGAGCCGCTGAGCCCCTGGGCGATCGCGAGAGGCTGGACGTCATAGCCGACAACGCCGTGCCGCAGCCGGACGGGGTGGTGACGATCCGTCCCGAGCGGGCTGACAGGCTCTACGTCCAGGCCGGTTCCTTCATGTATTTCCACAACGCGAACCGGCTCCGGGTGCGCCTGACCCCTCTGGGACAGCCGTCGATCGCCCCGACGCTGGTCGACGGACGGCATTTCTATCGGGTCCGCTTTGGCCCCCTGGCCTCGGTCGAGGATGCCGACCGACTGTTCAACTCGCTGCTGTCCAAGGGCCACAACGACGCCCGTATCGTGGTCGAATGAGCTCCGCCCTACGATTCACCGTGCCGGTCATATTTTCGGCGCAATCCCGCGCTACCCGAACCCTGGCCGCCGACCGGGCGGCCGGTGGAGCCGACCGAAGATCCCCACTGGAGTGACGATGCCAAGACATACCGCCGCAGCGATCGGTCTCGCGGCCCTGTTGTGCTTGCCCTTCGGGGCCAGGGCCGAGTTCCAGACTGAGGCACGCGAAGCCTTCCTGATCGACATGAGCACCAATACGGTGCTGTTCGAGAAGAACGCCGACCTGCCCATGCCCCCGGCCTCGATGAGCAAGATCATGACCTCCTTCATGGTCTTCGAGAAACTCAAGGAGGGCAGCCTTTCGCTGGACGACACCTTCACGGTTTCAGAGAAGGCCTGGCGCAAGGGCGGCTCCAAGATGTTCGTCGAGGTCGGCAAGCAGATCCGCGTCGAGGACCTGCTGCGCGGGGTCATCGTGCAGTCCGGCAACGACGCCTCCATCGTCCTGGCCGAAGGACTGTCGGGATCGGAAGAGGCCTTCGCCGATGCCATGACCGAGAAGGCGCGGGAGATTGGCCTGACCAACTCGAGCTTCGCGAACGCCACGGGCTGGCCGGACGAACGCCAGAGGATGTCGGCGCGCGACCTTGCGACCCTGGCCCAGCTGATCATCGAGAAGTACCCGGAGTACTATGCCTACTACGCGGAGAAGGAGTTCACCTGGAACGACATCCGCCAGGGCAACCGCAACCCGCTGCTCTATCGCAACACGGGCGCGGACGGCCTCAAGACGGGCCATACCGAGGAGGCGGGCTACGGCTTGACCGCTTCGGCCGAGCGGGACGGCCGGCGCCTGATCCTGGTGGCGACCGGCTTGAACAGCATGAAGCAGCGCGGTCGTGAAACCGAGCGAATCCTCAACTGGGGCTTCCGTGAGTTCAACAACTACACCCTGTTCAAGGCCGGGGAGAGCGTGGAGACCGCCGACGTCTGGCTGGGCGACGCCATGAACGTCCCGCTGACCTCGTCCGAGGACATCGTGGTCACCCTGCCGCGCAAGCATCGCAAGGACATGGCCGTGACCGTCATCTACGAGCAGCCGGTGCCAGCGCCGATCCAGGAAGGCGATCAGATCGGCGTTCTGCGGGTGACGGCGCCGGAGGTTCAGCCGCGCGAGTATCCGCTCTACGCCGGCCATTCGGTGGAGCAACTCGGTCCCTTCGGACGGGTGGTCTCGGCCCTGATGTACTTCGTGACCGGCGCGCCCTGAGCCCGAAGGCCAAGCAGCTTCACCGCAAATGACCGCCTCCGATTGACCGCAGAGGGGCGGCCCGGCAGAGTCGCCGCCATGGCGGAGGCGCGCTTCATCACCTTCGAAGGCGGCGAGGGCGCCGGCAAGTCGACCCAGGTCGGGCTGCTGGCTGCGGCCTTGCAGGCCAAGGGCGTGACCGTGGTCCAGACCCGCGAGCCCGGCGGCAGCCCGGGCGCCGAACAGATCCGGTCCCTTCTGGTCGACGGCCCGGCGGAGCGCTGGCTGCCGCTGACCGAGGCGCTCCTGCACTCCGCCGCGCGGGCCGAGCACCTGGCCCGGACCGTCCGGCCAGCGCTTGCCGCCGACAGCTGGGTACTCTGCGATCGCTTCACCGATTCGACCCTGGCCTACCAGGGCTACGGCCACGAACTCGGCAAGGCCCCGGTCGAGGCCCTGCGCGAACTGGTGGCCGGGAGCCCGTTGCCGGATCTCACCTTGGTCATCGACCTGCCTGTCGAACTCGGACTGTCCCGGGCCGGCGCCAGGGCCGGCGGTGCCGCGCGCTACGAGGCCATGGGCGCCGCCTTCCATCAGCGGGTCCGCGAGGGCTTCAAGGCGATCGCCCGGGCTGAGCCGGAGCGCTGTGCCGTCATCGACGGCAGCCGCGGTCCGGAGGCCGTGCACCGCGCCGTCTGCAAGGCGGTCACCGAGCGCCTGGGGCTCACCCTGCCATGACTGACGCCGAGCCAGCCACGGCCGGTCCGCCGCCGCCGCGGGCCAACAGCCTGCTGCAGGGCCAGGACGCCGCCGAGGCTCGCTTGCTGGAAGCCTTTCGCTCTGGCCGGCTGCCCCACGCCTGGCTGATCAGCGGGCCGCGCGGGGTGGGCAAGGCGACCCTGGCCTACCGCTTCGCCCGTTACGTCCTGGGGCAAGGAGGTGCGGCATCGGCGCCGGGGCTTTTCGGTGCGGACCCGGAGGCCTCGTCCGCGGGCTTGGCGATGCCGGAGGACAGCGAAGCCTTCCGCCTGATCGCCTCGGCCAGCCATCCAGACCTCCGGATCCTGGAGCGGGGCCAGGACGAGTCCGGCAAGCCCCAGCAGTCGATCAGCGTCGACAAGGTGCGTACGGCCCTGGGCTTCGTTCACCTGACGCCGGCCCTGGGCGGCTGGCGGCTGATCCTTGTCGACGCCGCCGACGACCTGAACCGCAACGCCGCCAACGCCCTTCTGAAGGCGCTGGAAGAACCGCCCAAGAACACCCTGCTGCTGCTCCTGGCCCATGCCCCGGGGCGCCTGCTGCCGACCATCCGCTCCCGCTGCTGCCACCTAGTACTGCCGCCCTTGCCGGATGCCGAGGTGACGCAGCTCCTTGGCCGCTACGCGCCGGAGCTGTCGGCCGAGGAGGCGGCCGGACTGGCCCAGCTGGCCGAGGGCAGCATCGGCCGTGCACTCGAGCTGGCCTCGGAGGGCGGCCTCGGCCTCTACGCCGAGCTGGTCGCGTTGCTGACCGACCTGCCGCAGATCGACTTCGCTAAGCTGAAGGCCCTGGCCGAGCGGCTTAGCCGCGACCGCTCCGGCGCCGCCTTCCGCACCGCGAGCGACTTGCTGCTCTGGTGGCTGGCGCGCCTGGCCCGGGCCGCGGCCCAGGGCCGCCAGCCGGAGGAGATCGTGGCCGGGGAGGGGGCCCTGCTCGGCCGCCTCCTGGCCCAGGGCAATCTTGCGCAGGCCGCAAGCCTGTGGGAGAAGTTGCACCGCCTGTTCGGCCGTGCCGAGGCCGTCAACCTCGACCGCCGGCAGGTCTTCATGGCCGCCTTCCAAGAGCTCGAGGCCCTCGCGGCCTGACCGCGAAGGCCAGGTAAGTCACCGAGGAGTTGTCCATGTCCGCCGCGGATAAGACGCCGTACTACATCACGACCGCGATCTCCTACGTGAACGGCGCCCCCCACCTGGGGCATGCCTACGAGGCCATCGCGACGGATGTCATGGCGCGCTTCAAGCGGCTGGACGGTTACGACGTCCATTTCTTGACCGGGACCGACGAGCACGGCCAGAAGGTCGAGCAGTTCGCTGGCGCCGCCGGCAAGGAGCCCAAGGCCTTCTGCGACGAGATCGCCGGCCTGTTCCGCGCCATGGGCGGCTACCTCAACATCTCCAACGACGACTTCATCCGGACCACCGAGGCGCGCCATGTCACCTCGAGCCAGGCAATCTGGCAGAAGCTGGAGGCGGCCGGCGACATCTACCTCGGCAAGTACGCCGGCTGGTACTCGGTGCGCGACGAGGCCTTCTTTGGCGAGGACGAGCTGACCAAGGACGGCGACGGCAAGTTCCTGGCACCCTCCGGTGCGCCGGTCGACTGGGTCGAGGAGCCGACCTACTTCTTCCGGCTCTCCGCCTATGCCGATAAGCTCCTGGCGCACTACGCAGCCAACCCGGATTTCATCCTGCCGCACTATCGGCGCAACGAAGTCGAGAACTTCATCAAGCAGGGGCTGCTCGACCTCTCGATCTCGCGGACGACTTTCAACTGGGGCATCCCGGTACCGGGCGACGCGGATCACATCATGTATGTCTGGCTGGACGCCCTGACGAACTACATCACCGGCGTCGGCTATCCCGATGAAGACTCGAAGACATTCAAGACCTACTGGCCGGCCGACCTGCATGTCATCGGCAAGGACATCTTGCGTTTCCACACCATCTACTGGCCCGCCTTCCTGATGTCGGCCGGCCTGCCGCTGCCCAAGCGGGTCTTCGCCCACGGCTTCCTCAACGTCGAGGGCCAGAAGATGTCGAAGTCGCTGGGCAACGTGCTCTCGCCCGAGGCCATCGTCGAGGAGTTCGGCCTGGACCAGCTGCGCTACTACCTGCTGCGCGAGGTCCCATTCGGCAACGATGGCAGCATCTCTCGCGAGAGCTTGATTCGGCGTAGTAACAGTGACTTGGCAAACGACTTTGGCAATCTCGGACAGCGCATTCTGTCGATGATCGCCAAGAACCGCGACGGCCGGGTGCCGACGCCCGGCGCCTTCACGGAAGCGGACCAGGTACTCCTGGACCAGGCCTCCAGCCTCCTTGCGCGGCTGCGCGCGCACTACGAGGTCCAGGCCTTTCACAAGGCGCTCGAGGCGACCTGGGAAGTCGTCGGTGCGGCGAACCGCTACGTCGACGAGCAAGCCCCCTGGGCCCTGCGCAAGACCGATCCCGAGCGCATGGCGACGGTGCTCTACGTCGTTGCCGAAGTGGTGCGCAACTTGGCGATCCTGACCCAGCCGGTCATGCCACGATCAATGGCACGGATGCTCGACCAATTGGGTGTGGCTGAAGCGGATCGAGATGTCTCGGCGCTTGCAACGCCGCTTGCCGCCGGCACCGAACTGCCGAAGCCGGAAGGCGTCTTTCCGCGTTTCGTCGAGGAAGAAGAGGCCGCTTCCTAGCAAGGCTTCGCCACCGCGGTCGCGGTCCGTCGAGCGGTGTTCGCCGCCGCGCGATTCAGCTTTGGTTAAGACTTGGCCGCCTATCGTTTCGCTACTGCGTTCCGTAAGGAGCGCCGCTGAGCAATCGGCCGAAAGCGAAAGCGATGAAGAAGCCCACCTCGGGTAAGGACCTGCCGAAAGCCCCGCCGCAACCGCGACGGTTCTCCCTGACCAGCCGCTTCAAGAGCGGCCTGCTTCTGGCTGGCCGGCGCCCCGCTGCGGTCCGCCTCGGTCTCGAACCTGCCACGCCGCGCCGACGCTAGAACCAAGTGAGCGCTGCGCGTTGACGCGAGCGGCGCCACCGCGCTATCAGCACGCCTTGAGAAAGTTCCGGCCTCGCACAGGCACGCCATGCGTCGGTGTCTTGGGCTGGGACCGCAACTGTGAGATTGGGCGATGCTGATCGATTCCCACTGTCATCTTGATTACCTGGCGCGCGACGGCGACCTTGAGGAGATCGTCGGCCGGGCGCGCAGGGCCGGGGTTTCGGCGATGGTGACGATCTGCACCAAGCTCTCGGAGTTTGACACCGTCCGAAGCATTGCCCAGCGCTATCCCGAAGTCTCTTGCTCGGTCGGTGTGCATCCGCATGAAGCGGAGCAGGAGGGGCAGGAGAGCCCGGATCTGCTGCGCGAGCTGGCGAAGCTGCCCGAGGTCGTCGGAATCGGCGAGACGGGGCTCGACTACTTCTACGAACACAGCCCGCGCGAGGCCCAGCAGCGCAGCTTCCGCAGCCATATCGCCGCCGCGCGGGAGACTGGTCTGCCGCTGATCGTGCACACCCGGGACGCTGATGCGGACACCGTGGCGATTCTGCGTGAGGAGGTCGAGGCGGGCGCCGTGACCGGCGTGATCCACTGCTTCTCGGCGGGCCCTGAGCTGGCCGAGGCGGCCCTGGAGCTGGGCTTCTACATCGGTGTCTCCGGGATCATGACCTTCAAGAAGGCCGAGGAGCTGCGCGAGACCCTGCGCCGGGTGCCCCTTGAGCGCCTTTTGGTCGAGACGGACGCGCCTTACCTGGCGCCGGTGCCACAGCGGGGCAAGCAGAACGAGCCGGCCTTCGTGGTCCACACGGCGGCGGCTCTGGCCGAGCTCAAGGCTGTGAAAGCAGATGAGCTGGCGGCGGTAACTAGCGAAAATTTCTATACTTTATTCAGCAGGGCGCCGCGGGCCATCTCGGCATGAAGGTCACCGTTCTGGGCTGTGGCGGCTCCGGCGGCGTGCCGCTGGTCGGCGGAAATTGGGGCCGCTGCGATCCGGCGAACCCGCGGAACCGACGGCGCCGGGTCTCGGTCCTGGTCGAGACCGGAGGCGCCAGCCTCCTGATCGATGCCTCGCCGGACCTGCGCGCGCAGCTGCTCGATGCCGACGTCTCGCGACTGGACGCGGTGCTTTTCACTCACCACCACGCCGATCACTGCCACGGCCTGGACGACCTTCGATCCTTGGTCTACCAGCGGAAAGCGCCGATTCCGGCCTTCATGGACGCAGAAACCCGGGCTGTGCTGACCCTGCGTTTCAGCTACGCCTTCACTTCGAGCTGTCCGCCCGGCGGGCTCTACCGGCCGCTGCTCGAGGACCGAGTCATCGACGGTGCCTTCGAGGCCGCGGGCGTCTGCGTCTCGCCCTTCGTCCAGGGCCACGGCGAGGGCAGGTCACTCGGATTTCGGATCGGCGACATGGCTTACTCGACCGACGTCTCTGATCTCGACGACGCGGCCTTCGCGGCACTCGACGGGGTCCGGCTCTGGATCGTCGACTGCCTGCAGGACGCGCCGCATCCGACCCATTCCCACACCGAGCAGACCCTGGCCTGGATCGACCGCCTGAAGCCCACGCGGGCCTTGCTGACCCACATGAACCACAGGACGGACTACGCCGAGCTCAAGGCGCGCTGTCCCGAGGGCGTGGAGCCGGCCTACGACGGCCAGGTCGTCGAGCTGAGCGACGCCTGACGGTGCGAGCGCCGCGCTCATTATTTTCCATAATATACATTATGCGCGAAATGTATTGAGTTTGTGGCCGCATACGTTGATGCTTCCCCGCGCCTTGACGCCTACCCCCTCACCAGGTTGAGGCGCCGCTCCGCGACCCGAACCTCGAGCCGCCGGCCCCAGTCGAAACTCAAGCGGTCGGCCTCGATGCCGTCGGCGAAGACCACGCCGCCGCTCTGCATGTGCGACAGGACGCCGAGCGCAGCGCCTTCGTTCAGCCGTCCGGCCGACAAGGTGGTCCCGGTGGTCGCGCTCGGCCAGGGCTCGCGGACGAAGAAGCCGAGCTCCGGCGCGACCGGGTCGAGCTCAAGGCTGATCCGGCGGCTCTCCATGATCGAGCGGGCCCAGCCGGTGGCCCCGGTCCCGGTCGCGACGATGATTCCCAAGGAGGACTGCTCCTCGACCTGGCCGTCGCCGGCCAACTGGTAGCGCGCCGACTGGTGGCTGCGGTGGCCGACGAAGATCTCGTTCAGGGCCAGGAGGCTCTGGCCGTCGTCCAGCCGCGCCTCGGCCATGGTCCGCGGCTCCAGGTCGGCCGCGCCCTCGGCCGCTGGCAGCAGCAGCTCGC
>JAAUYK010022579.1_pt1 | contig 10232 bp, 5 predicted proteins | sample 7278021 | NCBI WGS metagenome assembly JAAUYK01 (sample SAMN14350223, study PRJNA611818) | marine sediment metagenome | isolation source: surface marine sediment (1.8m) | place: French Polynesia: Moorea | collected 2018-08
CAAGGGGTCGATCGCCAGCGCCTCGCCCGTCTCTGGGCAGGCGATCAGGTAGTTGAAGTTGCGTTAGGCGTTGGCGGTCCAGATCTTCTCGACTATAAAGGAATGCTTCCCTCTTCAGTTGAGGCGCGCAGTCTAGCCGGATCGCACCCCTGCGTCAGTCCTTGAGAAATCTGTTCTGGAGGATCGCTCTACGGGGCTCAGACGAAGCGCACGCCCAGCTTGTTGCGGTAGCGCCAGCAGACCACGCATCTGTAGGACGGACCCATGTGGATGCGCAGGGTGAACTCGTCGGGACAGTGGGGCAGATCGGCCGGCTGGAGCGCGGCGCCGCCGTCCGAGAGGTTGAGCACGACGCAGTCCATGGTGCAGGTGGCCGCCCGATAGACGATGACCGCACCCTGCAGGACGCTGGAGCGCTCCGATTCCCGGCGCTCCCGGCCGGGCCGCGGGGCCAGGCGGATCACGGGTTTTCGGCCCGGGGCAGGTTCCGGCTCGGGCTCGGGTTCTGGATCGGGCGCCGCAGGTTCCTCCGGCGGCTCTTCCTGGGTTCGCGCCAGGGCCAGATCGATGCGGGTCACCAACTGGTCCCGGTTGAACGGCTTGACCAGGTAGTCGGCGACCCCGAGGCTGAAGCCCAGCTTGGCTTCGTCCTGCCGAACGAGGCCGGTCTGGATGATGACCGGCGTCTCGACACCCGCGGCGCGGAGCTGCTGAAGCACCTCGTAGCCGTCCATCCCCGGCAGCATCACGTCGAGCAAGATCAGGTCGTAGGGCTGGTTGACGGCATGGGCCACCGCCTCCTCGCCGCGCGTGACCCAGTCGGTCTTGTGCCTGCAACTCTTGAGCATCAGTTCGACGGCCTTGCCGATCTGGGGCTCGTCCTCGACCAGGAGAATCTGCAGGCGTTTGGCGTCTTTGGTCGCGGCGCGATGGGAATAGTTCGAACGCATAGTTCCGGACTAGACGGCGATGGGAAATTTTTCGTTAAGATCGCGCTCCTGAGGGCCCTGCCGTCAGGGCATCCAGACAGCCATGATCGTCGGCACCGAGACCGCGACGATCAGCAGCTCGAGCGGCGCGCCCATCCTGGCGTAGTCGGTGAAGCGGTAGCCGCCGGGGCCCATGACCAGGGCATTGGACTGGTGGCCGATCGGCGTCAGATAGGGCGAGGCGCTGCCCACGGCGACCGCCATCAGGAAGGGGTCCATCGAGAGATTCAACGCTCCGGCGACCGAGACAGCGATCGGCGCCATGAGGATCGCCGTCGGCGAGTTGTGGATCAGGTCGGACAGCCACATGGAAGCGACGACCAGGAGCGCGAGCATGGCCCAGATCGGCAGGTCGCCGGCGGCGCCGACGATCCAGCCGGCGATCAGCGCCGTGCCGCCGGTCGCCTCCAGGGCCTCGCCGACCGGGATCAGCGCCGCCAGCAGCACGACGACCGGCCACTCGATGCTCTCGTAGGCGTCCCGCACCGCGATGCGCCCGGCCAGGATCAGGGCCGCGACCGCGGCGACGAAGGCGATCTGGATCGGCACCCAGCCGAAGGCCGACGCGGTGACGGCGGCGACGAAGATCGAGAGGGTGACCACCCGGCGGCGCGGGTTCTGCGGCCGCAGACCGCGCTCGGCCAGGGGCAAGCAGCCGAGGTCGTCCATCACCTGGTTCAGCGTCTCCCGCTCGCCCTGCAGCAGCAGCACGTCGCCGGTCTCGAAGCGCACGTTGGCCAGGCGCGCCACGGGACTGCGGTCGCGCCTGGCCACCGCGAGCAGGTTGACGCCGTAGCGGTCGTGCATCCTGAGCGCCCGCATCCTCTGCCCCTCGATCGGCGAGTCGGGCATGAGCACCGCCTCGACGACGCGGACGTCGGGTGAGCGGACCTCCTCTGGTTTGACGGCGTGCTCGGCCAGCTGCCGCAGCATGCCGTCGTCGAACAGCGGCTCGAGCGCCGCCGGGTCACCTTCCAGCACCAGGATGTCGCCGGCGCGCAGCCGTTCGATGCCCCGCGGGGCGAGTCGGCGGCGCTCGCCGCGCACGATGGACATGACCGTCGCCTCGTTCTCGCACAGCCGTTCGAGGTGGCGCACGCTCCGGCCGATCAGCCGGGAGCTCGGGCCGACCCGCGCCTCGGTCGTATAGGCCTGGATCCGGAAACGGCCTTCACGCGCGGCCTCGCCGTGCCGGTTCTCCGGCAGCAGCCGCCAGCCGATCAGGGTGATGTAGGCGATGCCGGCCAAGGCCACGGCGAGGCCGACCGGCGTGAAGTCGAACATGCCGAAGGGCTCGCCCGCGGCGTCGCCGCGGAAGGTCGCAACGATGATGTTGGGCGGCGTGCCGATCAGGGTCACCAGCCCGCCGAGCAGCGAGGCGAAGGAGAGCGGCATGAGCACCTTGGCCGGCGAGCGCCCGGCCCGCTGGGCCGAGCGCAGGGCGACCGGCAGCATGAGCGCCAGCGCCCCGACGTTGTTCATGAAGGCCGAGATCGCCGCCGTCAGGGCGCCAGCAGCACCGACCTGGGTGGTGGTCCGGTGCCGGGTCGGCGCCAGGAAGCGTACGAGGTTGTCGACCACGCCGGAGTCCTGGAGCGATCGGCTGATGATCAGGACCGCGGCCACGGTGATCACCGCCGGGTGGCCGAAGCCGTGGAAGGCCTCGGCGGCGGGCACGATGCCTGCGGCAACCAGCGCCAGCAGTGCCAGGACCGCGACCACGTCGAATCGCCATCGCCCCCAGGCGAAAAGCGCCATGGCCGCCCCGAGAACGGCGAAGACGATGCCCTGCTCAAAAGTCATGTCATACCCCCGGCCAGCATAGCATGGACATCGGATGGGGCAGCAGACGCGCGCTGCCGCTCGAATTCGCCATTGCCAGGCGGGGTGGCCTGACCAAAGATCGGAGGAACGAGCAGCCGAAGACCAGGACGAGCACCGGAGGACAGGCGGCCATGACCAGGCAGGACCCGCTCCTGGAGCCCTTCACGCTGAAGGGCCTGACCATCCGCAACCGCATCATGAGCACCAGCCACGCGCCCGCCTATGTCGAGGACGGCCATCCGCGCGAGCGCTATCAGCTCTATCACGAGGAGAAGGCCAAGGGCGGCATCGGGCTGACCATGTTCGGCGGCTCGACCAATGTCGCTCCCGACTCGCCCTCGGTCTTCGGCCAGATCTACGCCGCCGACGATTCCGTCATCCCGCACTTCCAGGCCCTGGCGGACCGGGTGCACAAGCACGGCGCCGCCATCATGTGCCAGATCACCCATATGGGCCGGCGCACCACCTGGAACGACGGCGAGTGGCTGCCGGTGATCGCGCCTTCGCGGGTGCGCGAGCCGGCCCACCGGGGTTTCCCCAAGGAGATGGACCAGTACGACATCGACCGCACGGTCGCGGCCTATGCCGCTACGGCGCGCCGCGTCAAGGAGGGCGGCCTCGACGGCGTCGAGCTGCTGGCCCACGGCCACCTGCTGGAGCAGTTCTGGTCGCGCCGGGTCAACAAGCGCAGCGACGGCTACGGCGGCTCGCTGGAAAACCGCATGCGCTTCTCGCTCGAGGTGCTGGAGGCGGTGCGCCGCGAGGTCGGCCCGGACTTTGTGGTCGGTATCCGCATGGGCTCCGAGAGCGACCTGGAGGACGACCTGACCCTGGAGGAGAACCTCGACATCGCCGAGAAGATGGAGCAGAGCGGCCTGGTCGACTTCCTCAACATCAACCGCGGCCAGATCGAGAGCGACCAGACGCTCGCCCACATGATGCCCGGCATGTCTGACCCGCTCGGCGTGCACCTGCACGTGCTCAAGCACTTCCGTGGTCGGGTCAAGCTGCCCCTGTTCCACGCCTGCCGGATCATCGACCTGGCCAGCGCGCGCCACGCCGTCGAGGCCGGCCTGCTCGACATGGTCGGCATGACCCGGGCGCACATCGCCGATCCCCACATCGTCAGCAAGCTGATGCGCGGCGAGGAGGAGCGCATCCGGCCCTGCGTCGGCGCCGGCTACTGCCTGGACCGGATCTACGCCGGCGGCGAGGCGCTCTGCATCCACAACGCCGCCACGGGCCGCGAGGCGACCATGCCCCACGTCGTCCCCAGGTCGGACAAGCCGGGCAAGAAGGCCGTCGTTGTCGGCGGCGGCCCCGGCGGCCTGGAGGCGGCCCGGGTGCTCGCCGAGCGCGGCCACGAGGTGGTGCTCTTCGAAGCGGCGAAGGCCCTGGGCGGGCAGGTCAACCTGGCGGCCAAGGCGAGCTGGCGCGGCGACATGGTGGGAATCGTTCAATGGCTCGAGCACGAGCTGGAGCACCTCGGCGTGACCGTCCACACCAACCGCTACGCCGAGGAGGTGGACATCATCGCCGAACGCCCGGATATCGTCATCATGGCCACCGGCGGCCTGCCCGACCCGGTGCTCGATGAGCAGGCCGACCTTGTGCTCTCGGTGGTCGACGTGCTCTCGGGCTCGGTCACGCTCTCGGGCTCGGTCATGGTCTACGACGACAACGGCCAGCACCCCGGCCCCTCCTGCGCCGAGTTCCTCGCCGAGCGCGGCTGCCAGGTCGAGCTGGTGACGCCGGACCGCATGGCGGCGGCGGAGATGGGCACTCTCAGCTTTCCGATCTTCCTGGAGCATCTCTACCAGCACGGCGCGACGCTGACCCCGGACCGCCGATTGGCCGGCGTGGAAAGACAGGACAACAGGCTCAAGGTGACCCTGCGCAACGAATTCACCGGCGCGGAGGAGACTCGCCTGGTCGACCACCTGGTGGTCGAGCACGGGACGATCCCCATGGACGAGGTGTTCCACGGCCTCAAGGAGCAGGCCACGAACCACGGCCATACCGACCAGGCCGCCCTGCTCGACGGCCGGCCCCAACCCGAGGGCGACAACCCCGGCGGGCTGTTTCGGCTGTTCCGCGTCGGCGACGCCGTCGCCAGCCGCAACGTCCACGCCGCGATCTACGACTCGCTGCGGCTGTGCAAGGATCTCTAGCACGCCGGTGACGTCGTCTTGGAAGCGGATGGGTCGGGCTTACCGGCGCTTCACCGGCAGCTTGATAGACTTCCTACGAAGGTCCTGATACCGCAGAGTATTTCCCTGCCGGTCCATAACCAGCATGGAACCGCGGCGCTTCTCGTTGGAGCAAAGATTCAGTATGGCCAAGGATCTTCGGTTCAGGATTCCCGAGTAGACGACCTGATTACAGACTCTATCGTAAACGCAGATTTCCAGATCCTTGTCGCTCGGGTTCTCGAGATTGATTCTTACCGGTTGAGGGGAAAAATTTTTCCCATAAGCGTGCAGCCAAGGCTTCGGCCAAGGATCCGACCAGCACTGGGTGGATAGGGATTCTGACGATTTGGCAGGGTCCGCGACCACAGCTGGCGCGAGGCAAAACGCCGGAACCAGCACCACTGAATAGATGAGAACCTTCATGCCGTTTATTTGGGTAACGAGGCAACCCGCAGTGATTACACTGCATCTGAACTAGCTCTAGTTTAGCAGAGGCGGACCCAGACACGAACACTCCTAGCCGAAGGGGCTGTTCCGGTTGCGCGAGGCCCCCGCTTGCAGGAAAGATGTACGCGCCAGTGGCGCGGTGGGAGCGTCCTCGCGGCGAGGAGCGAAAGGGCCGGGCGGCGGACATTGGACAGGGCCCGCCTACGGGCGGCACGAACGGGGGGGCGGGTCATGTCAGGCCGATCGATCGCGGCGGTAATCTTCGACATGGACGGCGTGGTCGTGCAGACGGCCGGGATCCACGCGGCCGCCTGGAAGGCTGTCTTCGACGACTTCCTGAAACGACAATCCGAAGGCGCGGGAACGCCCTTCGTCCCTTTCGACGCGGACAGCGACTATCGGCTCTACGTCGACGGTAAGCCGCGCCTCGACGGCGTGCGCGCGTTTCTCGCGTCGCGCGCGATCTCCCTGCCGGAGAGCGGTTCCGGCGAGCCGCCGGTACCGGACAGCGTCGAAGGGCTCGGGGACCGCAAGAACCGGGCCTTTCTCGAGTTGCTCGAGGGCCGGGGCGCCCGGCCCTACCCCGGCACGGTCGCGCTGATCGACCGCCTGAAGGCGGCGGGCCTGAAAGTCGCCCTGATCTCGGCCAGCCGGAACTGCGCCGCCATCATCGAGGGCGCCGGACTGACGGGCCTGTTCGACGCGCGGGTCGACGGCATCGACAGCGGCCGCCTCGGCCTCGCCGGCAAGCCCGCACCGGACATATTCCTGGAGGCCGCCCGCCGCCTCGGCGTCGCGCCCGGCGAGGCGGCGGTGGTCGAGGACGCCATCGCGGGCGTCGAGGCGGGACGCCGCGGCGGCTTCGGCTTCGTGGTCGGCGTGGACCGCACGGGCCACCCGGACGACCTGAAGGCGAACGGAGCCGACGTCGTGGTCTCCGATCTCGCTCTTCTGGAACCCGGGGATCTGGGGCTCGGCGCGCCGGGGAGCGCGCCCCTGCCCTCGGCGCTCTCCGCCTTCCCCGATATCGCCGCCTGCTTCAGGGGCCTTCGGCCGGCGGTCTTCCTCGACTACGACGGCACCCTTACGCCGATCGTCGATCGGCCGGACCTCGCCATCCTCGACGACGCGATGCGGCGGCGCGTCGAGCACCTGGCCGGGCTCTGCCCCGTCGCCGTCGTCAGTGGCCGCGGACTGAACGATATCCGCACGATGATCGGCCTGGAGGGTCTCTACTACTCGGGCAGCCACGGCTTTCAGATCGCCGGGCCCGGTGACTGGACCCGCGACTACGAGCCGGTGGCGCACATTCCGGCCGTCGTCGACAGCGCCGTGGCGGAGCTGCACGAGCGACTCGACGGCATCGGCGGCGCGCTGATCGAGCCCAAGCGCTTCTCGGTCGCCGTTCACTACCGCCTCGTGGCGCAGCAGGACCTGGACGCGGTCGAGGCGGCCACGGACGCCGTGCTGGCCAGCCGCCCGGAGCTCAAGAAAGGCGGCGGCAAGAAGGTCTTCGAGCTGCGCCCAGACGTCGCGTGGGACAAGGGTCGCGCCGTGACCTGGCTGGTCGAAACCATGGGCCTCTCGCGCGACGAGACGGTTCCGATCTATCTGGGCGACGACACGACCGACGAGGACGCCTTCCGCGCGCTGCGGGGATGGGGTCTCGGCGTTGTCGTTCTCGAGGACAGCCGCCCCACTGCGGCCGACTATGCGCTTGCCGATCCTGGCGAGGTCGGCCGCTTTCTTGACGCACTGGCGGAGGAGATCGGGCGATGAGCGAGGATGCTTCCTGGGTCCTGACCTACGAAGGCTTCGAGCCGGAGAAGGAGCGCCTGCGCGAGGCGCTCTGCACCCTCGGCAACGGCTACTTCTGCACGCGCGGCGCCGGCCCCTGGACGAGCGCCGACGAGATCCACTACCCGGGCACCTACGCCGCCGGCCTCTACAACCGCCTGCCGACCGAGATCGCCGGCCGGGAGATCGTCAACGAGGACCTGGTCAACCTGCCGAACTGGCTCTGCCTCGAGGTACGCCTCCACGACGAGAACGACTGGTTTGACCTCAGCCGGGTCGAGCTCCTCGACTACCGCCAGGAGCTCGACCTGAAACGCGGGCTCCTGATCCGGCGCATCCGCTGCCGGGACCCGCAAGGCCGGGAAACACGCCTCAATCTCCAGCAGTTCGTCCACATGCAGCGGCGTCACCTCGCGGCCGTGCAACTGAGCCTCGTTCCGGAGAACTGGGCCGGCCGGATCCGGATACGCGCCGCGCTCGACGGCAGGGTCGAGAACAAGGGCGTCGCGCGATACCGTTCCCTCAATTCGAAGCACCTCGAGCCGATCGAGAGCGCGGCCGACTCGGAAAGGATCCTGCTTCGCGTGCGCACCTCTCAGTCGCGGGTGGAGATCGTCCAGTGCGCGCGGACCCGGGTCTATATCGACGATTCGGAATGCGCCGCCGCCTGGCATCCGATCGAGGAGTCCGGCTACGTCGCCGAGGAGCTTGACTGCGAGGTCGAGGCCGGCCAACGCGTCCGGGTCGAGAAGACCGTGGCCCTGTGCACGTCGCGCGACCGCGGGATCTCGGAGAGCGGCCTCGCGGCGCGCAAGCAGCTCGCCCGGGCGGCCGGCTTCGCCCGGATGCTGGCCGAACACGCACAGGCCTGGGAAGGCTTGTGGCGCCGCTGCGACATCAAGCTCGTACCGGACTCGCACCCGCAGCTGGTGCTGCGGCTGCACGTCTTCCACATGCTCCAGACGGCCTCGCCGAACACGATCGATCTCGACACCGGGGTTCCGGCCCGGGGCCTGCACGGGGAAGCCTATCGGGGCCACATCTTCTGGGACGAGCTCTTCGTGCTGCCGTGGATGACCCTGCGGCTGCCCGACGTGACCCGCTCGTTCCTGCTCTACCGCTTCCGCCGCCTCGACGAGGCGCGCTGGAACGCGCGGGAAGCCGGGTTCCGCGGCGCCATGTTCCCGTGGCAGAGCGCGAGCGACGGCCGGGAGGAAACCCAGGAGATCCATCTCAATCCCAAATCGGGGCGCTGGATCGCCGACCGCTCGCGTCTGCAGCGCCACGTGAACGCGGCGATCGCCTACAATGTCTGGTTCTACGTCCAGGCGACCCAGGACCGCTCTTTCCTGTCCTTCTACGGCGCCGAGATGATCTTCGAGATCGCCCGCTTCTGGGCGAGCCTGGCGCGTTTCGATCCGAAACTCGACCGCTACGAGATCCGCGGCGTCATGGGCCCCGACGAGTACCACGACGGCTACCCCGGCAGCGACGAGCCGGGCCTCGCGAACAACGCCTATACCAACGTCATGGTCGCCTGGGTCTGCTGGCGCGCGCTCGACACGCTCGACATGTTGGACGAGGTGCGCCGCCAAGCCCTGCGCGACCGGCTGGGAATCACGGCGGAAGAGATCGAGACCTGGGACGCGATGAGCCGGAAGATGCGGCTCTTCATCGGGGACGACGGCGTCATCCGCCAGTTCGAGGGCTACGACGAGCTGGCGGAGCTCGACTGGGACGACTACCGGCAGCGATACGGCAACATCCAACGTCTCGACCGGATCCTGGAAGCCGAAGGCGACGACCCCAACCGCTACAAGCTCTCGAAGCAGGCTGACGTGCTCATGCTGCTCTACCTCTTCTCGGTCGGCGAGCTGCGGCGGCTGCTGGAGCGTCTCGGCTACCCGCTCGATGACGAGGCGATCCGGCGCAACGTGGCCTACTACATGCCGCGCACCTCGGAGGGCTCGACCCTGAGCCGGATCGTCCACGCCTGGCTGCTCGCCCGGATCGACCGCAACCGCTCATGGGACGTGTTCCGCGAGGCGCTCGAGAGCGATATCAGCGACGTCCAGGGCGGAACCACGGCCGAGGGCGTTCACCTGGGCGCCATGGGCGGGACAGTGGACATCATACAACGCTGCTATACCGGCCTCGAGGCGCGGGACGACGCCCTATTCTTCCATCCCAACCTGCCGGAGCACATGCACTCGGTCAGCCAACGCTTCCGCTATCGCGGCCATTGGCTGGACGTCCGCGTCCATCGCGACGAGCTGGAGATCGAGGCGGCCAAAGGCCCGGCGGCGCCGGTGAAGATCGGCTTCGACGGCGAAATCCATACGCTAGCAGGCGGCGATGCTCTTCGTATCAAGATCGGCGCGAGGCCAAAGAGCCAGGGAGACGATTGAGGCACGCCGGTCAGAAGTACATTTTCGACTCTATGGTCTCCGGCGGCAGGCAGGTGCCGGTGTCGTTGCAGGCCTGGGCTTCCAGGCGCAACTCCACCGTCTTGCCCGCCGCCTCTTCGACGAAGCCGCCGGGCAGAGGCACGACGAGCCGCGCCCCGTGCTCGAAGACGCCGAGGGCGCCGAGGGGCGTCTGCAGCATCTTGGCGGCGGGGTAGACCGGCCCCGGCAGGACGCCGCCGCCGCTGATCGCCGCGTCCAGGCGGGTCGGCACCAGGAAGTCCAGGGTCACCGGGTTGGCGTTCACGTGCCACCCCTCGGCGATCCGCAGTTCCGCGATCAGCGCAAGGCCGCGCGCGGCCCCCTTCTCGCTCGCGTCGAGGCGCGTCGCCAGGCCGACCACCTCGGCGGAGCCGCGCGGCGCCGCGGCGGCGCCTGGGGACGGCACGTCGTGGAGTTCTTCGAGGGCCCAAAGCATGTAGGGCAGCGAGTCGGGCCGCGCGTCCAGAGCCGGCCCGAAGGCGCCGGCGATCTTGCGGGCCTGTAAAGCGAAACGCGGCTCGCCCAGGGCCGCGAGG
>JAAUYK010064601.1_pt1 | contig 10230 bp, 7 predicted proteins | sample 7278021 | NCBI WGS metagenome assembly JAAUYK01 (sample SAMN14350223, study PRJNA611818) | marine sediment metagenome | isolation source: surface marine sediment (1.8m) | place: French Polynesia: Moorea | collected 2018-08
ATTCTTGGGTTATTTCCACACGACCTAATGTGACAGGTTGAGCTTTGAGTATTCACATAATGTAAAATTGCCTGCTGATTCCAATTCTGGCCTCAAAATTGACCTACGTATCCTAGATTTTCCGAAAAATGACAGGGCTCATTTAAAATGTTAACCACCTCGTACGTATTAATAAAAACTAGTGGTTCGTATAATTCCGTGCTAAAAGAAGGCTTTATTAGGTTGTCCAGCCATGCTACATGCGAACGGATTGCGTTTACGATTGAAAATGTTTAATGGACCCATTGTACTCCCCTCCAGACGTCTCCACTATGTCCTGGCTAGACGAAAGGGAGACACGTACTACTGTAGTCGAAAGCAACCGAAGGGCGGGCGTATTATAGGCCTCAGCGTACATTTGCCATTTTGCCATGCTGAGCAACTGGGGCTCGCGAATCCCGACGACGTCCTGCCTCACGGGCCAATACACCCCTCCTCCGCCTTACTTGACAGACTCCTCCGGCTCGGGCATTGGCGTGCTTGTGGTCGGTTCCGTGGGCTCCGGGAAGAGCAGCACGATCGCCAAGTGCACCGGCAGCGCCTCCGTCAAGACGGGCGACGGGCATCGCAGTGTGACGCGAACGTGTCAGGTGCACCCCGTGTGTCAGAGGTAGGTACGTGATGTGGTACGAAAGGCTTTCACTATCTACTATACACATAGTAGACATATTACGCTGACGAATGGAGGCTATCTATCTAAGGGACTATTCAACGCCGTTTTGATACATCTGTGCTGCGCGGGAGCCACCTCATTGAAAGAGCATATCACTCAATTGCGTATTTTGTACGATATACGTACGTATGTAGGCTAGCAAAAAGTTTCTAGCAGTCCGAGGTCCGAACTTTGTTGTGACAAACGGTAGGCGAGGCAAAAAAAATCCCCGTCGCTTGGTCGTTGTTTCGATATGAGCTAGAAATATTACTATATATCTCCTGCCGACTCGGATTACAATAAGATAGACACCATCGAATATTAGCGCGCACACAGATGTTGTTACGACGTACGATGGGAGCAAGTTAATTCATAAGGCGGCGACTGTGGGATGATTTGCATTCGCGCATGTTTTTCCAGCATCAAGAACACTCTATGTCTTCCACAATCGGCCTCCGGGGTGCGCTTCGTGGACACCGTCGGCTGGGAGGACGCGGACGGCGACGACGTGGACACCTTCCAGCAGATGCTCGTCTCGCTGAACCGGCACGGATTGACCCGGCTGAGGGCTGTCGTGTGGACGCTCCATCCTGGCATGATACGCAAAACGGAGGCCATATCGAGGATGGCCGCGTTCATCGATCAGTTTGCGCCGGACGAAGGAAAAATCTGGAGCAACGTGATTATCATATGTGCGTAGCATACGTATATGTAAGCAGTTTGTAGATGAATCAGCTAGATCATCTGCAATCCTATTCAACATACTGCGCTACACCTGCTCGGCAGGCAGCTAACTATACGTACAATGTTTGGTGCAGGTAAGCAGTCTCTAAATCCCGAGCACGACAGTGCCGGCGCCCTTCGGACCATTGCCGAACTCTCTCCGCTTTCGAAACCTCAGGTATGTGTTTTTATGCGCTTAATTAGATGCACTCTCGCATAGCAAATGCTATGTGGACTGCTTCCAGGTGCTCGGCTATCGTTTCCTGGACGACTCCACACTAACCGAGTCCCAAAAGGCACACTACGAGTCCGACTCGGAGTCAAGAAAGATTTTCAAGGTGCTCGACGACCGTCAAGTGGCGGAGACGGTGTGGGAAGCGATCGGACGTATCGATAACGACGTCCAGGTGTGTCGAGTTATTGTACCTGTATATCTGATTACCTGCAATATACTACTTACACATACTGTGTAGATCATCTTCAACGACAGCAAGTGCGACGACTGTGGAGCTATGGGAGATCGTCGGCTGCTGCCACAGTTTTGCCACATGGAGAAGGAGTTGAGGCACTCTGGAAAGCTAAGGCTGCGGCATCCAGCCACTGATGAGCTGTACCACCCGCTTAACGGATCCGAATGGACCCACACTTCGTCAGACATTATTGAGCCAAAGTAATTAAATCCGTACCCATTTTAAATATGCTGTCGGTCATGAAGCACAATTTGGTTGCAATCTAAAATCTTTCAGGGCCCGCCTGGCCTTTCTCCGGCCGTGGATCAAGCGCCTCTTCTGTTGCTGCTGCGTCCCTCCGGGCCGCCGCTACCGCGTCCACGCCTGCTGCATGAACGAGGCCGGCAGCAGGGGTTGCGTGGAGACCTGGAAGTGCTGCGGCGCCAGGAGGTACAACGACAGGGGGAGGGGGGAAGATGGCGCGACGGCGGCGGCTCTGACGAACCCAGCGTCCATCGGGTGCAGGAGGAGGTGGCGCTGTTGCAGAGTCGACGTCGAAGGTATACGCGATTAATTGCAAGAATGCCAATAAAAAGTGTTAAATGCTTTGTCTTCAGAGAACTCAACGACGCAGGGCTGCCGTCAGTTTTACTCCTGCTGCGAGGGCGCCCCCGCGTCCGACGGCTGCTCCGCCGTGTGCAAGAAGTGCGGCGCCGAATGGGGCACGGAGACCAGAGACTGCTTCAAGAAGAGTCATAACCTGCTATATTAATGTTTATTGGAGATCATGTACTTCGTTACGTATTTATAGCTTCCAAAATGCTGTGTTAAATACTCCTCTAGAAATGCTCAGAGAATAAATATTAATTTCAGGACACTCGATCTGCGCGTTCTATGGCTTTCTATTTGGGTCAGATGCAGGTATGGCACTTGTAATCGATCGATATCAGGTGAGTCACTCTCTCCCTCCTTGACATTGGGCCTTGATTGGGCCGGCAGCGGGCAGTTGGAGAAAGCGCGAGTGGGCCTAGCCGGCGAGCAAACCAGCCGTGCATTAGCCAATTCGCCTCCAATTTGCAAAGGGACACGAACAGTTCGCCGTCTAGCTGCTCTGCAACTTTACGCAGGCAACATTGTTAAGATGGGAGCGTGGCCGTCGAAAGATGAAGGCGGTGGGAATGAGCAGTCTCAAACCCACGAGGTACACATCATGTACCTCGGGACGGAGGCGTCCAAGGTGTCATCGATACTGCAGAATGGCATCAAGTACGAATATTGTCTTGTGTTCAATTGAAGCCGAATCTGAGAATTTTTCTGCCCACAGGGTTGAGCCCAAAGGTCTTCTGGGTCCTGGAATCTACGTCTCGAGGGACGCGTCTCGGACCCACGCCAACGGCATCGTCACCCTGAAGCTGCTCGTGGCCCGCGGCAGATCGAAGAGGATCGATTCGCCCGGCGATCCCGAAGCGTCGAACTGGCAGAGCCAGGTATCGATCACTGAAGCTAGGTTTTCGTTGAGTTCAAAGATTCAATTGACACCGTATTAAAATTTTAGGGCTACGATTCTGCTTACATCCCTCGCAGCAACTACGAGGCGATCATCTGCGTCAAGCGACCTCAGCAGGTCGTCGTGCTGGGCGTGTGCAGGGGCCACTCATACCTCCCTCCGCACGTCATCAATGAGGCTAGAGATGTGAAGGAATCGGGGCTGGAGGAAATTAAGAACTCCCTATAATTAATTTATCCTTCCTTCAATTAGACGACCTTTACTTCAACAGGATTGGGAGTGGCAAAAGGCGAGGGAGTTCAGGGACCCAACCATTGCCGGAAGCACTTCTGGGACCGCCGTGACGGCGACAGAGTCGGCGGCTGTAGCAGCGGCCACGGCAACGATAGGACCGGCTCTCCGCGTCGTTCAGTGGGATCGCGGCGGCAATCCGACCATGCTCGTTCGCAGCAACAGCGACGTGGGGAGCGCCGATTCCAGATCCGACAAAGTCGCCCACCTCAGCAGGCAGAATGAGAGGATGAGGGACAGGCTTCGGGACACAGAGAAGAAGATGGACCTGGTGCTCAAGATGTACGAGGAGCTCTGCAGAAAAGACGACGCCGACGACGAGGAGGTGGGCGAAAAGCAGAAACTTCAGGAGAACGTTGACAGCCTTACGAAGGAAGTGGAGAAATTGGAGGCGGAGAAACGTCGCTTGGAGAACGAAGTCAGAGAGAAGAGGAAGGAGGAGGATAGGCGGATGTCCATTGCTGACCACTTGCAGGACGTAATGAGAGAGATCAACGATTTGAAGGCAAAGCAGCAGCTTTCGACTAAAGCCAGTAGCCAGAAGAGCGAAAGAGAATGGTGGGATCGAGACCAGCTAGACGAAGTCTTGGAGGAGGAGGAGGAGGACTCGACTGCGGATAAAAATGACGAGTACAACGATAGCAAGAGCGAGAAGGAGCTGCATAAGCTGAAGAAAACGAGCAAGAAGAGGGGAGACGAAATCAAGGTGTTGAGAAAAGACCTGTCCAACCTCTACCGCGAGATGGACTCGCTCTCCAAGCAGAAGAAGGAGATGGCTGAGAAGTTGGAGACGTTGATGGCGAGCATGGAGAGAAATGCAAGCGACTACGAGGACTCAGGCGACGAGGAGGTCGAAGTTGCCCCGCGTAAAAGGAAGACAAAATGCAAGCAGCTCTCGAAGAAGACTGGCGGAAAATCGTCGCACAAGGCGAAAAGTGAGGAGAAAGTTCTAAAGTCGCAACCTTCAAACGCCGAATTGGTGAGACAGATCGAAGAGCTAAAGCACATCGTCGATCATTACAACCGGCTAGATGCCAGGGTGAGGGAGGAGACGCCGAGGTGGAGGAGGCAAAGGCGCAGTACTGACGGAAGACAGCAGCGCGACGCTCACGCAGTCAAACGAGCCTCGAAAAAGAAAGAATAATATTGGAGTATCCGGATTTTTTTATCGTACGATGCTCAAAGGTTGTCGCTTCAAATATATTCTCAGACGTACTCTCCGACAAAAACATCGTCGCCGACAGCGACCTCCCCGGCGACCTCGAGGCCGTAGTCGCTTCCGAAGACGGGACTGTCAAGGATGTGCTTCTTCTTGGTCGCGGCCAGCGCGGGGCTGATCATGTCGATCTGGCGAAATTTGCGAAGGGTCTTGAGCGGCTCTCCGTCGCGGTCCATGACGCCAGTGTCGGGGTCGATCAGGGTGAAGGGGCAGCGGTTGCAGTAGCGGGCAAAGCGCAGCGTCGCGCCGCCCCCGATGCGCACCAGGTTCATCCAATTGTCCTCCTCGAATGGCGCCCCGTCGTCCGTCCTGACCACGATGTTGGACCGGAAGCGGTCCTCCTTCAGGTCACTCCTGCTTTCTCCCAGCCGGTTGGTCAGCTCAGTCATCGAACCGCTGCAGTGACAATTTTAGTTACTTGCGCTTTTACGGATGAAAATTAACATCGCCTTTTCTAACGTAGTATTTTAGGGATCGGAATGTGAACGATTTTGACTGGCTAACTTCATGATCGCTCCATATGCACTAACCTGTTTGGCACCTGTTGCATACACCAGCCCAGGTACAACATTTTTCACTGTTGTAACATGCCTGACAGGTATTTCACCTGGCACAGATGTTAACTAATCAGAATATTGCCGGGATACCTACCTCGTAGCTTAACCTGTACCCGTTCCGAAATTATATTTCTTTTAATTTTGTAATAACGTCCGTACCTCGTTGTCAGCAGGTAAGAAGAGCAGTCACCGAAAGCAGGCGTGCACTGATCGTCGAAACTCTCCGGCCAGATACCGACGTGGCGGCCGCGAGGGGGCCTCAACGCCTTCGTAGAACTGAAAATGAGTCAATAGAACGAACAGTTAAGTACTTAAGTACAAACGAGACTAACTCCTTGTGGTATATGAGCCTCGCTCCCTCCGGCTTCCCGAAGGCCACCGACGACACCAATCTGGCCGCCTCGTCTCCGCAGTCGAGGAGTGCATCGGCGGAGACGGTCACATCCCAGAGGACGATGGGCCCGCACTCCGACCAGTCCGACTCGGCACCGATGTCCACGCTACCCTCGTCCGACTGCGAGAGGTGGTAGCGGCCGCTGGAGGTGTCATAGTCCAGCCCGATCGTCACCATCTTCGGATGCTGCCTGAAATACAAGAGCCATTAGGCTGAACTTTTTGGAAAATCGGGACTCGTACCTAACATTCACCCATTTCCTCTCCTCGCCTGCAGAATCATACACGACGACGAAGCTGCGGTCTCTGAACGGGCCGTCCACAGCCCGGGGTCCAAGACGGTCGCAAAACACTTTCTTAAGCTACGAACAGCACTTTTTATTTCGCAGCTATACAGTACGTGCGTATAGCAACATTTTTTACATACCCTCAGCGCCCTTCCAGACTTGAGTGGGTAGAGGAGGAGGTCCTCAACGGTGCCCACCTTTCTCCACACGAGTTCTACGTATAGGTAATATAGAAAGTAGGCAAGAAATACCTATTATCCTAATTAACACCGCTCACCTTTTGGCTTCCGATTGCTGAGTAGCTTCTTTGCAATCATGTAGCAGAGGACGGCGGTTCCGGCGACGGCCAGGGCCGGCAAGACCAGCGCTGAGTTCAAGTTCGCGCCTCCGCCCATTTTGGCCAACGTATACTAAGAGAGTGGGGAGTACGTATACGCGCTTATACGTTACGTCTGGTAGGTTACAGCAATCATATACCGGCTGTCCAGAAAATCAGGTTTTGGTGGCGCCTCGGGAATATATACTGCACATATCTTTTACGTGCGTTGCCACCGGTGCGGCCGGTGGCCGTAGTGTACAAACCTGGCGAGAGCAGGAAAATCAAGGGAACTTTTTTTGACAAGACAACGCTCGGTGGCTCGCTACATCAGCAAGTCATGCTGGAAAAATTGCCTAATAAGCGTATTTGTAGGTAGGAATTAACTTTTTTTCTGCGGAACTTCTGCAGGTAGTTTTAGAACAACCTCTCCTAGCGGCGTGCATGAAACGAATGGTTCTTCTTCGGGCAAGTCGCGACTTGTTGAGATCGACTTCCAGAAATTTCCAATGGACGCGGAAATATATTTATGGAAGCGATCTCATGTAGAACTATGAAGCCTCGGTAGCGCAGTAGGTCAGCGCATCAGTCTCATGAACTGAAGGCCGTGAGTTCGAGTCTCACCCGAGGTTACCAATCTTTTCTCAGATGTCCTTCGTGGTATACCGTCGGATACTATAATAGCGATCAAGTGTATACGCAAACGCAAGTGCAGTGTACTCAGTACACATACCAGGATAACACGTACGTATTTGCAATGCTGGATTCTCTTGAAGTTCAAAGGCCACTTAACTAATCGGGCTAAATATTTATACGTACAAGGCATATTGTACAATTACGCCACGTTTATTCCTCTCAAAATAGGCCAAGACAAAACTACGTGTATATATAGGTGTTTAATAGCAGTTTATATACTTACTCATTATAACCTAAAGTGTACAATTTTGGATCGTAATATTTGAAATCCAATGCTTATCCGCATTACTTCTTAATTGAATGACCAATTATCTCGCGAAAGCAAGCCACCAGCATTAAATTCCTCATACTATAGGGGTCAACACATCGTGAAGTATATGAGAAAAAAAGATGCTCGCTTGTGTGACCCCGACGTGATTTGAACACGCAGCCTTCTGATCTGGAGTCAGACGCGCTACCGTTGCGCCACGGAGTCGGCTGGCGATTAAGGGCCAGCGAATAAGAAGTGGCGCTTCGTAGATAGAAGGAAAAGAAGGAGCAGGAGTGAGACTACGTACGTACGAGCGAGGAGAGGAGTTGATTTCGTAACATGTCGCTGGCTGCTGTCCGCGGACGGAGGGGGCCCTGATCGCCGTCGCCGTCGCCTCACTAGCTGCCTGCATGGGCCTACTACGTTCTTTAGATGTGACGTAATCGCGCGGCCGCGAAAGAGTCCCAACGAACGAACGCGAAGGTTATTATTGGTTGGGTATTTATAGCGGTAGATTTGTGCACATTGAGTTATTTTAGGCGCCGTGATATACGTACAGCGCAGCGTGTATCGTGTATTAAAATGTATCTTGCGTTTGCATTTTAGTTTATTATTTAGTGCATTGTGCACTTAATGGCACAATGCGCACACGCGAGTTTGAAATTTTGTTTTTTTTCTGGCCTAGATTGTGTACAGTCCGTATTAATTGTTTTGTAATTTAAAGGGAAATTTTAAAACATTTAAAAAACAATTTGTGTCTAAGCTGGTGGCAGTTAGTCCTCCTGAGATATTTGAGATCTCTTTACTTTTGCTCTTTACGGGCGGCTTTGCCGATCGCCGTCGCCGTCGCCGCCTCAGATCCCTCTGACTGGAACCAATATGCCCCCTCTCTGGCTGCGGCCGCCAACCACTGCTGGTATATGGCTCCTGACTGCCACTGCCACGGAGCAAGCGATCGAGACGAAGTCTAGTGGTACAAATCTATCCTTGAAAGTTTTTACGGCGGCTGCCGAGAGTTAGCGATCGAAGCAGAGCGACAGTACAGCCGGCTACTGATCCGCCCCATATCTAAACGGGACACGGCGACTTTCTTGAACATTTTCGGCCTTGGATGCAATTTTTGCTTTGCTTACGTCTATAATAAGAAGGCAAGCTCGATTTAAGGGGAGTTGCAGCACGTTCTCCTTTTCCGCTTATTAGATGCCAAATGAAATCGGGCCGGCTGGCATGCCAAACGTATGTTTCTCTCGCGACCACTCTTCTTTTCTCCTGCCTGCCTGCCTGCCTGCCGCCCGCTCCTTATCCCCTCCCATCTCCTCCTCCTCCTCCTCCTCCCTTTCTTCTTCCTCCTCTCCTCTCCTCCTCCTGGTCTCATCTCGCCTCCTGCTCCTTGCCTCACACAACTCGATAGATCCTCCATCTATTACTACACACTACTAGCTACGTATACTCGGACGAATGCTCCTCTGTCCGTCCGTCCGTCCGTCCGTCGATCGCTTGCTTCCCTTCCTTCCACGCGTCCGTCCGTCCGTCCGTCCGTCCGCTCTGCCTCCGTTCCCTCTTCCTCCCTCCCTCTCTAGTACGTATTGCTGCTCACAGTCGCTCGCTCGCTCACTCACTGCTGCTGCCGCTGCCTAGCTGCCATTCGACTTGTGCACGAAAAGGCGACGGACGGACGGACGAACGGCGTGTGTACGTATGTGTAGTACTTGGACGAAAAGAGGGAAGCTGGGGAGGCCAGCGGGACGATTCGAGGGGAAAGAAGACCGCAAACGATGCAGCCGGAATTATGATTACATGCCGAGAGTAAACGCAGCCAGAGCACATGTACGTATAGTACGTACAACAATTGGGTCCAATCAATATATGCGCTTGTTTGCATAGTGCATGTTCGATGGGGTCGAGCGAGCTGCCATAGGTATAGGTACGTCGCGACGTCGCGCAATTAGTCTGTCTTTTTCCGGCCAGTTTGCCCGTCGCCGCCGCCGCCGTCGCTTGCTCGATGATCTTCCGTCCCTCCTTTCAATGCAGTCCTCTGCCTGCTTGCCTGCCTCTACTATAGCCAGCTCCCTGTTTCGTGTGTATGGAAACGCGAGCGGTCGGGCGGTCGGGCGGTCGCGGAAAGAGGAGGATTGAGAAGTAGGAGGAGGAGGAGGAGGAGGAGGAGGAGGAGGAGGGCGCGCGCTCGAAGCTCGCTCCACTGCTAGCCCACACCGCACCGTCCGTCCACACTCCTCAATCCTGCTCTTCTGTCTGGGTGGCGATGGCGACGGCGACGGCGGTATTACGGGCGAGGCCGACTCCTCCTCCTTCTCTTATTCCTTCGATTCGAGTGCACACAGCACTACATCTACTATGTTACGCTGCAAGCTGTCTGATATAGTCCTAGCTCTAAAGATGTGGATTAGTACATATACAGATTCGAAGGCTGAGTTTATACTAAGAAACTGATGGTTAAACTGCCTGCCTGTCCCTCGTCCGTCTGTCCGGAGCAGCTGATCGAGCGAGCGAGCGAGGGAGCGGGCGAGTGGCGGACGGGCGAGCGAGCGGGCGAGCGGTCGCCGTCGCCGTCCGTCGCCGCCGCAGTCCATATCCATCCAACAGTTAAGTGCAAAGTGTCGGCGAGGCTGCATGGTGGTAATACCTTCCGACCGGCAACGTTAAATACACTAGGCACCGAACCTGCTTGCAACGTATCGAGTGTGATCGAAGCTAGGAGCCCGCGTTAAACAAGTACGCCAACATCCTTCTTTTCGTGTACTACATATCCACGGCCTCTATTTGAAAACGTGGCCCGGTTTCGCCAGCCACTCGACCGACCGAGGTTCTTTGTCTCCCCTCTCTCTCTCCC
>JAAUYK010185955.1_pt1 | contig 10230 bp, 5 predicted proteins | sample 7278021 | NCBI WGS metagenome assembly JAAUYK01 (sample SAMN14350223, study PRJNA611818) | marine sediment metagenome | isolation source: surface marine sediment (1.8m) | place: French Polynesia: Moorea | collected 2018-08
AAGACGGCACGAAGGGCGTCCTCGACGGCACGATCGGCGTCCTCGACGCGATCGCCACGACCCGCTCGATCCACCGCTACCGCACCGACCCGATCCCGGACGAGGACCTCGGCCGGATCCTCTGGTCGGCCACCCGCGGGCCCTCCGGCTCGAACGGCCAGCCCTTTCGCTTCGTCGTGCTGCGGGACGGCCCGCGCGCGGCGAAGGCGAAGGGGCTGCTGGGGGACGCCTTCCGGCGGAGCTGGGCGGCGAAGAGCGGGGGCGAGGGCTGGCGCGAGGGCTCGGGCGCCGACCCGGGCTCGCGCAAGGCCCGCACGGCGCGCACCATGCAGCGCTTCGTGGACCGCTTCGAAGAGATCCCGGTGGTGGTGCTCGTCTGCGCGCTCCGCCACCGGGCGCCCCACCCCTACGAGGGCGCCTCGATCTACCCGGCCTGCCAGAACCTGCTGCTCGCCGCGCGCGCGCTGGGCTACGGCGGAACCATCACGATCTGGCACGTCGGGTGCGAGGCCGCGCTGCGCGAGCTGCTGGAGATACCCGAGAACGTCTTCCTCGCCGCCACCATTCCACTCGGCGTGCCGGAGGGATCCCACGGGCCGCTGCGACGCCGCCCGGTGCGCGAGCTGGTCTTCGACGACGGCTGGCAGGCCGAGGCCCGCTGGGTGTCCGATCCGCCCGGCGCCCGCCTCTCGAGCCCGGGCTCCCTGTCGCACACCCGCTATCGCGGGGCCCGGTCCGACTGAGCTCGCACCTTCCCCGGCGCGTTCCCGCGCCGGATCGGACGCTCCGCAAAGCCTCGCGTAGACCGCAGATTCCTGCGTAGCGGCGCCGCCCGCTTCGGGCCTCGGAAGGGCCCACGCGCCGCCCCGCGCATGGCACGGATCCTGCTCTTCTCCCCCCGGGCACACAGGGAGATGCAGGTGATGCGCAACCAAAAGACCTCGGTCGTCCGTCTCGCGGGCTGCGTCGCATTGATCGCGGCGCTCGGCCTGGCCGCTGGCGAGGCCCTTGCGGACGACACGGCGCTCTTCTCCACCAGGGTGCCGCCCAACGTGATGATCGTGCTCGACAACTCGGGCTCCATGAGCAACGTCGTCTGGCACCCGGCCTTCCGGATCGACGCCGCGTACACGGGCGGCGTCTGCCCCGTTCTCGAGCCGGACCACCCGGACTACATGAAGTGCCTGCCGCACCCCACTTGTGACCTGGTCTTCCAGGATTCCAGGATGAACGTGGGCGACGTGAGCTGGCAGAGCCTGGACAAGGCCCTCCAGACGACCAACGGCGTCGACACGAGCGAATACGACCTCTCCGCCTCCACCGATTGCGTGGAGCGCGACATCTTCCCGGCCCCCGGCAACGTGGCCGTCCCGCGCACCACGCGCTGGCAGATCCGGTACCTGAACTGGTTCCTCAGCAAGAACGTCGAGGAGGACCACGACGGCGACGGGCGCACCATCCTCGAGGAGATGCTGGACACGGACGACGGCGTGCGCAACGCCTGCGTGCTGGCGAACGAGCCCTCGCTCTCGGCCAACTACCCGCTCTACATCCGCTCGCGCATGGAGGCGTCCCAGGAGACGCTCAAGGACGTCATCTGCCGCACCAACGAGATCGCCGACCTCCGCTTCGGACTCGCCACCTTCGAGAACGAGGGTGATCCCGAGGGCGCCTTCGTGCTGGTGCCTCCCGACAGCTACGCAAACAATGCGTCGGACCTCACCACCGAGCTCAACAGCCTCCGGCCCACCGGGAACACCCCGATCGCGGAGTCGATCTACTACATCTACCGCTTCTTCATGAGCCGCATCGAATCGGAGCGGCCCTTCGGGAAGAGCGGCAGCGGCGACCGCTTCCCCGTCTACGACTACGACCTGGACGGCGACGAGATCTCGATTCCGCCGGACACCCCCCCGCCCCATCCGGTGACGCACGACTGCCAGAAGCACTTCATCATCCTGGTCACGGACGGCGAGCCCACCCGCGACGACTTCGACGACATGGATCGCACGCAATTCCAGGACCTGATCGGCGACTACTACGATCCCGGCGACGAGGACGAGCTGCCGCCCAACGTGGTGTTCGCTCCCGTGATCGACGGCGACAGCTGCGGCGGCGACGGCAGCGCCACGGAGGACTCCTGCGAGATCAGCCTCTACCTCGACGACATCGCCGCCTTCATGAAGCAGAAGGACTTCTTCCCCACGACGGGCTTCCCGAGCGACCAGACCATCGACCTCTACACGGTCGGCTTCTCCACCAGCGGCGGCGCCAACGCCTACCTGAGCCGGTCGGCCACCCGCGGCGGCGGCCAGTTCTTCGCCGGCAACAGCGCCGAGGAGCTCGGCGCGGGCCTGATCGCCTCGCTCGCCGACATCATCGACAAGTCGTTCAGCTTCACGGCCGCCACGGTGCCCGCCAGCCGCGCGACCGACGGCAACAACTTCTTCGCCACCTACTTCCGGCCTTCCGGCACCAGCCCCTACTGGGAGGGTCACCTGAAGGCCTTCGAGTTCAACGCGGCCGGCGAGATCCGCGACAAGCCCGTGCCTCCCGCCACCTCGGGCGAGTGCGCCGTCGACGACCCGCTCGTGCCGGCGCGCTGCCTCGTGGGTCGCCTCAAGGTGGAGCTCGACGGCTACTGGGACGCCGCGGACGGAATCCCGGCGCCGGGCAGCCGCAACCTCTACGTCTCGCTCAACGAGTCGACGCGGCCCACGCCGAATCCGCCGACGGCCTCGGACGCCTTCGACACGAGCCTCACCACGGCGCAGCTCGACTTCTCGGGGCTGGGTCTCGGCATCGGTGACCTGAGCGACTTCGACGTCGTCGGGGACACCTCCGACATCGACGACGACGACGAGCTCAAGGACGCCATCGTCGAGTACCTGATGGGCTGCGAGTTCGACGACGACGCCTCCGCCTGCATCGACCGGGGAGACGGCAACAAGCTCTGGGACCTCTTCCACTCGAACCCGGTGGTGGTGGGTCCGCCCAACGCCGGCCTGAGCGAGGAGACCTACCGGGTCTTCGTCGACAAGTACAAGCACCGCAAGCGCGTGATCGTGGGCGGCTCCAACGGCGGCTTCGTGCACGGCTTCAACGCCGGCGAGTACGACAACACCCTCACGGACGCCTACGACCGTGGCGACGGCAGCGAGGAGTGGGCCTTCATGCCCTGGTGGGCTCGCAAGAAGATCGCGGACCTGCCCCGGACGGTGACGCCCAAGCTCCTCACCGTCGACGGCTCGCCCGTGGCCTCCGACGTGTGGCTCTACCCGGCCTACAACGTGCAGCCCGACGCCGGAACCTGGAAGGACTGGCGCACGGTGCTGATGGGCGGCATGCGCGAGGGCGGCCGCGTCTACTACGCCCTCGACGTGACGAACCCGCCGGACCACGACAGCCTGCTCGGCGAGCAGGCCCCGCCCGCGGGGCCCGCCAACTACCCGGGCTACCTCTGGGAGTTCCCCTGCGAGTCGACCGCGGCGGAGTGCATCGGCACCGACGTCGTGCCCACCGGCCGCAGCTACCTCGAGTACATGGGCGAGACCTGGAGCGAGCCGGTGATCACCCGGGTACGGGTGCGGCTCGCCGACACCTGCGTGCCCGACCCCTGTCCCACCTACGACCGCTGGGTGGCGATCTTCGGGGCCGGCTACGACACCAAGGGTGACCCGAACCACCCCGACTACGACGGCGGCTTCCTGGCGAGCACGAGCCGCGCGGGCCGCGCCGTCTTCATGGTGGACATCACCACCGGCGAGGTGCTCGCCTGGCGGCGCTTCGACCACGAGATCACGGACCCCGACCTCGCCATGCGCTACGCCTTCGCGGCGAGCCCGGCGGTCTTCGACCTCAACCGGGACGGCTACGCCGACGTGGCCTACTTCGGCGACCTCGGTGGCAACGTCTGGAAGTGGGTCCTCAGCGACGACGTCGTCGACCCCATCAACGGGACGGAGACCGACGAGCGCCACCTGGTGAGCCCGCCGAGCGACGTCGACGGCTGGAAGTTCTTCAAGTTCTTCCAGGCCGACGACTGCTCGCCCATCGAGGGCTGTGTGCCGGCCCACCACCGCAGCTTCTTCTTCCCGCCGGCAGGCGCGCTGGTGGGCGCGAAGCTCTACCTGGTCTTCGGCAGCGGGGAGCGGAACCACCTCGACTACGTGAGCACGATCGACGAGGAGAAGAACCGCCTCTACGTGGTGCACGACGCCGACCCCCTGGAGCGCGAGACGGCCCTGCCGTTGACGGCCTTCACGCCGCGCTACACCGACGCCAACCTGATCCCGGCCGGCTCGATGCCCGGGAGCTGCATTCCGCCGACGGGGAAGGTCGGCTTCTACATCGACGCGGAGCACGGTGAGAAGTTCGTCACCAACGTGGAGATCTTCTTCGGCCTCGTGCTGACGGGCTCCTTCAAGCCGAGCACCGGCGGCAGCACCTGCGACAACGCCGGGCAGGGCTTCCTCTACGGCTTCGACCTCTTCTGCGGCACCGGCGCGCTTCCCGATCCGGGCGGCGGAGGCGGGAGCGTCGCCCGCGTGTCCGTGGGCTCGGGCCTGCCCAGCCGACCGCGCGTGTCGGTGGGACCCGTCGGAGACGACGGCGGTGGCGGCGGCGACTGCAAGGACATGGTCGTGGTCATCACCAGCGAAGGTGAGGCCTTCAGCGACTGCCCCGGCGGCCGACCGGACAGCGGCGTGTCGGTCAAGAGCTGGCGCGACGACAACTGAGTCAAGCTCATCCTTGCAAGCGGGCCGCCGCAAGGCGGCCCGCGCGCAGCGAGGCGCAGCCGAGCGAAGGGCCGGGAGCCCGAGCGCGAGCGATGAGCGAGCGCGAAGGTCCGGCCGGGACTAGAAGCGGAGGCCGACGCGGCCCTGGACGCCGTCGTAGTCCTCGCCGCCGATGTACGACATCTCGAGACCCAGCCCCAGCAGCACGGCGCCCGCACCGACGCCGGCGCCGACCTCGGCGTAGTTGTCGAGATAGAGATCGTTGCCGAAGAAGCGCACGTCGCTCGCGTAGACGCGCCAGCCCAGACCGAGGCCCGCCGTCTCGGAGCCGAAGTTGCCCTCCACGTAGCCGCCGTTGCGCGTCACCCAGTTGGTGAGCTCGTAGGCGAGGGAGTAGCCGGCGACCTCGATCGAGTCGATCGTCTTCGCCACGCCCCCCATGTTGCCGATGCCGAACACGAAGGGGCCGAAGGGCAGACGCACGTGGCTGGTGATCGTTCCCGAATACATCCCCGCCAGGCCGCCCAGGTCGAGCGATCCCACGCCACCGACGCGGAAGGCGGGCGTGAGCGACCAGAACTCGAAGGGCGCCACGCGCAGGCCCAGGCCGCCCGAGCCCATGCCCGTCCAAGCACCCTCGGTGGAGGTGAAGGTGATCGGCACGTCCACCAGCAGCGCCAGGCGATCGATGCCGAAGGAGAAGTGCAGGGGCACGTCGATCGCGGCGACGTCCCAGCCGTCGGCGTTGTAGTAGCCGGCGCCGATGTCCGCGGTGAAGAGATTGGGGATCGGGGCGCCCTCGGCCCAGGCGTGGATCTGGCCCGAGGTGCCCATGCGGAAGTCGGCCGCGAACATGCGCGACTGGAGGCTGTTCGGGTTGCCGGCCACCGGGTCCACCGGCGACTCGGCCACGAAGGCCTGCAGGAGCTTCGTGGTGAAGTCTCCCGGAGCGTCCGCCGAGCTGAAGTCGCCCTTCAGCCAGTCCTCGAACTGGGCCAGGCTGTCGTCGCGGTTGCCGGCGTCGAAGGTGACGTCGATGTCGGCGCCCGGGATGCGGAAGCGGAGCTCCGTGGAGCCCGTCGAGTAGCTCAGCCGCGCGCGCATTCCGCGCAGGTCGAGCGTCGCCGCCACCGAGTCGGTGGGCAGGTAGCCGGCGTCGATGTCCAGGAGTGCGCTCGTGCTGAAGAGGTCGGGGATGTTGCGGGCCTTGTTCGTGCCGGTGGTGCTGGCCGTGGACCCGTCGATCGAGATCAGCGAACGGAAGAGGCTGCGGGCCGAGGCGGCCGACGGCGCGAGGGCCACGGCGGCGACGAGCGCAAGGAGGGTGGGGGTGGATTTCTTCATGACGAACAGGAGCCTCGCTCTGGCTTTGCGGCAACGAATGAGCAGGTGAGCGGCAGGAAGCGGGTGCAAACCCGCTTCGAGCTCGGGACCCCCCCGGCCCATGCCCCGCCTTCGAACGACCGCCGCCCGCGCTTGAGCGGGTCCTGGCCTCAAGCGGAGGACGCGCTGGACGTAACGGACAACGGGAAGCAGGTGCGACGCCGCCGAGCCCTTCGCAAGGAGAGCCTCTCCATGTCCGACGCCAACCTGCCCGACCTGCCCCGGCTACCGCCTGCCTGGGCCGTCCGCGTGCTGCAGGCGCTGCGCAACGGAGTGGGCCGATTGCACCGGCTCCTCACGCCGCCACCGGTGGCCGTCCTGGAGGCGCTCACGGGCATCACCGTGAACAAGGTGCTGGGGATCGCCGCGGAGCTCGACCTGGCGGAGCACCTCGCCGACGGTCCGAAGGACCTGCCGGCGCTGGCTCGCGTCACGGGCAGCCACGCCGACAGCCTCGGCCGTCTGATGAGGGCCCTGGTGGGCCTGGGCTTCTTCCGGGTCGACCACGCGGGACACTACGCGAACAACCGGAACTCCGAGCTCCTGCGCGACGGCAACCCGCAGTCGATTCGCGACTTCGTGCTCTTCTTCAGCTCGCCCTGGGTCTGGGAGCTCTTCTCCCACGGCCGCCACGCCGTGCGCACGGGCGAGAGCGGGGTGCTGGCGGGCCACGGGGTGCCCTTCTTCGAGCACCTGGAGCGCCAGCCCGAGCTGGGGGAGCGCTTCGACCGGGCCATGGCCGGTTCGTCGCGGGCCAATGCGGCCGTCATGGCCGATCGCTTCGACTTCTCGCGCTTCCGCCGCGTCTGCGACGTGGGCGGCGGAACCGCCACCAACCTCTGCGAGGTCCTGGCACGCAATCCCCACCTCGAGGGCCTGCTCTTCGACACCCCGGCGGTGGCCGAGCGCGCCGCCAAGGTGCTGGATGACCGGGGCCTGGGCGAGCGGGCGCGCGCCGTGGGCGGCGACTTCTTCGCCGCGCTGCCGAGGAGCTGCGACCTCTACATGTTCCAGGCGGTCCTCCACGACTGGAGCGACGAGGAGTGCGTGCGCATCCTCGCGCGGGTGCGGGAAGCGGCGCCCCGGGGCCGGGTGCTCGTGCTCGAGTCGGTCCGCCCCGAGGGTCCGGGCTACGACTTCACCCAGCTCGTGGACGTCTGGATGCTCGTGGCCACCGGCAGCGGGCGCGAGCGCTCGGCGCGCGAGTTCGAAGAGCTCTTCGTGCGCGCGGGCTACCGGGTGGTCGCACGCTCGGTGCTTCCCACCCTCTTCCACGCGATGGAGCTCGCGCCCGTCTGAGCCCGCCCCCGGGCCGGAGTGGTGATATGCTCCCCGCGTGCTGGGGGCCCTGCGATACCTGGTGGAGCTCGAGTGGCCGGTTCGCGCCCTCGGCCCGCTGATCGGCCGCTACAACCCCTTCAGCGCCGCCTTCGCCCGGGATCCCTATCCACAGTACGACGCGCTCCGCAGGGAGCATCCGGTCTACTGGAGCCGTCCGCTGCGCAGCTTCGTGCTGACACGCCACGCGGACGTCCTCACCGCCACCACCGACCCGCGTTTCTCCACCGACCGCAACGAGAACGCCCTGCTGCGGCTCCTGAGCCGCTTCGCGCCGCTGCACCCCGACCTCCGCGAGGGGCTGCGCGTGAACATCCAGAGCGCGAGGCCCGAGGATCACGCCCGCCAGCGGGAGGCGGCCCGCTCCTTCTTCACCGGTCCGGCGGTGCAGGCCCTGCGCCCGCGGATCGAGCAGCTCGTGCACGAGCTCCTGGACCGGGCCGAGCGGCGCGGGCACATGGAGCTGATCGGTGATCTCGCCTACCCGCTGCCGGTCTTCGTGATCTGCGAGATCCTGGGCCTGCCCGCTGCGGATCGCGGCCGCCTGAAGGCCTGGTCGGATGCCTTCGCCGTGCTGCTCGATCCGCTGGCGCCAGGGGGCAGTGTGGCCGGCCTCCAGCGGGCCTTCCTGGAGCTCTCGGACTACCTGCGCGATCGCTTCGCCGAGAAGCGCGAGCGGCCTGCCGACGACCTGCTCTCGCGTCTGGTGGCCGAGTGCGACGCCGGGCGGCTGAGCGAGCTCGAGCTGCGGACGCTCTGCGCCTTCATCCTGAGCGCCGGCCACGAGACCGTGACGGACGCGATCGGCAACGCGGTCGTGTGTCTGATCCGCGACCCTGGCGAGCGCAAGCGTCTCCAGGACGATCCGGGGCTCTTGCGCAGCGCGGTCGAGGAGTTCCTGCGCTTCGAGTCGCCGCTCCAGGCGCTCTCGCGCGTGGCGGTCGAGGACTGCGAGCTGGGGGGGAGCCGCATCCGGGCGGGCCGTCTGGTGACGGCCGTGGTCGGCGCCGCCAACCGCGACCCCGAGCGATTCCCCGAGCCGGCGCGCCTCGACCTGGGGCGCCGCGACAACCCGCACCTGGCCTTCGGGGCCGGCCCCCATTTCTGCCTGGGCGCGGCCCTCGCACGGGTCGAGGTGCAGGCGGCGCTCTCGGGGCTGCTCGAGCGTTTCCCCGACTGGGCGGGCGACCCGGGCGCCGTGCGCTGGAAGCCCTCGATGGGCCTGCGCGGCGTCCCGGCCCTGAAGCTCTCGCTCTAGTCTCCGAGCAGCTCGAGGACGGCCACGGTCATGGCCTCGACGCCCCGGGTCACGGCCGGCTCCGGCTCGATCCGGAAGCGCCCGGAGTGGTGGGAGGGCACGGCAGGGCCGCCGTCCCTCTCATCGTCGAGCGCGGCCTGCGCGGTCCCACCGACGCTGAAGTAGGTACCCGGCACGCCGCCGTACTCCTCCGCCACGAAATAGGCGAAGTCCTCTGCGCCCATCGAGTCGCGTGGCAGCTCGTAGATCGCCCCCTCGCCGAGCTCGCGCACGAAGGCCCGGCGCAGCCGGTCGGTGAGGGCCACGTCGTTCAGCAGGGGAGGCGTGGACTCGAGCACGACGACCTCGGGCATGAGGTCCTCGGGCAGGCCCGCCGTGAGGGCCACGCCCCGGGCGATGCGCTCGATGCCGGACAGGAGCTTCTCGCGCGTCTCCACGCTGTTGGCACGCACGGTCAGCTCGAGCTTCACCCGGTTCGGAATGATGTTGTGCTTGGAGCCGCCGTGGATCGAGCCGACGGTCACGACCCCCGGCTCGTGGGGCGAGAGCTCGCGGCTCACCAGCCCCTGGAGCGCGACGACGATCTGCGCGGCGATGTAGATCGGGTCCTTTCCGTCTTGCGGCGAGGCGCCGTGCGCCGCGATGCCGTGAACGACGACGTCGACGTTGTCGGCCGAGGCGGCGAGCGGGCCGCTCTCCACGCCCAGCCGACCCGCCGGCCCCGTCGCCGCGACGTGGAGCGCGAGCGCGTAGTCGGGGACGCCGAAGCGCCGATAGAGCCCGTCCTCGAGCATCGCCCGGGCTCCGCCGAGCCGCTCTTCGGCGGGCTGTCCGACGAACATCACGGTGCCCGACCAGCGGTCGCGCAGGTCCGCCAGCCGGCGCGCCGTCCCGATCATCGAGACCATGTTGACGTCGTGGCCGCAGGCGTGCATCACCGGCACCTCCTGGCCCGCGCGGTTCACCTGCGTCGCGACCGAGGCGTAGGGCAGGCCCGACTCCTCCTTCATCGGCAGGCCGTCCATGTCGGCGCGCACGAGCACGGTGGGCCCCTCGCCGTTCTCGACGATCCCCACCACGCCCGTTCCCCCGACGCCTTCGGTCACCTCCGCGCCCGCGGCCCGCAGCTCGCCCGCCACCCGGGCCGCCGTCTGCACCTCGAGGAACGAGAGCTCCGGGTGGCGGTGGAGGTGCTCGAAGAGCGCGCGCAGGTGCGCGGCGTAGTCGCCCTGCACGGCGCGGCGGAGCGCGTCGTCGGCCCGGGCGCTGATCGGTCCCGAAGCGAGGAGAAGCAGCACACCCGCCAGCGTCCGCGATCCACGCCGCATCGGCACACGGTATCACCGCAACGCGGCAGCTGCTGCGGCCGGCCCGGGACCTGCGGCGGCCGCCGCAGCGACGGCGCTCGCGGAGAAGCGAAGGCGCTCGAGGCTAGAAGCGGGCGGAGAGGCGGGCCGACAGGCCGCCGTAGTTCCGCCCGAACAGGTAGGAGATGTCGAGGCCGAGACCCAT
>JAAUYK010103871.1_pt1 | contig 10229 bp, 17 predicted proteins | sample 7278021 | NCBI WGS metagenome assembly JAAUYK01 (sample SAMN14350223, study PRJNA611818) | marine sediment metagenome | isolation source: surface marine sediment (1.8m) | place: French Polynesia: Moorea | collected 2018-08
CTAGATTTTAAGCCATGTTTCATTTCCACTTCTGCATTTCGTGTATTCGCTAAATGTCTGGCGTCGAATTTGGTTGCTACGTTTTATGCCCAGAATCCAATAACGTTTCGATTTCCAGATCATACGTACGTATACGTACACTGGCCAAGCCGGTCCAATTTTCTTTGAGACGTAGTTTCGGCGCCGACGCCCACTTTCCTGTCTGATTTCTTCTCCTCTCTTTTTAAGTGCGTGGGCGAGTTAAACGTAGCTCTCTTTCAGAATTTGTAAAGACGCACATCGAGGAGGTGAAGCGTCTGATGCCGAGCCTGAGGCGGGCCAGGGGCGAGCACGTGGTCAAGAACTTCGGGGCCTCCTTCGACGGACTCAGGCAGGAAGTCTGGGTACGGAACCTCGAAAATTAACCGTTCAATCTGGAGTTGTAATTACCTACTATTTAAAGCTTATCCGTGAATACATCGATGGTACGGACTTGGAAACGCTCCTCGCCAAGCCGTCCCTATGTCCCGCCCTTCAGAGTCCGGAGAGACGGCTTCAGCTGGCCAAAGGTATAGGAGGGCTTAATTAAGAGTTTAAAAAGATAATCATGTGACATTGCAAAGGCATCGCCAACGGCATGTGCAACCTGCACCACCACCGGGTGCCCATCGTGCACGGCGACTTCAAGACCAGCGACGTACTCGTCGAGGCAAGGACGCTCACGCCGAAGATCGCGAACTTCGGACTTTGGGACTTTAAGAACTTCTTCATCAGGAACACGCTGCCAGGTTCGATTCCGTAGCAAGAAGGTTTACCTGTCCCTTACCTTATGGTTCTCTTAGAGGGCGACTTCTTGAACCCGTGCCAGGCTCCCGAGGTCCTGATCGGCGGCGAGAGGCCGACCCTGTTCTCTGACGCGTGGTCGCTCGGCGCCGTCATCCTCCACTGGATGACGCAGCTGCCGCCGTGGAACATGCAGGTAGCTAGAGCGACATGAGACATGATTGCAGAGTCGGAGGAAAGTTTCTATTACTCAGGATCTTTGCCACCGATACCGCGTCCGAATGAACCACCGCGCGGCCGCCCTCAGAGACGCCATGGTCAACGAGGAGGAGCCGTCGGTGGCCAGGGAGGACCTCGACGAGGGGTTGGACTTTCTCAGAGACTGCTTCAACTATCAGGTGATAGCCAGCCTCACCTTCACGGACAAATCCAACACGTGCGTTATTTTTCCAGGATTCTGACCGCCTTCCTCCCCGCGTGGTCCAGGAGCGCATGGAGGAGCTCTGCCGCACGCCCACCTGGACCAACATCGCCTTCCACAGGCACTACGACGAGACGACCAACAACGCCGCCGCGAATGGGACGTCCAACGGAATCTCCAACGGAAGGAACGGCCACCTGACCCGGGCGTGAAGCAACCATGGAGAGGGAACGATCATGATAAGTCGCTTCCAAGGGCATTCTACGTATAATCGATCGAGACTATAAGGCTAAACGCCTCATGTGTATGCGTCGCATGACTGACTAACATCGTCTAATTATACATACAATAGGCATATAAATATATATTTCAAGAACAAATAACAAGAGAGCAACAATCGATCAATACTGATAAGGACGCGGTGTGTTAGTTATTGATTGGTGGGACTATTCACATGGTATAACCGGTGGGGTTTCGTTCTCCATAGGGAATCGCTATCATAATTACGCCGGTGGGTTATGAATGATTTGCAAAAGGAAAAGGCTGCCGTATTGCACTCAAATGAAGAGGCTATTGTTGATATGTCTGAATTTGTTAGGCCATTAATTGTGTTAGTAGGAGCTAAAGCTGCCGAAAGAAGTTTCGTTAGGTAGCTGCACACAAACATTTGAGTATTTCGTTTTCGTTCCTAGGAGGCCAACTTTGTGTAATATCTCCGTTAAACTTGAAGCCATTGGAATACTGTTTTGTCAGAGCGCACTCTAGACGGCCGAGAGATATGGCTGTGATCCCGACCGAGTTGTGGCTCATGGTTAAGGCAAAGGGGCGAACAGTAAAATATTATATTGTTAGTCCAGTGCGCGAAAAAGCCGATCTGTTTCATCAGCGCGGGCTCTTCGGGACTCCCGTTTCATCCTTACGACGTCGTCATCACATTTACACTACAAGGAGCAGGGCTACTGCTTCGCCAGCATGTTCTCAAAGTCCTCCTGCACGTCGGGGTCGAACTGGGTCGACCCGTCAGACTTGTCCAGGCCCTCCACGAAGTCGGGGTTGACGATCAGCCTCGGCCTGTTCTTGTCCTCCGTCTCGGCCTCGGCCCGGATCGCCTCGTAGCCGAGGCACTCGTCTTGCAGGTTCATGCAGCGCCTCACCCCTCGGGCCTGGAAAAACGGTATTAAGTTTTAAAGCCTCCAATTTATTTTTAGTTCAATCCCATCATTACCTCAGGGATGGTCATGAGCGCGTTCCATACGTTGCCGTAGCTGCCGTGGAAGGCCATTCGGAACATGGCCTTTTGAGCGACGCTAATAAGGATACAGAAGAAATTTAATATGGAGGACTTTAACACCATTTCCATGGACTCACCCCCAGACGCCGCCCGGCTCGTTGACGTAGTGCATACCGCCCTTGACGACCTTCCCGATGCACTTCCAGAACTTGGTCTTGCACTTGGTCTCCCCGCTCAGCGACTTCACGTACTCGTCCTCCTCCTCGTCCTCGAGGCTGGCCAGGTACGCGTCGTTGGCGTGCTGGTCGTCGCTGACGTCGAGGGCGCGCTTCGTCACGTTGTGGCTGCCATCGCCGCCGTCGATGACCTCAGTGCTGTTGCCAGGCAGAGTGGAATCTGGAGATAAGAGAGTCTTGTTTGATGCCTATTATACAACTTAAGTGTTTCACTTACTGCTGTCGTATAGCTTGCTGATGTCACCGAGTCCCCAGGTCTCGTCGAGTATGGGCGACTCCATGCCGTCCATTTCCGAGGTGGCCAGGGTGTTCTCCTCGCCTCCGAAGGAGTCCTTGAACTTGTGGTACAGCTTGCCCAGCCAGGAGTCGCTCTCGCCGCCGTTGCCATTGCCGTTGTTGTCGCCGGCCAACTTGTCGATCTTGTTCTCGAACTCCTCCAGGCCTGGCGAGAGAAGGGTGATCGGAGAGCAGAGATTAGCACAGGATACACCTGAGTCGGGTCTACATTGAGGCAAGGTCTTTCGGATGAATTTAGGTTTTTAAGGTAGCTCCGAAAAACGCTGCCTCTTAAAAAATATACTACTGTACGTACTGTATGGGCATGCAACACCTATTTGTAATACACGACTCGTTGTGGTATGCATCATTTTTACACTCAATCGACTACTTCGACGGGTATGTAAAGGAAGGAGCTCTTCCAAGCGAATCGGAACTGAAACTTTGTTGGTTTTACAGTTAACGCGGAGATAGTCTGTCGCGGTCGGTCGATGCCTCCTGGCAGCAATGTGTCTCAGACTGGAAAGAGAACCTACTCGATAGCGCCAGATCAGTCATCTCGTCAACAAAGTCGAAGATGTCCTCGCCGTCGGGGTCGGACTCGCCGCCGCTCCTCGGCCCAAAGGACCTCCTCCTGCCGTTCATGGTCAGGTAGGTGGCTATGAAGAACGTGGCCGCGCCCAGGAGGCCGAGCACGCTCAGAAACAGGATCGGATTCAGGCCGTTGCCGCAAGGATCGTCGACGTACAGGTAGCCGCTGTCGCCGCCGCCGCCGTGGCTGTGACCGCCGTGGCTGCCATGGCGGTCGATCAGGCCCGTGCCGGCCGCGGCGCCGCCGAGCGCCGTCGCCGTCGCTCCGATCGCGCTCGTCCCGAGGCCGGACAGACCGCCGTAGTCGCCGTAATCGTAGTTTGCGAGCAAAGCTTGCTGCTGCTGCTGCTGTTGCTGCTTCCTCATCCTGCGGCGACGCATGGCCAACCTCTGTCTGCGCGTCATGCCCAAGCCTCCACCGCCTCCGCCAGCATTCAGTTTGGCCCTATTTCCTCCGCCGATGCCGCCGCCAGCCTTGTTCGCAGCATTTCCGAGTCCTTGTAGGGCGTTCGCGTCGTCGTACAGGTCATAGTAGTAGTCGTAGTAGTCGTTGAGGCCGTTGGCCCCCGCGGCGCCGGCGGCCCCTGCCGCCGATCCCGCGCCAGTCGTCTGTGTCAAGGTCTGCTGTTGCTGCTGCTTTTGGCCGCCCTGCCTCTTCTGAAGCATCTGTCCGAGAAGCTGTTGGTCTGTCTGCTGCTGGACATGTTGGCCCCGGCGGCGGGAACGGGCCTGGCCCTCTTGATGGTGGTTATGGCTGTGTCCGTTGTGGTGTTCGTGACCCTCGTGAGAGTCGTGCGAGCCGGACAAGGAGGCGAACAGGTCGTCGGTCCAAGAAGACATGGCGGACGGCGGCGATGGACGCTATTGCAACAGACCCTGCTAGGAAGCTACTTTCACTGTGACTGTAATGTACGCAACAGACGTACGTACATCATTAAACAAAAGGACAAGATTACACGTATAGCACAGCGAAGTGTAGGAAAGGACAGTAACGGAAGACCAAAGAAACCGAATCAACAGGTCAGACAGGCCGAGCTGAAGGCAACTAGCTGGTCGCTGTGACCAGCATCAAGTCCTGGTGGACCTACCGCCGTAGACCAGGTCATAAATGCCGTCGGCGTCAATGTTGGCAAAGCCCTCCTGCACCTGCTCCCAGGCCTCGGACATCTCGCTCCTCTTCCTCCGCCTGCCCGTGGCCATCGTGATCTTTGTGAACAGGATGAAGAAGAGGACTCCGATGCCAAGGAGGGTGGTCAGGAGCAGGGCGAGGGGAATGCCGTTATCACAGGTCTTGTGGCCGGAGAAGCTGCCGTACTGCTGGCTGCTCGCGGCCGAACCTATCCGTCGCGAGAGGTTCAGCCTCCGCTTGGCCAACGCCTGCCGCCGCGAGGCGAGTGTGTTCATGGCGGGCGGGCGTCGCCTACTGGCCGGCGCGGGGGCCACGACCACCCTCGGCGCTGGCGGCGGGTCGTCCGCGTAGTAATCGTCGTCATAGTAATAGTCTTCATCGTCGAACAGCTGCCGCGATCGGCGCTGAGAACGCTTATTCGTCGCTGCGGCCTCCATGCCAGACATTCCGAGGCCCGGCGGCCGCGCCGGCTAAGTTACAGACGGCGCTCTGTCTGACCTTAATTGCGCCGCATCTTTCACTGTGACGTATTTGCTAAGACTATAGCAGTACAGTAGTGTATGCACGACAGAGTGTGAAGGCAAATATGTGTTTGACATATTAGGACAGTTGTGGAAGGCAACAAGAAGATGATACTTCTCGGGTTAATTAGACGAACCTGCGTGTGATCGACTGTCATTTCATCGCGCTAGAAGATCGAACGTTCAACATCAGTCTGTCAGTCAGTTAGTCAGTCATCATCGGCGTCAGCAGGAACTACCAACCCCCGGCGGCTAGAACAACCTACCCCCGTAGACCAGGTCAAAAATTCCATCGGCATCGATGGTGGCCAGCCCGTCGTGGAACTGCTCCCACTCATCTGACATCTCGCTCCTCTTCCTCCGCCGGCCGGTGGCCATCGTGATCTTTGTGAACAGCGTAAAGAAGAGGACGCCGACGCCGAGCAGCGTGGTCAGCAGCAGGGCCAGGGGGATGCCGTTGTCGCACTCCTTGTGGTGGCCGTGGCCGTGGGAGAAGCTGCCGTAGCTATTGCTCGCGGCCGACCCAACCCGCCGGTTCACGCCCGCAACCGCCCTGGCCCTCAGCAGGTTCATCCTCTGCTGGGCGAGCAGCCGCTGCTGCCGGCGCCGCTGCTGCGCCATCGCGTTCCCACCGCCGCGCCTCCGAGCCGGCGGAGGGTCGTCCGCGTAGTAGTCGTCATTGTCGTAGTTGTAGTTATAGTCGTCGTTGAAGCTCAACTGCCTGGACTGCATCGACTCGGAGCCCGCCATCGGGTCCGCCGACACGGATGACTCCTTCTCCGCTTCCGCCATGGCTACAGCCAGATTCCAGCCTCTGATCGATTGGAAGAGATCTTTCTTTCACTGTGACTTCTTTCCTTCCTCCGTGATTCGACTTCCTCGCGATTGCTACGGTCTGTCTCCTTTTTATAGTTATTCCATATTGAACGAGTGAGCGATATATACGGACGGACGTGTTTCGAACACGACTGGAGTCTGGAGATATATCGAATGCGGTCTCATACGGTATTGGTTAGTGTGGCATGCAAGAACATTATTAGTGCTGCAACATTCGACAAGTGACGGCGCTCATGACTAACGTATGGTCTGAAACGTTTGGTCTAATGTCCTACGGGAAATTGTCTGTATATACAAAATGGAGGACAGAGCATGAAGATCTTGGCTCCAAATAAAAATCGAAATTGTAATAGGAAACTGATCTGTTTGAAAACATTTCTCCTGCTTCGAGAATTACCATCGAGTATCAATGACCCGGGAGGAGGATTCGAATCTCGTCTTCTCCTCCTCCTCCCCATGGGATTCAGGGTGATTGCCCTGTACAGAAAAAAGAAGGCCGCCGCCCCGAAGACAGCAATGCCGGCCAGGATCAGGTCTGGGCAGATCTCCAGCTCCATGCATTGCTCCTGCGTGGGGTTGGGCAGGCCGTAAATCACGTTCTTCTGGCCCTCTTGGCCGGTCTGGTCGTGGCGGTGGTGGTCGTGGTCGTGTCGGTACGTCGTCGGTCTGTTTGTTTAGCAGTCGAGTGTCGTAGTCGCGAGTACAGTAATGTATAGGCGTGCAAGAAAGTGTCTGGCTATATGCGCTATTTGCAAGGTGGTCTTATGCTACACTAAGTATACAGCTGCATTCGATTGCTTCTACGTACGTACTGTGCAACTAGATGCAGCGAGCTAAAATACACTAGAAATACATGCCGCTAGGAATTGGGAGACGGCAAAACAACCCTCTTTCTGTCGGCGATTGCTAAAACTTTGGTACAGTCAAAAGGAAACTTCGGTACTTACACAGGAATGGAGAAAGTTCCAAAAATTGACAGGGAAGACCTCCTCTCCGTCGGGTTCTTTTTACATTTGCTCATTTCGTACCGTCTTCGAAAGGGCTGTTTCCGAGCGCGAGAGACGGCGGCAGCCGCCTCCGAAGCTCGTCCAAGTACTGATCAGAGCTCGTCGTCGGCCTGCCTGCAGCGCCTCTCTTTCTCCGTCTCTTTCTCCTCCTCCTCTTCCCGTTCGGGTTCGCCGTGATCGCGAGGTAGAGGACGATAAAGGCGGCCGCGCCGGCGAGCGCCGCCGCGGCCAAGATCAAGTCTGGGCAGATGGACAGCGTGAAGCAGGACTCCTGCGCCGGGTTCGGCAACCCGAAGGTCACCAGCTTCTGGCCCTCGGAGGCGTCCAGATCAGAGGCTGCGCCACTGCTTTCGACACAATGTCATTCGTGCAAGAAAATGGCGGCGGCCCGGCAGAGGCTCATCTAAGCCGGGTGTGTCCGCAAAACAGAGCAGAGATGTGTAGATATTATTTCAGCGAATTGACAGCGGGTCTCCTGTCGTCAATGAGGAGATTGTTCAAGGCTAGGGGGGTGCGTGCACCGAGTGAACTCTAGTAAAGTTGGAACACTAGCGTTGCTTCGATTTGTGCGCAAATTGTCTTTGATCTACCACCCGGCAGTCAGCACAGCAACGAAGTGGGGCAAGAAAGGAGGGTACAGACTGTCATCAGTGCCGTCCAAAGCTACCGAGCGCCTTTTTCTTCGGCCATTGGCATTTCCAGTGATTGCCGTATACAGGAGGAAAAAGGCAATAGCGCCAAATACGGCAGCAGCTGCCAGGATCAGGTCCGGACATATGTCTATGTCAAGACTGCTGCACTGCTCCTGTGCCGGGCTAGGCAGCCCAAATGACACCTGCTTCTGTCCCTCCTGTCCAATCAGGTCCTCGGCGCGCCCCATCCTCATGCGTCGGCGGTGGTGTGATAAAGCAGCGTAACTCATTCTCATTCTGTGTTGCGTAGCGTTGTGTGCAAGAAAATTCCATAACTTCAGCGAACTGACAGTGGGTCTCCCATCGTCTAAGAGGAGATTGTTTCAAGGCTAGGGGGTGCATGCCCATCTAGAATAGGGACTCTAGCATTGCTTCTGATTGTGCAAAAAATTTTGATCTACCAACCGGCAGTGAGCACGGCAATGAAGTGAGGCAAAAATGGAGGGTACAGGCTGTCGTCGGTGCCATCTGAGACCAGAGAGCGCCTCCTTCTCCGCCCATTGGCATTCGCTGTGATTGCCATGTACAGGACTAGGAGGGCAATGGCGCCAAAGACGGCAGCTGCTGCCAGGATCAGGTCAGGACATATGTCTATGTCAAGACTGCTGCACTGCTCCTGCGCTGGGTTTGGCAGCCCAAACGACACCTGCTTCTGTCCCTCTTGGCCAAGTAGGTCCTCCTCAGCACGCCCCATCCGCATGCGTTGGCGGTGTGGTGAGGAAGCAGCCACACTCATTCTCATTCTGTATTGCGTAATATGTTGCAAGCGTGCAAGAAAATTATGCCTAGCTTGTGCGCAGAAGCAAGCAAGCGTCGTCCTTCCTTTCACTTACATAGATCAAGCCCTGTAGATTATTGTCAGATCGCTGCATGATTGAGATAAACCGAAAAGTGTACGTCTTTCACCAGGTCAAGCGAGCAGGCAAAACTTCCGATCTACTAACGTAGGAGGCTGGGATGCACTGTACTTTTTAAGGCCGCGCTCTCCAGTTGTGTCTAGGCTGGCAGGAGCGGCCGACTAGCAGATGATGATGCTATGTCGTGCGTAGTGGGGAGAACAAGCAATTGCACACATGGTTTGATCAATGAATGAATGTACAGGCCTTAATTTACTATTAACGCACCTTGCAGAGCAAGATAGGGAATGAAAGATGGGGAGAGAGGCGCCGGCGTGATCCCTTCGCCACCCGCCGACCTCTTCCGTCGCCTCCCATTGGCATTAGTGGTTATGGCTATGTAAAGGGCAAGGAAGGCAGCCGCGCCAAAGGCTGCGGCCGCGGCCAAGACCAGGTCAGGGCAGATGTCGACGTCAAAGCTGTCGCACTGCTCCTGGGCCGGACTTGGCTTGCCAAAGCGGACATTCTTCTGGCCTTCCAGGCCTAACATGTCAGTTGTTGGGAAACTTTGTTGGGGAGCAAATGGTTGTTTCATTGTGTGCAAGAAAATGCCTCAATGTAGCCCAAAACGCACGATAGCAACAACTATTAGTAGTATCTGTGTGAGAAAGCAGTAAGTATTCGATATGTTAGCTACGTACTAGCAAAAGCCAAGCAATGGTAAGCAATAGAAGCGTTAATGCAAAATTACCGAGCGAGCAAGCGACACTAAAGCGAGCAGAACAAATTACTAAGCAGAGTATTCGTTAGCACGTCTGGAAGGAAAAGCGGCAGGCTGTCAGATCAGGTCACGTGTGTGTCTGGTACGTCTTATCGTAATTTCTAATTACTCTTGTGTAGCCATAGCTTGGAGCGTACGTCGTGAGGTGACAAATGGTGTCCTGGTACGTAAGTTACGTTGCTACTATAGTTGCTTCTGGAAGTACTTTGAATTGAATAGTTCGTGAGCAAGTTCGTATTGGTTGCTCCACGTAACAAATTGAAACTTACTGGCCACCTATCGCGGCCGCTCTCAGTTCATGTCCACAAATGAACGTACCAAGGTGGTATACTCTCACCAGGAGCGGTCTCATGTCGTCTGGTTCGTCAGCTATTAAAGAAGTGCTCCGTTTCCGTCGCCTCCGGCCGTTCGCGTTCATGGTAATGGCCATGTACAGGGCGAGAAAGGCGGCGGCACCAAACACCGCTGCTGCGGCCAAAATCAGGTCGGGGCAAATGTCGACGTCAAACTGGGAGCAGGACTCTTGCGCCGGACTGGGCAGTCCGAAGTAGACGTTTTTCTGTCCCTCTTGGGCTATACTGTCCTCAATCCTATTTTCACCGCACGAGATTGTTCAAGCACACGTCATGCAAGAAAATGCCGTTTAGATGCCTGCCACCAGCAAAAAAGCACTTTGAAAGGACCCGACGCGACGTGGATCCTCCGAGATCGCAATCGCAGCCAGCATATCCAAGCTGAAAGAAGCTAGTTAGACGGGTTAGACAATTAAGCTAGCATGGCACAAGGCGTTAGGTAGTGTTAGCACAAAAACCTGTTGTAAGCAAGCCACATGCTCTGAATGTCTTTCTTGGGAATATGTCTGAGTCTTATGGCAGTGTCCAATTGTATGACTGTTCTAATAAATAATGA
>JAAUYK010013097.1_pt1 | contig 10228 bp, 9 predicted proteins | sample 7278021 | NCBI WGS metagenome assembly JAAUYK01 (sample SAMN14350223, study PRJNA611818) | marine sediment metagenome | isolation source: surface marine sediment (1.8m) | place: French Polynesia: Moorea | collected 2018-08
CTCAGCGGCCACGATACTTGTGGGGTAGCCCACTGGGACAATAGCTCGATGCCAGACTTAATATTTACAAGTAAGCCATTCTTGCACAACCCGAGAATGGCTTACTTGTTTCTGGTTCTAATCGCATTTATTTCCGCAGTTATTACAGGTAAACTTTTTACCCTTTCTATCACCAATTACATGACACTTAGCTTATCAAAAAAGAAAATATAAAAACAATATTGAAAAAGAACCTTGGTTTATCATAACAAATCTAGATGATGCCAATGAAGTTATTAAATATTATAAAATGAGAGGGGGGATTGAAGCAATGTTCCGAGATTATAAAACCGGTGGATATAATCTTGAAGGGAGTAAAGCCAATATTCATAGGCTTACTAACCTGATTTTATTAATAGCAATTGCCTACACAGCCTCAGCTTTAAAAGGTAAGTCAATTAAAAATAAAGGATATCAAAAATATATTTCTAGGCTCACTGAATCGAAAAGACAGGTGAGAAGACATAGTGACTTTTGGGTTGGGCTGTATGGACAGAGTTGGATTTTAGCCTGGGACTTCTGTTCGGGAATAACCGAAGAATTGATGAAATTAAATTGGCACAAAATCAATGAATATAAACAAGGACTAAAAGCGGCTCTCCCGTAGTTATGGTAATAAGTAAAACTTATACAAAAAGGCAAGCTAATAGTTTTTCTCTCATTAATTGAAAATTTTTAAACCCATAACTCTGTCGAAGAATTAATTTTATTTTATTATTTAACCCTTCCATAACTCCACTGGTTGTTCCATTAATAAAGTAATTGCAAATTTTGTCTAGATATTTGGCAATCGTCCTAGCTGTTTGAGGAAAAAGACAACGAGCCGCTACTAACCATTTTTCAAATCTTCTTTGCCCCATTGTTACTGTTGTTGAAGTATTATAAATATTTCTAAATTCTTCTTTTAGTTCATAAGCGATAGTTAAACAAGGGTATTTTTCTAAAATATCCTTCAGTTCTGTCTTTTCTTCTTCTGTTAAATCTGACGCATTTTTTAACAGTAAACAGCGACTTTTTAATCCTTTTAACTCTAAAGACAGACGCAGCTTATTTAAAGCTTTATTTACTAACTTCATCACATGAAATCTATCAATTACTATCAAAGCGTTAGGAAAAACCTCTGTGATAACTTTCTGAAACCCACCCCACATATCCACACTAACTTCTTTGACTTTTTCTCGTAATTCAAGAGGTTTTTTATTCAAAGCTTCTATTATTTCTTCTTGGTTCTATCCATTCTAGTATCGACCTTGGATATTTACCACAATTAGGACAAATAAACTGACGACGTGGGACTTTAAGATACACTGGCTGACCTAAAATTGATAAATCTCTAACTAAAATGGGGCGAGTTTGATGTAAATTATCTGTATAAGTTTTACAATGGGGACAAGATATCCCTTCATTTAAAAATTCTAATTTTAAGAGAACTAATCCTTCTTGTTGCTGACAACTTAAAATTGTCACATAAGGAAAATTAAGTAAATGGTTTAGATTAAAGTCCATTGATAATATGGGATAAAAAGTAGCTATCGCTACATTTTACCCCATATTGTCGGAAGAGCCATTTTTTCCACAACTGTTTTATACATTTTATATAAGTCTATACTCACTTCTTCTATTTGGTTTAAAATATCTTCTCCCCATGACTCTAAATACTCTTTGAGAGTTGATGACAAATAATTAGTTACTGTACAATTCCCCTACGAAGTACAGGTTTTGCCTGATAACCTTGCGTTCGGGTAGTTCAATCCATAAAATCAGAGTAAGACTCTTCTACTGTCACTTCAGGGAAACTTTCTCCTCTCAGTGTATCTGGAAGAGGAGGAATCTGAGTGTTCAATTGATTAATTGCCCATTTTGCTGTCTCTTGTACTTCACGATCGCTATCTTCAATAGCAGTATGACAGAGAAGTTGATAAATTTGAGACATGAATTCTTGAATTCTTGTTAAATCTCGGATCGCATTTTTACGAACTTGAGGATTTTTATCTTGTAGAGAAAGGGTTAAAGCATGGTTCATGGGTTTGAGAGTTCTTGTGCTAATCTGGGAAAGAGCTTCTAAAATTAAACTCTGTTCTTGAGAATCTGTATCTTTCATCAATTCTACTAGCGGTTTCATAGCCCGAGAGTCAGAAGTTTGTGCTAGTTTCCAAATAGCTTTACGGCGTTTTTTTGGATCATCGTCTTGCAGTTGCTCAACCAATGTTTTGACTTCATCTCCAGTAGGAATGCCGGTGGTTTTTTGAATAGCGAACATCTCTTTTGAATCGGCTGTTTCTACCATAACTTCTGGGGATATTTCTGATTCAATTTGATCATTATCATAAGAGAACAATGGAGTTGTAGGTTCTGCTTTAGCTTCATTATCTGCATTAAAATTGGTACTGGTTACTTCATGCACATTTTCATTATCTTGGACATGAGATTCTAATGGATATGATTTATGGGGTTTCAATAATTCTTCTTCTAATTTATCTTGAGTATCGGTTGAATTGCGACGTAAAAATAGCCATATTCCTAGACCAATACCTATAATAATTAGAACTAAAACACCCCATAAAAGGATAGTATTGGAACTAAAATTAGCTAAATGATTACTTTGTCTAGTTATGTAAAAATCAACGTTTTGTAGAGCCTGTTGAGCATAAATATCATTGGGTCTTGCTTGGAGAGCTTTTTTAAACTCTGTTTGTGCGGTTTGATAATCTTTTTGTTCAGTCGCCCTATATCCGGCTTGCATAGCCCGATCATAATCGGAATCTGCACTAGGGGTAGAGGGAGTATCTGGAGAATTATTGGTATTTCCTTGGGCAATTTTCTTTTCTCTTTTGCCAATTTCATCAAAAGTAAACAAGTTAGAATTAGCCAAACTTAAGGAAGGGCAAGTTAAATAAGATAAACAGATTAATATTAATAGAGATAAACGATAGTAAATCATCATATAGATTTGAAAGTAAGTATTGATAGTTGTCTTATTAATAGCTTAAACGGTGAACACATCTCTTTATCAATTAATCTCACCCTTCCACCACCGATGATCGCAGACTAGAGTATGTTTTTCCCATTGTTGAGAAGATTGAGCATAGTCTTGGCGATAATGACCTCCTCTGCTTTCGGTGCGAAATAAAGCACTTTTAAGCATTAAGTAAGCAATATCCACGAGATTAATTGTTTCAGAACAAGTTCGTAAATAATTTTGGTCCGTATCTACTTCCAATTTAACCGATTGACTCGGTAATAAGTTGAGAATCGGTTGACTAATAGACAAAGACTTTAGTTGTTTTTGCCATACACTTACTTTTGCGATCGCTTCTTCTAATACAGTCTGGTTACGGGAAATACCGGCACTTTGCCAGATTAGTTGGGGCAAAGTCTGACGAATTTCTAGAATTTGAGGCATTTCTTGGTGCCATTGTTGTTGATTTTTCATTACAACCTCAGTTGTCTTAGTTATATGGACTGGGGAAATCACATTTAGTTCTGATAATTGAGCGGCAAACACTAAACACTCTAGCAAAGAATTACTAGCAAGGCGATTTGCTCCATGAACTCCTGTACTGGCAGTTTCGCCAATGGCATAAAGGCCATCAATAGAAGTACTATTATTCAAATCTACTTTAACCCCTCCCATCCAATAATGGGCAGCAGGAGAGACTGGAATCGGCTCTTTAAACACATCTATGCCCCATTTTTGACAAACACGAATAATATTGGGAAACCTGTAACGAATTCGCTCCGTTTCAATAGGACGTAAATCAAGATAAACATTGGTTTGATTCGTTTGACCTTGTAGATAATCAAAAATCGCCCTACTCACCACATCTCTTGGGGCTAACTCTCCAGAGGGATGATAATCAAAGGCAAAACGTCTTCCTTGAGCATCGACCAAATGCGCCCCCTCTCCTCTAACCGCTTCACTGATGAGAAAATGGGGGGCTTCTGGTTTAGTTAAAGCAGTGGGGTGAAATTGAAAAAACTCTAAGTCCCTAACAATCGCTCCTGCACGCCAGGCTAATGCCACTCCATCTCCCGTACTGACAGATGGATTAGTGGTTTGGGCATAAACTTGTCCACCGCCCCCAGTGGCTAAAATAACCGCCCCTGCTTGAATCCAGCTAATTTGTCTTTGATAGAGAACACTTAAACCTTGGCAACGTTTTTTTTTTGGATCAATCCACAATTGTAGGGCGATCGCTTGAGCAAGAATCTCGATATTAGACCGTTCTAGAACTTTTTCGGTTAGGGTACTAACAATGGCTCGTCCCGTGGTATCGGCTGCGTGTAGCACACGGGGATGGGAATGGGCTGCCTCTAAGGTCATGGCCAGTTTATCCCCTTTGCGATCAAAGGCGACTCCCATATCAACCAGAGAGTGGATGGCTGTACCGGCATGATCTACCAAAAATTTCACCGCACTGAGGTCACATAAACCGGCTCCCGCTTTGAGGGTATCTTCTTCATGAAACTGGGGAGAGTCTTCTGGAGAAATGGCGGCGGCAATGCCACCTTGGGCCCAATCACTGGCTCCTGTTTTTACACTATCTTTGGTGATCAATGCCACACGATAGTGAGTAGGTAAACACAGAGCGGCATATAAACCGGCTGCCCCTGACCCTACCACAATAACGTCAAATGGGTTGGTTAAAACCTTCGTTTCTCGAGAATTAGCTGAAGCTATCAAGATCAATTTGTTAAATTTTATTGTTAATTCCCTACTATCTTAGCTTTAACTGTTCCTGGGAGTCGATAAAAATGTTGAAGGAAGGGGACTTAACCTGATGCCATAAGTTGTTAATACCAATTTCAAAAAGTCTGGCGACACATTCTTTGTAGGCATCAACGGCGGTTGACCCCTACAACATAAACTTATGTGGTCTCAGTTAATAAAAATGATCTAACAAACCTATATCCTAACTCAGGTCAGTAGGTTTGAGTCAATGTAGTAATGACTCTCACTACTTTTAAGTGATTTTGACACTTGACGATTTTTTAACAGTTTTGAATAATTGAATTAGTTCCCTAACCTAATGATTAACAGTTGATTTATTTACTGTGTCAATTGGATTATTTTTTTGTGTAAAATCACTGAATTTCCTTGAAATATACAAGAATTATTTATATTGAATTAAACTTATTTAGAAAATTCAATAACGTTTTGTAGATTCAATTTTAGTTAAAATAAACTAGGCTTAACTGGTCAAAAATAAGGAGAGACAATGTTTCAAAGTCAAAACGCTATAGACCTAAGCACAAGATATGAACAGGGTCAAAGAAATTTTCAGGATATTCAACTACGCCGTGCAGATTTAAGAGGACTGAATCTTAGTAATACTGATTTTTGTGGAGTAGACCTTAGTTATGCAAATTTAAGAAATGTTGATTTTACGGGGGCAGATTTACGAGAAGCCTATCTGAATGAAGCAGATTTAACGGGGGTGAATTTAACAGGAGCTAATTTACAAGGGGCTTCTCTTATTAAAATATACTTAATCAAAGCCAATTGCTATCAAAGTAATTTTACTGGTGCTTATTTAACCGGGGCTTATTTGACAAAAGCCAACTTTAAAGAAGCCAAATTTAATGGTGCTTATCTAAATGGAGCAAAGTTAACTGGAGCAGAATTACGGGATGCTTGTTATGATCAACAAACTAGATTTGATACTTCATTTGACCCCGAAACTGTTTTCATGAAGTTAGGAAAAAATAAAAAAAAGAGTTTTATTTCTCCTCAAAAAATACTAGCATTTAAAACCAAAGCAAAACCCAATATCCCGACAATTACTATTGAACAATTACTAGAAATTTTTAATCATCTTACTAAAGTGAGTCGTCGTTATTTAGGAAAAACTATGACTAAAAAATATTGGCAGTCTTCTCGGCCTGTATTTGAATGGTTAGATAATTTTGAAATGACTGAATCTACAGAAATCATTTTTGACGGTGAATTAGACACTGTTTTAACTGCAACCAAATTACAATGGTTACAAGCTTGGCTCAAAACCTTTATTAAAAACTGTTCTCAAATTATTCAAAGTTATCCAACAATGCTTGACCTTCAGTTAGTTAAACCGCTTATTGCTGGTGATTTTGAGCAAACGAATGAGGTTAATTCAGCCAATCAATTAGAGAATTTATCCTCAAAAAAGATTAATTCGAGAGAATTACTATGGTGTTGATTGTGTTGATATTTCAAAATTTCCAACTGTTTCCCATGGATAGGGTTGATAAGAAGAAGACTTTAAGTTTCTAGTTGGTATCCAAGACTCTTTATCTTCTGATTCCTTTATGGATGCTTCGCAGTTTATTTGCCGGTCGCAATTCCCCTCCCGTTAACATTCGTATAACGGGAGACCCCTTGCGACATTAAGTTGGGGCAAAATCTGTATCACACTTTCACTCGGAACTTCCTCAACAAGTTCATTCCCTTCGGGGTTTTCCCAGAGAGAAAGAGTTTCTGTGAGTTAGATTATTTCTCCTGGTTTAGGTAAAAAAGATTGAGGAGAAGGTGGGGGTGGTGGCGTAATGGAAGGGGAAGGGGAAGGGAGAGGAGTCGGAGTTGGAGGGGGTTGTAGCAATTTCCACAGACCATAAACCCCGACACCAACAACGATTATCCCCAAAATACCGAGAATAAGCAGGGAGTTCGGTTTTTTAACAGGTATTTCCTCAGTAGTGGGTAGGGGTTCCGTTGGTTGTAGGTCAGATGGAAGATCATCGGTGGTGTCTATGGTAGGCTCAATTTCTTCTTTGGCATTTTCAATTTCTCCTTTAATGGAGGCAATAGATAAAGGAGTAAGTTCGACACAGGATAAAGTAATTTGACAGTAGAGAAGAGAAATAGTTACATTATCGTGGCCATTTTTATTATTAGCGATATTAATTAATTCTTTGCCCGTCTCGGATAAATCTTGTTCTTGAGTTAAAATCGGGACAATATTGGTATACCAATATTGATCAACGCGATCATAATCGCTTAAACCATCGGAACATAACAAGAAAACACAATCATCATCGAGGATTAAACGGTTAACGCTAGGATGGAGAGAATTCGAGTTACTCATACCTAATGCTTGTACCAAAGCCCCAGCATTAGGATATTTAATGGCATCTCGATAAAATAAATACCCTAAACGGACTTCCCTGGAAGCCAAATCATCATCAGTGGTTACTTGATGACAACTATCAGGGGTGATGCGGTAGATACGAGAATCTCCGACATTAGCTAAATAAACCTGATGATCATGGATTAAACTGAGAACCAAAGTGGTTCCCATGCGTTGTCTATCTTGACGATTTTCAGCGTCGTTACGTTCGCTGATACGATTATTAGTGAGATTAATAACTTCTACCAAGTCTTCTAACTCTTGTTGACTATCACGGGGTTTACTAAACATCTGAAGTTTAGGAATTTCTGCGGCCAGGGTCTCGATCCCTAATTCTGAAGCAATTTCTCCTCCATCTTGTCCCCCAACCCCGTCACAAACAACGGTAAAAGTCGGTTCTTCAGTGGAGGGTTCACTCAATTCTCCAGACAGAGGATAACAAGCATCTTCATTATGATCACGGGTGGGACCAGCATCGGTTAAGGTGAAAATTTGATATTTTCTTTCATACCATTGTCCACACTGAGTTAAGGCCGAGTTCAAGTAGGTTAAAAGTAATTCAGGGTAGGGTATTTTGTCCCGTTGTAAATAATCAAATAGCGATCGCAGACAATCGACAATGAGAGGGGAAGTTTCTTCTAGTAACGGTAACCAGACTTGTCCCAATTCTTTGATATTGTGAAAATTATGTTCGTCCCGATGAAAGTCTAATAATTGAATCATCCCTGCATTGACTCGGACTAAAGAGGGGTCAAGGAGACTTGATACCATCTGTTGTCCTTCGAGGGGTTGCCACAGTTTAGCGATCTGCCATAACCAGTTTAACTGTTGTAACGGATTTTTCTTGGCTTGAGTCCAAACTTCTGTGAGTTTCGGTAATAATTCAGAATGGCGAGGTTTTCCTGATTCATCCAAGGGAATGGTTCCATATTCAAGTAAACCAATTGTCAAAAATGAGTCAGATGGTGATTCTGTTTCTTGAGAAAGATCGTAGTAGGTATATATTTGAGGTAAATGGATACGATAAGGAAATAATCTTAAATATTTTCTAATTTTTTCGGGTATATCTTCGCTAAACTGAGGAGGAATTCCTGGCTTAGTATCCAAAACTACGTGATCGCTAATCAAGCAATAGCGTTCATCCAATAATTGTCCCACTTCCCATGATTTTATCGGTTCCCCCAAAGGTCGTAAATATCGTTTGACTAGAGGGGTTCCACATTTCTCACATACTAAATTTTCTAGGGAGTTGATGGTTTGGCATTCAGGATTAGAACATTGAATAGTTGCCATAGGTTCCGTCGTGACAGCGATGATAGGGACTGTTAGGTAAACAAGCCCGATAACATAAGATATTATAACCTTTCTCATCTGAGAGGAGAAAAACTAGGTGATATTAGACTGAGTATTTTGGTTAAAATGCTCACGAAACTCCTATTTTCCGAGAAAAGACCGGACTAAACCTTAATTGAACTAGGTTGATCTACGGCTGCAATGATACGATGACAACCAGAGTCAGGTTTAGCCCATTGATATTGATAATCCTGAGGACTTCCCCAACATAATCCTAAGTATAATTCAGTTCTAGCTGCATCAATTTCGGCCCATTCCACATCATCAATAAACTCTTGAATAGAATCACAAGAAATCGGACGACGATGATGGGCCGACAACCAAAATTTCATCCCTTGAGTCATTTTCCACCAAAATTTGAGGACTGATTCTTTATATTTTATTAACTTTTCTTTGTCCCCTGGTACGGCAATTAGTTGGTTATGTAATTCAGGATAGCTGACAGATTGGCCTTGATAGGTACAGGTACGCCATATCAGTCCAGACACCCGATGTTGTATTTGATATTTATGAATTTGACGACGAAAATCTTGATAAGCAAAGACCTGATTCATTTTATCAGTATTTAATGCTTTGGCAATCACGGGATTATTAATGCGATCATGGGAAGACAGGACGACTCTTTCTCCTCTCCAAGTAGCCTTTAATTCTTGATCGAGAATCTTAATCAATTGTTGTGTTGTATAGATCATAGCAAAATGAGAGATATTATGCTGATACCAGTTATTTATCCTGCCCCTAGTGTATATATAATTTTGAAAATTGTTCACATTTTTAATAAATGAATCATAACTGACAGTTCCTTTGCCTATCATCTCCTATGATGGTGTAAATAGCTACAATTTATCTTATCTTTAAAAAGGTTATGGTAATGATTGAAAATATTAGGGGTAAACAGAAAAAAAGAAGTATTTTGAGTTATTTTTGACAGTATGATGAGCAAAAATATGATATGATCCCAATCGTATAAAAACAAGCTGCTTAATTATCCATTAGGTAAAATTAATGTTTGATATTATCTCCATTACCGAATTTTCTCGCAATAACTGTATTGGCATTTGTGCTTTTTTAGTTCCTGCAAATTTATTAGCAACCCTATTAAGTTTAATATTTATTGTTACTAAGCCATCTCGTATTAAGCTATTAACTTCAGTCACTATTGCGACACTATTTGCTATTATTTTATCACTCCATGTTGCCAGTTGGTGGATAGTGGGCGTTGTTCAAGCACCCACCTTTATTTTATTAGCGTTAGCAACGGTATGTATTGGGTTAAATGTTTGGGCGATCGCTGAGTCTAAACAAGAAGAACCCTGGTTATCCAAAATAGCGAAGCGCACCCTTAGTTGAACACACCCCAACTAAATTAAAAATTATAGTTGGGGATTCACTTGCACCCAGAAGCTTTTAGGCTCCTAAGTGTCCCTAAGCAAACTGGTGTCCGCAGTGTATTTGTAGAACTTTGGCTAACAAATACCTTAGAGAAATACTTATCACCAATTAAGACAGAATACCAATATCTTGCTCCGATATTATATGAGGCGGATAAATCAGCATTATACTGTTTACCAGATGGGAAAACGCATAAAGAATAATTCTTTTTACTGCGTTTAACTTTCCCACTACCATCAAAAGCATAAGCACTGGTATATTTAGGGTTAACTGTTTGTACATCTCCCCCTAATTCTGCCCATCGGTCACTTAAAATCTCTACAATTTTTTGATGACAC
>JAAUYK010152969.1_pt1 | contig 10228 bp, 6 predicted proteins | sample 7278021 | NCBI WGS metagenome assembly JAAUYK01 (sample SAMN14350223, study PRJNA611818) | marine sediment metagenome | isolation source: surface marine sediment (1.8m) | place: French Polynesia: Moorea | collected 2018-08
TGGAAGAAGGTCCCCCTAAAAGATCAGCCTCATTGGTCCAGCGGTTTGGTCGTTCACTCCAGACACACGAACATGTTTTTCGGTGCGATTGCGCTTTATTATATGTGAGATTCATCGAATAACGGGGATATATTCACCTGGGCATCAAAGCATCCCTGAATTTGTCGTTACACACGTACAACCAGCTCTCCAGCCATTCTATAGATCTCTGCCGACGCGGGGAAGAATCGCGAAGCGTAACAAGTTGTGGGAACTATTAGTCCGCTCGCCCGCGCTGGTATATCTCTGTCCCAAAGGGACACAATATTCGGATGGAAGTCTGAGCTACATAAAGAAATCGTCCTCACTAAAATTTGCAATATATTTCCTCATGCTGTTTAGTTTTGAAAACGTACGTATACTTCTGAAATTTCTGCACGGTCCCCTAAGCAGGTGCATCACTATATTCAAGTGCCTACCATGGGCCCATTCGACGTCGCCTGGGGGCCGCGGCCCAGCTATGCAGCCGGCACGTCCGGCCAGGAAGAAAGATACTACACACCGAGTTGCGCAAAACTGACTCCACGTATAACCAGCCGGCCTGGCACCGCACCACAGGCGGCGATACAGCTAAAGAAACTTCCAGGAAATGGATGGCGCCGGATGAGCGGACGGACCGATTGACGGACACGAATGCATAAACAGATCGAAGCCGCGAATGAGTTAATAAAAGCGGTATATATTTATGAATGCAAGTTCATGGGGCTCGCTTGAAAACTGTGATCAGGTCGTAAACACTTTTTCATGCTGTTACTGCAATTTAGAAACCAAGTAACAGCTCTACGGATTTGTATGGGTGCAATTTTCTGTGGGCGCGTACACGCATTTTCATGAGAAGCCTATAGCCTTAGCTAGCTGCGTCAAAGAACTCATCGCTTTGCTTAGGAAAGGTCGCATTGGAATTTCCTTTCGTCTCGGGCCCGACCGAGCTAACGGCAAGGCCGCCGATGCCTCCCTCCCTCCCTCCGTCTGTTCCTTCCTCAGCGGCGGGCGGGCGGGCGTAGTGCGTATACGCGAACGGTACGCACCGCAACCACGTACCAACCTCGCTCGAGGCAAGCACCAAGCAGGTAGGTAGGGAAGGAGCGAGGGAGCGAAGGAGCAGGAAGGAAACGCAAGGAATTAGGAAGGAAAAGAAACCGTTTCTTCATGCGCTCGCTCGCCGTGCTTGCAAGGGCCGGGCCATTAGCTAGGCTTCGAGGGTCGTCCTCGCTCGTTTGTCTGTGAATCCGGAGATACACGTAAAGCAGAAACGGGGTGGGCGAAAATCGAGGACGTTCCGCGTATGTGGAGACATTTCCAAGTCACAGCGTGAGGTTCCTTAATAAAACAACTTTAAGCGAAAAGTAGTTAAAGAGCTCTATCCGGCGGGGCAAAATTTGCACGACGTAAGTATTTAATTGCCCCAGCGGGCGGAAATGCAAAGAGGAGTCCCGGACCGGGTTATGTAAGAGCAACCGGATGATCCCGATCGGAGGTAAGGATCTAGCTAGTCAGTGGCGCTCGCTTGATTCCGATCTCGCCGCTAGCTGACTTGGAGCAGAATAAACTTGCGCTTCGTACGGAGGTCTATCGCGAGCGGAAAAACGGAGTCGCGTTTCGACACCTAGCTCGTCGCGTAGCGTACGTACGTTCGCGCTTTGTGTACGCACTACAAAAGCGTAAAAGGTCGGCCTCAGCGGCGGCGCGGCGACGGCGATGGCGGTGGCGATGCGGGCGCCACTTGCGTATACAATATACCACGGCGGCTGCATTGCGCAGTCGGGTCGGAATTAACTAATCTTTCCAGCCAGCTAGCTAGGCGGGAACGCGGCGTACGAAGCGCGCGGTTTAGAAACATGCGCTAACATAAATATAAGGCAAAATACGGTATATACGGTATTCTGTTTAGTTACTAAGGACCCGGCGGGCCTTGCGTTGCAAAAACAGTCAGAGTGAGCTACGAAGGTCGACCGGTAGCAAAGGATAGAAAGAAAAGAAGACGACTTGACTGGCTGTCTGAACGAACGTACTTTTACTAGAAATGAACGGGGGGACGCAAAAAATACTGCCTGCACTTATTTAAATATTCAGGAAACCGAAGTTCTCTTTCAGAGGAGTAATCTGCCATCACCGTTCGTTCGGTCAGCCACGACCGGGAATGACAACGCGAATATCTCTGCTTTGACAATGCGCCATCCGGACGGTCGCCGCGAGGACGTACATCTAGCAGGGTTGCTTTTAATTAAAAAACCAACATAATACTGTATGCCCCTCTCGACAAAAAACAGCGAGGCTGCAATGTCTGAAATGTAATTAAGTATTTGCCCCCTGAATTACGTAGATAGACGCCTGTGTGGAATTTCTAATGCAATAACCGTTTGTACTTTGGAGGAGTGCTTGCAAGTGATCGCCCCATGCAGTGTCGAGGTCGCCGATCGACTCCATACCTGGAAAGGAGTAAAAAGACATGACTTAGCCCTATCGATGATGATCATTGCAGCAAGCTAGCTGTGATGCCACACGTGCGCGCGCGCATCTCTGACTGACCTAGCGTACAATAAAAGCTCACGCATTGCCCGGATCCGTCCTGCTGCTTTCACACCTGTGGTCATTCGACAGTCATGTGATCGATAAGGGCATGCAAAGATGTAGTATGCGAAAGCCACGGGACACGTGGCATTGCTGAGTAGCTTAATCTTAGCCAAGTATGTGTCCTTTTGTTGCAAAATAGCTTAGGTGACTATTTAGCGTTAGCTTAAAGCCGGAGTAATAGCGTAATCCGAGTGCGCAGCTAGGCGCGGTTTTCATTCCCTCCCGAACCGAACGCCTTATTTATTGCCGCCGTAGCGCAATTACGCATATGCGGTCTCATACCCGGCCATCAATTGCCACATTCGTACATGTACGCCGTGCGTACCATACGGCACGGAACAACCGGGGCCGACCGCTGACCCGATGATCGACCAGATTCAGCGTTACCAGCTGTGTTGACTCGAGAGTCGACTACTGTGATACTGAGGTTCTTGTACTATATTCACCCACTTGAAAATTCCAAAAAATAATGTAGTATATTGTACGGCAGCTGCATTTTGCAATTTCCCCCGGCAGCGTTTCATAACACGAGCCTGGCTCGATCACCAGACCACTGTTTGCGACCGATACGCAATTAACTCAGCGCGTCCGCATTGCGCGGTTCAAACCAACCAAAATATTCTCCCGCGACGACAAGTATTTCAATGACTTTAATTATGCCCGACTGGGGTCAACATTGCAAAAGGGACAAAGTTACAAAAGTTGATGGCTTCTAGTTGCAACAACGCAATCGAGTCACACAGTACTTGCAGTACAGAATAGATCAGGAAATACTGTAGTTGCTTTGTGGACAGGCCCAGACCGATGTCGAGATGGGACATACAGATCAAATATAGTATAGCTCTTACAAGGAAACGAGGCCAAAATCTAGGAGTGCGTCTAGACGATGGAGAGGCCGCGAGACAAGTGGAGCACCAAATATGCTGCGGCCAGCCATCCAGACGGCCAGACTGGCAGGAGACGATACCTGTCAATTTCTTACAGATAACAATATCTCTGCATAGCATCGAATGCACCCACCGTTTGTTTTGTCGCCATGTCGGGGCATCCGATCGAATGTAGTACACGTACAATATCAGATAGGTACGTGGCTCCCTTTTTCCTTGACAGCGATTTTTCCTAGCTCGCTCCAGCCGCCGCCGGAGGAAACAGTTAGTTGGTTTCGTTCCCTTTTCCGCTCGCCCGGCAGCAGCTTCCTCTCTCTCTCTCTCTTCTTCGACCTTGCCAGTTTCCCGGTGCCTAGCTCCTTACAATTACCGCGTTACCACACACACACACACGAGCGAGCGTGAGTGAGGGGGAAGCCCGGGCCGGCGTCTACCTCGCTCCGATCTCGACAAGCTGTCGCTATGCAGCTGCCAGAACGAACGCCTTCCTCTCTGCGATAGATCGATGGCTCTAAGCAGGAGGACGGACGAACCGACGAACGCAAATAAGCACTTTAAATTCCACAAGTGACGCACCGTTGAATTGAAAAAAAATCTACAAGCTGTATGGCAAAAGTTCAATCACTATAATTCAAGCACTGGCGAGTTAAGTCCGACATACTATGCCAGCCTTTTTCGAGCAAAAGCATAATCAAGACTTGGCTCATCGAGGTAGGCTTGCAATTTTCCTGCTCTTGTCTATCTGTCCTCCTTTAGCTTCCTCTTTGCCTGCCTGCCATTTTCTTCTTCCTGAACTTGGCCGAGTTTCATCATGATCTCTTTTCGCAATAGCGCTGCAGCGGCAGAGCAGCCAGCCAGCAGCCAGCAGCAACCGCCTGCGCGCGCAGCTCCTTTTTCTCGCACCGACGGAGATGAAATTAAGCAGCGCAGGAATATACATACGTGTAGTATAGTTCGCAAACTAACCAGGTTATTCCACGGCCTAATAATTATTCGTCTCATTAATGGCCGGGCATTCGAAGTCAACGGTACATAACACCGTTTGTAGTATGGGCCTTCCATTTCCTGCAAGAATACCATAACTATGCAACAAAATGTACTCCTATATATCTCATGGTTACGCTGCCGTTCCCGTCCCACATGTGGCAAGTCACGAAAATGGAAGGGGACAGTTTCATTGATGTGGCGTCCGTCCGTGTGCGTTCGCGGCCGTTCGTTCAATTCTTTTCAACATCGCATCATCCGGAGCCGAGGACAGTCGGACTTGATCTCCAGTCTGCTAGCTTCTCACGACCGTTCGAGAGCCACTTTAAGAAGAAGATGAAATGCTTGCCTGCCTATAGCGAGCGCCGAGCGATCTCTGATTCACTCTCACGACTCGTTGCTCAATTTCGCTAATCAAGCAATGGCCGGGGATCGAGCCGAGCTTCAATATTTCTACGAGGTTCCCATCGTTTGCCGGCTAATTGAACGGGGAGAGCAAGGATTGCAATATGGCGCATGCCGCTACTATAAGGAACCCTGTCTGAAATATACGGCAAGGTCGGCCGGATAACCCGGGTAAAAACCGACTGCAGGAGGAGCCGGTTTGCGGCGACGGCGGCGAAACCGCTTCTTGCCTGCGGTCGCTCCCTCGATCTCCCTCTTCCGAGCTTTATGCCATTGTTCCACCCTCTCCCTCTCTCTTTCTCTCTCTCATTCCGCACGAGTCTAATCTCCGCAACCACTTAACCTTGCCGTCGAGCGAGCGAGTAAAACCCACTTCCTGCCCCACGGAAAAACTTCATATCCTGACCCCAGGGGAAAATGGCGCTCATTCTGCCGGCATCGAGCATATGAAGCCCATTTCCTCACTTGCGTAGCTGCCTGCATGCTTTCTGCGTGGGAGACTTTGACGCAGCGACGCGCAGCTATCGCCGTTATTCGTATATAACATCGTCCGTCCGTCCTTCCTCCCTTCTTTCTTTCTTTCTCTTTAGCTGCGCTCTTCGCTCGCTCGCTCGTCGCCGGCGGCATTGAGTGTGCGCACGTCGCGCTGGCTGCCAAGGCGATCCTTACTCCCTCCTCCTCCACCGACTGAACTTCCTTCCGGATTGAGAAAACTAGGCAGGGATGCCGATTAATGCTTTCTTAAGACATAAACTGGGTATGCTATTTTAGCATCATTTTTGTCAGGGATCGAATAAGTTCAATGAGTTGTGTCTATCTGGGCCACCTTGCTCTTGGCCTACCCCGCCATACAGCATAGGTAGTCCTTGCTCGGCCACCTACGCAACCGGCTTCGTCCGCTGGCTTCCTTCCCCCGTACGCGTGCGTGACGCCGGCCGGCCAGCCGGCCGCCCGACTGCACCTACCAACCGCGCGAGCGACGTGTGTGCTTAACGGTACGCAGTTTCCTTCGACAAGGGGTGCCACCATCTCATAATACGCGCGAGAGACGATTTTACACAGTTTTTTTCGTTAAAACACGCATTGCAAAGCTACATCGTTGAGTCATTCAACCGGCGAAATCCTACTTAGATGTGCCGGCAGCTGGGCAGCTAGGCTAAGGTCACCGGCAGGCAGGCAGGGAGGGAGGAAGAATGCATCAGGAACGTCGACTGACTCGACTGCGTAACAGCTTGCAGCAGCGGCAGCGGCAGGAAAACCGAGGAGAAAGAACCATCTAGCTGGCTAACGGTGCCGCTGCTAATTAGTTGCTTAACGACAACAAGCAGGCGGCGAGGCGAGACGAGACGAGGCGAGTGCGACATGAGCTAATGCATGCGAAAGAGTCGAAAGAAAGAAACGCAAAGGACAGATCGTGGAGAGATTTCGCAGCTACGTAGTAGTAGAGTTGGCTCAATGATATTCGTAAAATTGTATGTTTGCTTAGCCGGGAAGCGCCGGCCGACCGTCGTTTCACGGCTGCATACACTCCATACTTTTTCCATGTGGGGTGTGCGGTTGGCAGTACATACACTTGCCTTCTCTTAAAATTTGTTGAGCTCGTCCTTACTGGAGCTAGGTTCTGATAAACTGTAATTGGGAGCCAGAGAGACAATGCATTGAATTCGGTTAACGGCCAGTTCGCGAATTTTCCCCCAAATGGCCGGCCGAGCGGCCACCTTCGGATGCGTTTTCTTCGGCCCGCTAACTGCTTCTCCGGGCGGACTCGGGCGATGGCTAGCTGCGAGGTAGGTAGCGAGCCATCTGATATCCCGGCCGGCCGCGCCCTTGAAAACGCCAAATGGCGACGTCGCCGTCGTCGTCGTCGGCGTCAGGTGGCCGCAGCAAGGAAGAATAGGAAAGAAAGGCAGAACGGACGCGGGACAGACTAAACGTGTTGTCGACCGACGAGGCCGCAGGGAAAGAAGCAGAGAGGGAGGGAGGCCGGTAGCTAGTTCGAGAGAAATTTCCGACCATTTCGACCGCTTTTAAACATTCAATTCTGCCGACTTAGTCCACCAATCCTTTGACTTTACCTAGACGAAGGAGACACCGGGCAAATAAACTCAGCATCCGTCCGCCTGACGTCTGCCTTTCACCCATCACTTGTTTGGACTCGTTGATTTCCTTTTCGGAACTTCCTGTGTCGGTCGCGTCGCGTCGGGTGTATAACGTACGATGCCGCCCTTTACCCACGGCAGCAGTTTGAGTTTAGCGCGATCGACCGACGTGACGCCTCCTCCAAAGGGGAGAAAAGCCAGGCCACGCCCAAAGTTTCTGTCCGTTAACCGGGAACAGGAAGCCATTAGGGGCGCGCGCTCACTCAACGAATCGAGAACAACGAACGAGGAAAAGCCGAGCGAGCGGCGACGAGAATTTCACGTCCAAAGAGGACGCTTGTCCGTCTAGCTGAGCTGTTGGTCTATCGGCAGCAGCGGAGGCGAAGGTCGCCATCCGGGCGTCCCTGGAAGCCGGATCGAGTCCGCTATGCGACAGCTACGACATAATTCTGATGTAATCGTGTCTCTTTAAGATCGGAAACATGTTCCTTATACGTACATATTACGTATGTTTCAGTCGATAGGTAGAAAATTGGGTTCATAAGTGTTTGTCTATTGCCCCTGCCCTGGTCTGCAACACCGGTGAAAACTGGAAACCTGTGCCCTGCCCGGTCTGTCGTTCGGCCGGCGGACGACCGCCGATCGTTTCACGGCCGCCGTAAACGGAAGACAAGATAGAGGAGGGGAAATCAGGATATACCGAAAGGCAACTACGCCGAAATCGAACTGGCGTGAGTATGTGTACGTGCGGGTACAAGTGTTGCGCAATTTAATACGCAGACGCGGTCGGGCGCGTATGCGTCTTATCGGTCGTCAAATGAATATAATCGTAAATCCGTCCGTCCGCCGATCTGAAACACCTTTTTGCTCTCGGCGGCGAGTTTCGAGCGTCAATGCGGAAAAAATGCCAACCTTTACGTGCTGCTATCGTATCAGGATATTGCTTTACAGCACACGCGGATCTGTCTGCTTCGTTTTATCAACAGGTGTGAGGCTCGGGGCTTCGATATAATAATGGAAACACGCTCTGACCCCTAATTGAAACCCCGATCCAATTAACCCTTTCCACAGCTAGTCCGTTTCGATCGTTTCGTGTCGTGTCGCCGCCCGCAACAAATTTCGGGAAACGTTCCCCTTTTTTCCCGCGCGACGACAGTTGGGAAGCTCGGGTAATCTTTTTAGGAAGGGAAGGCAGGCAGGCAGGAAGCAGCCTGGATGAAAGCTGGGAGGGAGGGGCTCTCCCTCACTTGATCTGCCTCATGCAACAGGAAGGCGGCGTCACATCCTTAATTAGCCGGACGGGCGGAAAGGAAGGAAGGAAGGATCGAGACCTGACTTCCTTTGCCCGCCGGGGATAAGGCTAGCTAGACCCAATCTAGATCCACCTGCTTGACATGCAGCCATAATTTCACTACCGGGACTTATTGTTGACTGCACGTACATCTTGGCCAACACGCAGTACGTATAAACGCACAGATGTTTTGTCCTGCCCGCTATCGCCATTACATAAGCGGATGTGTTATGCGGAATAATTGCCACAGCTCGGCGTACTCGTACGTGTGCATGCATAGATCGACCGTTTGTTGAGCAAGTGCTGCTGCACGTCCTGTGCCGTAACCGCGACGCCATTCAACACGATTTCGAATAATTGCTATTCGAAAAAAGCGCCTCGCCCGCACTCTCGCTTCCTATACCTGTCTGAAATAGCACAGCCAGCCCTTCTATTCCTGGACATCATATGGCAGCGCGGCCGGCCAGCAGGTATTTTCACGGCCACCGAGCCCGCTCGCTGCACTTTTTTCTTGCGTCACCCGGCGGCTTGATCGCGGCGGTCCAGTTATACCAATTACCCCGCACACCTTGCCGTACGTATTTCTCCAGGCAATGGCCTAGCTATATAGCTGGCTGCCAGCATAGCAAGCATTCAACCAAATGTGCTTACGTAGGTGTGCAAAAAAGCTGACAGCGGATCGACGGACAGACGTCTAATGAAATGTGTAAAATTGTTTCCCCTTATTTCTGTCACACCTCTTGCTGTCACAACGAACTCGTACGGCCTGTCCTGTTACGCGGAAAAATGCGCGTCACGTACGACCGGACAGACGGACGCGGACGGTCGGACGCAGACATGGACTGTTTCGCTTAACATCAGGCCGACCGACGCACATAATCACGCGGCGACCGGAACACCGGCCAGATAATAAATAATTGCCACACTCCGCGCCACGCGAGCAATGCGATTTATACCGTAACAGGCCTCGAGAACTCAAGCACACCAAATGCCATGCATCGTAGACATGATATGAAGTAAAATCATGTTTCTAATTTCCTTTCCCAGCCTTAGATTTAATTAGCCGTATACATATGTACGTACAGGCGGCCAACTATTATGCTGGCATTGCCGTGGATCGCTACCGTCGCTAGTTCCGCTCTGCCGCGGACTGCTGACTCCAAGCTGTTGCCCAACGCTGGCTGCCGCTGCCGCGGTGGTCGCGGTCACTGCCACTACCGTCCGACCGACCGCCGCCGTTCCGTCATGTTCCCGTTGACCTAGCAGGAAGACGACTAAATGCAACCAGGGAAACCAGCTGGCGACATCGAGCAATATCCGATAAAGTCTTCAAATCTAAAGCACCTTCCACTTGCGTGTTTAAAGTCAGATACGAAATAGGGTTTTAAGCCTGCGACTTGTGGCAGCCAGACCAGAAGCATTGCGACAACAGGCGGCTCCCGACTCGAGTTGTGAACATTTTAGAGGTCAACCATGACGGACGGTCGGACCAACACCTCTTCCAGTTCCAGCTAGCCGGAGCGGACTGCGCGATATTTATCGCCACACACACGACCGTCCAATCCATTGCCTTGTTCTGGCATTTCGAAATCGGACGTTCATTCTCTCTCTCCCTCTCGGCAGCCGGGGCCATTTTTCCTTCCCGTGGCTACGCGCGCGGGCGAAATGACGGTTGGTAAAATGGGCGGACGGGCGGACGCCGGAAGGAAGTTCCGCAGGAAGATCAGGATGGGAGGGAAGGAAGCAGACAGGGTATAACGAGGGATGAGATTGAGGATGTCGCTTTTTCACGTTAAGTCCATATACTACGCTATTGACTTTAGATTTAATGCTCAGAAGTAATGAATTGTTAATGGTCGAGGACCTGAATGGAACACAGGAAGAAAAATCCTAATTCATGTACGTAGTAGTAGAGCAGATTTCCCCACAGACAAATACGAAATAACAAA
>JAAUYK010051206.1_pt1 | contig 10218 bp, 13 predicted proteins | sample 7278021 | NCBI WGS metagenome assembly JAAUYK01 (sample SAMN14350223, study PRJNA611818) | marine sediment metagenome | isolation source: surface marine sediment (1.8m) | place: French Polynesia: Moorea | collected 2018-08
AGAAGAGCCTGTTTCGGCCGGCCGGCGACCACACGATGCCCTTGTAGAGCTCGTTCAGGTAGAAGGAGCTGTCCGACTTGAGGCGAAGCTTTTCCTGTACAAGTGAGAGTACCAGTATGAATATAATCCCTTGCAATGCAAAATGAATTTCGAAACTACTACGTATATATATGTGGTCCACCTGCATGAAAGGATAATGATGCACGTATCCAGTGGCAAGGATCACGGCGTCGATGGCCTCCGATGTCCCGTCTTTGAAGGTCACCGTGGACTCGTCGAACCGGTCCACCTCCTTCCTCTCCTCCACTCTCTCCGGCCAGACGTATCCGAGCGGCTGAGGATGTCTGTGCGAGACCAGGATCCTGTTTGCCTTCCCGACGGTGGACAGCTGCATGGCGATGTCGTCGGCAGAGTAGCTGGCGCCGACCACAAGCACGGTCTGGCCGGCGAACTCCTTGGCATTCCTAAATTCGTAAGAGGATGGCAAGTAGGAGTAGTATGCGTTCGATTACAATACCCACCGATAGTCTCGAGAGTGCAAGAATCTCCCTCGGAAAGTTTCTATTCCATCGTGAATGGGAATGTGTGGGGTTGAGTAGTGGCCGATGGCGCAGATGACCTCGCTGAACTCTTCCTCCATCAGAACAAGGTTGGCTCGCAGATCCTTGCTCATAACTCGATACACGTCGGCATCCTCGTCAAATGTGACGCTGACCACGAGCCGATCAAAAGTCACCTTGTCCCGGACGTCGTACCGGTTCCAGCGAGCTACATGAAAATGATTTGTACGCAATAAATTGCTGTGATTCTGCATGCATGCAATTATTTTACCCTGAAAATAATCAAACATGTCCTCCCTGTATGGGAACGAGGACACCGGCTTTCCGAAGTGATCGTCAAAGGTGTAATCCCCGAACTCGGCAGACTCCTTGGGGGCGTTGATCCGGAGGCCGCTGTACATGCAGCTGTGAACCGGCTCCCCGTGTTCATCGAGGCCAGTCTTGACGGTGTAGTTCCATTGGCCGCCCCAGTTGGATTGCTTCTCGTAGCAAACAATCTCCGGCAGAACAATGCCCTGAGAATATGGGACCATTCGACTCATGTCCTGGGTTATAATTTTAAATGTTACCTTAGCTCGTAATTTTTCAGCCTGACAAAGGACGGCGAGACCGGAGGGACCAGCCCCAATAATAAGGACTCGTTTGCCTGGCATCCCAACTGCTGATCGTGGATGTTTAGACAATAATTCACAGAAACGCCTCTGTTCACTGTTCAGTAATATGCTCCAAGTCCACTGTATCAAAGAAATATCACGGTGTCGTCCTGATGCCAAGGTATGACGCTGGTGCAGGTAGAGGTCATTGTGTACATTCCCTGATGGCATATTCGATAGCAGAACCAGATTGTTGCTGTAATGCTACAGCCCGAATAATTAAAGGTGTGTGGTGTGTATACGTGCACATATATTTCCCTCTCCGACAGTACGTATAAGCTTTAGTTACTATGTGTACATATATTATACGTATATAATTCAATGTATTTTCCAAGTGCGTTATTCTTGCAGTACAACCGAGCGTGTCCCTGTCAGGTGGCTCGTAAAAATTCCGCTCCTGAGCTCGCACAAATTGGCCACCTTGTCTGCCACGAATTTATGAAAGGACCTTGAAAAGTCCAAATTGTATTCGTAGTCACACTCCTTGCCCAGAGACAGGATGTAGTCTGTTTGAAAATCAACTAGCATCGGGATCGTCGTCGAGGCCTCAAACCTAAAGTTAATACCGTTATGCCATATCAGCAATTATGTATACATATTGTTTAGTGATCATACTTTCGTCTCCAGTGGTCCAAGTCATCCGAAATGTCCTTCTCGCCAGGCTTACTAATCAACCCAGCAACGGCCATCAGGATCCACTTTGCCTGAACGTCGAACATCGGCGCAGAGTAGACCTGGTCTTGCATGCCCACGTAGAAGAGCTTTCCGCCGCCGCCCGGCACGTACATGACGCCCTTGTAGAGATCCTCGAGGAAGAACAGGTTCTTGGACCTGAGGCGAAGGGCATCCTGAAAGCATCGCCTGTCTTTAGTTGCATACGAACTTTATTCACGTCAATTATATTCACCTGCATGAAGGGATAGTGGTGAATGTAGCCAGTTGCCAGAATAACCGCATCGATCGTGTCAGTCGCGCCATCCTTGAAGGTGACGGAATCCTCTGAGAAGTGCCTCACTTCTTTTCTCTCCTCGACTCCAGCGGGCCACTTGTACCCCAGGGGCTCGGGCTTCCTGTGGGAAACGAGGACTTTCTCAGCGCCGCCGAGCGTCACCAATTGACATGCAATGTCATCCGCAGAGTAGCTCGCTCCAACCACCAAGACTGTCATGCCCCTGAAGTCCTTTGCATTTCTGAGGATAGATTTTCGTAAATGAAATGCATCAACGATTTCGCCCTGGATTACCTATAATCCCTCGAGTGCATGAATCTGCCCCGGAATGTTTCGATCCCCTCGTGAATGGGAATGTTGGGCGTGGTGTAGTGTCCCGTGGCGCAAATCACGTAGTCAAAGAACTTTTCAGGCAGGACGACATTGGCTTGAAGATCCTTGCTCAGTACCCGGAACTGGCCACTTTCTTCTATAAAGGTCACAGATGTAACCTTCCTGTTGAATGTAATCTTGTCTTTGACTCCGTGGCGGTCCCAGCGAGCTAAATTAAGTGCCTGATTTGAAGCATCCTTGTGATGTAAGCATTTAAAAGAGCCACACCTTGAAAGTATCCAAACATGTCCTCTCGGCACGGAAAGGACGTTATTGGCTCCTTGAAGTGCTCATCAAAAGTGTAGTCCCCAAATTCGCAGCCCTCCTTGGGAGCATTTAGCCTCAGGTCCCGGTACATGCAACTATGCACTGGTTCCCCATACTCATCCAGGCCAGTCTTCACTGTGAAGTTCCACTGACCGCCCCAGGAAGACTGCATCTCATAGCAGGATATCTCAGTCATCAGGATCCCCTATTAGAGAAAAAGTGTTTAACGCATAGGATACATACAACTTTGCAATTAAAGTAGCCATACCTTAGTTCGCAGCTTTTCAGCCTGACATAGGATGGCGAGACCGGAGGGACCAGCCCCGATAATAAGGACTCGTTTGCCTGGCATCCCAATTGCTGATGGTGGATGTTTAGACGATAATTCACAGAAACTCCTCTGTTCACTATTCAGTTATATGCCCCAAGTCCGGTGTATCAGAGCTACACACTCGATGTCACGTGGTGGGCGCCGATTACCCAGCACTTTCTTGCTTGACGACTTTTTCGACTGACGGCCGCCGAAAACTGACCAATAAACTGGCTGACCCTTAGAAACGGCCAAGTAAAGTCAAGCTTCCAAGAAGCGGCGCCAGAAGGTGATTTCCCCCTTTCTGTTATGAGATTGTGTGGAGACTATACGTATTTGTATTTTCCCAATCTGTGTAGTGCCAGCTCAAAGAAAATACAGCGTTAAAGTCTTGAATTAAGTCCAGGTCATTTTCGACAGCAATGAAATATATGAGAAAATGTATTTAATTTCGGCCATTTCTCGTACGGCAATTCGGGAACATACTCGAGCCCACAGTGAGTGCAACGTGCGCGTCTCTCGCGTGCGTCAACTTCTGCTCCAACAGGATCCAACTTTCACTTTCCTTGTCGTACTGATAGATGCCGTCGAGAAAACAGGTCCAGCATTCCCCGTCGAATCCGGCGGCGAGCAAAAAAGAGCCACCATATGCCGGGGCCGCCGAGAGGTAGACGGCGTGGGGCAGTTGCGGCCCTGCCCGCCAGGCGTCCCCCTCCACGTCGTAGATTTCCACCACGCCGAGAAAGTTCTCTCCGTCGAATCCGCCGGCAGCGATCAGCTCCTTCGTCCCGTCCACCCTGACGACGGTCTTGCAGCTGTGCGATCCCCTCGCCGTCGGCATGCCGCTCACCTGCGTCCACGAGTCCTCCGTCGCGCTGTACACGAAGGTCGCACCCCAGAAGGACACGAACAGCCTGTCGGAGTCGACGATGGCCAGGCAGTAGTAGGACATGTCGAGGGGCAGTGGCGCCGGCTGGACAAAGCTACTTCCGTCGCTCGTCCGCTCGACCCCGGTAGAGCCAACCTCGGCGTACGTCCTCCCACCGGCCATGACCAGACCCCAATCGGAGTCTTAAGGAAGTAAACTTGCTTATAATTCAAAGAGCAATTTAATTTTTAACCTGAGTCATATCCCATCATGTACTTCTCAACGCTCATCGATCCGGAATGAGACCACGAGTTGGCTGCGGGGTCGTACTGGTAGCACGCCGACGTCATGATGTTGGTGTGCTTGTTGAAGCCGCCGCAGATAGTGACCTTCCCGTCGAGGACGGCGGCCGCGCTCCCGATGAGGAAACCCTCGGGGTGCGCCGCGGGCGTTACGCAGTCCAGGGGGTCGTCTTGGCCGAGCGGCACGAGCTCGGCCGGTGGCCACGGGAAACCCCCGACGGCCAGGAGGTAGTCGTCTTGAAAGCAGATAGGGATACGCATAGAAATTAAAGACCATAACTGGTCTAATTACCTGAATCATTCCCTGCCACGGAAGCAATGAAAAAAGCAATAATGGCGATTACGCAAAATGATGCCATTTCCGTCGCGTTCTATGCAAGTCTTGGAAATACCGTACTATAGATCGACAATCCGGACAATGACAGTTCAAGACAGACCGAGATTCTTTATATAGGGACATATTACGTATCGTAGTTGTCGTTAAAGACAATCAGCAAACGATATCTAGCTGCTTCGTTATCTGTTCCAATTAGAATGAGCGAGCAATGTTCCTTGACAACCTACCTACTCGTACATGACATATTTTATTTATGCACTTCTCATATAAAACTTTCTTATGCATCTCTCACGACACCAGTGTCACATTCTGACCCTCCGACTGGTCTAGAAACATCGTGGAGAAAACGTTGTCGAAGAACTCAGGGTAGTATTCGCATGCGCGCTGGCAGTCTGCGCCCCAGTTCACCTCGAGGATCCTGGGCCTCATAACCCTCTTCCCCTTGCTGTCCTTTTCCCACGCGAGCATGAGGTCCGCGGCGTACATTGCCCGCGACTGGGCATTGGGCGCGATCCCGCACGGCGGCGGCCTCATCGCCGCAGCCTCGAACAGCTCCCGGAACATGGAGAAGATGTCGGCCTCGACCTCTTTCCACTTGTAGTCGGGGTACTGGCGCTCGAACTCGGCGACGAAGTCGTGGCAGAACATCTGTTTGAAGTCGCTCACCCCGCCGTAGTTCATCACCGTGAAGTGCTTCTCGTACTGGTCAAAGTCGGACAGGTCGAACGCGACGTTGGCGAAGCGGAGCCAGAACCTAAGTCATTGAGCTCTTTAGACAATCGGCTAACTTAAAATCTCATTTTGTTACCTGTCATAGACGTAGACTTTCAATGGCTCGACGCTCGTCAAGATGATGATGTACCGAATGTCCAACTTGACCTTTCCGATCTCTGGCCTCTCGAATAAGACCGGGTCCTCAATGTACCTGAGGTATTCTTCAATTGTTAGCAGGTCGCCGAAATAACTATACGTAATTGGACTAACTTTTGCGCCACCTTGGGCCCACTGAACGGCAGCCTGAGAATGTGGTGCAGGTCCGGTGATATGTGCATGTCGAGGCCTCTGGCCAAGTTCCACGCCTTCACGATCCAGTGATTGTCCAGACCGCTGCAAAAAAATATTTTTATATAACGCATTTAATGCCAGCCATTTCTACGCGCTCACAGCTTCTCTCTCCGCTGGAAGTAGCTGACAAACTGCGGGATCTCCGTCTTCAGATTGTAGGTCACAGGTAGCCACGAGGGCGATGCGGGCTTTGAGACGTCGTCGTCGTCGCCGTCCGCCTTGATCGCTTTTCTCCGGCCGACGATGCCCAGCAGGTCCTTGATGGTGACGACGTTCTCGAAGGGGAACTGATTGATGCGTTTGTGTGGCGCCTGTTCGCTCAACTCTCTAGGCGCAGAATGTAAGTTAGCTTCACTCCTCAATAACTACGAATGAAATTACTTGAAAGTTTTGTAGTGCTTCGTCAGCCATAGCACGTCGGCGTCTTCCTCGTTGTCGACCATCTCGAAGCGAGGATGCTTCAGGTTCTGGCCGATGTAGATGTACTCGGCGAAGACGCGGATCTTCCTGTCGGTGGGGAGGGGAGCTGCCTTGAAGTCCGGGTCTGGATAACTCTCGTTCTGACGACTGGCCTGAAAAAAATTAGCAAATAAATACGTTTTAATTCGATTATCCATTGTAGTGCCTACCGCAAAGAACTCTGCGCCCGGCTCCGTCTGACGCCAATCCACCTCCTCGGCGAGGTCCTCCTCCTTCCACGCGTTCAAGAGGGCCCTCCGCACCAGCGGGTCCGTTGCCTCGGGACCCTCGAGGAAGTCCCGGCAGATCTCCTCGCCGCATTCCACGTCCTTGACGGGAAACATTAGGCTGTACGCGGCCCCGTCCACCGTCGAGATGAACGGCACCGCTCGCACGTTTGGCTCGTCCGAGTGTTGGATCTTGGAGCCGAACTCGTCCATGACGTACCAGACGGGCACCCTGTCCTCCGCCCACTCGGCGTTGCCCACCCAGTAGGTGTTGGCGTGGCGCCACTTCTCGCGCATGACGCAGTCCACGAGCAGCTTGTCGTCGCCGTCCTCGGCGATGCCCATGAGCGCGGCCATCCGCTGCGCGAGGCCGGGAATCCCCTCGAGCTGCTGCCGGGCCGACCGGGGTCGAAAGGTCCACGCGTGGTCGATCAGGAAGATCGCGGCGGGGTCATCGGCCCGGACCCCGTCCTCCTTTGCGACGAGCACCTTCCAGGCGGTGACGGCGCCGCTCTCCTCGTCCTCCTCGCACGCGAAGGAGAAGGCGCTTCCGGCGTCGAACGTCTGGCCGACGATCTTGGAGAAGAGTGTCGGCCACAGGTGGTTGGGGACGGCGGACGCTTCCAGCTGGTTGCGGTGGACGTCGAGGAAGCGGTTCAGGGACCAGGTGACGGCGGCGTCGGCCCCCTCGGAAGCGCCGTTGCCGCCTTGCTGCTCCATGACAAACTCCTTCCCTTTCGAGTCAGTGTCCTTTGGTCGAGGGGACATGGCTATTGGCTACAGCATTTCAATTTTCAAGATAATCTACACTCTACAGTAGCCAAGGAATTGTCACAAACAATAGTAGAATACTTTCCTATAGCACTTCGATAGTCGCATTGACGGCACGCGTGCTTGTTTTCAATTCACACGGCCGTGATCGATAAAGCGGGAACTTCGAACAGGTGCAACACAAATGGTTTTATTTTACACTTTTAACTGGTTCTTCGCTGCTTAATTTACGCAGTTTATCATGTATGTATAACATCGATGTTGGAGAAAATACACGTTATCATATCTCAGCAGCAAGAACCTCGTGCTCGTTATTATCTCCTTGTTTCATGATCTCCATCAGCTCGGCGTCGTGGACCTTTGCGTGTGCGACGGCTGTTGGCGCGTGCCACGCCGAGAATGAGCACATCTCGCAGGAGCTCCTCCCCCACTCGTCATGCTCATCCATCACGTGGGCGTCCATGGCGCGGAGGCCGTCTCCGACGAAGTCGCAGTGCTCGCAGGTCATGGACACGTCGCGCTCGCTGTGCAACTCCCGGTGCTTCACGAAGTCGGCCGACGACTCGGTGGAGAAGTTACAGAGCGCGCACTTGGGGTTGTCGCGGTCGGCGCCGTGCGTCGCCAGGATGTGGTTGCTCAGCGCCTCCTCGTCCTGCGTGGAGAAGTCGCACAGTGAGCACGCCAGCGTCGGCGTCTCGCCGTGCAGCTCGGCCTTGTGGTCCTCCAAATTGGACACGTACTTGGTCGAGTAGGGGCACTTGGGGCAGGACAGCAGCTTCGGCCAGACCGTCGAGTTCGCCTCCCTCTCCTTTCTCTGCTGCTTTTCGTTCTGCGCCTTCTTCTTGGCGGTCGCCGCCGCCGCCGCCTTCCTGGGGTCGACGACGACGCGCGGTTGGATGCCGTGCCTCTCCAGCTGGTGCGTCTCAAGCCTGCTATCCAGGTAGGTCACGTAGCTGCAGATCGAGCAGGTCCAGTGCTTCCTGCTCTTGCGGTTGTGGTTCTTCAGGCCGGAGTGATACGAGGTGTCGAAGTCGCAGGTGTCGCACTTGTACTTCTTCTCCTTGAAGTGCACGCCGCTCACGTGGTCGCTGAAGATGCGCTTCCGGTTGGTCTTGTAGTCGCAGTCTTGGCAGTACCACCACTTGCGCCCCTCGGGACAACGCTCCTCGCGAGGCTCGTCCTCTGACTGGCGGGGCATCCTTGCTAATACCTGTCGAGAGATCCGAACCTTTAGTCGGTCAGTCTACGTAGATTGCATGCATGTACAGTACAGTACGTTGTACTAGATTTCCGCTTTATTAGGTGCACAGACAGATTGGGTCAATTAATTAATTAGCTCTCGTTGGCAAGCGGCGATTCCGATACGGCGATCTCCTCCTTCTCCACGTTGTCCTCCGCGTTGCTGTGTCCGATCACTCTGTGTCTCTGCAGTCTCCTCGGCGTGTAGGTCACGTAGTCGCACTTGTCGCACTCCACGTGGCACGGCCGCTTCCTGTGCATCGAGGCGAGCGCCGCGTTCGCGGAGGCGAAGTCGCAATTGTCGCACGCGTGCGGCTGCTCCCCGAGGTGCTTCGCGTTCACGTGGCTCTCCAGCTGCGCCTTGCTGTACGTGGAGAAGTCGCACAACGCGCACAACACGTTCTTGTCGTGGACGCGCGTCGTGTGGCGCTTCATCGCCGACCACGAGTTGGCGCGGAAGCCGCAGTGGTCGCACAGGAACGAATCAGACTTGGACTTGATCTGGCGGCGCTCCTCCTGCGGCGGACGCTCGTCGAAGAAGGACAGCACGTCGTCGTCGACCCACGGATCGTCCTCTTCCTTCTCGGGACTCTCACTCTCCTCTCTCTTTGGCTCCTCGGATATTTGGAGAGGGTCCTCCTGGCGACCCTGACGACCTCTTGGACTTTTAGCCGGCAGTTTGCTTGTTGTATACTCCGCAGGTTCTGGCGCTCCTTTCGCTCTCTTGGGAGGAATGACTGATGCCGGTTTACGAGATCCCTTGTCGGATTCCATGGTGACTGTGATTGCCGTCCCCCTGTACCTGTCCTGCAGCTCCCTGAATGTCTCGTTCTTGCTGTGGTCCTCCATCGGCGCCATTTTCAGCGTCGTCCCCGAGGCCTTCAGTCGCGCCTTGATGCCGTTCCAGGTGTCTATCTCGTCCTTGTCCTTGGCCGATCCCGAAGGCATTTCAGTGCTGGTCAGTTCAGTGGTCACCTCGTTAGTCGTTACTCTCTCGTTTAATGTCGCACAGTAGTTGCCACAGTACAAGGCTACACGCACAAGTGTTACTGCTGGTAACCTGAACCTTAACCTTTAACAGAGCAGAGGCTGCAGAGCTGGCACTCGCGATTTTAAGTGAATGCTGAATGGACTAGGATAGGACAAGGTTTAAGCCAAGGCCCAAGAGGGATCTCACAAACAATATGACAGCTATCCAGAATCCAGTAAATGTTGTTTTCACTGCAAAGATTATGACAGGTAATTTCATGACTACAAAGATTGTGACAGCAAAGATTATGACAGCATTTATCATGAACTGTAAACATTATGGGTACTACTGGAGACTGTGGGTCCCTGCGGAACTTGAGCTTTAGACGTGGGAAAATTCACGCAACCTTTTGCGCGCGATATGCATTGATCTTCAAATAGGTATTTTACCCTTCTTGTACATTTTCCGGTATTTCGCCTATTTTACCTATGCAACTGAGCAAGTTCTTGTTGTTTATTTAATCTAGTGAAGTTGATTCACATTTCCTTGTGAAAGAAGGTGCAAAATGGAAGGAACTTGAAGTGAATTTGCAACCATGGCCTCTCTACATCCCAGTACATGGCAGGACGGGCGAGCAAGCATTGGAGTCATTCTATGCTCACCTTTCCCAGTGGTACCCAGTTTAGGTAAGGTAAGACACCAATTTCCCCACGTCTATATGTCATGTTCGATCGGGACCCACAGTCTCCAGTAGTACCACATTATGAATTGTAAACAATGTGACAGCAAAGATTATGACACCAAACAGTATGAATTATAAACAATATGACAGCTAAGATCATGAATGGAAATATAGCCTGGGTGAAACT
>JAAUYK010047708.1_pt1 | contig 10217 bp, 7 predicted proteins | sample 7278021 | NCBI WGS metagenome assembly JAAUYK01 (sample SAMN14350223, study PRJNA611818) | marine sediment metagenome | isolation source: surface marine sediment (1.8m) | place: French Polynesia: Moorea | collected 2018-08
GATCGACATGAAGGGATCGGTCTCGAGGATGCCTTTCCCCTCGTAGGCCGGCAGGAAGCCCGCCGCGTCGTCGCGCGACAGCCCGAAGGTGGTCTGCGTCAGGTCGTTGGTCCCGAAGCTGAAGAACTCCGCCGTCTCGGCGATCTCGCCGGCACGCAGAGCGGCGCGCGGCAGCTCGATCATGGTGCCGACCAGGTAGCTGAAGGACACTCCGGTCGCCGCCTTGACCTGCTCGGCGACACGGTCGACCAGGGCCTTGAGGATCTCCAGTTCCTCGCGCACCGCAACCAGCGGGATCATGATCTCGGGCTCGATGGTGCCGCGCCCCTCCTCGGCCAGCTCGGCGACCGCCTCGAAGATCGCGCGCGCCTGCATCTCGTAGATCTCCGGATAGGTGATGGCCAGGCGGCAGCCCCGGTGGCCGAGCATGGGGTTGGCCTCATCCAGCTTGATCGCCCGGGCCCTGAGATCGTCCAGATCGACGCCGGCGGCCTCGGCCACGTCGGCCAGTTCGGCCTCGCCGTGGGGCAGGAACTCGTTGAGCGGCGGGTCGAGCAGGCGGACGGTCACCGGCATGCCCTTCATGATCTGGAACATCTCGACGAAGTCCTGGCGCTGCATGGGCAGGATCTTGTCGAGCGCGTGCCGCCGTTCGCTCTCGTTCTTGGCCAGGATCATCTCGCGCACCGCGACGATCCGCTCGGCCTCGAAGAACATGTGCTCGGTCCGGCAGAGGCCGATCCCCTCCGCCCCGAACTCGAGGGCGTGGCGCGCGTCGACCGGGGTATCGGCGTTGGCGCGCACGCCCATGGAGCGGTGCTTGTCGGCCCACTCCATCAGCACCGCGAAATCGCCCGAGAGCTCCGGCTGGATGGTCGGCACCTCGCCCAGGATCACTTCACCGGCGCCGCCGTCGATGGTGATGAGGTCGCCTTCACGCAGCTCCAGGTCGCGCACCCGCATGACCCCGAGCTTGAGGTCGATCCGCAGCTCGCCGGCGCCCGCGACGCAGGCGCGCCCCATGCCACGGGCGACCACGGCCGCGTGGCTGGTCATGCCGCCCCGGGTGGTCAAGATCGCCTTGGCCGCGTGCATGCCGTGGATGTCTTCCGGGCTGGTCTCGATCCGGCAGAGGATGACGGCCCTGCCCGAGGCGGCGGCGTCCTCGGCCCGGTCGGCGGAAAAGACGATCTCGCCCGAGGCCGCGCCGGGCGAGGCCGGCAGCCCCTTGGCGATGACCCGCCGCTCGGCCTTGGGGTCCAGCGTCGGGTGCAGCAGCTGATCGAGGGCGTTGGGATCGATCCGCTCGATCGCCTGCTCCTCCGTGATCAGTCCCTCGCGCGCCATATCGACCGCAATCCGCACGGCGGCCCCGGCGGTTCTCTTGCCGGCGCGGGTCTGCAGCATGTAGAGCTTGCCGCTCTGCACGGTGAACTCGATGTCCTGCATGTCGCAGTAGTGGGCCTCAAGCCGCCGGCGCACGTCGAGCAGCTGATCGAACAGCGCCGGCATGACCTCCTCCATCGCCGGGAGGCTCGAGCCGTTGGTCTCCTTGCCCCTGACCGTCAGGTGCTGGGGCGTGCGAATGCCGGCCACGACGTCCTCGCCCTGGGCGTTGATCAGATACTCGCCATAGAAGGCGTTCTCGCCGGTCGAGGGATCCCGGGTGAAGGCAACGCCCGTCGCGCAGTCGTCGCCCATGTTGCCGAACACCATGGCCTGGACGTTCACCGCCGTGCCCCAGTCGGAGGGGTAGCCGTGCAGCCGGCGGTAGGTGATCGCCCGCTGGTTCATCCAGGAATCGAAGACCGCGCCGATCGCGGCCCAGACCTGCTCCCGCGGATCCTGGGGGAAGGGCTCGCCGGTCTCCTCCTCGATCCGCTTCTTGTATTCGACGATCACGGCCTGCCAGTCCTCGGCGGAGAGATCGGTATCCAGGGTGACGCCCCGGTCCTCCTTGTGCAGGTCGACGATCTCCTCGAAGCCGTGGTGGTCGACACCGAGCACGACGTCGCCGAACATCTGGATGAAGCGGCGGTAGCTGTCGTAGGCGAAGCGCCCGTCACCGGAATGCCTAGCCAGGCCTTCGACCGTCTGGTCGTTGAGGCCGAGGTTCAGCACCGTGTCCATCATGCCGGGCATGGAGACCCGCGCGCCCGAGCGCACCGAGACGAGCAGCGGATTCTTCTGGTCGCCGAAGCGCGCGCCGACCAGCTTCTCCATGGCGCCGAGCGCCGCCTCGAACTGTTTTTTTAGGCCGGGCGGCAGCGCCTTGCCGTTGTCGTAGTAGTGGGTGCAGGCCTCGGTTGTGATCGTGAAACCGGGCGGCACCGGCAGGCCGAGCGAGGACATTTCCGCCAGGTTGGCCCCCTTCCCGCCGAGGAGATTGCGCAGGCTCGCGGCGCCCTCCGCCTCGCCCCCGCCGAAGCTGTAGATCCACTTGGCCGTGGTTACCGTCGTTTGTGCCACCTCAACCCTCGATCTTGGAGAAGTCCGCCACCTGGCCCAGGGTCGACCCGAGCTGCGACAGCAGACGCAACCGATTGGCGCGCAGCGCCGGATCGTCGGCGTTCACCGTCACCTCATCGAAGAATTTGTCAACCGGCCGTCGCAATCCGGCGAGCGAAGACATGGCGCCGGTGAAGTCCTCGTCCGACAGGGCGGCCTCGGCCGCGGTTGCGGCCCGCCCCAGGCTGTCGAACAGGACGCGCTCTTCCTCCTGTTTGAGCGCGGCACTGTCGGCACCGCCGTTGTAGGTCGTCTTGTCGTTCTTTTCCTCGATCCGCACGATGTTGGCCGCCCGGCGGTAAGCCACCAGGAGGTTGGCGCCGTCGTCCGTCCCGAGGAAGGACTCCAGGGCGGCCACGCGCGCCAGCACGCGCACGATGTCGTCCTCGCCGCCCAGCGCGAAGACCGCCGAGATCAGGTCGTGCCGCACGCCCTGGTCGCGCAGCGCGACCTTGAGCCGGTCGGCGAAGAAATCGATCATGTCCCGCGCGACCTCGCCCTTGGCCGCGGCGGCGCGCGGCGCCTCGGTGAAAACGGTCCGCATCGGCAGTCGGATCCCGTTCTCGACGATCAGCCTGATGACGCCCAGGGCGGCCCGGCGCAGGGCGAAGGGATCCTTCGAGCCGGTCGGCTTCTCGTCGATGGCGAAGAAGTTCACCAGCGTGTCGAGCTTGTCGGCCAGAGCAACGGCGACCGAGACGGGCGCCGAGGGGCAGCGGTCGCCCGGGCCCTGCGGCGCGTAGTGCTCAGCGATAGCCTCGGCCACCGCCTCGCTCTCGCCGTCGTGGCGCGCGTAATAGCGGCCCATGATGCCCTGGAGCTCGGGAAATTCGCCGACCATGCCGGTCGTGAGGTCGGCCTTGCAGAGCCGCGCGGCGGAGCGCACCCGGTCCGGGTCGGCGCCCGGGATGTGCTTGGCGAGCATCGCCGCCAGCGCCTGCAGACGGTCGACCTTGTCGTCGAGCGTGCCCAGCCGGGCATGAAAGACGATGTTCTTCAGGTCCAGGACCCGGCCGGCCAAGGGCTTTTTCCGGTCCTCGTCCCAGAAGAAGCGGGCGTCCGCCAGGCGGGCGCGCAGGACCCGCTCGTTGCCGGTGATGATCGTCTTGCCCTTGTCCCTGGTCGCCATGTTGGCGACCAGGAGGAAGCGGTCGGCAAAACGCCCCTCGGCGTCCTCGGTGGCGAAGTACTTCTGGTGGCTCCGCATGGCGGTGGTCAGAACCTCCGGCGGCAGGTCCATGAAGGCCTGGTCGATGCGCCCCATGAGAACCACGGGCCATTCGACCAGGCCGGCGACCTCGCCGAACAGGGCCGGGTCGTCCCTGACCGCCAGGCCGGCCTTCTTGGCCAGCTTCCCGGCCTCGCGGCGGATGATCGCCTCGCGTTCCGCCGGATCGAGGATCACCTTGGCCTGCTTCAGCTTCTTGCGGTAGTCAGCGTAGTTGGAAACGGCGATCGGGTCGGGCGCGAGAAAGCGGTGGCCCCGGGTCTCGGTCTGCCCCAGCGCCACCATCGAGGTGAAGCTGCCGGCCTGGTCGGCGAAGTCGAGCGGCGCCCCGTCGAAGAGCGCGAGCACGGCGTGGAGCGGCCGGACCCAGCGGAACTTGTCGCCGGCCCAGCGCATCGACTTCGGCCAGGGGAAGGCGGTCAGCGCGCCGGCAATGGCCGCCGGCAGGACCTCGACGCTGGGCCGCCCCGCGACCTGCCTGACCGCGAAGTAGAACCGGGCGCCCTTGACCTCGCGAACCTCGGCCTGGTCGATCGATGACAGGGCGTTGGCCTTCATGAAGCCCTGCAGCGCCTGCTCGGGCGCGCCGACCCGCGGCCCCTTGCGCTCCTCGGAGAGATCCGGCTGCTGCGTCGGCAGGCCGTCGACCACCAGGGTGAGGCGCCGCGGCGTGGCGAAGGCCTCGGCGCTCCCGAAGTCGAGTCGCCCCTCCTCCAGCTTGCCGGTGACCAGGCGCTTCAGGTCCTCCGCGGCGCGCGCCTGCATGCGCGCCGGGATCTCCTCCGACAGCAGCTCGAGCAGGAGCTCAGCCATGGCGCCCTCGCAGCCCGGCCATTTCCCCAGTCCTTGTCATAGCCGGGCTCGACCCGGCTATCCAGGGGCCGAGGGTCGCCCTGGATGCCCGGATCAAGTCCGGGCATGACAAAACTTGCGTGTCTGAGACGATCAACTGGCGCTCCCCGCCTGACTGGCCAGCCAGGCCTCGCAGCAGCTCTTGGCCAGGTCGCGCACCCGGCCGATGTAGGCCTGGCGCTCGGTCACCGAGATCACGCCGCGGGCGTCGAGCAGATTGAACAGGTGGCTCGCCTTCATGCACTGGTCGTAGGCCGGCAGGGCCAGGGGGCGCTCGGCCTTCAGAAGCTTGGCGCACTCCGCCTCCGCGTCCTTGAAGTGGGCCATGACCGTCTCGGTGGTGGCCACTTCGAAGTTGTAGGCCGAGAACTCCTGCTCCGACTGCAGGAAAACGTCGCCGTAGGTCTTGCCGCCCTCTTCCTTCGGCACGCCGTCCCAGTCAAGGTCGTAGACGTTCTCGACGCCCTGGACGTACATCGCCAGGCGCTCCAGGCCGTAGGTCAGCTCGAGCGACACGGGATCGCAGTCGATGCCGCCGACCTGCTGGAAGTAGGTGAACTGGGTGACCTCCATGCCGTCGCACCAGACCTCCCAGCCGAGGCCCCAGGCGCCGAGGGTTGGGCTCTCCCAGTCGTCCTCGACGAAGCGGATGTCGTGCGCCATGAGGTCGATGCCGAGCGCCTCCAGCGAGCCCAGGTAGAGCGCCTGGCTGTCCGGCGGCGACGGCTTCCAGATCACCTGGAACTGGTAATAGTGCTGCAGGCGGTTGGGGTTCTCGCCGTAGCGGCCGTCGGTCGGCCGGCGCGACGGCTGGACATAGGCCGCCTTCCAGGGCTGCGGGCCGAGCGACCTCAAGGTGGTCGCTGGGTGGAAGGTACCCGCGCCGACCTCCAGGTCGTAGGGCTGCAGGATGACGCAGCCCTTGCTCGCCCAATAGTCCTGAAGCTTGAGAATCAGGCGCTGGAAGCAGCTCTCCGGATCGGCGCGCAAGGCGCGCCGGCGCGACGCGGCGGATTTTCCGGGTGGCATGGGGGCCGGGTCTTTGTTGCACTGCGAAAAACCGGGGGAGAGTAGCCTCGCCCCCCGGGGGAATCAAGCGCAGGCGGCTTACTCCGCGAGCCCGACGAACTCCAGCATCAGCTCGGAGATGACCCGGTTGCGGCCCTCGGCCTTGGCGCGATAGAGCGCCTGGTCCGCCCGGCGGACGAAGCTCTCCAGGGTTTCGCCGAGGCGGTACTTGGCGGCGCCGACCGACATGGTGACGATCCCGTAGCTCTCGCCGGTCTTGCGGTTCTTCAGTTTGCGCGAAGACAGCTTCTGACGGATCTGGTTGGCCACCGTGAGGGCGTTGTCCAGGCTCGTGCTCGGCAGAACGACCACGAACTCCTCGCCGCCGTAACGCGCCGGCGTGTCGCGGCCCTTGACGCCGTCCTTGAGGATGCGGGCCACGGCTTTGAGCACCTCGTCGCCGATCAGGTGACCGAAGGTATCGTTGAACTTCTTGAAGTGATCGATGTCGAGCAGCAGGAGCGAAAGATCCGAGCCGTCTTCCTGGGCCTTGGCCGCTTCCTCGCGCAGGGTCAGGTCGAAATACTTGCGGTTGGCTATTCCGGTCAGCGCGTCGGTCATCGCCTCGCGGCGCACCTCCTCGAGGTGCTGGCGCAGGTCGGTGATCTCCTGCGAGGATTCACCGAGCCGGCTCTCGAGCGCCTGGTTCTTCTCCAGGATGTTGCGCGTATCGTTCAGGATGCCCTTGACCAGTTCGGCCATGTCGCCGCCGTCGCCGGACTGCGCCAGGTCCTTCGAGAAGCCCGCGAGCTTTTCACCGTAGCGGCCCTGGTCCTTGCCCGCCTCGTCGAGATGGTTGAGGATCTCGCCGATCATGGACTGCAGGCGGCTGGTGGTTTCCCGAAGCTCACCGCTCTCCTTGTCGAAGCCGATGAACTGCTCGTAGATCTCTTCACAACGCTCAGGTGTAAGCTGCGCCTTGTTGCTGAGCACGATGTCCAGGGCCCGGTTCATGGCCGGGTCCCGGCCGGCGAAGTAGCCGTACCAGACCGCGAAGTTGTTGGGATTCTGCGCCACATCGTGCTGGCGCATGTGCTTCAAGGCAGATTCGGCATACTCGGCCGCCTGTTCTAGGCTTTCAATGTACTGCATCTCGCCCCTCGGTCGATCAACCGCCGCGCGGCTCGTGGCAACGTTCGGCCTGGGCGACCACACTTATAGGTCGCGGCCATCGAGCCGATCCTAGGGGGCAAGCCTTATAAATGTATTAGCTGAACCTGCATAAAATACTAACATATTCAGCATGTTGTTCTCGTATTAGGCGCATAACATCATGGTTTATTGACGCTTTACGCGATTAGCGGAATAGATCCCTAATAGGGGCAATCCGGCCGTCCGCAGCTCGATTGGGCCCGCGCCGCCACGAAGGCTTCGCAGACCGGGCAGCGAACCATCTCCTCGGCCTCCTTGCGCTCGGCCTTGCCGCCGTCGCCGCCCCCTTTGACCGGACGCCGCTGGGACTTCACAGACCGGTCCAGCTGACGTGCCTCCTGGAGCCGCGAAACCAGCTTGAAACCGTACCAGACGGCACCGACCAGGGCGGCCAGCAACAGGAGTTTCTGGAGCGAGAACATGGCGTCTTGTATGGCGCGGTCCCGGGGCCGTCAAGGCGAGCGGGCTGCTGGGACCCGGTCTACCCTAGAGCAGATCCGGGTTTGATTGAATCGCTAGAAGCGATTCATCAAACCCGGTGAATCTGCTCTAACTCAATGATGTAGATCGGATTCACATGTTTAGACGGAAGCAGGACCTGCTTCCGTCTAAACATGATCCGATCTAGAGGCCGAAGCGGGCCCAGAGCGCCCGCTCCTCCACAGCCGCGATCAGGCCTTCCGCCCAGGCCGCGGAGACCGGCCGTCCGCCCGTTGCCCCGGCTGCGGAGAAAGGCAGGCGCAGCCGCCACCAGCGTTGACGGTCCTCGACCTTGCGCAGGCGCAGCTTCTCGCCGTAGCGCTCGCGCAGCACCCGGCGCATCTCGCCGACGCCGTCGGCGAGTCCCAGTTCCACGGCCTTGCGGCCGGTCCAGACGTCGCCCGAGAAGAGCGTCTTATCGCCGCCCTTCAGGCGTTCGCTCCGACGCTGGCGGACCATCTCTTTGAAGCTCTCGTGGATGTCCTGGTGGATCGCCTTGAGCCGGGCGACGTCCTTCGGGTCCTCTTCCCTGAAGGGATCGAGCATGGACTTGCGCTCGCCCGCCGTGTGGACCCGCCGCTCGACCCCGATCTGCTCCATCATCTTGGTGAACCCGAAGCTGGCGGAGATCACCCCGATCGAGCCGACGATGCTGCTCTCGTTGACGTAGATCTCATCGGCCGCGCAGGCCAGCCAGTAGCCGCCGGAGGCCGCGATGTCCTCGGCGAAGGCGATCACCGGCACCTCGTGCTCGGCCGAGAGGTCCCGGATCCGTTCCGCGATCAGCGCCGACTGCACCGGCGAGCCGCCTGGCGAGTTGACCCGGAGCGCCACGGCCCGGATCCGGGGCATCTTGAAGGCCCGTTCCAGCGGGTCGGCCAGTGCCGCGAGGGAGAGACCGCCGCGCATGGGGCCCATCCCGCCGATCACGCCGGTGAGCGCGACCACGGCGACCTGGGGCGGAGGGTTCTTGAATCGGCTGAGCGGAAGCTTGGCCAGGAGCGCGTAGAAATCCATAGCCAGCTAAATGGGGCCGCGCGGCAGGCTTGCCAACACCCCACGCCGACGGAGATCCGGATCGAAGGCCGCCGGCCTCGGGCGCTACCAGACGAGCGGGGCGGCCTCCCGCAGGACCGCCTCCGCGGCCGCCGTATAGGCGCCGTCGCCCCGGTGCAGGACGAGGCCGCAGCTCACGCCTCCGGGCGCCGCGACCCCCTTGCGGGCGGCGACGATAATGCGCTTCGCGGGCCGGCCCTCGGCTGGCCAGAGTGGAAACAGCCGGATGCCCCCGAAGGCGGGGGCGAGCCCCGCGAGGAGGTCGGCCAGCCGGTCGGCGCGGTAGATCACGTTGAGTGTCCCCTTGGGCCTGAGCCATTGCCGCGCGGCGGCCAGCCAGTGCGCCAGCCCGGTCTCGCCCTCGCGCTGCGCCAGGTCGCGCGACGCCAGCTTCGAGGGACGTCCCGAGGCGCAACCCAGGTAGGGCGGGTTCATCAGGACCCGGTCGAAACCCTCGGGCGGAAAGTGATCCGCCGCTTCGCGCAGGTCGCCCTCGACCACCTCGAACCGGCCTGCAAACCCGTTCTCCTCGGCGTTGGCGCGGGCCAGAGCCGCCAGTGCCCCCTGCACCTCCAGGCCCGCGACCCGTACCTCGGGCTCGCGGGCCAGAAGGCAGAGGGCCGCGGCGCCGACGCCACAGCCGAGATCGAGCAGGCTTTCCCCTGCGCCTGCCTCGACCGACGCAGCCAGCAGCACCGGATCGATGGCCGCCCGGTAGCCGCGCGCCGGCTGGCGAAGGCGGACCCGCCCGTCCAGAAGAAAGTCCAGGGTCGTCGCGCCGGGGGATCCGGCGGCGGCGGGCTGGGTGCGTGGCGTCATGCCGGGTCGAGCTCGCCGGCCTCGACAAGGAGTCGTTTCGCGCGAAGGTAGTCGTCGTCCATGACGGCGAGGCGCCGCGGGATCGCCCCCGCAGAGCCCTCCAGGATCGAGGTGTTGGCGTCGAGCACAACCGCTTCGATACCGGAGTCCGCCAACAGCGCCGTGAGCCAGGACAGCTTCACGATGTCGTTGGTGCGCAACAGCTCCTTCATCGCCCTGCCCCTATTGAACCCCTCGGCTAACAGTCTCGTAACAAGGTCGTTGTGATCGTGCTCGGGTTGGGCGGGATCGCCAGGGTTGGCCGCGATCGAGACGGCGGCGGCAAGAGCCGGCCCCGAGCTTCACCGAGGCAGGCTTGACGCAACAGCCCAGGCACCTATTCTGGCCGGCAGTCCGCCGGGCCAAGACAAGGAAGATAAACGCAGGCCAGCCCGGAAGGAAAGGTGGGAAGGTCGAAAGTGGCACTGGTCGCCGACTACAAGCGGGAGAATGCGGCTTCTCCGGAGAACGGCTTGCAGCGCCTGACAGCCCTGGTGCAACAGGATCTGCAACGGGTCAACGCGCTCATCCTCGATCACATGCAATCCGAAGTGGTGCTGATCCCGCAGCTCGCCGGCCACATCATCGCGGCCGGCGGCAAGCGCCTGCGGCCGTTGTTGACATTGGCGTCGGCGCAGCTCTGCGGCTACGAAGGGCCCCGGCACCTGGCCCTGGCAGCCTGCGTCGAGTTCATCCACACGGCGACCCTGCTGCACGACGACGTGATCGACGAGAGCGACCTGCGCCGCGGATTGGCGACCGCGAACGCGGTCTGGGGTAACAAGTCCAGCGTCCTCGTTGGCGACTTCCTTTTCAGCCGGGCTTTTCAGCTCATGGTTGCAGACGGCTCGCTCAAGGTGCTGCGCATCCTGTCCGATGCCTCGGCGATCATCGCCGAGGGCGAGGTCATGCAGCTGACCACCTCGAACGATACCGCCACTACCGAAGACAGCTACATGAAGGTGATCAGCGCCAAGACCGCGGCGCTCTTCGCCGCCGCCTGCGAGATCGGGGC
>JAAUYK010013747.1_pt1 | contig 10216 bp, 1 predicted proteins | sample 7278021 | NCBI WGS metagenome assembly JAAUYK01 (sample SAMN14350223, study PRJNA611818) | marine sediment metagenome | isolation source: surface marine sediment (1.8m) | place: French Polynesia: Moorea | collected 2018-08
CACTTCTTGAGAGAGAGAGAGAGATAGAGAGAGAGAGAGAGAGGTGTGTGTGTGTTTGCCCAATGCTGGCGCCAGAACTACAGGCGTCGGATCCGTGACTGGATCGTCATATAAGTGCGTAGTACTTACTGAGGCATGCGACGCAAGTAAAACCTCTTATTATGCCCGCATAATTAAAGTATTTTGCGTTTTTTTTCGATGTACGACGCGGGGACAGCTCGAAAAACTTAACGCCACGTTAAGCAATTAACGCATGACGGTATGCTGGCCAGTGCAAAGCACTATTCCTAGCTAGTTCCTGCTCTTCCATCATTTGCGTTCCCTAATTCGGGGCAGCCGGCCGGCCGGCCGGCGGCATGAATCGCTGCTATCTATCTCGTGCGGTCGGTCGCGTCGCGCCGCCGAGAAATCCCCTCCTCACTCTCACAGCTCATCACTAGATCTCCCCAAACGTATTTGCTCTCAGTCAGTAGGAGTACTAGAAGCGAGCCGGGAGCGAGCACTCGCTCTTACCACTTTGAATGTGTATTACATACAGTTGCTGATTTCACCCATTAATTGATTGCGTGTGTCGCGATCCCGTGTTGCAGAGTCGCCTCAAAGATGGCCATTGGCCTCGATGATGTCTGGAAGAGTTATGCATCAGTTCAACAGGTGAGTGTTTAAAAGCGAACCGCCCTATTTTATACGAGCTACGCATACATTTTGCTCTGTACGTGAATGCTTTAATTGCTCCTCTTTTTTCACGCAGACTAATAACGAGGAGAGAAAGTCCAAATGGCTTGACATCTACCTCTGCCGTCTCGCCGACGTGCTGTCGAGGGGCGAGGCGGAGGCGAAGGCGAGTGCGCAGGTACACTTTACCGCCCATCCCGAACTCGCCCAGGACCTCAGCCGCGTCTGGATGCGAGAGGTGAGGGAGCATGTGCAGCAGAAAGAAGACTCCAACTTGGCCCGGTTGCTTGCCTACTCCGCCGGCAGCGGAAGAGGCTGGAAGCTGCTCCTCGCCATCGAGGCCATCCTCAAGGGATCCGTGGCGGGAGAGGAGAGCGTGTTCTTCTGCAACGAGTTCGTTGACCTGCTCACAGGATTATACCAGGCAAGCTTATGCGGCTTAATTATACCCGGTGCCAAGAACTTCATATTTGCATTTAGGTGCTAAGTAGTACAAGATATGACGACACAACGAGCGACGATGATGCCAGCTCGGCGTTCGAATTCGCCCGACCGCCCGTCTTCCGCGACGTCCTCGACCTGTGGCTAGAAGTGCGGGCCAAGTACAAGAAGCCGGGCTCTGACCGGCGATCGAAAATCCTCTTCCGGAAGCGCCGCAGGAAGGGAGGTGCTAAGACCACTGAGAAGAAGAGACTGTCCGCACTGAGGGGCTTTCCCGACTCGTCGAGTGGATGGCAGCAGACGCCTTGGACGGGGGCGAGGGCGAGCAACCTGGCGGAATTCGAGGCCGCCGTGCAGTCGTCCGAGGGCGAGTGCGGATGCACTTGCTGTCGAGGCAAGGAAGAGGGAAGTTCGAGTCAAGCAACACTAAAGAAGGGGCTCCAGCATATCCCTCCGTGCCCCATGGACTTTGACTACTTCGACTCCGTCGTCCGGAGCGACGACGAGGTGAGGTTCATGAAGGCGTGGAGGAAGAGTCGAGGAGGCATGATGCCGCCACCGCCGCCCAACATCGACCAGGATGCAGCAAGTCTTCAAGGGGACCATGTTGCGGACGACGACGGCGCCTTCGAAGCAGACGACGAGGCCATGGAGAGGGCAAAGTCTGCAGAGCACGACCGAATTATGTCTCTCTCAATGAGCCCGGCCGCGTGTCACCAACTTATGCTCTCGCTCCTCATAGCCCTGTGCTCGGCGCAGGCCAAGCGCAGAAACCTAACTGCCTCCAATGTGCTCTCCCTCAAGATGATCGACTTCTGCGCCACCCACCTGACCGCGTTCGATGACGCGGCGCTTCAAGCGTCGGCCATGCTGACGACGACGCAACTACTAGTCAAGCTCCTCCTAGTCGGAATCACAGAGGTGCAATTCAACGTAGACTATAAGACGATCCTCGACGAGAAGAGAGTCTTCGCAATGATCCTGTCCGCGCTCACAGTAAGCCTGGACAAATGTGAAAGCCAACCCGATGTGTCGACCTCGCTTCAGTTAGCATTTGTGTTGGTTCGAGCTGTTCACACTTTCGACTCCTTCTCCAGGGAGGTGACCGAATTGAAAGCCAGAAAGGCGAACAAGAAGAGGGCGACCGAGGAGCACGCGGCGGATAAGAAAGCAGCCTTTGATCTTTTTGCGAGCGAGGGTGGCGTTACTGCCATGGAAAGGGTGATGCAGACTGTGGGCAAGCATAGGAACAACCCGGACCTGCAGGCAGACGCCGACGTATTCTACGAAGAACTGGCCTTCCTCTTCACCGTCTACGATTACTGCGAACAGGATTGCAAGACGCTCCAGTCTCCGATCGCTTTCGGCAAAGGGTCAGGGAAGTCATTGTGCAAGCTGTATGCAAGTTTCGTTAAGAGCATCACTGTGCTGGTTCGTAAAAGCCTCACCTCCGCCGGCGAGAGGACAGAGAACAGCGGCGGCGGGTCGCCGTGCTCCCTAGACGAGAAAATGCTCGAGTTTTTGGACCGCCTCTGCTGCCATCTATCCACGGCCTCGAAGAACATGGCCTGTCTGAACGTAGTGACGGCCACGGAGAGCCTGTTGGACATCGCAAAAGTGCTGAAGCCCTCTGTCGTGGAGACTGACTGCTGCTCGAAGCTCCTCTGCCACGTTCTCTCCAGCCTGGAATCAATCACTCGCCACGACCTCGAGGTACACGCACCGATCATCGCGAGATCGTCACCTGGGGCTAGGGGCGGAGGAGTCGTCCGGCCGATATCCTCCTTGAGCGACTCCGACTCCGCATTCTACGCCAGCGACGGATCTCTGGAGAGAAGCCAGACGGCGGCTGTGGGCGCTTCTTCCGCGGCCGCATTGACGTCCAAGCACAGACTCTTCGAACTGAAACACTACCTCGAGTTGCTGATCCAGACCGATTCCCAGGCCGTGTCGGGCAAGGTCCTCGAGCACCTCGACCGGCTACTCGGTGTATGTCCGGCGTTCCGGGCCAAGGTGTTCCTGAAGGTGGTGGTCCCCTACCTGGACGACCGGTGCACCGGCTTCTCGGCCTCTGTGGACGATCTCTCCGTCCTTAGCGAGGTCGACGCCTACATTGTCGGCCAGTGCTTGAACCTCACCTGCAGCATGCTCGCCTACCCCGACATGCTGGTCCACTGCCACAAGCAGAAGCTGTTCAAGGTGCTCGTCGCCTTCAAGTCTGTCCCGGAGCTGATCGAAATGGTCTACGCGACCATGTACAGGTACCTCGAGTGCGCCGTTAACGAGTCCTGCCAGATAAAGCGACAAGAGCCGGTCGAGGCCGCCGAGGATACAAAGCAGTCGAAGAACAACAACGACGACGACGACGAGGACGACTTTGAGGCCCTGTTGACCGACGAGGACGTCTTCCAGCCAGACATCCAGAAGGCCCTTCGACTGGCTTCCATCGTGAAAGAGTTCCACGAGGTGATCGTGTCGAGCACGGCGCGAGTCCTCGACATCGACTTCCACGCGAGCGGCGCGTCCCCAGTGTCAGCCGCCCTTCGAGAGCTCCGCTGCAACTGGCAGATCCAAGCCAGCCTCGTGAATCGATTTCACGAGTACCACGAGTACGTCCAGGCCAGGGGAGTTGCGCGCATGATCGAGGCCCTTCTCGACAAGCTCCTCACCGTGTTCGCATTGGCCGACCTGGCCGACTCGAGGAAGAAGGTGGCGGAGACGATCGGGCACCTCCTCCAGATCCTGATCGAGTTCGTGGTGAAGAGGGAGCGAAACGCGTCCCCGCTGACCGGCCCGTCCGTCTACTTCGACGAGGAAAAAATTCTCGAGTCCTCGCTGTCTAAAGTGTCGACCGTCGTCGCGGCGCGGGTTGACTCCTGCGACATCCTGCGCCGGGTCATCACCAGCCTTATGAACGCCGCGTGCGGCCAGGCGGCCAACGGCGACGCCGCCGCGCCATGCTGTCTCACTGCCGGCGACCTGGGCCCGTCTTTCGCCGAGTCGATCGAGACCGGAGCGTCCGTGGACTGCACGGTGGCTGCCGACGACCTCAACTACGATGCGGACGAGAGCGAGGGAGAGTACTCGTCGTACACGGTGGCCGCGTCCATCACCAGCGCCTCTGTGTCCAGCGGCCGTACCCTACACAAGCCGCGGGCGGTACGCGCCGCCTGCGGCAACGTCAAGAAAATCCGCTACTACGGCGTTTTCAGGCACTTGCTCCGGATGGTCGTGCTGATGCTCGAGGAGGGTCCCTCGAGGCCGATCGCCGTCGAGAGCGCCACCTACTTCTTTTTCAACCTGCAGTCCCTGGTGAGGAGGTGCGAGTCGAACAATAACCTGTTCCTCGAGAACCAGGCGGTCAGCTTCCTGCTCGAAAACAGCACCTGCCTGCTGAGATCCGCGGACGAAGAAGGCCTTGGCCACGAAGTGATGAAACTGCTCGTTTTTCTCGGCAGCCACCGTCTGAGTCGGTTGGAGTTTCGCCAGTACATCAGCTTGTTCAAGAGCGACATGAGGACAAAAGAGAGCGACCGTCTGTGCCGCACGTTGCTCGAGGGACTCGCCGAGATCACCAGCCTTGGATGTTGGCCGAGAAGGGCTGTCGCTTACCTGAGCCTACCCGTGGTTGCGAAACCCTCCTCCGAGAAAAAGAAGCGAACTGGCGACAACAGTGGCGTCCTAGACCTCAACCGAATGAGTGCGTGGAGGTTGTGCGCGGCCGAGTTCGACCTCTCCTCCGCCTGCTCGTCGAGACTGATGGCGGTCAAGGGCGAGTTCTCGATCGCCTTCTGGATGCGGCGCGGAAAAGTGACGGCAGAACTGGACACGTCGTACGGCAGCCTCGGCGCTCGAGGCCAGTTCCAGCACTTGGTCTCCGTTGGCCACAAGAATGCGCTATTCGAAGTGTGGTGTCAGGGCGGGGGCCGGTCTGTCGTGGTGAGGGCCTCCACTGCCTCCTCCAACTCGAGCCAGTCGACCATGGCGAAGGCGACCTTCATGCTGAACTCGATGTCGCTGGACGGCGGCGCGTGGAACCTCGTGGTCGTCACGTGCCGGGTGCGCTCCGCCAGCCAGCTCGAGGTTGGCGCCAACATCAACGGACACGCGCTGCCTAGGCTGGTCGTCAGTCCGCCGCCACAGGGATTCTCTCTTTCGGGAGACAGTCAAAAATTGCTCGTCGGATGTGCGCTGCAGAATCCTCCTTTCTCGACGAAGACGCAAACTTTCGCCACCGTGGACCTCGCCTCGATCATGCTGTTCAACGGGTGCGACTTAGCCGAACCGAAGCTCGCCTACACAATGTGCCTCCTAGGCCCGAACGAGATAACATTTGCGCGCCAGCAGCAGGAGGGCATTACGGACGATCTGCTTTGTAGGAAGGAGGCCTTCACCGCCTGGCCCGAGCTCACTGCCTCCATACAAAAGGGAATGGACTTGGAGAAGGACATGAAAACGATCCGTGCCGGGTTGTGCGCCTCCTTCTCTGCAAGAGCCCCCACCAAAGTCTTGGTCTTCTCAAAGGCGGCGAAAAATTCGGGGCTGCTGAGTGCGCTCTATCCGTCCTACCAGCAGGCCAGGAAGTCCTCAGGTTCGGCTGCGGGCGACGACGACGTCGGGGCCATTCCCATCACGGTGAGGGCCGAGTCCGAGTGCAAGTCGACCGAAGAGTGGGGCTTTCACCGGGTGGTGTTGAACGAAGGCGGCGTGTCCACGCTTCTATTTCTCGTCGCCAGACTCGTGGAGGCGTCCTGTTCCGAGGATATGGTCGCCCTCGGCCTGAAGGTCCTCCTCACCAGCGTCCAGTCGTCTGAAGAGCTGCGCGCCGAATTCATCAACCTTGGCGGCCTCTCGCTCCTTGGCCGGATCCTCGACGACGCCAGGTGCAGCATCGGACTGGCGATTGTGGAGACGATCCTGAGCCACGCCTGTACCAAGCCCGTCATGGCGTACGACGCGAAGCAGGGGACGTACGCGTTCACTGGCGCGACAAACGCCCTTATCGACGACCCGTCCCTGTTCGAGTTCCTCCTCCGCCGGTGGTCGTGTCTGGACGCCAAGCTGGACGCCGTCGACCGCGCGTCGCTGAAGTCGGCCACGTGCCTGCAGGTGGTGCTCAAGTGCGTCCTCGCCCTCGTCGTCCAGACCGTCGGCTCCGAGCTCAACAGGCGATTGATCACGGAGAGGCACTTGCACAAGTTTCTAGTTTACAAGATCATCGAAGGCTATACGTTCTACGCCGACGCCGGATTTGCGCAGGCCAGCTTAAACAAGGAGGCAAACATTGTCATCACTATCTTTTCCAACCTGCTCGGATCGCCGCCGGACGTGGGAATCATGAAAGACGTGGTGGGCCTCTGCCTGCTCTTGCACGACAACCACCAGACCTTCGTGGCCCACTCGAAGTCGAACTTTTACTACATCCTCACCTCCTCTTCGACGGCGGCTTCTTCGAGAAACGAGTCTTTGCTAGGATCTATGGTGGTTTCGGCGAGGGAAGAAGACCTCCACGACTTTGAGGACAGCGATGACGATTTGCTCAACGATTACCAGCCGCTGACAGTGGAGCAGCAGTTCAGTCCGGAGAGCCTGCAACGCGCGCTGCTCAGCATTCAGAAGAAGCGGCGACAGGAGAAAATGGAGGCCAGAGAGAGCTTCTCCTCCAACGAGGCTCGCCCCAACAAGACAACTAGTCATCCTACAGACGACGAAAAGAGTCGAGAGCGGAGGCCGCGCCACGCCAAGGTATCAGTGAGCGCGAGCGCCGTCGCCAACATACTGGAGGACAGCACCACCGAGAAGGAGGACACTTCAGAGAACGACAACGGGGAGGAGGAGGCAGACATGAGCTTTCTGACGGCCGACCACAGCATCCTGGAGCACCCCGGCCAGTGGGGCGAGGACAGCGTCGATGGAGCCGTCGGAGCAGCGGCAACCGAAACCCCTCTGCAGAAGCGACAACTGACTTCGGACCTTCTCCTTTCCGGCCTGCTCGACCGGCTCCTCGCCGCCGTCATCAACCTGCCCGACGTCATGCTGAAGGACGTCCTCCGGGACGTCCTCCTTCCCGAGTACCTGCTCGTTCTCAGCAACCACCACTCGCCCGCGGTGAGAGACAGGTGCGTGGCGCTGATCTGGCAGCTCATCAAGCGTTCGGCGGCGGCGTCGCTCGACTCAAGCAGCGGATTCAGGCTTCAGAAGTTCAACGGCTACCTGCTACTCGCCAACCAGCTGTTCCGCTACCCGACGTCGGACGCGGTGGCCGACGCCTGCCTGAGCATCGCCTACGGCAGGGACTTCAGGTTGGACGACGGCGGCGTGGAGATCATGAGCGACAGCAGCGTCGCCCTCAGGATGTCCGGCCTCGTCCTGTTGCTTTCGCTGATGCCCAACTCGGTGACGAACATCGCGCTCTCCCACGGCCTCATCCTGCATGTTCACGAGCTGTGCTCCAAGGTGCCCGGACTGCTCCTCAACTACGCCAACCTCGGGCTTTTCGAGTCCATCTGCCGGACTCTGCGCTCCCTCTCCGAGATGGACGCCTTCTCAACAGACATTTGCGGTCAGGACAGCCGGGACATCCTGTTTCAGGACGTGCACGATCTGCTCCGCCTGGTCGCGCTGACCTTCGCAATGGCTCACGGCTCTGACGCCTTCCAGGCGATCGAGCGCCTCCTCAAGATGCTCCTTTTCATGGTGCACCCTAGTCAAAGACGGAGGCAGCAGAATCATGTGGATGATGACCGAAGCGGCTCCACTTCCAGCTGCCACGTGTTTCGCAATGCGGTCTGCGTCGTGCTCGAGGAGTGCGTCTCTGACATCAAGACCAGGATCGGGCAGATAGACACCAGCGTAGGGGCCTTCGGGGGCGGGGGTAGCAACGACCAAAGCACCTACTACAACGGCCTCTTTCCCATTGAGGAGATGACAGACATGCTGATGAGGACCGTCAGCCCGAGAGATTCGAACATGTCGGCGCCCAGCTCGATCGTTGGCGGAGGCGTGGGCGAGGACCTCTACAGCCAGCAGTCGAGCGTCGCGGGCAGCAAATCGAAGCCGGCCAGTCGAGGCGAGCTGACGGACAGATTCAACGCGCTCGTCGAGTTCGCCATTGACTTCCTCACCTACACAGAAACCTGCGAGGCGTCCGACCTCGAGGAACTGCTGACCACCTCCCTCCTCTCCCTGTTGAAAGCAGAGGTCCTGCAGTTGTGGCAGAATTCCAAGGCCAAGATCCTCTTCAGCGGCGCCCAGAAGCTTCGACGACGTCTCCTCGATCTCGTCATCTTCCGTCTGGATGCGCGATTCTCCACCGCCAAGCGGCTCCGCGTGCTCAAGTCCATTGACGGGGACTTCCGCACCACGGAGATGATGTCGTTCCTCTTCCACAATTGCGCCGCGCAGACGGCCACGGTCATTGCCCAGGTGAGAAAGATGGCGACTGAGGAGGCGTCCAGTCTCTCCGAAGAGGACCTCGAGGGCTGTGAACGATTCTTGGAGGTTCTCGAGCGCTGCTCCGGCGCCAACAGCAGCATCTTGGGGGCGAGAAACACCCCCTCTGACATTATCCAAGCGTCGATGCACAGGCTGAGGAAGCAGGGCAGAGACAGGGCGGCGAAGGCCCGGCAAGACACAGCACTCTTTCTCTCCCGACTAGACGATCTGACGGACGAAACTGTGGCTTACGCGGCGCAGGTGACCAAGACAGCGGTGCGACTGCAGGACGCGCAGAGGAAAGCCTTTTTCAACTGCATTCGGGAGTCGCTTGCGTACAAGGTTCGGTCGGGCCAGGCCTGGAGGGACGTGATCGAGAGGGGCACTCACGAGAGGGCACTCTGGCACTTCTCCGACACCTACCCCAGGTCGTGGTTCCTGTCCGAGGAGGAGGGGATCCAGAGGGCGCGCATCCGCTTGGAGAGGGGGCACACGGGGATAAAGGAGCAGTTCTACCGGGCTGGCTTCAAAGACCGGGCCGGGCCTCCTCCCCAGGATGCTCCTTTCTCCTACCTCGTTAAGGCGCCGAGCGGCATGTCCGGGGTGATTATTGAGCAGCTTAACGCAGACGACCACATCAAGTTCATGGAGAGCGTCGTCCTCGTGCAGCCGGACGAGGAGGTCTTCGGCGAGATACTCGTCAGTTTGTCCGCCATCTACTTCGTGGAGAACAACGACTCGCCAGAGGACGGCAGCAGCAGCAGCAGCAGCCTAGTCTCTCTGTCGTGGAAAATGTCTCGCTTGAAGGAGATTCACAAGCGGTGGTACCAGCTGAACGACACCGGCGTCGAGCTGTTCTTCGCCAACGGGTCGACGAAGCTGTTCTCCTTCGCTGACAAGAAGCGGCGCAACGCGTTCGTGAGGCGGCTGGCCGAATGCCTACCGCCGTCGCTCTCCAAGCTGCCCAGCCCGGAGCAGGTGCTGCGCCTGTGGCAGGAGGGCTCCATCACCAACTTCGACTACCTCATGCAGCTCAACAAGCTGGCCGGAAGGACGTTTAATGATCTGATGCAATACCCCGTCTTCCCATTCATCTTGGCCGACTACAAGTCCGATGAGCTGGACCTGCTCCAAGAGGAGGCCTTCCGGGACTTGAAGAAGCCTATCGCCGTGCAAGACGACAACATGTGCGAGCGGTTCGTGACCAACTACAACATTCTCGCCGAGGAGGTGGCCCGCCTGAAGGCCACTGGTTTGGAAGATACCAGCCTCGGCCCCTACCACTACGGCTCCCACTACTCCAACTCTGGCATTGTCCTTCACTTTCTCATTCGCCTTCCGCCGTTCACGGCCATGTTCCTTCGCTACCAAGACGGCCACTTCGACCTGCCAGACCGCGCGTTCCACTCGCTGGAGAACGCGTGGCGCCTGGCGAGCAGCGAGTCCGCCACCGACGTCAAGGAACTAATCCCCGACCTATTTTGCGTGCCCGAGGTTTTCTCCAACGGCGAAGGCTTCGACTTCGGGGTAAAACAAAACGGCGAACGTGTCGACGACGTGCGGCTGCCGCCCTGGGCTGCCGGCGACCCCAGACTCTTCATCAAGATCCACCGGCAGGCCCTGGAGTCGGACGTGGTGCGGGAGAAGCTCAACCACTGGATCGACC
>JAAUYK010169341.1_pt1 | contig 10215 bp, 11 predicted proteins | sample 7278021 | NCBI WGS metagenome assembly JAAUYK01 (sample SAMN14350223, study PRJNA611818) | marine sediment metagenome | isolation source: surface marine sediment (1.8m) | place: French Polynesia: Moorea | collected 2018-08
ATGAGCAATTATTCAATCGATCGGATGGGCCACGCAATTACGACCCCAACCTGCCCAATCATTCGAACGTGTACGCACGAAGAATTATTCTCCCGCATAAGAAGAAGTTGCCACGTTAAAACAACGAATGCTGCGTAGCATTCACGATCTACGTAGACACACACGCCCCCAAGAGAAAGAAGCCGAAGACATCACGTTGCGGATCACCCTACACCCGGAGGCCCCGTGCCCGGGGTAGAGATCGGTGGAGAGCAGTGATAGACCTGACCCGTCCTTAATTGGTAGAAAGCATCACACATACCAACCATCTGCTTAGTGGCTCGATCGACTGCGCCACGAGTTCTATATAAGTACTAAGTTGAATTACGAAGAAACACACCACGTACGGCGAAATCTCTAGTTGCGAGGCACATACCCTACCTACACACGAAGCAAGCGGGCGCGCGATATCTTCAACCGCGATCGATGCAGCGCCGCCGCCGTGTGCACGCACATGCATATATACATATACTACTATATAGAGTTCGTTGATGCAATTAGGTCCCATTGATTCTGCTATTAACTATCCTTATTCATGAATTGGGTGTTTGTTTTGCGCTCGATCACCTTGATTTACCGTTTGGCAAGAAAGCAAGCATAATACCGCAGTAAAAAACGAAATAAATATGCTTTGTTCGCACATCGTACGCCGAGATCGAATTTCTAGTATGGCATTAAGAAGGCGCGGCGCTATTTTATACTCGACCGTAGTACATACGTACACCACATATTAACAAGATTTATTTGGAAAGAGGAACATACTAGTGTGGACTGGGGAGACTGCGATGGTCGCAATGCCGGACTTGTAGGCTAGTACTTCTTTCTATCTGTGCATACATCCACATTTTATATGCTGTAGCAAATGGCGTGTTTAGTGGCGGGGGAGAGAGTTGGCGTGGGCTGAGCGAGCGAGCGAGCTGCGGCTGCCTGCGGGTGATTTCTGGCGCAGGAAAGTCTAGCTGCCCCTCTCCTTCCGTCCGTCCGTTTCCCCAACAACGCCGGCGCAGTCTGATCTAGGACTGCACGGCATTCGGTCGGCTAGCAGGCGGCAGCTGCGGGTGCGGACTGCGGAGCAGTAGACAAAGTTGTTGGACTTGGAAAGATCGAGTTCGAGAGAGAGAGAGAGAGACAAGCTTATATTAAGCACGGGCTGCGGCGGCATCGTCGCGCACTACCACGGCATTTGTGAGTGCGGCGTGTGGACAGAGCTTCTGCCTGCTACTTCTCCATTGAGGCCACCTTCATCCACCACATCGATTGCGAGTACCACGCCGCGCCAGTCGAGTCCACTGAGTGAGTAGGCGGTTGTTGCTGCTGTCGGTCGACACAACGCCAACGGTGGTGGCGGCGGCGTCGTGGCGTGGCGTTGCGGTTTGCGGTACAAGAGGCGGAGTACAGTAACGACCGACAGACGAACAGAACAGACAGAAGAGGAGAAAGAGAGCGGAGGCGGCAGACGACATCAGGTACGACGCCATATTGGAACTCCAAGTCCTAATAACTCGGTAACTCCCAATCGAGGCAGGGCGGGGAGGCCAACAGCCCAACCAACACTCCCGAACCGATTCCGAGGTGCAACGACACTCAGCTCCTTTCTCATACTACTATTCCCAATCTACTTAAAAGTCTGGGCTTCGATCGACACGGGGTACGAGGAACGATTACAGCAGGCCACTCCATTGAATGCTCCACCATGTCGTCTGACGACGACTTTTGCCTGAAGTGGAACGACCACCACACGACGTTCTTCGCGTCGGCCGAGACGCTGTGCAGGTCCAACGCGCTCACCGACGTCACCCTGAGCACTGGCAAGCGCGAGTTCCCCGCCCACAAGCTCGTCCTCTCCGTATGCTCCGGATACTTCAACCATCTGTTTGCCGGGAGTCCGGAGAAGTCCGGGGACTCCAGGAAGGCCATCGTCTACCTCAAAGACGTCGACCCCAGACACCTGGAACTGCTCCTCTCCTACATGTATCGTGGCGAGATCAACGTTCAAGAGAGCGAGCTTATGGGCTTCCTCGCCACTGCCAAGTCCCTGCAGGTCAAGGGACTCACGGACGCGGACGCCAACGAGGAGGCCGAGATTGCGCCGCAGTCGTCCAACAACCAGCCTCTGTCGACGGCGCCGCCCAGAATCCGCACTCCGAAGCAACCGCCCAAGCTGCTGCCCGGCGTCACAAATCAGAAGCGGAGTCGAACCTCGCCCCTGCTCGAAGACTCCGGCGGCGGCGAAGTCAAACGCATCAAAGACGAGAAGTGGAACGAAGGCAGAGGGACGTTGGCGCCGGCAGCGACTGCATCCTCTTCGTCTCTGTTTCCCAGCACCAGCGGCGGTGCCCCCTCATTGGCAGTGAACCCCACCGACTCCAACAATTCCGGAGGATATCATGCGCCGGCAGCGGGAGACTTCGACACTGAGTATGTCGATGACGACGCCGACGTTGAGTACCCTGTACCTGAAGGAGATGATTCTGCTGCCATCTACGACGAACAAGGCGACCCCACCATAAGCACGGTAGGTTCAGTATACGTACTTGCTGGCATTTACGTATTACATGTTTTGAGTAAAATGGCCTCCCGTACTTGGTGGTAGACTTGTCGCGTTGTGCTAGGATGCTCCTTGATGCTGCCCTATATCCGTGGACAGATACGAGGAGTAGTTCCAATTGTGTAGATTAACCTACGCCGCCGTGTCTGCGTATTTCTGATATACGTATCTTCAATTATCGTCGATGGGAAGATTGTCTTCGGGCTTCGGTGTACAAACGATCTTTGTCCAAGGCTGTTAATGAGCAGTAGTGGCAGCAAGACGAATTTCTCACTTGCCGAATTGTTCGCTTCAGCTTGCGTGGTTTATCTGGCCATTGATCGGCATACTTTTTGTGTCTTTTGACTCTCTCTTCCCTCTTTGGCCAGGTTCTCTCTCCCACTGGCCTACATGCGACGATATCAACGGCGGCAAAGGCGGCGACCAATGGGCCCCATTCGTCAGCGGCAGCTTTGGCCCATCCGACCGACTTTGACTCGTCGTCTTACGGAGTCGCTAGTCAGAAGCACCATCCGCCGCCGCCCTCCTTGCCAAAGCCGGACCCGTCGCAGCCTTTCCCGTGCCATTATTGTCCGAAGGCGTTCTCCGCGCGCTGGATGCTGGAGAGACACGCGGTGTCGCACACGGGCGCCCAGCCCTACTCGTGCACCCTTTGCGACAGGCGATTCTCACACCAGGCCTCGGTCGTCAGGCACATTAAGACGGTCCACCGAGACACGCCGGCCGACAGCGCCAACCTCCACGTGGCCAAACTTTAGCAACTGGCTAGGCTGAGCAGCTTGCCCCAATAGAAGAACTATTTATGACGACTCTTCCCTCTGCTCTTGTGATGAACAAATATACATCCACGTTTGCGAATCTGTGAGTGGTCTAGAGATTCTACGCGACTTTCGTCCTGGTCGTAGTTTTCCATAATTCACGGTCGACATAGAAAAACCGCTTCGAATCCTCTTCTAGCTATTCTTCTTTTTCTCTTCGTAGGAGGAACTGGTCCAACGGTGCGTGGCCAATGTGTGCGTGATTTGCGGCAAGCAGTCTCGCTGCCTTTACGACCTCAAGGTCCACCTGACGAAGCACACGAAGGAGAGAATGTTCAGTTGCCGAGAGTGTCCCTGCTCCTTCACCAGGAAAGACTCGCTCAAAAGACACTGCGTGAGAACGCATAAGATGGCTGCTGAGGCGTACGACGCAAAGTATGGCGCCAGTCGTGCTGGGGGCAGCGAGTGAAAATTTCATATGAAGTCAATCTACGTTACGCCTTGTTACGAGTACGTAGCAGAATCTGCCATTATAATGGATCTGAAGAAAGAAGTCTTTTTCCCGTCTTTCGTCTCCAACTGTCAATCATTCTGAAAAGGTGGTGCTTATGTTCCCCTCGTCTATTCGCTGTTCCAGGAGTCGGACTTGGGCGGATTCGGAAGCAGGGTCTGCTCCACCTGCAATAAGACATTTCGCAAAAAGACCGACTACTCCCGTCACATGCTGACCCACATGGGTGTCAAGCCATTTCCCTGTCGGATTTGCGGCGTCCGGTGCTCAAGGAGAAGCTCGCTAAAGAAGCACTGTATGCAGATTCATGGGATGAATGAGGAACAGTTTGAGGAAAACTACAAATCAGAAAAATATGCTACGTAATGTTTGCTCACTTGTGCTACGACCGAGGATTACGTATACTCGTACTTAATTACCTATGATATAGATACTTAATTGTCATTGAACGCGCTTGATTCGTATATGCTATTGCAGGAGCGCACCTGTAGTATGTTGCTTGCTGCTCCATCCATCTTCTCCTTAGATTACGTTGCCTTTGCACTTTTGCTTCAGGCCGGCGGCCTTGCTCGCTACTGTGGAGATGGCGGCGAGGTGGGGATCGAGGATAGCCGCACGTGCCCTGTCTGCTTCCAAGTCTTCGCCACTTCCCTAATCCGGCGGCGCCACATGCAGACGCACACGGGGGAACAGCCTTTTAAGTGCAGCATGTGCGAGTTCCGGTGCGCCAGGCGCGACAGTCTCAAGCGGCACGCCATCAAGTTGCACATGATGTCACCAGAAGAGTTTGAACTGAGCTATGGTGCTAGATAGACTTTGTTCCGAAGAGTTTTAGATTTAACTTCCTTGACTGCGATCATTAGTATAGTGTAGTAATTGAGAGCATTTCATTCCCTGTGCAGGAGACCTCCGAAGGTCTGGTGTACGGCAGCAGTACTGCGCCCAACGACTCTCGAGTGTGTCCCTACTGTCAGAAGAGCTTCTACCTGCCCAAGGACCTAGTGAGACATGTCCGGACACACACGGGTGAGAAGCCGTTCACGTGCACTCTGTGCGTGTATGCCGCGTCCAGGAAGAATCACTTGAAGAAACACTGCGCGAAAGAACACCTCATGTCTTCCGACGAGTTCGAGCGCATTGCAAAAAGATTGTTCGGGCATCTAGTGTCGTAAATGTACATGTTACATAGAACGATTGAAGAGATAATAAACCGTGCGTAAGCGAGTTTGTTCTGTCATCAGTTCCTTGCAACTCGACGCGCATGTGTAGTAGTACAGTACTGAAATGGGAGGCTGTTCCATCTTAATTTAGTCAACCGTCTCGTTTCCTTTCAGCCTCCTACCACCACTCGAAACATGTGTCCCATATGCCAGAAGCCGGTCCGACAGCTCCAGATACACATGATGTCGATCCACAGCGACGAGAGGAATTTCCCCTGCGCTTTCTGCGACGCCGCCTACAAGTTAAAGCACCATTTAAAACGACACGTTCTTTCCCACCACCCGGAATACGACGGCCTTGGGGACTTTGTGAGATAGATTCTGACTAGACGCAAATTAAAAGTATAGACGATAGGGGCATACTACGTATTCTATATTTAATTTAGGCATTGCAAATAAAATTCTTAACGAATTCTGCATCCTCTGGATATATCACGGCCAATTCTTCATTGGGCAAATAACGCTTTCCGTCGAAGGAGCTGAAGAATCTTCCAACTTGATGGTGAGTGATCTTGGGCACGGTCGAGCCGCCGTCGTCGTCATCGTCGCGACAGAGAATGGGCTCTAGGTTCTCCTCTGCGGCGTACCTCTCCGAACCGTCCGAAACGAGGACATTGTAGAACGGCTGGCGGTCGGCACGGGGCAACTTGTGGACTCCCATGTGCATTATCCAACCCTATGCATATAACTTTTAATACGCGACTACTGCTTTTTATACAGAATATCACTTACCTTTCCCGCCTTGCAGACCTCGTCCCAGCCATATATGACGCATTCGTAGTCGTACCGTTGGTGCTTCATGACCATGCCGACGCCGAATATGCCCATCTCTCCGTTGTGCTCCGACGTCATCACAGAGCGAGTCTTCACAAAGTTGCGGTTGAGGAGGGTCTTGCGCCGGCTCGCCTCCACCTCAGTCTGTCGGATCTGTCAAATACGTACTTCGTGAATGCCGACGCGTTGCTAGTCCGAGCTTAAAACTACTTCCTCACCTGAGCCACGGTGATGAACTGTCTCAGCTCGACTTCGCCTATTGCCGAGTGTTGCCCGCTGCGGCCGCGCTTGCTCAGTATGGCCTCCACCCTGTCGCAGTTGACTCTGAACCTCATGTAGATCTCGCACAGAGTCAACAATGGGTTGTCTAGCTCTCCTTCCGGAGAGGACGGATCGTCGGATTTGACAGCCTCGTAGAGCTCAAGGACGCTACGCACGTCTCTCATCTCGTCGTCGTCCCGAACACATCGTAGAATGTTCGCAACAACTCTTATAAGGACCTGAGGCAGAATTATACGTATAAGTAGGACATCGCCGTTGGAGAATGAATGAATATTAAACCAACCTGTCGAGTGGTTGGGACGGCAGTGAAACACTCATCGGACGGCTCCAAGTTGAACTGGCGGACCTTTGCCTGCGCTTGCAAGAAGGTGAGAACTTTTCCCTGGTCGAAGCAGTCGATGTAGAGACGACCATCGTTATCGTTTTCTTCCGTGTCGGCACCTCCTCCGGGAATACGCAGCCGGAGCATGAAGTGGGCGGGCAGGTTGACCGGCACCACGTCCAGACCGAGCCTCTGGGCGACGACCCTGAACACCAGCGAGAGTAGGATGGGGATGCCCAGCCGACGTTCGAGCACAACGTCGATCATCGAGTTCTTGACGTCGTAGTAGTTGTCGCTGTTGCCCTTCAAGTCCCGCGAGGTGAACAGCACGTGGCGGACGGCATCGATCACGGCGCAGCACTCAGTCTGGTTCCAGTCCTGGGCGGCCAGGCGATGCGCAGGTAGCGACTCGGTGTCGATTAGCCTCTTTTTGGCGTCGCTGGCGGCCTCGTCGAGCCACGACCTGACGCCGGCGGCGTACACGACGCGCTTGTCCCACTGCAGCCACTGAGCAACGGCGGCGAGGCAACGCTCCTCAACTAGGTGACCGTCGCTCCCCTCATCCAGGAGACGGCTCAACTGGCTCGACAGGCCCCGCTGGAGGAGGTACTTCAAGACCTTTTCGTTGTAATAGTTAAAGGTGAGCTCTCCCGTCTCGGTCCATCTGGCGCGGAGCTCTCGAAGGGAATCTATCACTACGTGGTGTCCAAACTCTTCGCACGGGCCGGCCACTCTCGGCTCGATGTCGCTGTCGGAGAGATCCTCGCAGTGCCAGAAGCTCTCGGAGAATCCGCGGAGGATGTTCTTGATCGCCTTGACGCAGTTGGCTCTCTCCTCCAGTTTTCGCTTCCAGTCGACAAACGCGGATTCCTCGGCGATCTCCCTGAACAGCTCCGGATGGTCCGCCTGGAATCTGGCCCTCCAGACGGAGGTGCTGTCGTTGAGGCAGTTTCGCAGCCTCTTGTCGCACTTTGCGAGTCGCACCACGTCCGCGGTCGACAGAATCGACGATGACGAGACCACGACGAGCTCGAGCAACTCCGCTGGCAGGGAGCTCAGAGAGGCCATGTCTGCTACGTAGCCTATGTGGATGGCAAAAAGGCCTAGCTCCAGGATGGATTGTAATGTACACTAGGAGGTCGCGAACGGATCAAATTAAGCGATCTTCTACGTGATCGACGGTGATATGCATGGTCCGTAGACGTAATTAAGGTGAACTGCGATCTGCGAGCGAACTTTTAAGCGCAGTTTTTAGCGCACTGCACCCTACGTACTATAGTCCATACTCCATAGATAGTAGTACTCTACTAGCTCAGCTAGCCATGCAGCGGCGAAGCGTAAAATTGATGCGCGGCGATCAGCTGACGCCTGACGTGATATATAGAGCGAAAACCCAAATAATTGTTTGGCTCGACGTCGGCGTGGGCGTACGCGTACGTACGGATATACGGAGATTACGGACGCATTTACTTGGCTCGATAAAACTGAATCTAGTACAAAGGCACAAACTGCAAAGTGCAGCTTTGATTAAGTGATCACTTAAGCTAAGCGACCGAAGACTTCCAGTTTCAGTCTGCCATTACCAAGGACAACGTCACAACGAAAGTTACGACACTCCCGTGGCTAATTTCTTGATGCTACGAGTACACCGCTTGTTCTTTCCCCTTTCTTCTCGGCGCGGCGTCGCCGCGACCGCCATCCAAGTGAATTCCCTCTCCACCGCGTCCGCGTTTATTAGTGCCGCCAAGAGGTCCACCTCCACTATGCCGCTGTGGGTGAACACGACTGGGGTGAAGCTCCTCGGCCAGGAGGAATCCATCGCCCTCGACCAGGAGCTCTTCACCGAGTACGCCTTCTCCGTCGACCAACTGATGGAGCTGGCCGGACTGTCGTGCGCGCACGCCGTCGCCAAGGCCTTCCCAGACAGAAAAGAGCAGAAAGTGCTGATCCTCTGCGGGCCGGGAAACAACGGCGGCGACGGGCTGGTGTGCGCGAGGCACCTCTCCATGCTCGGATACACGCCAGTCATACACTATCCCAAGAGGACGGAGAAGAAACTCTTCCAGGATCTGGTCACGCAGTGCCAGAAAATGGGCCTCGAGTTCGCTGAGGCGGCGCCGACCCTGGCCGACATGCAGGCAGACTACGGGGTGATCGTGGACGCCCTCTTCGGTTTCAGCTTCAAGCCTCCGGTGCGGCCGGCATTCGCCAACCTGCTGGCAGACCTGAGCCGGTGCGAGACGCCCGTGGCGAGCGTGGACGTGCCGTCCGGATGGCACGTGGAAATGGGAGACATCAGCGCCTCGGAACTGATGCCGGCCGTACTCATATCGCTCACGGCGCCGAAGCTGTGCGCGAGATTCTTCGAGGGGAAGAGGCACTTCCTCGGCGGGAGATTCGTGCCAGCGGCAATGCAAGAAAAATACCAACTAAACCTTCCCCAATATCCAGGCTCTGAAACTATCGTTGACCTGTGACACCTGTTCCGAAATATATTTTTCGACGCTTCATATTCGTTTCGTAGCTGCTAAAAGCTCAATAATTCGCACGGCTTTTCATCTCCATGGAGCTCCGTCATGAATTTAGCAAAGGATTCGAATTTTGGCTGCCATCCTGAGAGCTCTCTTTTGGCCTTCGAGGTGTCGTACTTTTTTCCATCGACCACAGGTTCGCCTGTAAATGTGGGCAACGCCATGCCGCGGAACTTGGGGTGCTCCAAGGCCGCGCGGCAGATGTCCAGCCTTGAGATCGGATTCCCGTCGGCCAGGAGGAGCAGGCTTCGCCGCTTTGCCACCTCGAGCGCCCTGACCACGGCCGACGCGGCATCGTCGTAATGGATGAGGTTGATGAGTCCGCAGCTCGACGACTCCGCCGTCCCCCTCGGCAGCCAGTAGTTGTGCGCGCCTCTTCCCGACGTGTACAGGCCGCCGAATCGGATGACAGAGCCTCCCTTCTCCATCACGGCCTTCTCCGCGTCCAGAATCTGGTTAGGCCCGTCTCTCACATTCGACGCCTCGTCCACAGTTCCGCCCGCATTCTCCGTGTAGACGCCGCCCGACGAGGTGAAGATAAAGGCGCCCGACTCGACGTCAGACATCTTCCAGTAATTGGCGATGGCTTTCGCGGCGCTGGAGGTGTAGTCGCTACTTCCTGAAGCCATGTAGTTTTATGTATACGCAATTTTTGCTATCTAGCTATTGAGAGTGGCTCACCGGCTCCATGCCTTCCTCCCGAAGGTGGGGCGCTGAACACGACGTAGGGCGCAGTGATTTCCCCCTTTTTATGCTTATCCTTATCCGAAAGACAGCAGAATCCCGCCGCTCTCCACTTGTCCTCCCTCTCCTTCTTGTAGGATCTCGTCTTCAAGGTGATGGTAGCATCGGGGTGCGACTGTTTCCACAAGGCGGCCACGCGGCATCCCAACTCGCCCGAACCAACGACTATGAGATTCTTGTTCGGAGACATCTTAATTGAGCTCTACAAAATTCGATCCCCGGCCTCCCTGCTCCCTCTCCAGCTGAGTTGAGTTGAGTGTGAACTTCTGAGGTTTGAAAACTGTAACTAGCTGGGCCTGGAAACTGGAAATTAAGAGCTCAATAGTCAATGCGCTCCCCCAGGCGTCACCAGTGACCATTCACCATTCACCAGTGAACTCACCACTCGCCACTCAGACTTGCGGACGTCTCAGCCGCCAGGGGGGGGGGGTATGTCCGAATAGGCCAGGGAGGGGGGTCGGCCGCTTCAGGAGGGGGGTACCGGCC
>JAAUYK010185719.1_pt1 | contig 10214 bp, 10 predicted proteins | sample 7278021 | NCBI WGS metagenome assembly JAAUYK01 (sample SAMN14350223, study PRJNA611818) | marine sediment metagenome | isolation source: surface marine sediment (1.8m) | place: French Polynesia: Moorea | collected 2018-08
CGACGCAAATCGCGTCCGCGCGCCTGCGATGCGAAGGTCGTGCGCAGCTTGCACACGACGAGCGCTGCACGTTGCCGCTCGTCGCGTATGCGTTGCACGATCTGCGCAACGGTTGCCTTCCGACCCGCGAATTGTGGTACTCCGACCACATCGTTTCGTTGACATTGGAATTGTGCGCTGTCAGGATGCTCTGAGTTCGTCGCGTCCCCCGCCTCGCGCCGTCTCGTAGCCCGTGCGCATTGCACACGGCCGGACGGACCCGAGAGTGCCGGCGGTACGCGGTCGGCGCTCTGCGGGCCGTGCCCCGATCCTACGCACCCGTGCGGTGCGGGGCCGGATCTCGTCGGGAGGATGCGGATCGGATCGGAATCGGGTAATCGAATCAGGACCAGGATCGGAAACGGACCGGACACGAGAAAGAGGATCGCGACCCAGAGGATCGAAACCCGCGCGCTTGGAAATCGACCGGCGCCCAGGCATCAACCGGCGCTCGAGAGCAACCGCGGTTCGAAATCGAACGGGCTCGGATTCAACCGAAAGCTGGGATTGCACGGATCGACGCGGATCAACGGGGATCCGCGAGGATCGAGAGATCGGGGATCGATCGGCGATCGAAAGGAAGCGAGAGGGGAGAGGCGGGTCTCGGCGGGCCTCGCTCCCTGAATCAGGGCGGCGCGACAAATGAGATTTCACGACACGGGCAACCGACTCACGATCGAGGAGCTGGCATGGGAGCTGGTCGAGCTCTTCGACGAGCTTCGCATCGAGCAGCTCAATGAGATGTTGGCCAAGAACGTTCCACTCGAGACGCTCGAGTTCTTCGCCTCCTACGCGAACGACTTCGGCGACTCGCAGTCGATCGGCGATACCGCGCGGAAGCGCCTGCCCAACCTGCTCCTGCTGGGCTACCTGATGCGCGTCCTGGAGGAGCGGTTGCTGAGCGACACCGAGTTCTACGACGCCTGAGCACACGTGGCTCGGGCCATTCGTACGGACGCGGCGCCGGCCCCGGTCGGCCCCTACTCGCAGGCCCTGCTGCACGGGGACCTGGTCTTCGTGTCGGGCCAGATCCCACTCGATCCGGCGACCGGCAAGCTCGTCGACGGAGAGATCGAGGATCAGACCGAGCGCGTGATCGCGAACCTGCGCGCCGTTCTCGAGGCAGCCGGCACGTCGCTCGACCGGGTGCTGCGGACCACCCTCTACCTGACGGACCTCTCCCTGTTCGGCCGGATGAACGCCGTCTACGCCCGTCACTTCGCCGCGGATCCGGCGCCGGCCCGCGCGACGGTGCAGGTGGCCGCGCTCCCCCTCGGCGCCGCGATCGAGATCGACGCCATCGCCTCGATCTCCTGATCGCCTCTCGCGCGCCGTGCGCTACCCGGTGGCCGGCGGAGGAGTCCCGTAGCGGCGCGCCAGCAGGCGCAGGTTCACGGCGTTGATGCCGGCGTGAGCGACGACCGGTGCCACGAGGTTGCCGGTCCATTCGAAGAGCCCACCGAGCAGGAAGCCCGCCGCGACCGAGAAGGCGGTCCACGGCATCAGCTCGCGCCGCGGCACGAAGTGTGCGAGGCCGAAGAGCAGACTCGTCGCCACCCATCCCAGGTGGGGCTGCAGCGCACCGCGAAACAGGGCCTCCTCGCCCAGGCCGCTCGCGGCGGCGAGCACCAGGCAGTCCCGAACGCGCAGGGGACCCAGGGCCTCCCCGAGTGCGCGGCCCAGGCGCCGACCCAGCCCGGTTCGCGCCGTGAACAGGAGCGAGAGGACGATGACTCCGGCGGCCGTCGCTGCGCCGAGCAGGGAGTCGGCGAGCCAATCGATCCCCCGGTCGGCGGCCTCGGCGCTCGCATACAGGAGCGACCTTCCGCTCCAGCACGCGCCGGCCCACGCCAGACCGAACATCGCGCCGTAGAAGCTCAGGGCGAGCCGGATCAGGATCCGCGAGGCGGGCCTGCGCTGCGAGGTCACCCGACCGCTCGGCGGCAACGGCTGGGGACCGGCGGCGTCCGGCGTCGTAGCGCGGGAGCGGCTCTGTTCTCGAGGCCCATCCGCGTCGTTTTCCACACGCTCTCCGTCTCTCACCCGGGCGGCCTCGTTGACAGCACCGACTCGATCGATAGCCTTCCGCGGTCGCCGGCGCCCCTCGATCCGCGGGGCGTCGGATTCGTTTGAGGCATCGGTTCAGAGATCGTTCAGCAATCGGGCCGGGGCCACGGGTCCGGCAGGAGTCCCTCACGGGTCCTTGATGGGTCCTTGATCTGGGCGGCCGCAGCAGCGCGGCGGGCCGCTCCCGGAGCCGCGCTGCGGACGTCGAGGCGGCGCGCCGAGCGAGCCCGAGCGCAGCCGAGCCCCTGCGAGCCAACTCGAGCGGAGTCGAGCGGAGTCGAGCTGAGAGAATGTCCGAACGTGTTCCGATGACCCGGGCGGGTCACGCCAAGCTCGAGACGGAGCTGAAGGATCTCAAGACCCGGGCGCGCCCCGCGATCGTCAAGGAGATCGAGGTCGCCCGCGCGCACGGCGACATCTCGGAGAACGCCGAGTTCCACGCCGCCAAGGAGCGCCAGAGTCACATCGAGGGTCGGATCCGCATGCTCGAGGACAAGCTGGCCCGCGCCCAGGTGATCGATCCCTCGGGGCCGCCGCCGGACAGCGTGCGCTTCGGAGTGACGGTGGTGCTCCTCGACGTCGAGACCGACGAGGAGGTGGCCTACACCCTCGTGGGCGAGGACGAGTCCGACGCCGCCGAGGGCAAGATCTCCGTCACCTCGCCGATCGCGCGCGGGCTGCTCGGAAAGGGCGTCGACGATTCCGTGACGATCCGCGTTCCCAAGGGGACGAGGGAGTTCGAGGTCCGGGAGATCCGCTTCGACTGACCGCTGCCGGCCTCTGTAGCCGCGGTCTGGACTCACCGATACCCTCGGGATGCGTCCGGATCGGACCGCACCCCTGCGGGCCGCGCGCGGGCAAAGGCGCTCCCTTGCGATCGCTCCAGGTCAAGTTCAGCGCGCTGGTGGTTTCGCTGCTCGTCGTGGCGTGTGTCGGGCTCGCCAGCATCGCGACCCAGCACGAACGCCGCGCCCTGCAGGCGGAGGTCGAGAAGCGCGGCCACGCCCTGTCGCGCTATCTGGCGGGAGCCGCGAAGGAGCACCTGCTCGCGGTCGCCCAGGGGGAGTTCGACGAGGAGCTCTCGCTCGAACGCCTGATCCAGGAGGTGGGCGAGTCGGCCGGGGTGACGGGGGTGCGGATACTCGATCCCGATGGAGCCATCGTCGCCTCGCTCGACCCGGACGAGCGTGGCGCGCGCGGCACGGGGCTCGCCGGCCACCCGTCCGGGGCGCCCGGGGAGCGCTGGATCGGACGCGACGGCGAGCGACTCGTGGTCGCGGAACCGATCTTCTACAGCGACGTGCTGGTCGGCGAGGCGCAGCTCGAGTTCGATCTGCGTGCCCTCGTGGAACCCGTCGTGCTGAGCAACGCGCGCCAGCTCGCTGCGGCGGCCGTCGCAGTGGTGTGTCTGGGCGTCGCGGCCGGTGTCGGCTTCGTCGCGCTGCTCGTGGGCCCGCTCCGGCGCCTGCGGGCGGGGGTCGAGCAGCTGGCGGCGGGCGACGTGACGGTTCGGGTTCCTCCCAGCTCCCGGGACGAGGTGGGAGAGCTGACCAGGGCCTTCAACGAGATGGGCGATGCCCTCGAGCAGAAGGAGCGCATCCAGAGCGCCTTCGGACGCTACGTCGACGACTACGTGCTGAACCAGCTGCTCGAGAGCTCCGACGACGAGAAGCAGGCGGGAATCCACCGCGAGGTCACGGTGCTCTTCGCGGACATCCGCCGCTTCACCCGACTCTCCGAAGGCATGGAGGCCCACAACGTGGTGGGTCTGCTCAACGAGGTCTTCCAGCTGGTCTCCGACATCATCCTGGGACGCGGCGGCACCATCGACAAGTTCATCGGCGACTCGGTGATGGCCTACTTCGGCGCGCCGGTGCCCCACCCGGACCATGCGCTCCAGGCCGTGAGCGCCGCCATCGAGATCGAGCGCTGCATGGAGCGACGCAACGCCCAGCTGCGCCGGGTCGAACACGACGGCACGAGTCGGGCCCCCGTCACCATCGGCATCGGGATCCACACCGGGGACGTCGTGGTCGGCAACATCGGCTCCGACCGCCGCACGGACTTCACCGCCGTCGGGGATTCCGTGAACGTCGCACACCGCCTGGAGAAGCTGGCGCCCCCGGGGCAGATCCTGATCTCCGAGGCCGTCCAGCGCCGGGTGCGAGGAGCGGTCCGTCTGCGTTTCGAGGGCGAACGACAGCTCTCGGGCCGCGAGGAGCCGGTGCACGTCTACGCGGTGGAGATGGACGGCGAAGCACCGGCGATCGAGGGAGCCCCGGCCGGCACATGAGGCGATGGCTGCTGGTCCTCTGGCTCGCCTGCAGTGCCTGTACCACGCCGCTGGCTGCCGGAGAGCGGCTCTACCGCGACGGCGACCGGCAGGGCGCCCTCGAGGTGTGGCGCAGCGTTCCGCCGGGACATCGGGACCACGCGGAGGCGGTGCGGCGCATCCGTGCCGTCGAGGAGGAGCAGCAACGCCTGGTGAACGGCTACGTCGAGTCGGCACGCCGGCTGGAGCGCGACGGGCGTCTCGCCGAGGCCGTGCTGGATTACCGCCTCGCGCTCGCGCTCCAGCCCGACGACGCGGGGACGCTCCAGCACGTCCAGGGCCTGGTGCGGGAGCTGGCAGCGCGCGAGCGGGAGCTGGCCGGCAACTTCGAGCAGATCCTGGAGCGCGGAGACCTGGAGGGCGCCCAGTCGACGCTGCGGCAGCTGCGCCTGCTCGACCCCTTCGATCCCCACTACGAGATCGAGGAGGCCCGCCTGGAGACAGCGCTCCGCGCCGAGTGGCGGCGCCGTCGCGAGCGCTTTCGCGCCGAGCTCGCCGGGGAGGTGGAGCGACTCGTCGAGGCGGGGCGCGCCGCGTTCCTCGAGGAGCGGCTGGAGGACGCGCTCGACCTGTGGCGACGCGCGTTGCTCATCGATCCGGACAACGAGCGCATCCAGGCCTACATCGCACGGGCGGAGCGACAGCTCGAGAACCTCGAGAAGCTGCGCGCGGCCGCCGCGCCCGACGACGCGCGCTGAGCGACGATGGCGCTGCGAGCTGCGTCGGCCACGACCCTGCTCCTGGCGGCCTTCTCGGTGGCCTGTGTGGGCGGCTTCGGACCCGGGACGGAGGAGGAACCGCCGCCCCCGATCGACGCCCCCCGAGCCGACCTGCCCGCCCCCGAGGCGCTGCGCGCCGTCAGCGGCGTGTTCCGCGCCGTGCCACTCCAGTGGGATCCGGTCCTCCACAGCGTCGTGTCGGGCTACGTGCTGGAGCGATCCGATCGCAGGGAGGGCCCCTTCGAGCGCGCCGCCGTGATCCGGGGCCGCGGCGCCATGACCCACCTCGACCGCGGGACGGCGGCGGGGCTCGGCGACGGTGCGACGCGCTACTACCGGGTCCGCAGCATGGCCGCGGACGGTCGCGTCGCCGCCGACGCATCCCCGATCGCCGTGGCGACGACCGCCCCGCCACCGGATCCACCGCCCGGCCTGAACGCCTTCAGCCGGCAGCCCCGCGAGGTGCCGCTGCGCTGGCAGGCTTCGAAGGACGAAACGGTCTCGGGCTACGACCTGGAGCGCAGCCCGTCGCCGGAAGGGCCGTTCGAGGTGGTCGCGCGTCTCCAGGACCGCCACGTGACCGGCTACGTCGATCGGGGACTGGGCAATCTGCGGGTCTTCTACTACCGGGTCGTCTCGCGGAATCGGGCCGGCGTGCGCGGCGAGCCCTCCCCGGCGGTACGCGCGGTGACGAAGCCGGAGCCGCTGCCTCCCGTGGGGCTACGGCTCGTGCAGCAGGGGCTCGGGGTGAACGTGCTGGCCTGGGAGCCGAACGTGGAATCCGATCTGGGCCGCTACCTCGTGTACCGACGTGCCGAAGACGGCTCCGAGCCGACGCTCGCCTGCGCGGTCGGGGCGGAGCACACCACGGCCGAGGACGCCGCCGTGGGCGCTGGCGAGCAGCTCCTCTACTCGGTGGTGGCGGTGGATCGGGACGGGCTGGTGAGCGCGCCGTCGGAGCCGATCGTCGTGCAGGGCCCCGGCTACGACCTGTCCGCAGAGCTGCATGCGGAGGGCCTCCAGCTCAAGTGGCGTCCTCGCGCGGACGAAGGATTCCAGGCGGCGCGCATCACGCGGACTGCGTGGTTCTCCCGACGGCAGAGCGAGGTCGTCTCCGGAGACCACTACGTGGACCGCACGGTGCGGAGAGGCCGGCGGTACCGATACGTGGTCGTGCTGCTGCGACCCGACGGGAGCGAGGCCCCGGCTTCGCGCCCGCTCGAGGTGGAGATTCCGGAGGGTGCCGGATCTCGTTGATTTTCGAGGGCCAGCACCTAGAATCCGGCGCCTGAGATCGTTCCCCGGTAGCTCAGCTGGCAGAGCAAGCGGCTGTTAACCGCTGGGTCGTAGGTTCGAGTCCTACCCGGGGAGCCACCTCGGAGTGCGCGGAGCGCCCGAGCCGACCGCTCGCACACTCCGGCCTTCTGCACCCCGCGCGCTAGTCAGCCTGCTGGGTGCGGTCGTTGTGTCGGCGGCGATACAGCTTGGCCGCGGAGCGGTCGAGCTCGCGGTTCAGGCGCACGCGCTCCCGCGGACCGAGCTTGCCATCGTTGGCGCGGAAGCGCTGCTCCTTGCGCTCGATCCGGCGCTGGTCGCGCACCGCACGACGCGCTTCCCCGGGGGTCAGCGAGCCGTCCTCGAGGCCGGCCTCGATGCGATCCCGCTGGCGTTCCTCGCGCTCGTCCACGCCCGCTTGGGCGTCCGTCGCCACCGCGAACAGGAGGCCCAGAGTCAGGCCCGCGCACCCCAGTCCTCGATTCCAGTTGCGAAGCATGTGTGACTCCTCGGTGTGGGTTCCATCGGCTTCAACCCGCCAGGTCGTGAGAGGTTGCGGAAATGCCGGTCCCAGGCGGCAGCCGACGCGCAGCGCCTGGGCAAATGCGTACTCGGGGCTCCTTTCGCGCCGAGGTGAGGCCGATACACTCCCCGCCCGGATGGGGGTCCCAGGGGGAGAGGACAGAGGCCATGGCCGATCGATTCGGAGCCGCGCCCACGCGACCTCGCGTGCGCTGGGGACGGCTCCTCGTCAGCCTTGTGCTCGTGACGGCCGCGCAGGCGAGCGCGGAGTCCGCATGGGTCAAGGATCAGCTCAGACTCAATCTACGCAGCGGGCCGGGGCTCGAGTTCCGCATCATGGGCGTCGTGGAGACCGGCGACCCCGCCGAGATCCTGGATCGGGGGGACGGCTGGACCCAGGTCCGCGTCCCCGACCTCGGCGTCGGCTGGATTCCCGCCGGCTACCTGCAGCCCGAGCCCCCGTCGCGGGTGCGGCTCGAGAAGCTGGAGAGCGAGAACTCCGGATTCCGCGAGCAGCTGGACGCCCTGACGGAACGCGCCGGCCGGCTCGAGAGCCAGAACCGCGAGCTCGCGGGACGCGACGAGGAGCAGCGCACGGAGATCGAGCTCCTGACTCGCGAGAATCTGGAGCTCCGGGCCGGCGCCCGCTGGCCGGAGTGGATCACCGGCGCGGGAATCCTGTGCGCGGGCATGGCCATGGGTGCCATCCTCCACGCAGCGGGCGGACGCCGCAACCGACCCCGCATCCGGCTATAGCGCCGGGGGGATCAGCCACATCGCCACTGCATTCACGGTGAAGCACGCGGCCGCGATCAGGATCGTGTAGCCGACCACGTCCCCGAAGCGCAGCCGCGTGACGGCCAGGATCGGTATCGCGAAGAAGGGCTGGATCAGGTTGGTGGTGGAGTCGCCGTACGCGTAGGCGAGCAACACCGTCACGGTGGACACGTCGAGCGCATCGCCCGCGGGCAGCAGGTACGGCGCCTCGATCAGCCACTTCGAGCCCGCCGAGGGGACGAACAGGTTCATGATCCCCGAGTAGACGTAGACCACGAAGGGGTAGCTGTCCCGACTCGAGAGGGTCGCGAACAGGTCGCCGATCCACGCGCCGAGCCCGGTGTTCTGCATCAATCCGAAGATCCCGGCGTAGAACGGGAACTGGACGATGATGCCCCAGGCCGCATCCACGCCGAGCCGACAGGCGCGCAGGAACGAGGAGGGCCGGCCGTGGAGCAGCAGGGCGGCCGCCAGGAAGACCGCGTTGTAGGCGTTGATGGTCCAGCTCGTCCCGAAGCCGCGTGTGGCGATCGAGTGCCCGAGCGGATAGGCGAGCAGCAGCGCCGCCAGCCAGACCCAGCCCCGGAAGCGGTCCAGACGGCCCGCGGGCGTCGGGACGGCGGCGGCCTCCTCCGGCGGCCGAGGAAGGATGGCCTCGACCTGCTGCGGAGACAGGCACACGGCCCCGCGTCGGGGGTGCAGCGCCACCGCGGCCCCGAGACCCACGGCTCCGACGATCGACAGGTAGACGAGATTGAAGGGGTGGAAGAGGGTCTCGGTCACCGGATACAGGCGGTCCACCACCGGCGCACCGCTCGAGGGGTCGAGCAGTGGATTGCCGGGTGTGGCGAGGATGAGGGGCGCCGATCCGGACAGCCCTCCGTGCCACACGGTTCCGAGACCGATGTAGGAGGCGGCGATCAGCACCCGGACGTCGACCCGGGGATTGCGGCGACACACGAAGGGGACGAACAGCGCACAGGCCACCAGGCACAGCGCCCAGTTGAGGTAGGCGGTGACGAGCGAGAAGGCGCCCGCCAGCACGACCGCCTGGGTGGGGCGCTCCGGATTCGGAAGGGACGCGAGGCGGTCCAGCAGCCGGAACACCGGCCGCGACGCGACACAGGCGTGCGCGGCGACCATGGCGATCGTGAACTGCATCGCCAGGGTCAGCAGCACCCAGACTCCGTCGCCCCAGGCGAGCACGGCCTCCTCGACCCCCACGCCGGCGCCGCCGATCGCCAGCGCGAAGGCGATGGTCGTGAGGATCATGCAGATCACCCAGGAGTCCGGCACCCAGCGCTCCGTGAAGCGCGACAGGCCCGACCCCAGGTCCCGCAGTACGTCGAGCACCCGCCCCTCCTCAGGCCAGCCGTGACAGCCGGTCCAGCAGCGTCAGCCCGCTGAAGTAGCCGAAGAAGCCGGTCGAGGCTGCGAGCGCCGCGATCCGGAGCGGCGACGGCCGGATCGGTCCCTCGAAGCTGCGGAGGTTGAGGACCAGCAGCAGCCCCGAGTAGAGGAACATCACGACCCCGTTGAGCGCGGCGGAGAGAACGAGGAGAAGCAGCGGCTGATCGAAGCCCGCAGCCAGCACGGCGATGCCGAAGGCGATCAGGCTCCAGACCACGGCGAAGTAGAGCTGGGAGACGCTGGCCGACCGCTCGCGGAAGAACCCCACCTTGAGCAGGTCCGCCGCCACCCGGGCCACGGCGTCGAGCAGCGCCAGCTCGGTCGAGAAGAGCACCACCACGCCCGTCATCAGGAACACGGGCCTCCCGAAGCTTCCGACGCGCGCAGCCAGGGCGTCGGCCTCGTCGCGGATGAATCCGAGCCCGCCCTTCACCGGAGCGCCCTCGGGCAGGAGGGCGGCCGCCACCAGGCAGAACAGCGCCAGCGAGAGCAGCGCCAGTACGTAGAAGGAGAAGAAGTGCTCGAGGTTGGTGCGCCGCCACCAGGCGCGCCAGCGCTGGAGATTTCCGGGTGTCGCGCGGACGCAGATCCCGAGCTCGCTCTCGCTCTCCTCCCGTCCCGTGAAGGGACTGGTGATGCGGCCGATGAAGGCGCCCATGCCGTAGCCCTTGTCCTTGACGTAGTTGGACTGCGCGAGGTTCACGGATCCCCCGGCTCCCGCGAAGGCCAGCGCGCCCAGCAGCATCGGCAGCGCGACCCCGTCGGGCACGTAGCCCACCCGGAGCGCGCCGGACAGCAGCGCGACCACGTCCTCGAAGCGAACCAGCGCGACGGAGAGCACCAGCAGCGCGAGGAAGATGAGGGCGACCAGCACGAGCTGGATGGCCTCGATCGTGCGGTAGACGACCGGTCCGATCGACAGGATCAGGCCGCACAGCACGAGTCCGGTCGCCGCTCCGACCCCCACCGGAACCCCCAGCTCCCAGTGGAGGATCGTGGCCGCTCCCGTGGCCCAGCCGGGCCAGACCCAGGGCACGATGCCGCACAGCAGGAAGACCGGCGCGAAGGCCGCG
>JAAUYK010145419.1_pt1 | contig 10213 bp, 4 predicted proteins | sample 7278021 | NCBI WGS metagenome assembly JAAUYK01 (sample SAMN14350223, study PRJNA611818) | marine sediment metagenome | isolation source: surface marine sediment (1.8m) | place: French Polynesia: Moorea | collected 2018-08
CGGCCGGGAACGTCATCGCAAACATTACGTTATCGCCATACTCGGCCGCCGGCCCGGTGATGACCCGAGTGTCCTGGTGATCGACGTTGTTCAGTAGTGCAAAATTCGTCACTGTCTTTCCCTCAAGCGACGCCCGCAAGGGACGTCATCGCGCTGACAAGTTCGCGGTTGGTCGGCAGGCGCCCCAGCATTTGACGGCTCCGCTCGCTGTTGGCCTGCAGGAGCTTATCCACACGAACTCGCTCCTGTTCCTTATGGGCACCGAATGCGGACTCATACCTGGGCCGGAAGCCCATGCCGTAGAGTACGTACTGGTAGCTCGCTGACGGAAACAGTTCATCCACCCGGGGCGCGTCGTCGTGCCACGGCGGCTGCTGCTGCCAGAGTGTCAGTTTGTCCTGAAGCGCCTCCGGACAGGACCTCGGGTCCCGGCAATCCCGCCAGTACTCGCTGTCGTCTCGCCGGCTTAGCACGTAGTGTAACTTCAGGAACTCGATCACGGCTTCCCAGTGGTACCGCATCCGGGCGTTGAAGCGCTTCGCGACGACCGACATTATCTCGCGGTTCGCCGGCAGCTGCTCGCTGATGATCGATGCAGCCTGCTCGATCAGCGCCAATGCCGAAGCCTCCAGCGGTTCGATGAAGCCTCCCGACAGACCGACCGCCACGCAGTTGTTCACCCAGAACTGTTGCCGATAGCCAGGCTCGAACGGGATCGTCCGGAAAGTCAGGTCATCCAGACACACCCCCGGCGACGTGCGCTCGACGTAGGCCCTAATGCGCGCCATCGCCTGCGCTTCATCCGAGTGGGCCGTCGAAAAGACGTGGCCGATCCCGCGCCGCGACTGCAGGCCGATGTCCCAGATCCAGCCGACCTCGACAGCCGTTGCCCGCGTGACCGACGCAATCGCATCGTCCGCTTTCGCATACGGCACCTGGACCGCGATCGCTGCGTCGTTGAAGAGATACTTTTTCATCGACTCGAGACCGACGCCGAAGTGTTCCCCGAGCAGCATGCTCCGCTGACCGGTGCAGTCGACGAACAGGTGGCCGTCGATCGTCTCACCGGAATCGAGTACCACGCCGGTCAGGTCACCTTCTGCATCCGATTCGATTCGGTCGACGTTGGCCGAAACATATTCGACGCCCAGCGAGTTCACGGCGTGGTTGTGCAGCAGAGCGGCGAACTTGCCGGCATCGAAGTGATAGCCGTAGTTGACGTTGAACGCGTATTCAGGAGTCGAGGCCTGCTTCGGCGCCAGCCCTGCCGTGATCACGGCGGCCTGCGGCGTAACGAAGTCAGCGAAGGAGCCCTTATCGCTGACATCCAGCCAGTGATTGGCGAGCTTGAGGCTCGAATACTCGGCCGGGAAGCTGAACGGGTGGTAGTAGACATCCTCACCGCCGGTATCCGACCAGCCGATGAATTCGGTGCCCTGCTTGAAGCTGGCGTCACACTCACGGACGAGGTCGGCCTCGTGGATGCCGATCTTCTGCAGGGTCGATCGCATGGACGGCCACGTGCCTTCGCCGACGCCGATCGTTGGGATATCCGGAGATTCGACAAGCACGACGTCCAGATCGCGAGTTCCGGAGCCGCGATGCTGCGCCGCCAGCAGGCCCGCTGTGATCCAGCCGGCCGTACCGCCGCCGATGATGACTACCTTGCGAATTTCGCCCTGCATTGGTGATTACTTCCCGGGCACTAAACGGTAGTTGAAGGCCAGAAAGCTTTCAATCGGCCGTGATGCCGGAAACGAAAAAAAAGGCTGCCCCGAGGGGCAGCCCTTTCTTTCCTTGCGAGGATACTCAGAACTTGTAACGAACACCGATGTTGTAGCGAGTTCCGAGCTGCGCTGCGAACAGTGTCTGCAGGTCGGTACGGCCGTAGACGTGCGTTACCTCATCCGTGATGTTGAGGACGTCGACGAACATCTGCACGTTGTCGTTCCACCAGTAGTTGGCGTTCAGATCCCACTGCTCATACTCGTCAACGTATGTCGGCGGCCCGGATCCGACGTTCGTCTGCCCGGTGCCGGCCAGGAACGCGTCGCGCCAGTTCCAGGCGAGTCGAATGCCGAAGTTGTCGGTCTCGTAGTAGCCGACAAGGTTGGCGCTGTCGCTGAGCCCGGTGATGACGAACTGCGAGCCGAGATCGAGATTGTCGTAGCCGACATCCGCGTCGACGAAGGTCGCGTTCGCGATCATGCCGAAACCGGTGTCGCCGAAGTTGTGCTGCACGACCAGCTCCCAACCGTCGACATTCGCCTTCTCGATATTGATCGGAACCGTCAGGTTGAACGGCGAAGCGCCATCTCGCCCTTCGATGCCCACGATGGTTCCGGTCCCAGCGTCGACGCCCTCCGCGTCCGGCCGATTCTGGAGGATCCAGTCGTACAGATCGCCCGGAACTGACGAGCCGGTCGCCGCTCTGGCCTCATCGCCGAGTGGGCCGAACGCCGGATGCGGCAGGTCGAACGGTGTCTCGGAGACCGATGTGGTGCCGATGAAGTTCTCGACGTCCTTGTTGAAATAGCCGACCGCCGCGTAGCTGTCGTCGCCGTAGTAGTACTCGAGCGACAGATCAACGTTGGTCGACTCGAACGGCAGGAGCGTCGGGTCGCCTCGTCGGCCGGTGCCGCCCTCGACGCGGACCGGCTGGTCCAGTGTCAGGCCGCCCTGGATGTCGCCGTACAGCGGGCGCGTCAGCGTCTGGCTGTAAGAGAAGCGGCCAATCAAGCTGTCCGACAGATCGATCGAGAAGTCGAAGTTGGGCAACAGGTAATCGTAGTCGCCGTCCCCATTCACGAAGACTCTGCCGGTATCGGTGATAGACAGCTCGTTGCCGGCGACCCAGTTCAGCGTCGTGAAGAGCGGCGACTGCGCCTCCGAGAACACGTCGGTCTGCTCGTAGCGCAGGCCTAAGCGCATGTCGACCGGCATGCGGCCGAAGTCGGTAACCATGTTCAGCTGGACGTAGAGCGCGGTGGAATCCTCGCTCGTGCGCCGGTCCTGATCGAAATTGCCAGGCGCCGACGGGCACAATGCGTTGCCGCAGGGTCCGAGGTTACCGTTACCCGGGGTGAACAGCGTCGCGTCGCCAGATGCGATCAGCGCAGCGGTCCGGTCGATTACCGCGTTGATATCGTAAGTGTAGAAGTCCATCTGTCGGCGCGGGTCGGTGCCGCCCGAGATCTGATCGAACGCGCCCGACGCGTTTGCCGGAGACATCAGATCCGCGATGGCGCCAGGCTGCGTCACGCCACCCCAAGCGTCGCGCTGAACGACCGCGCTCGTCGCACGATTGTCGACGGTCGTGAACTGGATGCCGAAGTCGATGCTTTCGACGAAGCCCGTGTCGAAGGCATAGTTGCCGCCGAGCTCGAGCTGCTCGATATCCATCCGGGAGGCATCGCTTGCGAACACGCTGCCGGTCACGATCATGTCGTTCTCGTTCAGCGGGTTCGAGAGACCCAGCTCCAGCACCGGGAAGGCGCCGTTGAAGTAGCCGCTCGTGCGATCGCGCGTGAACGACGAGATGGCCACCAGTGAGCTGCTGCCATTCGCACTGTTCGGGTCGGAAGTGGCCGTGGAATCGTGGTAGTCAAGTTCGAGCGTCAGGAAGTCGCTTACGTCCCACTCCAGGTTGAGACCAATCGACTTGTTCTCGTTGATGAAAGCATCGCGACCCGCGCCCATCCCGAAGTCCGATCCGGACGAGTTCTCGCTGTACTCGGTCGCCGACGCGTTCGGACCGTCGGTCCACACGCTCTCCTGTCCGCCGAAATTGAACCACGACGAATAGTTGTTGTAGATGCGATCCAGCTCGAGCTCGGAGTACGTGTAGTCAAGCGTCGCCGTGAACGTGTCGATCGGACGATACTGCAGCGTCAGCTGAGCGTTGGTGCGCACTCGATCGAAGTCGGCGAGTTCGTAGCCGATAACCTGTGGCACCGAGTAGATATCGCCTGCTTCCGGACGGTTCTGCTGGTCCGCGTTGACGGGAATGCCGCCCCACGTTTCGACGGCGCCGCCGCCGCCCCAGCTGGACGTTTCGCCGGTGAACGTGCGCCAGCCGCCGACGGAGGCCGTGGCCGCGCCACTCTTGCGCTCCTGGCGCACGGCGGAAATCGCTACGCCGATCGTATCGTCAGCGAAGGTGTTCGAATACAGGCCCGAGATTTCCGGCGTGAAGTCGTCTTCCCGGAGGTCGGTACGGGACTCGTCGACCACGCCGCTGACGGCGAACGTGTAGGTCAGCTCGCCCCTTGTCAGAGGACGCGTGGTGACGATATTGATCGTCGAGCCGATGCCGCCGGTCGGGACGTCCGCACGTCCGCTCTTGTAAACCTCGACCGAGGACACGCCCTCGGAGGCAAGGTTGCCGAAGTCGAAGGAACGACCGAGGCCGTTTGCCGTCGGCATCTGGCGGCCGTTCAGCGTGACGAGGTTGAAGTTGGGTCCGAAACCGCGAACCGTGACGCGTGCACCCTCACCGCGCTCACGGTCGATCGAGACGCCCGTGATGCGCTGCAGCGATTCCGCCAGGTTGGTGTCAGGGAAATCGCCGATGTCCTCGGCGGAGATCGCGTCGACGACGCCGTCGGCGCCGCGCTTCAGGTCCATCGATTGACGCAGACTGCTTCGGATGCCGGTTACGACAACCTCTTCAATCGGCTGCGACTCCTGCTCCTGAGCAGCAGCCGTCGCTGGCGTGAGCGCTGATGCACCAACGGCCACTGCCACAGCCTGCGCTAACGGCGTTTTCTGAAAAGACTTGCTTTGCATGTAAAGCCCCCCGGCTTGCGAATGGTTGCCATTCAGAGTTCGCAGCAATGAATGGCCAGGATCCCAGCGGAATTCAGACTCCGCTTTTTACTTTTTAGACGGCGCTCTTGACAACGCTGTCATGCCGCTGATTTATAATTGATGCTGACAGCGTTGTCAACAATGATTATCATTTCGACACAGCGTGGGCGGGACACATCAAAATTACTATAACCGCCTGTTTTGTAACACGTTAAATCTCAAGCATTCGGACACGAGGGGGGCGTCCTTTGACCGCAGCGGAAGTTGATCCCGCGCGCATTCGCGGCGCATGGGCGGGTCGCGTATCGGGCTGCCTGCTGGGCAAGCCTTTAGAGGTGCTTTCCTTCAAGGAAGGGCTTGCCGGTATCGCCGCTTATCTCGACGAGGCTGACGCCACCCCGCTCCGCGATTACGTGCCGCTGATCGAGGAAACGATCGTCGAGCGGACCGGCGCCGCCTGCTGCCGTGGCCGTATGGTTCGCGCCGAACCCGACGACGACATCAACTACACGGTGCTCGCTCTGCTCATGCTCGAGGACCGCGGCGGCGACTTCGACACCGTGGACGTTGCGCGTGCATGGCTGCGCCTGCTGCCCGCCGGCACGACCTGGACGGCCGAGCGCTCGGCTTACAGGGTGTTGATGAAACGGATGGCGGACGAGTTCGTCAATGGCGAGGATCCGGGCTTCGATCTGAGCGAGTGCTCCGACAACGACTACAACGAGTGGATTGGCGCGCAGATTCGCGCCGATCTCTATGGCTGGGTCTGTCCGGGCGACCCGGGACGGGCCGCCGACCTTGCGAGGCGCGACGCGTCGCTCTCGCACCGCGGTGAAGGGGTGCACGGCGCGGCCTTCGTGGCGGCTCTTGGTGCCGCGATACCGGTTGCCGAGTCGATGGACTCGGCGATCGAGCTCGCGCTGGCCGAGATTCCCGCTGACAGCGAGACGGCGAACGCCGTTCGATACGGCCGCGCGCTCGCCGGCGCTGACGACGCCGTCGACGCGCTGCACGCGGAATATGCCGGCCTGTCGCCGGTGCACACGCTCAACAACCTGGCGCTCGTGGTCTGGGCGCTCAGCTCCGCCGGGGGCGACTTCGCCGCCGCGATCGGCAATGCGGTTGCGGCGGGCTGGGACACCGACTGCAACGGCGCGACGGTCGGCGGACTCATCGGCTTGTCCGGTGTGCCCGTCCCCGAACAGTGGACTCGCCCGTGGGGCGGCCGGATCGGCGTCGATCTCGCCGGCATCGGCGAAGTCCGCCTGGACGAGGTTACCGAACGAACCGTGGCGGTTGCCCGGTCTCTTGCCGCGTAAGCTTGAGGAATTGAGAAAATGTCGATGATGAGCCTTAGACAATCCTCCTTGTTTGCAATGCCGGCTTCGCTGGCCATCGTGACTGTCTGCAGTGCCGCCAGCGAACCGACTCATTATGAAGGTCGCACGGAGTACGTGGCGCCCGAGGCTGCCACGGCGCCGGTCATCGACGGCGTCGCCGACGACGCGGCCTGGGCCACGGCCGAATGGCGTCCGATTACGAATCGATGGCTCGGACCCGAGTACACGGCGGACGACTTTCAGGGTCGCTTCAAGGTCGTCTGGACCGAGGAACGCATTTTTCTGTTAGGCGAGTTCGTCGACGACGTGTTGATCGACTCGCATCGCGACCCCCTGGTGCAGTACTGGGACGACGACTGCTGGGAGATCTTCGTCGACGAGGATCACTCGGGTGGCGAGCACCAGTTCAACCACAACGCGTTCGCCTATCACCTGTCGCTCGACAACAAGACCATCGACATAGGCACCGACGGTCAGCCGCGGGACTACTCGCACCATGTCGAGAGCCGCTGGCAGCAGCAAGGCAACACGATCGTTTGGGAAGCCGCCATCGACATTTACTCCGATGCTTACGTCGACGGAGGCGAGGACAATCAGCCAGTCGCGCTATCGGCCGGGAAGGTCATCGGGCTAATGGTGGCCTATAACGACAACGACGGCAGCGAACTGCGAGAGAACTTCATCGGCTCGGAATCCGTTCCGAGCGGGCCAACGGACCGAGGCTGGATAGATGCCGGCCTGTTCGGTTCGCTGGTATTGGGAAATACGGAATAACGTTATGGATCATGCACTGAAAATGGACGCCCCGGGCAACGACAACGTCACGGGCGAATTCGTGAACTTCGCCGACGAGCGGTACTACGTCATCCGCAACGTCGACAAGATGCCGGCCTTCTTCGTCAGCGTCATCTCCAACGAGGATCACTGGCTGTTCGCGTCGTCCACCGGCGGCCTTACGGCCGGCCGCGTGTCACCGGAGACCGCCCTCTTCCCGTACGTGACCGTGGACAAGGTCCATGAGAGCAGCCCGCATACTGGCAGCAAGACGATCATCCGGATCGGCGGCTCGGGCGGCGGCCATAACTGGGAGCCATTCAACCGCGAGCAGGATGCCCTTTGGAAGGTCAGCCGGAATCTCTACAAGAACATGCTCGGCAACAAGCTCTGCTTCGAGGAGACGAATCACGACCTCGAACTGACCTTCCGCTACACGTGGGCAACGAGCGACGAGTACGGTTTCGTCCGCGACTGTGAACTCGTCAACTTCGGCGACGGCGAGCGCAGCATCGAGATCCTCGATGGTCTGCAGAACATGCTGCCGGCCGGCACCCCGCTGTTCACGCAGACCAACGTCAGCAACCTCGTCGACGCGTACAAGTGGACCGAGCTCGATGAGTCGACCGGGCTTGCTTTCCTGACGCTGTACTCCGGGATCACGGATCGTGCCGAGCCCTGCGAGTCGCTGAAGGCGACGACGGTCTTCAGCTTAGGTCTGGACAACCCGACCGTGCTGATCTCCTCGGAACAGCTCGTGGCTTTCCGGCAGGGTAAAGCGCTCGTTCAGGAGAAGCACAAACGCGGGCTGCGCGGCGCGTACCTGGTTTCGTCGCAGGTTAAGCTGGCTGCCGGCGCATCGCACGCGTGGCGGATTGTCGCCAACACGGAGCAAAGTCAGGCTGACGCCGTCGCCATGCGTCAGGCGCTGGCCGAGCCCGCCAGACTCAGCGAGACGATCACGGAAACCATCGCCGCCGGCTCGGAGCGACTCGCCCGCAGGCTCGCGGCAAGCGACGGCTTCCAGGCGACCGCCGAAGAGAACGTGGCCGTTCACCACTATGCGAACACGCTGTTCAACGTGCTGCGCGGCGGAATCTTCGACGACCAGTACAACGTGTCGTCGAAGGACCTGAGACGCACGATCCGTTCGTTCAACAAAGGTGTCTACGAGCGCAGCCGTGAGTTCCTGAGCGGGCTTCCCGACACGATCAACCTTAAGGAACTGCTCGAACGCGTCGCCACGCAGAACGACCCGCAGCTCAGCCGGCTATGCAGCGAATACCTGCCGATCACGTTCGGCCGCCGCCACGGCGATCCGAGCCGCCCGTGGAACAAATTCGCGATCATCCTGCAGGATGAGTACGGCGAGGGCCTGCTCTCCTACGAGGGTAACTGGCGCGACATCTTCCAGAACTGGGAGGCGCTGATGCTCAGCTTCCCGGAGTACACCGAGAGCGTTATCGCGAAGTTCGTCAACGCATCGACGGCCGACGGCTACAACCCGTACCGCATCACTAAGGAAGGCATCGACTGGGAGGTCGAGGAGCCGGACAACCCCTGGAGCTACATCGGCTACTGGGGCGACCACCAGATTATCTATCTGCAGAAGCTGCTCGAGCTGTCGAGCCACTTCCACCCGTCGCGCCTCCGGAACATGCTGCGTGAGAGCATCTACTGCTATGCCAACGTGCCGTATCGCATCCGGCCGTTCGACAAGCTGCTGGCCGACCCGAAGAACACCGTCGACTATGACGACGCACTGGCCGCGGAGATCGAACGCCGCGTCGAGGCGTTGGGCGCCGATGGCAAGCTGATTGCAGGCGACGACGACGTCTACCTCGTCAACCTGCTCGAGAAACTCATCGTCCCTCTGCTCGCCAAACTCGGCAACCTCGTCGTCGACGGCGGCATCTGGATGAACACGCAACGGCCCGAGTGGAACGACGCGAACAACGCACTCGTCGGCCAGGGCCTTTCGATGGTGACGCTGTACTACATGCGCCGCTATATCCACTTCATGCAGGAACTGCTCGAAGATGAGTCCGCGCCGTTCCCGATCTCGAAAGAGGTCGGCGCCTGGCTCGGCGAGACGGCGGACGCACTCGGCAAGGTCCGGTCGCAGCTGTCTTCGGGCGCCATCGACGAGTCGCAGCGATACGAATCGCTGACGCAGCTCGGCGAGGCCGCGAGCCACTACCGCGAGACGGTCTACGCACAGGACGGTTTCTCCGGCACCGTCGAGCAATCCGTCGATCAGGTACGGCAGCTGCTCGACGACGCGCTCGCCGCGATCGACCACAGTATCTCTGTGAATCGTCGCGAAGACGGTCTCTATCATGCCTACAACCTGCTCGATCAGCGGGACCATAAGATCGCGGTCGACACGCTCTACCCGATGCTCGAAGGTCAGGTCGCGGCATTGAGCGCCGGCGTCATCGAGCCCGCTGAGGCCGTCGAGGTGCTGGAGGCGCTGTTCGAGAGCACCGTCTACCGGCCCGACCAGAGCAGCTTCCTGCTCTATCCGGACCGAGACCTCCCGGATTTCCTCGAGAAGAATCGTATCGGCGCGGACAAGCTCGCTGCGATCCCGCTGCTCGAGCGCATGGTGGCCGAAGGCGATGGCCGCATCGTTGCGGTCGACGCCGAGGGAAGCTGCCGCTTCAACCCGGACTTCACCAACGTCGGCGAGGTCGATGCGCGTCTGGATACGCTCGTCGACGATTACGGGGACGAGGTTGACGCGGCTCGCGGCGCCATCCGCGAACTCTACGAGGACGTATTCAATCACAGAGCCTTCACGGGCCGCTCGGGCACGATGTTCGGTTTCGAGGGTCTCGGGTCGATCTACTGGCACATGGTCTCGAAGCTGCTGCTGGCGGTGGAGGAGAACTATTTCTGGGCGCTGGACGGCGGCGTTGATGCGGACGTCCTCCATAGGCTTGGCAAACTCTATTACCGCGTGCGCTACGGCATCGGCTTCAACAAGACGCCCGAGGAGTACGGCGCGTTTCCGACGGACCCTTACTCGCATACGCCGAAACACACGGGCGCGAGGCAGCCGGGCATGACCGGGCAGGTCAAGGAGGAAGTCCTCACGCGATTCGCCGAACTCGGCGTGCGCGTCAGCGGCGGCGCCGTGAAATTCCAGCCGGCCCTGCTACGTGAGCAGGAATTCGCGGCCGAGCCGATACCCTTCTGCTACCTCGACATCGACGGCAAGTGGCACGATGTGTCGGTCCCGCCCGGCGGGCTGGCCTTTACGTGGTGCCAGATTCCTATAATGTACC
>JAAUYK010100820.1_pt1 | contig 10211 bp, 7 predicted proteins | sample 7278021 | NCBI WGS metagenome assembly JAAUYK01 (sample SAMN14350223, study PRJNA611818) | marine sediment metagenome | isolation source: surface marine sediment (1.8m) | place: French Polynesia: Moorea | collected 2018-08
GAACAACTTCATCGGCGACGAGTATATGTCGGCAGCTCGCGAGACCTTCGGGCTGGGCGACCTGCCGGGCGGTGACGATTGGTACGCCTACATGGTACGGGTCCGGACGACAACGGATCTGACACCGGATGAGATTCATCAGATCGGACTCGACGAAGTCGCACGCATCCACGACGAGATGCGCGGTGTGATGGCGGTAGTCGGATTCGACGGCGATCTTCAGGACTTCTTCGAGTTCGTCAATACGGACGATCAGTTCTTCTACGAGAACCCTGATGACATGATCCAGGCCTACCGCGACATGTCCGACCACGTCGCCGAGCAGGCGACAGCGCTTTTCGATGTCTGGCCGAAGACCGGCTTCGAGATTCGCGCAGTCGAGCCATTCCGCGAGCGGTCGGCATCCGGCGGCTCGTATCAGGCGGGCTCACCGGACGGATCACGGCCGGGCATTTTCTACGCGAACACCTACGATCTCCGCGCGCGTCCGATCTGGGCGATGGAATCGCTGTACCTCCATGAGGCAATCCCGGGGCACCACTTCCAGATCGAATTGACACAGGAGAACGAGGACCTTCCTCGCTTCCGTCGCTTCGGCCGATTCACCGCGTACACTGAAGGCTGGGGACTGTATGCCGAGACTCTCGGAAAGGAACTCGGCGTCTACACCGACCCGTATCAGTATTTCGGCAACCTGAATTGGGAGCTGTGGCGCTCGATCCGGCTCGTCGTCGATACCGGTATCCACGCCAAGGGCTGGACCCGTCAGGATGTGCTCGACTATATGTACGGGAACGCACCGGTCGCGCCGGTGCGCGCGATCTCGGAGGCCGAGCGCTTCATGGCCATCCCCGGCCAGGCGCTCGCCTATAAGATCGGCCAGCTGCGCATCCAGGCCATCCGCGATTCCGCCGAGGAGCGGCTTGGCGACGCTTTCGACATCGTCGCGTTCCATCGCGAAGTGCTCATGGACGGTCCAATGCCGCTGTCGATGCTGGAGGCCAAGCTGGATCGCTGGGTCGACTCCCAGCTCGGCGAGGACTCCGCCGGCACATAAGGTCGTCGAAGGCGGCCAACGGCGTGGCCGTTGCTTTGCGATTGCCGCCCAAGTGTGGAACGCTGACTAACCATGAAGCTCGATCGCGTCATCCGCGTCGCGCTTGCAGCCCTGATCCTTGTGATCTTCCTGGTTGTGACCGGCGGTCTCCTGTTCGTGACGGAAGCGGCGCTCAACGTCTGGGATCGCCTTGCCCAGGGGCCGCGTTTCCTTCTCTACGTTTACGCGGGGCTGTTGGTCGCAGTCGTCGTGGGCGCGATCTGGCTCATCTGGCGGCTGGTCATCCGGCGACCGATCGCCGCGCCGACTAAGCCCGAGCCGCTCACTCGCGACAACATCGAGACCAGGCTCCGCGATGCGGAAGAAGCCGGCGTGGACGTCGAGGCCGCGCAGGCGGAGCTCAGGGAACTCGCACGCCGGCGCGAAGGCGGCGGAGTCCATCTGTGTTTCTTCGGGGAAGTCAGCACCGGCAAGAGCTCGCTGATCCAGGCACTCGTTCCCGAGGCTGGCGTCGAGGTCGACGTCGTCGCGGGCTCGACCGCCGACGTGCGTCACTATCGCTGGCGAGACGAAGAGGGGGCTTCCGTCCTGCTCACCGATGTACCGGGCACGGGCGGGCATGAAGCCGGACTCGACGAACTGGCGCTGGAGGAGGCGCAGCGCGCGCATATTGTGCTCTATGTCTGCGAAGGGGATCTGACTCGCGCCGAGGCTGACGCGCTGAAGCAGCTCATGAGCGTCGAGAAGCCGCTGGTACTCGTTATGAACAAGGCCGACCGCTTCGATGCCGAAGAGCAGGCTGCACTGATGCACAGGCTGCTCGAGCGTCTCGAGGACATTGGTGCTGACGTGTCACGCGACCGGGTCGTCGCGGTGTCGGCGGGCGGCGAGGTCGACGTCGTCGAGAAATCGGCGGATGGTTCGGAGACTGTATCCACGAGGAAGCGCCCGGCCGACATCGGCGTGCTGGTCGTCGCGATCGAGCGTCTGCTTGGCGGAGATGCTGAGGCGCTGGACAGACAGCGCGAGCGCGCTGTCTTCCGCCTGGCGGCGGACAAGCTCGCGGAAGCAGAGGCGGAGTATCGGGCGCAGCGCTCCGAGCAGATCATCCGGAGTTCGACGCGCAAGGCGATCGTCGGCTCCCTTGCAGCCGTCAGTCCCGGCACCGATATCCTCATTCAGGGTTATATCGGCACTGCGATGACACGCGAGCTGTGCAGTCTCTATGGCGCCGCGCCGCGAGATCTCGATATCGAGGAGTTCCTGAATCTCTCGCAGAGCCGGGTAGGGCGGGCGCTGCCGTTGACGCTCGCCGTCGCAGGGAATGGCCTGAAGGCGTTCCCGGGCATTGGCACTGTCGCCGGCGGGTTTGTCCATGCCGTCGCGTACGGACTGATCTTCGACGCTCTGGGCCGGAGTCTCGTGCTAACGCTAAGCAAGCACGGCGAGTTCGATCCCGAACAGGCGGCGAAGGAATTCGAGGAAGGCATCAGTGAGCATATTGAAGCGGGTGTTCGACGCGTTGCCACAATGGCGCTGGAAGAAAAAGCGCAGGGCAAGTGACGGCGAAGACGACGACCATCTGACGCTCGCGCGAGAGAGCCTGCGGGAGCTGATCGACGACTCGCGCCTGCCCGCCGGCGTGCGCGACTCGCTCGCGCACGACTACGACGCCGTTGAATCCATGCTCGAGAAGATCGAGCACGGTCATATCCATCTCGCGGTCTTCGGCCGGGTGAGCACCGGAAAGTCGTCACTGCTGAATGCGCTGATCGGCGAACAGGCTTTCTCGGTCAGCCCGTTGCACGGAGAGACGAAGTTCTCCTCGATCGAGCCATGGAACGAAGTCGAGTCGGGCGGCGTCTTCCTGATCGACACGCCGGGCCTCGACGAGGCCGGCGGCGAGGCGCGCGAACGGCTGGCGAAGGAGGTGACCGAGCGCTCCGATCTCGTGATGTTCGTCGTCGACGGCGATATCACCGAATCGGAACTCGAATCGCTGCGATCGCTGCTCGCGCAGGGGCGGCCGGTGATCGTCGTGCTGAACAAGAGCGACTTGTTCACGGGCGATGAGAAGGACCGGCTATTGGAGGCGCTCAGAACGCGGACGGAGGGACTTGTCGATCCCAACCGCGTGGTGGCGGTGTCGGCGCAGCCGCGTCCACAGACCGTCGTCGAGATCGACAGCGAAGGGCGCGAGCAGACGAGCGAACGTCAACGCGAACCGGATATCGAAGCATTGCGGCTGATGCTGTGGGACATCCTCGAGTCGGAGGGCAAGACGCTGGCGGCGCTGAACGCCAGCCTGTTCGCCGCCGACCTCAGCGATCAGGTCGGCCGCCGGATCCTCGCAGCGCGCGCGGAACTCGGCGACCGGCTGGTCCGTACATACTGCGTCGGCAAAGGCGTCGCGGTGGCGCTCAACCCGATCCCGGTAGCGGATCTGTTCGCCGCCGCCTTCATCGACGTCGGCATGGTCGTGCACCTGTCGCGCGTCTACGGGCTGCCGCTCAATCGTCGCGAGGCCGGTTCGCTGATCGGCGTGATCGCCGCCGAGTCGGCCGCGATCATGGCGACCGTTTGGGCTATCCATCTCGGCTCGAGCGCGTTGAAGCTGGGCACGGCCGGATTGTCCACGGTCGCGACTGCGGCCGCGCAGGGCGCGGTGGCCTACTACAGCACGCTGATCGTCGGCCGTGTCGCCGCCGAGTATCTGTCCGCAGGCAAATCCTGGGGTGACGGCGGTCCGAAGAATGTCGTTCAGAGCATCCTCGACAGTCTCGATCGCGACACCGTGCTGAAGGACGCGAAGCGCGAGATCAAAGCTCGGCTGAAGGGCGCCTGATTGTCGGCGGAGCGCGAAAGACGGTATCAACGCATCCGCGACACGATCGCGGACATCCCCCGCGGCAACGTGGCGAGCTACGGTCAGATCGCCGAGATCGCGGGTATTCCGCGAGGTGCGAGACAGGTCGGTTACGCGCTCAGAACGCTGCCTGACGGTTTGAAGCTTCCGTGGCACCGCGTTCTACAGGCGTCCGGACGCATTGCCTTCGATCCTGACAGCCGCCAGTTCGCGAAGCAGCGGCGACGCCTGGAAGCCGTAGGCGTGGCGGTGGTCAGCGGCCGTGTCGACATTAGCCGCTACCGGTGGCAGCCGGATCTCGACGACCTGCTTTGGAAACCGAGCGCGGCCTGGGATGAGCCGTGAGTGCTTCTCGAAGGCGACGACCCGGCGATCGTATGACACACTCCGCCGCTGAATTGGCCGACAGCGGCCCGGGAGACATCGCATGACCAGCGTCATTTTTTCGCACGGGCAGGAGAGCGGTCCGTGGGGCACCAAGATCCGCGCGATGGCGGAGACCGTGCGTGAAATGGGTTTCGATGCCGACAGCATCGACTATCAGGGCATCGCCGATCCCACCGAACGGGCTGAGAAGCTGATCGCCGAAGCGAAAGACATCGAAGGCCCGCTGATACTGGTCGGCTCGAGTATGGGCGGGCATGTCGCCACGGCAGCCGCGGAGACTCTGGGTTCGGCCGGTCTCTTCCTGCTCGCGCCAGCCTTCTACATGCCCGGCTACGAAGACCTGACACCGCCGCCGCCCGGGATGCCCATCTGGATCGTGCACGGCTGGCGCGACGATGTCGTGCCGGTGGAGAACAGCATCCGTTTCGCGAAAAAGTGCAGGGCCGCGCTGCATCTGATCGACGGGGACCACCGGCTCACGGCGAATATTGACCAGATCAACGACTATCTTAGACAATTCCTGTTGAGAACAGTGGCCTGAGCCACAATACTAGCAACGAAGAACAACACTGGGGAACATCATGAGATACCTGTTACTAGCACTCGCATTCTTTGCCCTCGCCGGTTGCGGCGGCGGTTCATCCGACGATGCGGCAGGCGCGGCCGAAGAGGCAACGGAAGCAGCCGAAGACACCATGGGCTCCGCAATGGACGAAGCAGCCGGCGCGGTGGAAGAAGCGGCCGACGAAGCCGGTAGTGCTCTGGAAGAAGCCGGCGAAGCCATGCAGGACGCAATGGAAGAGGCTGAGAACGTCGAAGAAGTCCTGCAGGATGCGGCCGACGATGTCGAAGAAGCCGTTGAGGACGCCACAAACTAGTTAGACCCGGTCTCCACAAAGAACGGTTCTCATCCCGTTCGACCGGAATTTAGGTAGACTCCCCAGCCATGAATATCGCGGGCCTGATAGCCCGTCCGCTTTACTGGCTGGCGGGCAAAGTCTTCTCGATATGGGCTCGCCCGGCGATTCAGCCTGAGTCGCCGGCCGAGTACATTACCGATTCGGGCGCCGCTGTCTGTTACGTCCTCGAGACGGGCGGACTTGCCGATCTCCTCGCTCTGGAGCGCGCCTGTAAAATCCAAGGCATGCCCTCGCCAACGGGCTCGCTCGAATTCGCGGGCGTGCGCGAGCCGCGCAGAATCGTCACCCTCAGACGGTTCGAGGGCTTCTGGGCTCGCCGGCCGTCACGCACCGTATCTCCGAGGCTGAAACGTCTCATCGAGGCTGCCGCTCTGAACCCGGATCAGGAGCTGTTGCTGATACCGGTTGCCATCTACTGGGGGCGTTCGCCTGAAAAGGATCATTCGGTCTTCAAGCTGATCTTCTCTGAGAACTGGGACATGGTCGGCCGGACCCGCAAGTTTTTCGCGACGATCATGCACGGCCGCAGTACGCTGCTGCGCTACAGTCATGCGTTGCCGCTGAGCTCCATCGTATCCTCGGACCTCGAAGCCCCGACCGCGATCCGCAAAGTATCGCGAATTCTGCGGGTGCACTTCCGCCAGCGGCGGTCGGCCACGCTGGGGCCGGATCTGTCGCATCGGCGCACTCTCGTCAATCAGGTGCTGATGACGCCGAGGGTGCAGCGGGCGATCGCTGCAGAGGGTGGCAAGGACGCGAGAGCGCTCGAGAAGGCGGAGAACAACGCGCGCAAGTACGCGATGGAGATCTCCGCGGATATCTCGTACCCGACCGTGCGTGTCGTGGAGCGCTTCCTCAAGTGGCTCTGGCATCGCATCTACGAGGGCATCGAGCTCAATCACATCGAGCGCATCCACGAGGTAGCGAAATCCAAGGAAGTCGTCTATGTACCCTGCCACCGCAGTCACTTCGACTACCTGCTGCTGAGCTACATCGTCTACGAAGAAGGTCTGCAGCTGCCGCACGTCGCCGCCGGCATCAATCTGAACATCCCGATCGTCGGCTCCATTCTGCGCCGCGGCGGTGCTTTCTTCCTGCGCCGCACCTTCAAGGGCAATAAGCTGTATGCGGTCGTGTTCGACGCGTATCTGCAGATGATCTTGTCGCGCGGTCACTCGATCGAGTACTTCGTGGAAGGCGGCCGCAGCCGCACAGGACGCCTGCTGCAGCCGAAAGGCGGCATGCTGGTGATGACGGTCAATTCCTATATCCGGCATCCGATGCGTCCCGTCGTGTTCGTGCCGATCTACTTCGGCTACGAGAAACTCATCGAGGGCGATTCGTTCATCAGCGAGCTCGGCGGCGCGAAGAAGGAGAAGGAGTCTCTGTTCGGCCTGATCTCCTCGGTCAAGTCGCTGCGTGAGAACTTTGGCAAGGTCTATGTGAACGTCGCGGAGCCGATCGAGCTGGACGAGTTGCTCGATCGCGTCCACCCTGACTGGCGCGACGACGTCGGCGACGAGGACGAACGCCCCGAGTGGCTCGCGGACGTTGTCGGAGAACTCGGCAACGAGATCATGAACGGCATCAACAACGCGGCCGCGGTGACGCCGATCAGTCTGCTCGCGTACGCGCTGCTGTCTACGCCGAAGCAGAAGATCGGGCTGGAGGAGCTCCGCCGGCAGCTCGATGTCAGCATGAATCTTCTGAGGCGTTTCCGTTATTCCGAATCGATCACGCTGCCTGAGATGACGGCCGACGAGATCATCGAGCACGGCGAGCGGCTCGACGTGATCAGCCGAACGTCTCACCCAATGGGCGACGTCATCCATATGGCCGAGCGGACGGCCGTTCTGATGACCTATTTCCGCAATAATATCCTGCACCTGTTCGCAGTACCGGCGTCGGTGGCGTGCTGCTTCATCCAGGGGAGAGAGCTCGAGCACGCCGAGCTGCAGCGCCTCGTGAAGCTCATCTATCCGTTCATGCGCCGGGAGCTCACGCTGAAGTGGCCGAGCTGGGACGTCGACGACGTAACCTCGCAAGCGATCGAAACGCTGCTCGAGCTTGGCATCCTGACACGCGGTCGGAACAAAAAGATGTTGGTGCGGCCGCCGGCCGGGTCGGAGAAGGCCTATCAGCTACTAATGCTCGGTCAGTCGATGGTGCCGATGCTGCAGCGCTTCTACCTGGCGATCGCCGTTCTGGTGCAGCACGGTTCGGGTGCGCTGAGCCGGAGCCGGCTAGAGACGCTCTGCGAGCAGAGCGCCGAGCGGCTGTCGATGATCTACGGACTGCACTCGCCGGATTTCTTCAACAAGCGCCTGTTCCACGACTTCGTCAAGAAGCTGATCGAACTCGATGTCCTGCGACGCAATGAGGACGGCAAGCTGGAGTACGACGACGATATCCTGAGTATCGGCACTGACGCGCGACTCGTGCTCGGCGAAGAGATCCGGCATTCCATCCTGTCGCTTACCGCGGTCGAGAATGGAGTTGACGAGTGAAGGTTGCCGCCTTCTATCGCTTCCTCGATCTCGACGATCAGCCGCGCTTCCGCAACGAGCTACAGAGTCTCTGCGACGAGCAAGGGCTGCTGGGCACGGTGCTCGTGGCGCATGAGGGCTTCAACGGCACGCTGGCCGGTGAAGAGCCGGCGATCCGGCGTGTGTTCGCGTGGATCGAGGAGCGGCTCGGTCTAAAAGATCCGATCGAAGCGCGCTGGTCCGATGCCAGCGAAGCGCCGTTCCGTCGCATGCGAGTGCGGCTCAAGAAGGAGATCGTGACGTTGGGCCGGCCGGACATCCAGCCGCAGGTCAGGACCGGCACGTACGTTGATCCCGAGGAATGGAACAGCCTGATTGAGAAGCCCGACGTACTCGTCATCGATACGCGCAACAGCTATGAGGTCGAAGTCGGCACGTTCCCGGGCGCGATCGACCCCGGCACCCGCAGTTTCCGCGAATTCGCCGAGTATGCCGAGAATCTGGCCGAGGAATCGACCGACCGGCCGCTCGCGATGTTCTGCACCGGGGGCATCCGCTGCGAGAAAGCGACCGCGCTGATGATGGAGCTCGGCTTTGACGAGGTCTATCACCTGCAGGGCGGCATCCTGAACTATCTCGAATCTGTCCCGGAGGATGAGAACCGCTGGCAGGGAGAATGCTTCGTGTTCGACACGCGGGTCGCGGTCGACCGCGAACTATCCGAGGGTGGTTACGTGCAGTGCCATGCCTGCCGTCGACCACTGTCTGGTGAGGACCTGGCTTCGCCGGACTACCGCGAAGGGGTGTCCTGTCCGAAGTGCATCAACGAGCTGGAGGCAGACCGCGCCGAGCGGCTCGAGGAACGCAGGAAACAGGTCGCGCTGGCCGAGCAGCGCGGCGACATCCACATCGGCCCGAAAGACCGCTAACCGCGATAGCCGTCAGTCAGCATCCCGTTCGCCAATGATTCGGCTGATCCGAGCCGTCAGCTGGCTGCCGGTGAACGGCTTGGCGAGAAACGCATGCTCGCCGGAGCCGATCTCGCGGATCGCCGCTTCGTCGCGCACGAAGCCCGAGCAGATCAGGACTTTCGCCTTCGGCGAGTGCTGCTCGAATGCCTCCAGTACCGTTTCGAGCTTCGCTCCCGGGAATTCTGCGTCGGAGCAAAGCAGGTCGAAGCGCCCGGCATCGTCGGCAAGTACCTCGACCGCGCTGTCGCCATTGGCACATTCGACGACTTCGTTGCCGCTGCGCTCCAGCGCCGTGACGATGATCTGCCGCGCCAGCGGGTCGTCCTCGAGGACAAGTATTCGCAGCCCGAGGTCCGCGGCGTCTAAAGCTTCCTCTGCCTCCTGCAATCGGGCCCGCTCGCTGTCGACCAGCGGCAGGAAGATGGAGAACACCGTGCGTCCCGCCTGGCTGTCGACTTCGACATGGCCGGCACTCTGCTGGACGATCCCGAGGACGGTCGATAATCCGAGGCCGGTGCCTTTCTCCGGTCCTTTCGTAGTGAAGAAGGGCTCGAATATTCGCTTCTGAGTTTCCTCGGGAATGCCCGGCCCGTTGTCCTCGACGTCGAGAGCGACCCAGTGGGCCGGCGCGGTTTCGGCATCCGCGGCCGCCGGCCGTTCGGCCGCACGGACTCGAATCTGTATCGTGCCTTCGCCCTCCAGAGCGTCTCTTGCATTAATGACGAGATTGAAGAGCAGCTGTTGAAGTTGCGACTCGTCCGCGTGCACCAGCGCTCGACCGCTTGCCTCCCACTCGATCTTTGTATTCGAGCCGACGAGCGCGCGGAGAGTCTTTATCGACTCGCCGACCATATCGTCCAAATACAGGTATCGCGGGCTGCGGAATTCCTTACGTGCGAACGTCAGTAGCTGACGCGTGAGCTGAGTCGTGTGCATCGCCGCCTGGTCGATCGCGCTGCTCGCCTCACGCTGCTCTTCGTCGACGTCGAGTTCGCCACGAAGCTCGTTCCAGCCGCGGATAACAAGAAGCGCATTGTTGACGTCATGGGCGATGCCGGCAGCCAGCTGCCCTACCGCTTCCATCTTCTGGGCCTGAAGTGCGACTTCTTCCGCATTGCGTCGAGCGTGCTCTGCGGCCTGCCGCTCTTCGATCTCGGCCTGGAGTTCCTCGAGTGCTGCACGACGATTCTCCGAGACTCGCTCGATCGTATTCACGACGTAGAGTACGGCCAGGCCAAAGGTTGCCCAGACCGTGACCGTAATCATCCCGGTCCGGATCCAGATTGCGACGCTGCTCGGGTCCATTTCCGCCGGATCCGGGCCCTGCCACACGCCCATGCTGAGTGCGATGACGAGCCCGCCGAGGATCGCGACGTGCAGCGCGAGCATCATTGAGAACAGGCGGAATCCGAACAGCAACGCCGATAGCACGAGGATGAACGCGCTGGTCAGGACGCCTCCGGGCATAAAGCCGGCAAACAGATACGCCCCGGCCGCCATCGAAGAGAGCATCCCGATCACGAC
>JAAUYK010143425.1_pt1 | contig 10210 bp, 3 predicted proteins | sample 7278021 | NCBI WGS metagenome assembly JAAUYK01 (sample SAMN14350223, study PRJNA611818) | marine sediment metagenome | isolation source: surface marine sediment (1.8m) | place: French Polynesia: Moorea | collected 2018-08
GCCCTATATCCCGGTCTTTATTTCTATCTTGCGACCATTTCTTTAAACCTTCTAAATCTTTAATTAATTGATTACGGTTTGCTTCAATTTTATCGAAGGCTCCACATTTAATTAAAGATTCTAAAGTACGACTATTAAGAGCATTAAGATTAACTCGGTCACATAGATCGGCTAAAGACTTAAATTCTCCACTTTCTTTTCTTGCTTCTAAAATTGCTTCTATTGCTCCTTCACCTACATTTTTTACTGCAGATAATCCAAATAAAATTTTATCTTTTGTTTCTCCTGTAGCTACTTTTGGCAAGGGAGTAAAATCTACTTCTGACTTATTAATATTTGGCGGTTCGACTTCGATATTAAATTTCTGGCAATTAGCAATATATTTTTGTACTTTATCTTGGTCGCCACTATTTGCTGTTAGTAAGGCTGCCATATATTCAACTGGATAATTAGCTTTTAAATAAGCAGTTTGATAAGCTACATAAGCATAAGCTGTGGAATGGGATTTATTAAAGCAGTATTCAGCGAATTTAATCATCTGTTCAAACAAATCTTGTGCCACTGCAGAAAGAACTCCTCTTTGAGTTGCACCATCAATAAATATTTCTCGGTGTTTCTCCATTTCCGAGACCTTCTTTTTACCCATGCAGTTGTGAACTATAAAATCATTGGCAATGAAGTTATGAGTTTCAGAAATTGTCAAATCAAAAACTTCTTCTTTGCCAATATATTCTATGGAAGTAATCTCATCCCAAAATACCTCAGAATTAGCTATTGCTCTTAACTCTTCATCTGCAAAAGCTGTCGCAAAATTATTAACTTTATGACGGGATAAACTCCGGGTTGGAGTATTTTGAAAATTCAAACCTGACGACATTGTGCCACGACATACTCCGACAGCTTTATCTATTTCTTTCCAAGTCATTCCACTAGCTTTTTTAGCTTGTGCAATTATGGTAATAATTTCTGGAGGTAGACAATGTTTAGATTGATTTTTTTGCTTATTTTTAATAACTAAATAGCAACTTTGACAAAGCTCCTGTTTGTAACTACTTAAATATGGTTGTATCAATTCACAAAACTTGAGCATATCCTCACGCCCTGTAATTTGAACTCGATAAGAAACATAAGGCTCACCTAGATATTTTATCTTCTTAATATTGAAAAGAGAAACAATACCTAAACGCAGAAGTAAATGTTGGATTTGTCTGACTAAAACTTCTGAGGTAGAGTTGTAATCTGTATGCCCAATTCTTTTGTCAAAACTACCATCTGTTGACCATAAAATTCCTAAGAAAAGTTGTAACTGACTCTTAGATAAATAAAATACCCAATTAGGAATTTCTTTATCCCGTGAATTAGCACGTTTGAGATGATTATCTACCCAATTATTAAAAGCTGATAGAAAACCTATACGAACATAAGTAACTGATTTTTTGCCTTGATGGAGTTGTTGGTCGATAGGTGCTGAAGAACCAAATAATTTTTCTGCGCAGCGATTAAAATCTGTAATTAATTCCACATCACTATTACAGAAATAACTACAAGATGGACTCTTAGTAGATAGATGTCCGTCACCTATTAAATAAGCAGTAAGTTTAATTTGAGCATCAGATATTTGACTGTTATGATTAATCGGAATTTTCTTTGGTAAACCTAAGTGATCGCCTAGTTCAAAATTTTTTAAAGGTTTCCATCCTAAAACTGTATAAAAAAGGTGGTCGTTTGTGGCTCTAATTTTTCGGTTTGTACGAGTGGTAATTTCCCAAATATCTCGCACACCATTAGGATGAATTTCTGTTATTGGTTTTTGTACAATTTGCTGACTTTTGATGTCTAAAGAAAAGACTTTTCGACTTAACCAATACTCAGGTTTGGCAGCTATTTCTTTGAGACTAACCAAGTTGCCTGTTGCTGCATCTATTACTTTTGTGGAACCACTCAAACAACGGCGTAATAAATCTGCTTCTCCTAAAGAATATCCTGCTAAATCTTGAGCCATTTTCATAATTTGTTCTTGATAACAATTATGAACAACTACTCCTTCGGCTAGAAAATAAGGTGAGTTTTGGTCTTCCATTTCTAAATCGAAACATTCTGCTTTTCCGGCTTCTTCCACTGAGATAACATAAACAAGTCTGACATCTTGTAAATGAGTTTTTTCGCAGATTTCTTGGTTAGACTCTTCCCCATTTTTTAGGTGAGTTTTCTCTGAGAAATTTGTCGGTTTAAATAAGATAGCTCTTTGTCGGGAATACTTCTGATTTTTACCACTTAAACTATTCGTCTGAGAAATGGAATTTATCGAGTCGGTTGCCAAAGATAAAGAGGAAATCTGTAGGTAGTTTTCTCTAGATTTTTCCCAATTTTCTAGTTTGGCTATATCTGATAAATTAAAGGTTGGTTTTGACAGAGAAAACTTCTGGTTTTTCTGAGTCGAAATATTTGTCTGAGAAATGAAATTTTCTAAGTGGGTTGCCAAAGACAAAGAGGAAATCTGTAGATAGTTTTCTCTAGATTTTTCCCAATTTTCTAGTTGGGCTCTATCTGATAAATTTTTCGCTTTAAATAAGGTGGCTTTTTCCTGGGAATAATCCTGATTTTTCCGACTCCAACTATCCGTTTTTTTCTTATTACTAGAAACTTGCCATTTTTCATAAACCGCAGAACCATAAATATTACCATTCTTAACTCCCGTTTCTAACTCCCAGGCAAACTTATCTCCTTCTGGAGTTAAAAAGCGATGGTTTTTTCCTGCATAAATTATCGTTCCGCTAGACAAAGTAATCTTCAATATTTCTCTAACACCACTCCGCCACTGTTTAGCAACTTTTGCCTCCCAAACTTTCCTACCATCCGAAGTTAAAATTACCTCTCCACTTTTAATATTTTCAATCGCCTTCCTAGAACCATCTGGTTTATCAATTAAAGTTCCTTTAGGTAAACACAAAACCCCATAAGTTTCTTGCAAAATCGGCTCTAACTTTGGATCTTGATATTCAATTTTCTCCCGCCCATGTTTCCGGTCAATAAACTTAGGAATTAAACCAGCATCCAAAGGTCCGGGGCGATACAAAGCCAAGATAGAAGAAATATCTTCAATAGAAGTAGGCTTCAATTTTTTCACCACATCTACCATCCCGGAAGATACCAACTGAAATACTCCTTCTAAATCTCCAGACTGAATTAGATCGTAGGTATTTTTAACTTTCTCCAATGTACTATCAGGTTTTGCCTTTGCAGAATTTTTAACTTCACCTTTTGCAAAAATTTTCATTATCTTTCTTTCCTCAGCAGGTAAGTCATCTGGTATCAAGTTAATTTGACGATTTTTCTCAATCAAATTGGCAGTATTCTGGATAATAGTCAAATTTTTCAATCCCAGAAAATCCATCTTCAATAAACCCAAAGACTCTATATCCTCCATGTGATACTGAGTAATCACCGAACCATCATTATTTCTTTGTAAAGGCACAATTTCATCCAAAGGTTCTTTAGAAATTACTACCCCTGCCGCGTGTACCCCAAAAGTTTTATTAGTTCCCTCAATTCTAATTGCCATATCTATCCATTGTCGGATAGGAATTTTACCAACTTCTACCCCTTCATTATTTTTAATTTCTGTTTCTTGATTCTCAAAAGCTTCCTTAAATTCTGGAGAAGGAGTCTCATCATCAATCATCACCTTTAACTTTGCTGGTTTACCCCTAGCAACAGGAATTAACTTTGCCATTTTATTCGCTTCCCCAAACGAAACACCCAACACTCTCCCCACATCTTTTAATACTGCCTTAGATGTCATCCGGTTAAAAGTAATAATTTGAGCGACTCTCTCTTCCCCATATCGTTCAGTCACATAATCAATCATTAAATCTCGGTTTTCAATACAGAAGTCTGTATCAATATCTGGCATTGACTTCCGTTCTGGATTTAAAAATCTTTCAAATAACAAGCCATGATGCACCGGATCTATATTAGTAATTCGCAAAGAATAAGCAACTAATGAACCAGCAGCACTTCCCCTACCAGGTCCGACAGGAATATTATTATCTCTGGCATGTTTTATATAATCCCAAACAACCAAAAAATATGTAGAAAAACCTTTATCTTGAAGAACTTTTAATTCAGTTTCCATCCGCTCTTTATAAACTGGATAAATTTCACTTCTTTGTTTAAGTTTCAGTCTTTCTAATAATCCATCCCAGGAAAGTTTTTCCAGATAAGTATCGGCATTATGGTCTGGCGGAATAGGATAATCAGGAATTCTTGGTTCTCCTAATATTCCCTCATATTTTTCAACTTTATCTGCCACTTCTAATGTATTGGAAATTGCTAATTCTATAACTTCATTTTCTAAGTGGTCTTGAAATAGTTGTTTCATCTCTTCAGCAGACTTTAAATATTCGGTGCCACTATACCGCATCCGCTTTTGTTCAGATATTAATTTTTGGGTGTTAATACACAACAAAGCGTCGTGTGCTTCTACATCTCGACAAGAAATAAAATGAGAGTCGTTTGTCGCTACTATTTTTATCTTTAATCTCTCAGCAATTTTGACAATTCCAGTATTTACTACCCTATCTTCTTGGAAACCGTGGTCTTGTATTTCTAGATAATAATCTTCCCCAAATAAATCTTTGTACCACTTAGCTATTTTCTTGGCTTCCTCGTATTTTCCCTGCATAATATTTTGCGGTACTTCTCCTGCCAAACACCCGCTAGTTACGATTAGACCTTCGTGATATTTTTCTAACAATTCTTTGTTAATACAAGGTCGAGCAAATATTCCTTTTCCCTGAAAACCATGGAGATGAGAAAGTGTTGTTAGTTTGACTAAATTTTTATAGCCTTGAGTATTTTTTGCTAATACGACTTGGTGAAATTTTTTGCCTCGTTGCTGTTTCTCAATATCTCCATTTATCACATACATTTCATTCCCAATTATGGGTTTAATATTTTTGTTTCTACACAGTTTAATTAATTGAATCGCCCCATACATTACTCCGTGGTCTGTCAGAGCAATAGCTGGCATTCCTAGTTCTACCGCCCTATCTATTAATTGTGGTAATTGGGATGCTCCGTCTAATAGGCTATAGTCGCTATGAATATGTAGGCCAACAAATGACATTTTTTTTAGATTTTAGAATAAATATTTTAGATAGCACTATTTTATAAGGAAGAAGTAGGAAGGAAAAAAGAAGAAGGTTTATATTTAATTTTTGCTGGTGTTAGTTTGACTGAAAATCTTTACCTGTAAGGTTTTTAGGGTTTAATGAATAGCTTTATAAGTTAAGATTATGATTTTTGCTAAATATATTAGGAATTTCAACTGAATTTGGCAAAAAAAGTTGAAAGTAGCTCTTGAGGGCCAAAAAAGGGGGGATTTGCATGCGATCGCGTTCTCATAGGCCATCCTCTATAAGTATTGATATGTAAGAGATATAGGGTGGTTGCACAAAGAGAAATTTTAGTGTATTTTTGAAGTAATAGGCTCGCTCTGCGCAGGTGCTGATTAAAATGAAAAAGGGAATTAGTGAGTGGAAGTGCGATCGCGAAGCGAAACGTAGTTTTATCGCGTTTGCATAGCATTCCGTAGGAAAGCGAAACGTAGTTTTATCGCGTTTGCGTAGCATTCCGTAGGAAAGCGAAACGTAGTTTTATCGCGTCAGCGGAACGTAATTTTATCGCAAAGCGAAACTTAGTTGTATCGTACTCCCACTTATATATTGTGTAATGCAAAAATATTTAATCAGATATTAAGTCTAAAATGCCATCGCCACCTAATAGTATCAGGTAAAAATAGTGTTTATTATATAAATATTCCAAGTTTTCATCTATTAGGGTTAATAAATTAGATATGAATGACAAATATCTCTATAATCGACTAGAAGATAAGAAAGTATTTGACAGAGCATTTGTATATGCAGTTGATGACAGAATTAATAACAAAAAGTTCTGTAATTTTTTTGAAATAAATTTTTACCGTGACCGCAAAAAAGACTTACATAAAGAAATTTCTGAAATAGTTAAGGAACCAGACAAATTCCAACATTCTGTTTGTTTCTCGTATTATTTGCCGAAAGAAAATCTTTGTTTTAGGAGATGTATATACACTCCATTTAAAGAATTAGTATTGAGATATATGCTAATTATTGTAATAGTTGAGAGAACCGAATATGGTTTATCACAAAGGTGCTTTTCTGCTAGAGCTGCATCACCAGATAAGAGACAAAAGTATTTGCTAGAGCCATTTCCTAAGGCATGGAATAAGTTTGCTGACTGGCAAAAAAAAATTGTAGATTCTCAAGAAACAGTAGACGATTTAGAACCTTCGCAAACAGAAAATATTGTTGAACAGAAAGATTATCAAATTTTAGTTGAAACTGACATCTCATTATTTTATGATACGGTTTCACATGAATATTTAATACAAATAATTATCAATGAACTTGACATAACAGAGGATTGTAATTTTATAAAGTTGCTCAAAAAACTTCTTCAATTCAGAGTTACAGGATATTCTTTTATAGACGGAAAACTTTTTATTAGTAATTTTTTACAAGGACTAATTATTGGTAATAGTATTGAAGGATATCTGGCAAATTTATATCTAAAAGATTTAGATGAAGCTTTAGAAAATAGTGGTGCTGAATTTGGTAGGTATGGAGATGATATCAAAGTATTTGTCAGAGATATCAATGATGCAACCTATTATATACAAATAATACAAGAGTTTCTTTTCAAAAAAGGTTTAAATATTAATACGGCTAAGACAAAAATTATCTATAAAAAAGAGGAAATAAGAAAATATATTCAAAAATCAAAAATATGTGAGTCTTATGATGAGGAGAGAGAAGAGGAGAAAAAGTTTCAAATAAAAACAAAGGTAAAATTTCCTATAGACAAAAAGATAGATGAATCTGGTAAATACTTCGGAAATGACTATGATGTAGATGTAGATGCTGAGATTGATAATGAAGAAGATGCTGTTATCTGGGCAAAATATCTAAATGAAAAACTTTCACCTCCAAAAAGTTACTCTTCTACTAAAGAATTGGAATTGATTATTAAACAGATTGAAAAATTAAGAGATGTAATGAAAAAGTTCGGCAAGCCATGTAAAATATGTGCTTGGTTGACTGTGAAGTTTTGCTTTTTGAATTATCATAATTCTATACAAAAGTCAGCTTATAAGGAAATGATTGGTATACTAGAAGATAATGAAATCAATTCTTGGGTTAAGGCGAGAATTTTACATCATCTAATTTCGCCTAAAAGGGGAAGTATTAGTTATATTAAACGACTTAAAACTAGCAAGAATAGAATGAAAAAAATGAAACTTGTACTGGAAAAATTAGCTTCCTATCCAGCTATAGAACTACAGATAAATTCTCTATACGCTATTTATGAGACCTTAGAATCAAAAAGTGAAATTACTGATGTAGTCAAGCGTCTAATACCAAAACCTATTCCTCAACCAATAAAAGATATTATATCTCAGCTAAGAGAAACAGACTTTTCAGATCATAAATTACCTACATTTGATGAATTAATACCTGAACTTATAGAGGAACCCGAGCTTTTAGAAGAAGATTATTATTAGATAGATTAATCTGTAATCTCGAAAATTACCAAATATCCTCTTCATCTTCCTCTTCCTTAAAATCAACTAACATCCACTTTGCTCTTGAATATCCTATATATCTATCATTTATATCTTCAGTAGTAGGAATATGAGATATAGGTTTCTCTTGTATATAGAAAACTATATCACTTTCTAAGCCTTTGAATTCTTTTACAGTTGACCATTTAATTACATCTGTATTTTTTATGTCTTTGTTTCTATTTTTGTAATCATTGTAATCATCTATTATGGAAAAATATCTAATTTTGTGTTCTCCTATCTGAGAGTTTTCAGAGAGAAAGCTAGAATTTTTATCTTCGTTAGTAATAATGAAAATTGAATTATGAGTAATTTTGCTTTGTTTGAATAAATAATCTAATTCCTGTATGATTAGATTTATCAATTGATTCATACTATTAAATTCTATAGTTTTGACAGTAGGACCTTCATTTCCAAAAGGTTTAGTTAAATTACTACCATCTACATAAGGTCGGAAATATTCAAATATTTGTTTTGTATTCCTCAAATTTTTCACTAACTTCCTGGGATGAATATTAAGTTTTCTACCCAGAATATTCTTATGTATGTTTTGGTTATCATCTTGAAATACATAAAATATGGATTCATTTCCATCTTTAAGTAATGACCTTAAATATTGAATATCTTCATTAGTAAAATCCTGACCTTCATCAACTATAATTGCATCAAACTTAAGTTCATCATATTGACCTAAAGTCTTAAGGTCTTGGATTTCAAGATTATTCTTCTCCCTCAGTCTTTGAGCTAAATTTCCAAAACTTATAACTGATAAATCAGAGTTTTCATCTTCAATTATTTCTCGGAGAGGATAAAGATAAATAAAACCAGCTAAGTTCAATGATTTGCAGGTAAATAGAACTCTATTTTTTTGACGAATTAATTGTCGGACTTTAGCAATAGCAAGCTGTGTTTTGCCCGAACCAGCGCAACCTAAAACTATAGCTTCATAAAAATCTGCTAACTCATCTAAAACTATTTCTTGATCTTCTGTAAATTCTTTGATTAATTGGTTGTTTCTATCAATTTCATTAATATCATAAGATTTAAAAGAAGTTTCGGGAGCGATAATTCTATATAGCTCTTCTAAACAATCTTTTCCCAAAGCATCTTTACCTTGAGGAGAGGAGCTTAAAATAGACTCAATTTTTTCTGGGAAATTTTCTCCTAAATCATTTCCTGTGAGAGTTATGCCTTCACCATGACTAGGAATATCTTTAACAAAATCAATATCAGGAAATAAAACACAAAACTTATATGTAAAATTTCTATTTTTGAATAAATTAAATCTACCCTTCAACCATCTTACTAACTCCTTACAGGTATCCTCAGCCTGTATATAAGGGCTTTTTGTTAACTTATTGCTTCCTGAATACCAAGCATCAATAATATTGTCATAACGAATTTTTCCCCCTTTAACTTCTACAATTAACATTCCTTTTTCAGGATTAACAACGAGAAAATCAGTCTCACCAGTCCTATATTTGAATCTCCACCAGCGACTATGATAAACCTGATATGTGTTATCTAAGTGTGTCTTAAAAATTGGATATAATAGTTTTTCTGCACGACTTTTAGTATATGCATATCTATCTTTCGGATACATCATTGCCATTATCTTTTCCTCCATTCATTAAGAGTTATAAATAAGATAATTTTCACAAAATGATCGCCAACTCCCTAACTTTTAAATTCACCCAAAAAACGCCTCATAAAAATAGTGAATTTATATCCAAAACCTTGTAATCTCATTCCCTGAGAAAATTATCATAGCATGATCATTTCTAGTAATTATAACTAAGATTTATCTTCAACTATACTAATCGGGATGACAGGATTTGAATTTGCGACTTCCTCATGCTGAACAAAGTGCGCTACTAAAACTGTGCTACATCCTGGCTCCAAAATTCCTAACATTATTTTATCTAAACTAAATATAGTAGTAATGATAAAAAACTTCCTAACACTACAAATACCCTATCTCAAGAAATTTACTGAAAACTCTTGTTAGTCCCTTCCTAAATTTGTTAAGCTTAATTTGTATATCAAACTACAGTAGAGGCATCAAGTGGTAGTCAAGCCAGATTGGTTAAGAGTAAAAGCGCCCCAATGGCAAAGGGTTGGTACTGTTAAAGAGATTTTGCGAGACCTAAATCTCAATACGGTCTGCGAAGAAGCTTCCTGTCCCAACATCGGCGAATGTTTTAATGCTGGGACAGCAACTTTCTTAATTATGGGACCTGCTTGTACTCGTGCTTGTCCCTACTGTGATATTGATTTTGAGAAAAAACCTCAGCCTTTAGATATTACCGAACCAGAACGATTGGCAGAAGCAGTCAAACGCTTGAAACTTAATCATGTGGTCATTACTTCTGTCAATAGAGATGATTTGGCCGATGGAGGTGCTAATCAATTTGTCAAATGTATTTCCCAAGTCCGGGCAATTTCTCCTCAGACAACTATAGAAGTCCTAATACCAGATTTATGTGGTAATTGGCAAGCTTTAGAAATAATTCTTAATGCCAAACCAGAAGTTATTAACCATAATAC